>Ga0209166_10000367_pt1 | contig 53068 bp, 96 predicted proteins | sample Coa_R1_3_FD_187151 | JGI IMG/M metagenome (GOLD analysis project Ga0209166, IMG submission 187151) | Surface soil microbial communities from Centralia Pennsylvania, which are recovering from an underground coalmine fire - Coalmine... | ecosystem: Environmental > Terrestrial > Soil >...
ACCTCTGGTCTCCTACGCGTCTCGCTGAAAGATACGCCAGCCAACACCAACAACCTGAACGTCAATCTGGCGGCGTCTTCCGCTACAGTGACCGTCAGTGCCTCTGGAAACTTTAATAATGCCTCTATCAGTTCAACTGGCTCTGCTGTGCCTGCTTCAGCATCCTATCTCGGAGCGAACAAAAGCGGGAACCTGACTGGCTTATCGCTCGACGGTTCAGGCAATCTCAACGTCAATGTCGCAGCAGGAAGCTCAGGCAATGCAGCAGCGGCGGCGACAGGGAGCGCGGTGCCTGCAAGCGCCGACTATACAGGCATCAATGTTGCTGGCACACTGCGCGGGCAAACGGGCGTCAATCCATCAGGCAGCATCTACGCAGGGCAGATGGACCTTGCCTCTGTTGCTGGTACCACGACGGACACCAACTCAGGTACCAAGAGCACAGGGACCTTACGCGTGGTGCTTGCAACCGATCAGCCACAGTTAACAAACGCACTCAAAGTTGATGGTTCTGCCGTCACGCAGCCAGTATCAGCGACCAATCTGCAAACCAACCTCAACCAAATAGCAGGATCGACCATAGCCACAGCCGCCACCGGCGTACAAAAAGTTGGCATCGTCGGCAATACTGGCGCGACCATGGATAGCACGATAGGCGCAGGCACCGCACCCACGAATGCCATTGTTACCGGATCTGTGTATAATGCGTCGGCCCCAGCTCCCACATCGGGACAGTCAATGGCACTGCAAGCAGACCAAGCAGGCAATATACGCACGTTCCCCGGCATGGCGCTCACCACACTTGCGGCATGGAATAGCAGCACCTCACTGAATGCGACACAGACCATTTTCACGAATAGCGGTGGACCGGCGGTCGTCGTGCAGTTAGATCAAACGACCACATTGACGGCTGGTGCCATCACCTTCGAAGTGACCTTTGACGGCACCAACTGGGTCACTGCTCCTGCAGGCAGTGTGCTCGATCCAACTTCTCCCACTTTTGCCCAGATATCACTGCCCTATACAGTGCAAGCAAGCACCAATAAGGCATTTATTCTCACCAGCAGCGGATGGCAAGGACTTCGCATCAAGCTCTCGACGCAGATCACCGGCACTGGCACCGTGACCCCCTACTATGCTCTGCTTGCTTACGATCCGGTTGATTCGGTCGTCGCGTTCTCTCCCACAGCAGCGAACTTCAACGTTTCCGCTGTCCAATCCGGGACGTGGACGGTGCAACCAGGGAACACCGCCAATACGACGCCATGGCTCGCAACCATCAACCAGGGTGGCAATAGTGCGGCCGTCACTGCCTCAAATGCGCTCAAAGTAGACGGGAGCGCAGTCACGCAGCCAGTCTCAGGAACCATCACGGCGAATATTGGAACATCAGGGAGCCTGGCGCTCGATACCTCCGTGAATGGGATATTGGTCAGCCAGGGATCGACCACGAGCGGAGAAAAAGGCCCGCTGATCCAGGGTGCGGTCACGACGAATGCGCCCAGCTATACCACTGCACAAACTTCTCCACTCTCGCTCGATACCTCTGGACTGTTGCGCGCCAGCTTGAAGGATACTCCAAGCAATACGAACAACCTGAATGTCAATTTGGCGGCCAGCGCGGCCACAGTCACAGTCAGTGGTACGGTTACGGCCAATGCAGGCACTAACTTAAACACATCCTCCCTTGCGCTAGAGTCTGGAGGCAACCTTGCGACGATTGCAGGGGCTGTCATTGCGCAAGGCACCGCTCTTGGGACTATCAAGAACTTGATGGTAGCAGGATCGGTGACGACCAACGCGCCCAGCTACTCAACGGGCAACATCAACCCATTGTCTCTGGATACATCGGGTTTGCTCAGGGCCTCGCTCAAAGATACCCCGTCCAACACGAATAACCTCAACGTGAACCTTGCGGCGAGTGCGGCTACTGTCACCGTTACAGCGACCAACCTGCAAACAAACCTCAATCAGGTTGCAGGGTCAACCGTTGCCACGGCGGCAACTGGTATCCAGAAAGTTGGCATCGTCGGGAACACCGGGGCAACGGTTGACAGCACCGTTGGAGCAGGCTCAGCGCCGACCAATGCGGTGACCGTAGGGGCCATATACAATGCATCAGCTCCCGCCCCAACGACCGGGCAGGCCATGGCCGTCCAACTTGATCAGGCCGGGAACGTTCGAGCGTTCCCAGGGATCGCGCTTGCCGCCCTTTCCGCATGGAGCAGTGGGACTTCGCTCAATGCCACGCAAAATATCTTTACGAATAGTGGTGCCGTGGCCGTGCTGGTTCAACTGACACAGACGACCACATTGACGGCTGGTGCCATCACGTTTGAAGTGAGTTATGACGGGTCAAACTGGTCAACGATTCCAGCCTCATGTGTACTTGATCCAACCTCGACAACTTTTGCCCAAATAAGTCTGCCGTATACCGTGCAGGCCAGCACCAATAAAGCGTTCCTCCTGAACATGAACGGCGCGCAAGGACTACGCATCAAACTGTCTACGCAGATCACTGGTACCGGCACCGTCACGCCAAACTATGCCTTACTGCCAGATTCCCCTGCTGATACCGTGATTGCGCTTTCACCGACTGCCGCGAACTTCAACGCGACCGCTACGATTCAGGCGGTTACCGGCACATCACTTGGTGCGGATCAATCAAACAGCATTCTCAAAACGTCGCTCTACGTCAAGAAGAGCGCTAATGCCGATACGGTTCTGGCACTTGGCTCTGCAACATCAGCCAATAGTGTCCCCGTCGTGGTGGCCAGCGACCAGGGCGCTTTCCCTGTCTCGCAGTCAGGCACGTGGACCGTGCAACCAGGAAATACGGCCAATACGACGGCCTGGCTGGTACAAGATGTAGCAGCCACTTCAGGAGGATCAACACCATCTCATACGATGTCCGCAGCCAGTACAAATGCGACCTCGCTCAAAGGAAGCGCGGGCATGGTCTACGGACTTTCAATTTCCAATGCCAATGCGTCAGCGCGTTACTTCAAGCTCTATAACAAGGCAAGCAGCCCTACCGTGGGCACGGATACGCCAATCTTAACACTGCAGATACCAGGGAATGGAACAGTGATCCGCGCCTATCCTGTTGGTCTTGCACTTGGGACGGGCATAGCGTGGGCCGCGACCGGCGTGATCACCGATGCGGATACCACGGCCATTGGCGCGAATGATCTTTCTATCGACATTGACTACAAGTAGAGGTGTTTTGTGGCAACAGCGCTCACGGTCTACATGACAGAGGCAGCAACATCGGCAACGCTTTCTACTGCCGACCAGTTGCTAGAGAATCCGACGACTGGGACGGGCAATGTCAACAAAAACACGAATGCGACTGTTGGCACGACGGGATGGATTGAGATCTGGAGCCAGGGCAATGGCACAACATCGAGTGGAGCGGGATCAGAGCCCGCACCGAGCGGCCACGGGTGGTTTGATGACACGACCAGTACGCTTTCGGGGCAAGTGTTTGTGGCGGGAACGTGGACCGGGAAGCTTGAACTGTCTCTTTCAGCGGGCTCTTGTACGGCAGATGTCTATGTACGTGCATATCAGTATAGTGGCGGAGTCTATACCCTTATTGCCAAGATGGTGGCCAGCGGGCAGAGTCTCACCACAACGAGAACGCTGTTTGCCTGTACGGTGAGCGCGAGTGCATCTGGCACCTTTGGAGCATCAGACCATCTCTATACGGATGCGTTAGTCAACATCACCGCTTCGTCATCGGGCGGCAATATCAAGCTGCAGGAGTCTTCGAGCGCCACGGTTGGCTATCTCAATGGTTCGACCGGTGGAGCATTCGTGACCACACCGGGCTACGGGCCGCCCAGTACGCATCATATCATCACGGATGGTTATGGAGGAGTATTTAGCTGATGGCAGTAATTACCATACCCCGTGTGTTCGGCGGGACGATCATTTTGGGAACGACGCCACCCGTTCAATTTGTCGTCCGGGGGCGAGACGGGAATACCGTCGTTGTTGGCCGGGATGGTAAGGCTGTCGCCACGGGTCGCGATGGCAGTACAGTCGTCAAAGGAGCATAGAGTATGCCAAATACAGGATGGTATAAAGGCGATCGAAAACCATTTTGGGATCTCTTAATCGAGCCAGATTCTGGAGCATTCGATATCACTGGGCTCACAACGAGCGATTTCACCCTGCAATTCATCGATATTAACAACAATCGAGCGGTGATAGTGGGGACTGGGACATTCAGTAGTCTAACAGCAGCATCAGGGAGCAACCCGGCCTCAATCATCTACGCGCCCAGTGCGGCTGACGTAGGCACGACCGGGATCTATGAGATCCGCCTGGTGGTGGACAGCGGGACAGCCAATCAACGAACGTTCTTGCAGGGCCTCTGGCAGTGTCAAGCGTAAGTCATTTGGTCATATTCGCTAGTGCTGAGCTAATGGAGACGCAATGAGCACATCGCCGCCACAAGATCAGATTACCCTCTTACTGTTCCGTGTAGACGCTCTTGAGCGTACCGTTGCTGGCTTTAATCAGCAAATGAGTGCGTATGTACGAGAACGCGAGAATGACCTGAAATTGAAGATCTTGCAGGATACGGCTAGCCATATTGGTGATGAGGTAGGAGGCGTCAAAAACGAAGTGCGTATCGTGAGGGATGAAGTCTCTCTGCTCAAAGACGATATCCAGAAACGAGATGCTGCGCTGAGAACGGAGATGCAAAATCGTGATATCGCACAGCAAAAAAACCAATCCCAATTGTTCTTCAAAATACTGGTAGGTGTCCTTTCGACCATATCACTTACCGTCACAGGCGTGCTTGTTGGCTATATTACCCATTTTTTTAAGTAGGGAAAGACATGAAAGCAGAAGTACAAAGAGCGTCCACTGTCTGGGTCATTGCAACAATGCTCCTCCTCTTATTCATGCTTATCGGCTTTGATCTCTACCCGTTTATCACTAGCAATGATGACTTGGTGATTGAGCAGCAGGCGTGGCTACAGGTAGCACGCGATGAGTATTTGGCAAAGGATACCCTTATTCTTGCCTATAGACCTGCCACCTATCACTCCCAGGCGGTGAGCGATCTCCAGACGATTCTGCCTGGTCTCCAGCAGACGCAAAACGGGCTTCTCAAAGGAGACGCTTCACTTGGCCTGCCTGACAATCCATCGGATGAGGTCAAACAACTGCTCCAACGGGCACAATCTGACTACGTTCCTCTTGTGACCGCCCTCAAAGTCATCCTCGCCCATCCTGATGGTCCTGTTGATCCGATACAGATCAACATTGTGATGATGCATGAGTATCCCTATAGCATCACCATGGCTCAGCTTGCTATTCTCATTCAACAGCAGGCGGAAGCAACTAATCTCCACATCCTCATCATCAAGATCGTCATCAAAACGCTCCTCATCCTGGTCATTGCCGGGCATTATCTGATCATCGGCCGCAAGGTTCTCGACAAGCTGGCGGTATTGGACTCCCAGGCGTCTAGTCCCTGATCTATACAGCACCCTTATCGATCTCTATAATGTGAATGATTGTTCATAGTTTGTACACTTGCAAGGAGCGCTTTATGCAGACTGTCACTTTTATGCCATCTCCAAATTTCTGGGCAGGACGTTTCGGCGCCAAACCACGCTACATTATTCTGCATGGCACCGCCGGGGGAACTTCAGCTCAGAATATCGCCAAATGGTTTGAGAACCCTTCTAGTCAGGTCAGTGCTCATTACATCATCGGTCAGGACGGCACGGTCGTCTGTTGTGTGAAGGAGGAAGATACCGCATGGGGCAACGGTCCTATCAGCGGGCCTTCAGGCACAAGCGGCGACCGAATCCACCATGATGCCTGGTGGGATGCTTCCCCTGCATTAAGCGGTTACCCGAACCCGAACTTGATTACCATCAGTATCGAGCATGTGAAACCACATGACGATAACAGCGATCCCTTAACGCCAGCACAACAAGCAGCAAGCTTTGGACTCATCAATGATATCTGCGACAAGTGGGGCATCCCGAAAAGGAAAGCGGACGCGCTAGGAGGCATTACAGGGCACTTTTCAATGGACCCAGCTAATCGATCGGATTGCCCAGGCAACTATGACTGGGATTCATTGTGGCGCGATTTAGGGGCAAATCCAGGACCTATTAGCGCAGGAGTTCCACAAGGGTGGACAGACGATGGAAAAACGTTGACCGCGCCCAATGGGATCCCGGTCGTGATGGGATTCCGCCAATATATTCTCGACCCTAAAAACCAATGGAGCGCGGGCAACTGGCCTATAGAGGCTGAACACGGCCAAAGCCCCTTAGAGATCAGCAACCCTGACTACGGGAGCGGATCACAACAACTCTTCCGCTGGACGATGCTCGGCTACACACAGCAGCACGGAGTCTTCGCCGAGTGGATTGGTGAGGAGCTGCTGGCGTATCGGGCAGAGGTCGCCAAGTTGAAGGCCTCGGCGCCACATTAATATTAAAGGAAGCAAACAGAATATATGGACCCGGCAAACTATACCATAGGCATCCCGTTCCTCATCGTCGTCATTGCCAACTGGCTCATGCATGATACCTTGCCCAGGTGGATCAACGCGGCTATTGTGGTGATTGTCACTTTCACAGTGGCCACGATTTGGGCAGTCTTTACTCGCTCATTAGTCGGTGGATGGATTGCCAATATCATGCTCATCGCTGGTGTGAGCTTCGGCATTATGGCGGTGCCAGAACTGGCAGGAGTGCGCCAGTGGATACGCGATACCTTTCTCTCGCCATTCTCTGTGCTTGCCCCGTCTTCATCAGCGCCTCTCTCTGCTATCTCGCAGGGGATGATATCCAGTGCGGTGGCACCTGTGACAAAACGCGCCTCGATCCTGCCTGGGAATAAGACCTGGGTGAGGAGTGATGAGGTACCGCCAGCAGGGGAGAGTGTGATTGACAAGGTGGTGCCGCCACCTGAGCAGACGCCACCCAGTTAGTGCTATACTGTGGCTGGGTTTGGACTATATAAATATAAGTAACATAGAGCCGAGCAGAATGGACCTGCTCGGATCTGTGTGTATGATAGGGGTGATGGGTGCAATCGTCAATGACTATTCTCCTTCCAGAGGTGAATCATTCCAACGATGATCTTGATGAGTCCTTGTGGCATATCCAACGCCTCTAGTGCCATGTAGAACATCGTCCAGGACTGAGACTCATCCTCAATGGCGTTCTGCTCGTGGTCAAAGAATGCCCTTGCATCAGCTCGCAGCCAGGAGACGAGTGCCGCGAACGTTTCCATGTCTGGTGTCTCTCCATTGACCAGGCGGCTCAGGGTGGATGCACTCACCCCTGAGTGCTTTGCCGCATCTCGCAAAGAAAGATGATTCTGGAGAAGCGCCGCTTGAAGGTGGGCGCGAAACACCTGATGATTGAAACTCACTTCTTTCTTCCCTTCTTGATCTGCGCCTCTAGGCCTGCTATACTTGCCCAGGACGTTTTGATCCATATCACCACATACCGCACGATCAGATCATATCAATTCGCACTGGCGGACCGAGACTCCTTCACTCGGGCCGTTGGTGTGTCTCAAGCCTGCCACGCTTCCTTGACGCCCTCCCACTGATCAGCATTCAGGATGCGCAGACTACGGTTCAGCTTCTCATTCTTGAGCTTCAATGCCCACCCATAGCGCGCACTGCCTCCATGCGCACTGTGAGTGATAGCTGCCCGCACATCGGGCATCTCTGCTGCAATCTGCTCTTTGAGCATGCTCGCTTGCTGCTCCGTCATAGCTCCTCCTTCTCGCCTATAATGATCAACTTCACATCCTTGCTCCACTCATAGACCTGGCGTAGCTCATCTGGAGTCTGCCTATTTGAGAGCCTCCACAGTTCCGCTTCTAGTTCCTTAGAGAACGTTGGAAGCGGAAGACCCAAATCTTGACATATCTGAGCAAACCGCTCACTCTCAAAGTGCTCCCTCAACACCTTGAGCCACACATAGACCTGGTAACTGTTTGGCTCTTGGAGGCCTGCCATCACTCTCGCAAGAGTGATCTGATCCGTCGTGCAGGGATCATATGGATTGAGGTCTCCACTCTCAATCAACCGCAATCGCTCATCCTCTGCTTCTCGGGAGAGCTTGGCTTGTGTAAATCCTGCTACTTGGCAGACTTCACGCAGGAGATGACCAAACTCCTTCAGGGAAGCGTGGACGAGGGAGGTGAATGTATCAGTCACAGCAGCTCTTCCTTCTCGCCCAACTCAGCAATAATCGTTGCCCTGCTCTTGAGCCGGTACGATTGCACTGGTTTCGGGTAGACACTGGTCAGCATTCCTCCACCCAGATGATTCTCCTCAGCAATCCTGATCTTGCACTGCTGGTAATCCCCACGACTGCTATCCGCTGCGTCCAGAACCACCGCAGCGATAGACTTACCATTGATCTTGGCAAATGCCTTCTCGCCTCTTGCCCATCGTTTCTTCATCGCCTCACCTCTCCCAGCAACGCCAGTCGCGCCTGCGTCAGCGCGGTGGCCACCGTCATCTCGCAAGAGATGAATTTTGGGCTAATGATCCGTACCGCCTCCTGCAGAACATCACGATGATTCACGTCCGTACGATGGATATCCTTATACCAGCCCATCAATGTCACTCTGGCCTCTGGTGGCATCGGAATGGACCGATGATCCGCGTAGAACTGCGAGACCACCAGATACAGCGCACGCAACGCCAGGCGGCACGACTCCTGCTCTGTCTGCTCAAGCGGGACCGTTGCCCGCTCTGGCTGCATCAACATCAATGTGGGGACTGATAGAGCTTTCGGTCTCATCATGACACTGCCTCCTCAGTCTCCTCATTGGACTGGCGAATCTCGACAGAAGAGGGAGACAATTCTACCAGGACCTGCGTATACGGTGCCTTGTTGCCAATCTGGACGCCATACAAGCCACCTCCGATAACTCTTTCGCTCCCGTCCGTCACCATGATCATCAGGGCCTCGCCGGGTGTGACCTGCAGAGCTGATAGGCATTCGTCTCCATCCAGGTCATAGTCACGAACAATGGGCGAAGTATCATGAATAATTCGTATATGATCACTGTGCGCGCAGTGGCATCTGAGAGAGAGAGTCGCACACCAGGGATCGAGGACCTCGAATGTAACGGTAAATGCAGGCGCTAGCGTGACCATGTGGCAAGCCTCCTTACTTCGTCTTGAGCAACTTCTCAAGTGTTGTCAGCCGAATACGATACTGCTCTCGTGCATTGACATGAGGCAAGCGTACCGCCTCCAGCACGCCATTCTTGATCCAGCGTCTCACGGTCGTGTCATCGACGCGTAGCACCTCGGCCACTTCATGAACGGTTAACAGTTCGTTCTGTGTAGCTTGCATCATTTCGCCTTTCTATTGCTACTATGCATTCAAAAATCGGGTAAATTTGCTGAGGCACGATGGCATTGCCTAATGCCTTCAGCCTGTTTGTTCGATTGGGGAGTGTCCTCCCTGTAATCGTGCGCGGCGGCTCCCATGCCTCCTGCGCGGTGTCAGGACCTGCGGGCCAACATCCGTCCACCCGATCGGAAAGCCCATCAGTGTTTCCACCCATGCTGGATTGAGGTTCTGCCCTGGCTGTGGCGCCGCTACGTAGCACAGTTGCACCTGATTGGTCTGTGTGCTCGCTCCGCCATTCGCATCCCCTGTGTTGGGTGTCGGCCACCTGGCTGCCTGGCGCAATCTTGCGCCAGGCAGCGTGTCCCGGTCCTGTTGAGACGGGGGCAGCATCGCGTTCTTGCCATCCTGAGCTGCTGGTGTAGGCCAGAGATCCTTTCGTGCCATCATGGCCAGCGTCGGTCGGACCGACGCTGCGGGACTGTCGCTCTTGTTGACCCTGCCCGATCCACTGTCTATCGCTGTCGGAGTGGACCACGTCGCTCGTGCCATTGCTGTCAATGTCGGTTTCCCTGACGAGGCCCGCTGATTCGGGCCTCCATGCTCTGCTTCCGATGCCAGATAAGTGGGCCACCAGGAAGACTCGTTCACGCTGATGCGGGGCGCCGACCTCACTAGCCCCGTATACCATCCATCCAGCACGATACCCCATCTGGTCCAGGTCAGAGAGAATGGTGGCAAAGAGTTGTCCATCGTCAACTGAGAGTAATCCGACCACGTTTTCAACCACAACCCATCGTGGTCGAGCTGCGCCGATGATCCGTCTCGTCTCAGGCCAGAGGTTCCTCTCATCGGCTGCACCCTGCCGTTTACCAGCGAGTGAATTACCCTGGCAAGGGATTCCCGCAGCGAGAAGATCGATTGCTCCAAACTCATCACCATTTACCTCTCGAATATCACTCATCCGTTTGACATCAGGCCAATGCTTCGCCAGCACCGACTGACAAAAAGGATCAATCTCGACCTGGCCCACCACTTCTATTTCCCCGGTCCACTCAGCGGAAAGGTCCGCCCCGCCAATACCTGAGCAGAGAGACAACAGGCGCAACTTCTCCACGTTATTGATCCTCTTTGGATTCGAGGTACATGTTGAGGACAATCAGGTCCTCTTCGTTATCGAGCGAGCTAATATTCAATTCCTTGATGAGCGCCTTCCAGCCATCCATGCTAGTAGCCGCCTTGCATTCCCTTGCTCTGAGATACAGATTGAGTGGAATAATGGTTTGATCGGTGACCTCCTCGATGCCGAGATCCTTGAGCATCTGTATCCACTCTTCTCCATTTGTAGCAGCACCACAGGCGCGGGCCACCTTCTTCGCTCGTGCAATCCGGTTCATCAGCGAGACAGACGGCGCAGGAGCGCTAGTATCTGCAGAAGCGTTATTGTCTTCTGCTGGCACTTCCTCAATCGTGACCGTCGGTATAGGTTCACGATCCGCCTGGTCCATCTCCTCATGGGTATAGATACCTGACATTTCAGCAGGAAAGGCTTTACGAAAGGCTAACGATTCCGCGCATTTCGCAATCATGACATCTCCCATCTTCCGCCAGAGCGGTCCCGACTCCTGGACGTAGCTGCTGTAGCGTGCAACTCCCCATACCGGCTGGGCAAAGTCTTTGCGTAGGATGCCAACACGAGCTGCTGCTGGTGGCTCTTTCTTCAACCACACATTCACCCATTGGCCATCCTCGCCACACCACTCAGGACCGATCTGGCCAGCATATTTGCCAGTGCGCTCAGCCATGAGCCTAAACCCATCAATTGATGTTTGTACCGTCATCTGGCCCTGGCGTACCACAGCGTAGATCTGGCGTGCAAACGGGTTCAATCGATAGTGATTGCACACTTCGAGAAAGAGGTTGAATTGCTCAGGCGTGGTGCCTTTTGCAATCGTGGTGCGAATCAGAGTCAACTGATCAGCAGTAAATTGTTGTTGGGTACGAGCAACCGCTCGCGTTCCATTGGTGACTGGAGTGTTCATCACGATCTCCCATTTTCCTACGTAGAATATACGACAAAACTAAGCCATTGGATCAGGCTGTCCAATTGTAGAGTCAGCATCTTGTCCACTCGACTCTACAATTGTGGGTGTCTCTGCGGTGTCCTGGTCTTGCTTGCTGGCCTTTTTTGCCCACCTTTCCATAACGATGAGCGGTGTCTCTCCCTCTGCGAACTGGTAGGGATAGAAGCTTGGCAAGATGAGGATAGGCTCATTCATCGCTTTTCTCCTCGTCTGCCGGGAGATCGACCTTCTGCGGCAAATTAAGGTAGGGCGGGCCATCATAGCGCATGAGCTGGAGGACCGTGAGCGTGTAAGAACGCGTGTGTTCATAGTCTGTACCCTTCTCCCACGTCGCCATATACTCAATCTCCCATCCTCCTGGCTGGATCTCTGGCAACAAGCTGATGGATTGGATCTCATTGTGAGGATCCTTCTGCTTGCCCCAGAACGAGTTAAAGAACTCTACAAGATCGGCGCGGGTAAAGGCCCGCTGCGTCGGCTTCTTCTCCATTGCTCTTCTCCTATTCTTCGATCCGAATAGTTCTCGCCTTCTGCAACGCCATGAAGAGAGCATGTGCATCTTCTTCAGTATTGCAGAGGATAGTGATATCTCCGTTGATGTACACATAATGCTGTGGAGGATCGAGCGAATCATCGTGCCATTCCATCAGGTCATCTCCACCCAGCATCTTCGCTTCTACAAAGTCCATCTTTTGCTCCTTCAAGGTAGAAAACCTTTACTATTGCTCTTTCCGTGCTATCTGCCTTACAAACTGTCGTATCTGCTCCTGCCTCTTAATTCAAGCGTCCCATTCGCACATTTCGCGCTTTCTGATGAGTGGCGCGTAACTGTGCTGCTAGCTCGTAAAACTGCTGCAAGGCCTGCTCTCGTGATTCTGGAGAAGCATAATCGTCCTTTGCAAGCAGTCGTCGTTCTAACTCTTGCAACCCTGCCTCCTCAAAGGCGATAGCCTCTTCCGTCACCGCAGTACCAAGAAGTTCCTGAAGGTCATCCGTACTCACGCCTGCCCTCTCTCTCGTCGAATAAATTGTCGTATCTGCTCCTGCCTCTCCCACTCAGGGCAGAGGCGATTGACCACGATCGCGTGATACCTGCTGCTCTTATGGCACCAACACTGTGCAAGCAAGCAGTACGGACGATGGACCGTGTGCGCCTCCTGGGTGGGCGCTACGATGGTGATCATGGCGTCTGTTCCTTCTCTTCCATCTCCACCTCGTCACGCAGATAGGCGCGAACGAGCTTGCAGACAAACGTATCGATCGTACAGTCATGCGCCGAGGCCTCGCTCGCCAACCGGAAAAGGTCTGCCTGGTGGACGCCTTCTTTCACCGCAACACGATTGAGCGTCAGAGCCAGCTCCTTCAGATCACTCTTCCAATCCGCCAACGGCGCGCACAACTCCAACCATCGTCGAGCTTCCTCTTCTGTATCCACATCGTCATCCATTCCAGCACCGACCCGAGCACCACTGGCGATATGGGTCAAAACATATCCATTCAATGGATCATTCCCAGCGTGGTGGTATGCGAGGCCAGTACCGATGCCCACACAAGCCTGAATGCTCAGCGCTTCCACGGTAGTCGGCGTCGACCGCTTAGCGGCCATCATCTCGATGGCCTGAATCTCAAAGGTCATTGTCATACGCTTGCTCCTTACTGTACTTCGTCCTGATTGCACACCAGGACGGTCCCTGCAATATAGTCCGTCTCTTCTCCGCTCAGATCCCCAATATAGATGATGTCGGGATGCTCCAGTAACAGCTTAGTAACTTCAGCAGGTGAGGCAAAACCAGCCAACACGGTGGCTTGCTCATTGCGTGGCAAGTCCAGCAACTTCCCCTCATCGTTGAGCACCATCAGGCGCCCGTCACGCGTGTTGATCAGTTCGATATGCCCGCCAACGATCGCTTGAAGCTCTGGCAAGCGAAAATTGTCTCCATTGGCTGGGCTAACCTGCTTGCTTGTTCCATCGGGATACAGAATGAGTCCCATGATGCCCTCCTTTGCCAGGTAGTCTGGCTGGCCTACTTCTTTTTCGGATAACAAATTTCGCAGTCCTCTGCTCTCACCGCTTCCGCGTATCCAGAGTAGATGCAATCGAGTCGATACACGTGCGGCCTCCAATCGTCGCAGCATGTGATTTCGCGTGTGCCATCCGCGTAACGGACATCCAAATGCTGGTGCCAGACGATTGGTGCTGGTTCTTCCCACAAGCTCAACTGCTCCATTACATACCGCCCTACTCTTCACTGGCAAAGGCTCTGGCCTGCTGCTCTACGTAGGACGGGACAGCTTGCAGCTCATTCCAGGCTTCACGCAACTCTTGCCGCTTCAGTCCAGCTTCTTCGCTCCTACGTTCTAACTCGCACTCATCGCAACCGCAATTGCTGGCATGCAAGCCCCAGCTACGGAAGCTCTTTGAATAGGTGATACTGCTCTTCATCATCGTGTCCTTTCTGGGAGGCGACTCCCTATGCCGCACTGGCCTGCTTCACGGCCGCCAACTTCGCCAAGTCCTTCGCCTTCTCCGCCTTCTGCCACGCCTTGTTGCGCTTCTCCATCGCTTTCCACTCTTGCGGTGTCATCGATGCACGCTGCTCACCGACTGTCGTGGCCTCTACAGCCACCGGGGTCGGTTGGATTGTGCTGACTTCGGGAACTTCCACCTGTTCCACTGGAGGCTCAGCGATCGCCTTCAGGTGCTTGCAGGTGTGGTTCTTGCTATTCTTACAGCCAGGACAGCTACAACCAACGCCATCGCTGACGTAGTACCAGCCCGGCAGCTCCTCAGAAGCAACGAAGAAGAGCACCTGACCGGCAGGCACATACACATGGTGGTTGCACACGATATGGCGGGTGCTAGCAACCATCTTCCCTCGCAGATTGAAACCCGTATGCGCAGTCACCTTGACAACCTGTCTTGAGGTCCAATCCAGCCGAACCATGAATGCGCAGACGCTCATGGATGGGGTGATAGCGGTGGCTTTCAAGCTGCGTTTGCTGGCGCTGTGTGTGCGGGTGATTGTTGTCATGGCTTCTATCTCCTTTGCTCTCGCGTTTCGTTTTCTCTTGATGTAGGAAGTATACCACGAGAACACACTATTGTCAATACATTTACACATGTATTTTGATAGGATTTTAAAAACATGTGTAAAGTCCTTGACAAACTGACACTAGGTAGGGTATCATAAAAGCACACGAGAGCACACGTGTAAAAATAACAGATTAAAAGGGAGGAGGAACGTATGGCAAAGCTGATTATTCAGCGGCTTGCGCAACAGCAAAAGCTCAATCAAAGCCAGTTACAGATAAAAGCTGGAGTTACGCCGCAGCTTCTCTATCGGTACTGGCATAACTTTACCAAAAGTGTTGAGCTTGAGCAGTTAGAGCGAATTGCTACTGCGTTGGGTGTAAGACCGGGAGATTTAATTATACCGGATGCCGAGGCGGCTGCTCCTGCAGCAACGCTGGACGACCCACCAGAAGACGATGATGGGGATATTGCAGCTTAGGCAGCCTGGCGGTGTGCTCCGCTTAGCTCTGATCGGTAAAGAGAAGTCACCGTCCAGGCCACGCTTGCACCCTAACTATACCTTATCTCATATTGTCAGTCAATAATATGACAATATGAGGATGGCTATTCCCATTTTCTCCTTGTGTATGGGATGATAGAGAGAGATTGTGTCCTTCGTTTACACAAGAGAGTGTGAGAGGTAATCTACGCCTTTTGGATAGGCGTATTAGGAGGAATACACTCTATTAGTATGCAGTATGCTTGCTAAATGTGCTGAATATGAGCTTGAGGTTATTGGTATGGCCGAGCACCCACAACACAAGGAGATAGCCAAATTATTAATTACGGTGGAAGAGGCGGCCAGACTCCTCAGTCTGGGAAGGACGAAAATGTATCAGGTGGTGAAGAGGTATCATGTCCCACATGTCAAAGTGGATGGTCGGATTCTGATCAGTCCGACCAGCCTCCAGAAATGGATTGAGGACCACGAACAGTAGGAGGAGGCTTCGCCCATGTCACGCCCAACAGAAGGATCAGTGTATCAGCGAAAGAGCGGCGACAAGCGCTGGGTTGGTAGCTTTCCGGTGGAGAATGGGAAGAGAAAGTACGTCTATGCAAAAACGAAGAAGGAGGCAAAAGACAAACTCAAGAAGGCGATGCAGGACTACGAGCAAGGAAGGCTAGTGGCGGCGACTCCCGTCACGGTCGCGGCGTATCTGCCTGAGTGGCTCAGGGTATATAGTGTCACGGCAAATCTCAAGCCATCGACGGTGGTGTCTTATCGGCAGCGGTTCCGAAGGATTTTTGAGCGATTTGGGCCAGTGAAGTTGCAGAAGGTGACGACAGAGATGATCCAGACCTGGCTGGTGGATTTGCTGGAAGAAGGGCTAGCTGCGAAAACAGTTCGCAGTCATTTTATTGTGCTCTCTATGGCCATGAGAGAAGCCTACGAGCACAGTAAAATCTCGCTCGATCCTTGCGATCGGGTGAAGGTGCCGAAGACTCAGAAGTATACCGGACTGGTGCTCACCCCTGTCCAGGCAGGTGCGCTCGTGGTACACGCCAAAGAGAGCCGATTGGCCCCGATGCTCACGGTGGCACTGGGTACGGGGATGCGCAAAGGGGAGCTGCGTAGCCTGCGGTGGGATGATGTTGATCTGGAGAAGAGGACGCTGCAGGTCAGGAGAAATGTGGCCTATCTGCCTGATAACCTGGGCAAGTATCACCATGTGGAGGGCACGCCGAAATCAGAGGCAGGAAAACGCCCGATTGATCTGCCACAGTTTGTGGTCGAGGCCCTGCGCACCCATCACGCTCAACAGGCAGAAGCGCGACTGGCAGCCGGCCCTCGCTGGGAGAATAAGAACCTGGTCTTCTGTAATCGATCAGGCGGCTACTATAATCTCACGGTCCTCTACAGACAGTTCAAGCGGCTTCTGAAATCAGCAGACCTGCCCGAAATCCGGTTTCACGATCTTCGTCATAGCGCGGCCACCATTCTGATCGCGATGGGAGTCCACGTGAAGGTGGTGAGTGAGCTGCTGGGGCATAGCAGTGTGGCAATCACACTTGGCATCTATTCACACGTGTTGCCGGGGATGCAACGGGAGGCGATGAACGATTTAGATGCCCTGTATCGGCAAAATCAGGGGTAACGCTGTCAAAAGCTGCTGTCAGAGGGAATGGACGGAGAAGTGATTGGGGAAGGAAGGAGGGAGGAATGGGGAGAGCAACCAGATCCATTGGTTCTAACTTCCCCCTTTCTTCCACGCTCGAATGTCTGCTCATTTAGCAGGAAGTGAGATGACTCTGTCCGTATCAGTTCATCCGTTCTCTCTCAGTTCGCATCAGTTCAACGGCCAGGCTGTCAAATAACGCTGTCAAGGTTTGGAAGGAGTCAGAATGCAACAACCGTCGTCGCCCACAAGCGGATCGCTTCATCGCTCAGTAGATTTATCTGAGTGCTATCAAGCGCTAGGAGATCCGTTGCGTCTAAAGATTGTTGAGATACTTTGTGAGCAACCTATGGACGTCCAAACACTTAATGAACGTTTGGATAGGCATTACCAAAAACCAGTAGCACAGCCAACGGTAAGTGCCGCGCTCCAAAAGCTGAGGGATCACGGCCTGGTCACCTACCGGCCAGCGTGGCGCAATCACGAATATAGCGCCAATAAGCTCATTCTCGAACAAATGACCAGTATCACACGCATTGTATTCCGATTGGAGTCAGGAGTGCAAACAAATGGATAAGACAGGGCAAGAGATCCACTTCACATCACCAGAGCACAAAGCGTTGTTTGTGGCTGTGATGCAACAGATCGGCAAGGTGTACGCCGGGAAATTCGACCCAGAGTACGGCGCAGCGCTCTATGTGCTGACTGCCAAACTCTCGACCTGGGAGAAGGCAGAGAGCTATGTAAGCCGGCATGGCATCGATTTTGAGGGCCTGCTGGCGGAGGTGGACTTCAGCGGAGGCTATCAGGTCCTCGTCCAGTGGGCGGGCAATCTCTTCAACAGCCAGCAGCACATCGACCCGATAGAGCTGCTCCGACTGGACGAGCGCAATTTCGAGCTGGCCCTGGCTGCGCTCAAAATACGGCGCTATGGGCTGCGGATGGATGCGCTGCAGAGCGAGTGAGAAGGTGAAGCACAATGACTGTTATCGAAGCCAGGGCACCCGATGGGCACCTGATAGAGCTTACTGAAGTCAATCTCAGCAAGTGTGGATTGCTGATCATGATCACTGATCCAGACGGAAACCAGGTACTCGTCCACCGATTTGCCTGGGATGGGATGGTCAAGGCAATACAGGACCTCTTTGCCGAAGAGAAGAGGCAGGCGCAAGAGTGGCTCCGTGAACACGAGGAGGAGGAGCAAGCACATGGATAAGACAGAGCAAGATCTCTTTGAGCAAAGGGAACAGCAGAGGCAGGAGTTCATCGAACGGTGTACTCAGCGCGACATGACTTCTGTTATGCCCACTGAAGAGTTGCTGCAGCGACTGGATATCACGTTAGGGGCGCTCAAGGAGGCCATAGTGGACCCAAAGGAGCGACGGCTCGGTATGGTGGCCCAGGATTGCCTCTCAGGGGCGCTGATCCGCCTCTCACAGGCGTACTCTCACCCGGCAGTTTCGAGGAAGGTGTACGAGCTGGTATCCAGGATAACGGATATCAAGCCATAGAGGCAGCATTAAGGCCTGCAGCATCCCCATGTAGCAGGCCCTAGCAACAAATCGGAGTAAATCACTAAACTGTTTAGTTGCACTAGGAGTTAAGTAGTGCAACCCAAAAAGAATACCCTTGCTATTCTATCATCGTATTGAGTGGAATAGCAAGGCGGTAGGAGGAATATACTGATGATCATTCGTTCGTATAATGGCTCTGTAGACCGTTCTATCCTCATGTCAGCGAGGTGCAAGCATGAGTAAAAAATATCCAACACTTGGGGAGACATTTCCCCTTCCGTCTCTTGATCTTCCCACTCTTCCCGCTCTAGATGAGTTGCAAGAGGCATTAGCCGCTCTTGAATATGCAGAAGCTCAACTGAAAATAGCAAAACAGAAACTGACTGAAGCCGTGTTCGCACTCCCCTCAAAAATTGGCGACAATGAAGATCTGCAGGACGAGATAGCGTCTCAATTGTACTGGCTTGATACTCGCGTAGCGGCAAGTGACGTCAAAAAAGCCTTTCGTGTTGTGGCTCCAGGGCAGGGACCTGCAAAGAATCGCAGAGTTCTCAAGAGCGCATGGGTGGAGATGTCCTGCTTGAGCTGTCAGCGGTCATTCCAGTATGAGATTACCAGTAAATATGCGCTCAGTGGCCACTCGTGGTCAAGTGCCTGTAAAGAGTGTCGGGCGAAACATGATCAGGCATACAGACAGCGGTGGGAGAGAGAGAGAGAAGCCGAAGCGCAGCGATTAGAGGTCCTGCGCACGATGCCTTATCACGAATACCTGCAAACGCCTGAATGGCACGAGCGACGCCTGAGAGCCATGAAGCGAGCAGGATTTCACTGCCAGGTCTGTAATGCCTCTCGTGTTCGCCTCAACGTCCATCACAGAACCTATGAGCGACGCGGCGATGAATACGATAAAGACCTGATTACGCTCTGTGAGTACTGCCACGGGATCTTCCATAAAAACGGCAAGCTGGCCAGGGAAGAGGTGTAACATGATGGGTTATCAGGGCATAGAAGTACAAGCTATAGAACCCCCGTTTGGAGAACTCAATCTCGGTAACATTCTTCGCCTCTTAGCTATTTGGCTCAATGAATTCGGATTTCTTACGCCAGAGGATGGGGCCGATTATGTGAAGATCCCGCGCCAGTTTATCGTAGAAACGATGCGCAAGTTGAAAGGAGCGGCAGTAAGCGTGGTGCTCTACTTGTTTGGGCATAGCTGGGCCTATGGAGAGTATGACAAGAAACTCCACCTCACATTTGACGAGTTTGTGAATGGGCGCAAAAGAGCTGATGGGACGCGGATGGACGAGGGAACAGGACTGAGTGAGAATACTATCCGCACCGCGCTCATCCAAGCTGAAGAGGTTGGTGTTATCACCTGCCATGTTGATGACCGAGACTTAGGGCGAATCGATAAATATTACGGCATTAAAACCCGTATACCCTCAGAAGAAGAGAAGAAGCAGCTAGAGGATCGCAAGACTCGTAGGACATCAGACAAAGAAAGCAGCACGCTTGCCAGGGGTTCAAAAATTGCACCCCTGGACCTCAAAAATTGCACCCCTGGACCTCAAAAATTGGAGGCCAGAGGTTCAAAAATTGCACCTCGATCAGTAGTAATAACTAAAGAAAGAACTCTAAGCAATAACTTAGAGGAAGTAGTTGTACCGCCTACCACATCGTCAGTGCCTAATGGAAAATCTTCTTCTCATGAACCCTCCCATTATGGCATGGGTTATGGTGGGAATGCTCGCCCAATCCCCGCTCTCACAGAGGACGGTCAAAGGTTCTACGATTTCTATTGCCGCTTACCTGATATCACAGTGCCACCAAATCTGACTGAGAAATTGGCCGGGGAATGCAATTCGCTTGGCATCTATGTCAAGACGTTTGAGCAGTTTCAAAGCTGGGTAGCTGTTACCAGGAAGAAATTGCCACCAAAAGCGAAGGACGATATTATCTACCCCAAGAACATGCAAAACGTGCTCAATGCCTGGATGAAAACACAGCAACCCTCGCAATCAAACGCCAGTGCTTCACCTTCGGCGCCAACTGAGCAATTGGCAAACATGACTTACGAAGAGGCGGACCAGCTCGCACGCGACGCGATAGCAAAAGGGATGGAGATGGGATACAGCTATCAAGCAGAGGCGGTCCCGTCGAAAAAGGTGGAAGGGAAGTGGCTGGTGAAAGTGACCTGGATCGACCCCTGGGGGAAGGATCTGCTTGCTAGACCGCTAAAATCACGTGAGCAATGGCAGGCGGCCTATCAGGAAATAGACCGAGTATGGGGCGATGATCTGAAGGGAGGCGCGTCATGCAACATCTGAGGAACCTAATACGCACCTTCGGGGTCCGAGAGTCTACCCAAACGCGTGGACTTAAGCCTGCCATCACGATAGAGCGATGCCCCTATTGCCTGGGCGCGGGATTCACGCGCAGTGATGTGCAGCCAGGTCATCCCGATTTCGGCAAGCCGGTCAAGTGCGTCTGCAAGATTGCTGAGCAGCGAGAAAAGCGGAAGCATGAGCTGGTGGAACGTTCTGGGGTGCTGAGCCTGCACCGCTTCAAAAATGCGTCGTTCGAGTCGTTTCGCACAAATGAGCCTGACGTGAGTGTGGCCTATAAGCAGGCGCGGCAATTTGCGGCCTGTCCACTCGGCTGGCTGATCATGACTGGCCCAACTGGCTGCGGGAAGACACATCTGGCGGTAGCCATCGCAAAGGCGCGACTTGTGGCAGGTGATACCGTCCTCATGCAGACGGCGCCTGATCTCCTGGATCATCTGCGCTCCGCATACAAGAGTGATGTGGGCTTCGATGAGACCTTTCGGCAACTGCAGGAGATTGATCTGCTCGTGTTGGACGATTACGGCGCGGAGCTGGACACCGGGTGGGCTATGGAGAAACTCTATCAGTTACTCAATCACCGCTACAACGCGAATGCGCCGACGGTGGTTACCTCTAATTGCATTGATTTGGTAGGCATTGATTATCGCGTCGCGTCCCGGTTGCGAGACCGCGATATCGCCACTCTGGTGCAAATGAGGGAGGCGCGTGATTGTCGCCCGGACGTGCGCCAGGTCGAGGGAGATTAGAGAGATAAGAAAGCGGAGTAGAAGCGTCATGGGTGTTATTCGTACGCAGGAGAATTTTGACCACATTGTCAGTGAGATTATCGAGGCTGCTAGAGGTGAGTATGGGATGTTTTCCTGCCTCTTGTGCAATGAGCAATTAACCTTTCCGGTGATTTATTGGCATGGAAACTGGGGTGTAGACATTCTCCTGCATGAGCAGTGCTGTCAGGAGTTGGTCTTCAAGCTGATGCGCGATGTCTTTGAATGTATGGGTGGAATTCCTCGCCAAACTGGCTGGAAAGGCGGAGATGTAGTGTCTCGCAGCGAGATAGAACTTATAAAGCTCAGAAAAAGGATAAAGGAGCAACAAGAGTATGAGCCAGATTTTTGATTATGAGGGATGGAAAGGAGAGGGAGCATGAGCAAGAGGAGCAAATGGAGAGCGCTCAGAGACCTGAGACCTGGCGCTGTTTTTGTCACGCTCAAAGGGGTCTATGCGGTCAGATCGGAATATTACAACGCTGGGGGTCCGCCATTCCAGCCCCAGTGCATCTTGCTCGCCAGTGGTGAATATGCTCATTTCGCGGAGGGCGAAAACACACAGGTGCGCGAAGTGCAGGTGGAAGGCTTCAGCATGGAAGATGAAGAAGGAGAGGGAGCATGAAAGTAGTGGGATGGATCGTCACTGTGGTGATTGGGATTGTGTTGAGTTCGGCCTGGATGGGGTATGTCCTCTCCATTTTGTGGGAGTGGTTTATCAGCCCGATCTTCCATATCGGGACCATTACGATCCCGTTGGCGATAGGGCTCTCGCTGGTCGTACGTATGCTGACGACTTCAGGGTATCAAGAGTCGGATGAGAAGCAGAAGGGCAGCACGCAGCAACTTCTCAGTTCTTGTGTGTATGTGTTTCTCTCTCTCCCCTGTTTGCGCTGCTTATTGGCGCGATTGTTCACGCTTTTGTGTAGGAAGGGAATGGAGCATGAGTGAGACGCCGATGAACGTAGCGGTCTGTGTTTCGTGGAAGACGGATGTGATGCCAGTACCGAGCTTCTTCTACTACCACAAAGGCTGCTACGACCTGGGAACCGCACGCTTGTCAAATCAGAGCGTGCGTGAGTTTCCGGCTCGCGATATATCGGTGAGCGCCTGTTGTGCATGGTGTCGCAAGAAGATCAGAGAAGATAGGGCATGAATGATGATATCAAACGGTATCAGTATCTGCGTCCATCGCTGGTGCTGAGTCCGTCAGGCAAAGCCATCACCAGGCTTGTGGGCGACAAGGTGTGTGTCGTGCGATTGCTGGAAACACCAGCGTGGACTCGATACTACTATGCCGTCATTGATCTGATGACGGGAGAGGCGGCCGAGGGCCACGAATACAACCTTGCAGTGTTGCAAAGAGCCTTCGAGAACAGTGGGCTTGCCATTACGCCCTATCAGCGTATCTGGTCAGCGCTGGAATGGTGGTAGCGAAGTAACAAGCAGCAAAGACGCCTGGCACGTCACACGCCAGGCGCGCACCTCGCAGCATGAGCGGCGAGATGTGGGAATTGTAAAGCATGAGAAAGGAACGTACAACTTGAACATTGTACCTTACTCGTTTCGGGGAATCAGGGAATACCCCCGAACGCAACAGCAGCCCGAGACGCCTGGGCAGAATAACGGCGTCTACATTATGGTCCACCCCGATCATCTAGGGTCCACTCTTGAGATGATCACCGGATGGTTCGCCGGGCGCGATGAGATTGATCTGGTCTGTTCAGGCATCTCTGACAAGCGTGGCCTGGGCTACATCATCATGGAATGGATCGAATGTGAGATTGATCAGCTCTTCCTGGCTATCTTGCGTGATGAGGAACTTGTAGCAGACTACACCACCTATACGCACGAATTGGAGGATTAACATGGCAAGGATGTCACAAGTTCGGGGCGTCATCTCTCATGTTGCGGCCAACGGGGGCAATGTCCCTTTGCTCAGGCTGATACTAGGCGTCGTCCTGGTCGTCTTCTTCCTTCTCGCGCTCATGCTCCAGGTGCAAACCAGCGAGGCTTTTATGCTGGCTGGATCTCCTGTTGGGCTAGCGCCTGATTGGGGCATCCTGCGTCAGCCATACGATCTGCTGCATGGAACGCTCCAGATGGATATGAGTAAGGCAGTCATGTGGGGATGGGGTATTGAGTTGGTCTATCTCGTCTGCGTGGTTGGTGAAGTGGCCGTGTCGCGATGGCAGGGCTGGTTTAAGACCGGGGCAATCATCCTGGTCGGCTTCAATTTCTGGACGGATCTCAATTATGGGGCCTTACCGAGTGGGTTCGGTGGCCAGCTCGCCTTTGCGGGCATTACCTCCTTTATCGTTGCTTTTTTTGGTGTGGTTGGGCTGGGCCTCATTTGGGGCGCTATCACTGAGATGTCCGGTCACTAGAAAGGAGACCCAGATGAGCGAAGAGATGAAAGAGAAAAAATACCCCATGCAACAATCTGCGGCCTTCGCAGGGAGCACATTCGTGACGATGGGACTGTTTGATCTGTTGGCTCATCTGGGGCCAACAGGGCTCTTTGTGGGTGGGCTAGCGTCGTATGTGGCGTGGAAGCATGGACCAGAGTTGTACGAGCAGGTGAGGGGTATGTTTCCCACCTCTGAGTATCAGGAGGAAGAAGGCCCGGTCTATGAGCCTCAGAAGGTACAGCCCAAAGGTCGGAGCTTTTGGGATCGAGCGCTGGGGATTCATCCAGATGATGATGGCGATGAGGAGATGACGCCTGATCTGGGGCGGGCAGTCGATGAGTCCAGATTGCGACGGATGCACAAAGATTGCTTGTTCCTGGGTCTGCTGCTCTGGCCTCACGCCAATGATCTTTTGAGCAATCGTATCACTATTCTGGGCCAGCCAGGCGCGGGCAAGAGTAACACGGTCGCCGTGGTGTGTGAGGAGCTGGCCCGCTATGATGCTCCTTTGATCGTCTTTGACACGAAGCCTGAGTATGCGGTGCTGTGCGCTCAACCCTACTTCAGCAATCCGAAGCTGGCCAGCGTAGAGAATGTTACTCCGCAAACAGCTTTCACCTTCGGCAAACAGATGATGGATGAGCGGTGGCAGGTCGTCCTCGATCTCACGTCCTACAAGAACGATACGACTGCGGCGAAAGTCATGATCAACATTCTGGCGGGCATTTGGGAATGGGAGGCGTCTCTGGCGAATGAGGACCGGCTCCCATGCGCAATTATCCTGGACGAGGCTCATACATGGCTGCCACAAAATGCAGCCATGAGCCGTGTGAGTCGGCAAGAGGGCAGAGATGGTGAGCCTTCCATCTTTACCTGTTTGCAGCAGTCCTTCTTCAGCCTGGTCACTGGGGGACGCAGTATGGGTATGGGGTGCATCATCTCGACGCAGCGACCAGCCGACGTTGATAAGCGGGCCATTGCTGTTGCTGAGTGGCGCATCCTGCTTAAGGCAGATATGCCTAATGATTTGGCGGTGTATCAGAAGCTGGGTATGGACCCGAAAGTGGCGTCAGGGTTGGCGAAGGGTGAGGCATATGTGCGAGGCCCTGGTGGGGTAGCAGGCATTTACCAGTTACGGCAGCGCAAGAGTCCAGACGACGCAAAAACCCCGGGGCTTTCTGCCCTGCAGCGAAAACGAGCCACTTCGGTTTCCACTTCGCAAGCAGGCATTATTCCCACTTCGGATGTACCAGAGCAAGCTCAACAAGACGAAGTGGACCGAAAGAGCCTGCGAAGAGAGCCGAAGGAGTCCGAAGTGGGGATGCCACTTCGCCATCTTTCTGAGCTTGAAAGGCAGGTGGGAGTGATGTTCTTTGAACAGAGTATGAAGCTGACAGAAATCATGAGAGAGATGTATCCAGAGGTCAAAGGTGGCGATGCCTACCAACGGGCGACCAGTGAAGTACAGGAAGCGATCAGGCGATATGCGGCGGCGGTGCGGCATGCGGCCGTTCAATCTGTGAGACAAGAGGAGAATGCATAGTATGACAACAACGCAGCAAAAAGAGTCCACCAGATGGGAGGGGTTTGTCTCTCTGAATTGGTATGATGGCCTGATTTCGTTTCTCTTTCGATTTGTGAGCAAGACAGCAGAGCCCCTGCTGGCGGTGGGTGTCATCGTGAGTGCAGCAGACTTCCTGCTCAAGGGCCAGCTCATGGCGCACAATCCAGGGCTGGCCACCTCCTGGGCATGGACGCAGGCATTAGCGATTGAGGCCTCGACGGGGCCGGTATTGGTGTTTGGCCTCTCTGCATTTGCAGGGAAGGACATGATCAAAGGATGGCTCTATGCAGTCCTGGCGGCTCTGCTCTTCGTGGTCGGCGGCGCGATGCTGCTGCTGCAGATGGGAGCGTCAGTAACTGGCGCGGTGGAAACATCCGTTCCTGGCTTCGTGCTGTGGTCACTCTTTGTGCTACGTGTGATCGTCAGCGGTGGCATGGTGGCGCTAAGTTGCACGAAGCATATGCGGTTTAGTGGATTGTTCGCTGAGCAACCCGTGGCACAAGTATCACTTTCTGATGAGAAGATGCAGCTCATCCTGGCAAAACTGGCAAAGTTGGACGAGATGGAAAAAACGTTGCAAGCAACCATTGTTACCCCTCTACAAGAATCGCCAACTCTTGCCTTGCCCTCGCCGGATGCTGAAATTTTAGAGTCTCTCAGTGAAGATGGGGAGGAGAACAGGGGTTTACCAAGCGAACAGAAAGAAGGTGTACCAAACGAGCAGAGTTATGGTGATCAAATCGAGGCCCTCTACAAAGAGAATCCGAAGATCACGGCAGTAGAAGTTGAAAAGAAAATTGGATGTAGCAGGACGACAGCAGCAAACTGGCTGCGAAGAGTCAGGCCTGCAAAGTGAGTGATAGAAAGGAAACAAGCAATGAATGACGTATGGGTCAGCCTTCTCGGAGTTGGGATCATCCTGGAGGCGATAGGGATTTTCTGGCTAGCCAGATTTTTGAGAAGGAAATGAGCGATTGCGCTCATTTTGAAAGGAATCACACATGTTGATACTCAGTAGAAAAATCGGGGAAAGGATTGTGATTGCAGGCAATATCACGATTGCTGTCCTCGATATCAAAGGCGATCGGGTGAAGGTTGGTATTACAGCACCTCTCGAAGTATCTGCTAATCGAGAGGAAGTGCAGAAGAGAGAGGAGGCACGGAAATGAACACGGCATCAGATTATCAGGTGAGGAACATGGAAACTGGACTACTTTTAATTGAGGACGACAACCAACTGTTTTTGATTATTCCAGGGAAGGGCCGTATTGCTCTTCCGCCTGGTGCAGCCATGGAGATACGCCTGGGTGGTTATTGGATTGCCGGGCACTATTGGCCTGACCTGGATGAGCAGGATAGACCGGTAGGCCAGCACGACTTCAAGGACATGGAGGAAGCATCATTCTGTGGTCTGACCTCAGGGATGAAAGCCCGCATTGATCACGAAACAAGAAAGGAAGCAAGCAATGTTCATGAGTAGTATCCAGAGTTGGGTAGAAGCAACGTCGGATCAACAAGAGGTCATCATTTCCGATGATGACCTGATCTCGATCACGTCCACGATGGCTGACGGTCAATCGGGGATGCTGAGTCTGTCATCGGGCTTAGCAGTGGAAGAGGAAACGAAAGAAGGGAGCAACTAATGGAAAAAGATACATCACCAGTGTTCGGGCGAGCGCCCAGGCTCAGGAAGATCGTCACGATCAAGCAGGTGAACGAATTCGCGCCATCGATGGATGTCACAGCCGTCTACCTGTCAGACGAGCTACCAGAGTGGTTTGCGCCGCTACAGTCAATCGTGGAGGATGAGGGGTTTAGTAGTAGGGGCTCTATAGTAATCACGCTGGGGTCTGATGATGGTACTGGCGGGAAGGTGGTCTATAACATTACGGCGAAGAGGGAGGACTGAGATGCAACTCCTTGAGCGCAACACGGAACTGACCCAGCGCCAAATCGAAATTCTCTGCCGAGTCGCCCAGGGTCTCAATAATGCAGAAATTGGTGATCGCCTGTGCGTGCATGAGGGCACGGTGTCCAACCATGTGCACGTGATTATGAACAAGCTCGGTCTCTTTAGGAGAGTTCATCTTGTCATTCACGCGCTGAAAGAGGGACTCATATCATTGGATGAAATTGAATTGGAGTATTGGATTGATTAATGCATGGTTGTGCCTGGTGGGGACGATGCTCCTGCCAGGCATGGGGGTAGCCAGTGCTGTCCTGGTCTACCTGATATTCAAAAGTCCGTCAGAGATTGAGAGGACGACGAGCTATCACGTGGGCGACTTAGTAATGATCACCTATCAAGGGCAGAAGAGGACGCAGGGCAGGATCGGTGAGATTACCCCGCTTTCGCCTGGGCAATTGCCTCTGGCACGAATCGCCACTATCGGAGTCAAGTTTGATAGGCAGGGCAATATCTATCGTGACAACGTGAAAATGCCCCTCTGGCAAATCAAAGGGCGAGTGACGAGGCGTTTCAGCGCGAATGTGCATGATACCGCATATCATCTTGCCCTGGAACAGGAGTGGCTCTTGTATGGGCCGCCACGGAAGGAGCGTGTAGGGTGAGAGAGACAGAGGGAGCAGTCAGAGAAGAGGTCAGGCAGGCGATAGCTGATGAGCGCGAACGACGCGACTATTGGGTGGTTGTGGGTGAGGTGTGCCCCGTGCGTCGTGTCTGGGGTGTTCCAGTACCGGAAGGACTGAGAACCTATATAGCAACGACCACTTGCACCGTGAAACATGATCACGGGATCCCATGCGTCTGGTTTGATTATGTCTTTCTTATCAATGGCGAGCTGCGTGTGATGCTGCAGAATGACTTTGGTCGAATAGGCATGCTGATGGAAGATAGCGCAAGGCAGATCATGGAGAAGTTGAGAGGCGAGTTAAAGGAGCAAGCAGAGTGACGAAAACAATCACTGAAATCGATACAACGAAGACCTATAGCGGGCTGCCGGCTCCCGATGGGTGGCATATTGTTGAGCCGTGGGGTGATGGACTCATGTGGGAGCGTCTGGTGGGACAGCGTATCACGGTTATCGAAGATATCACTCTCAAAGCGGATGGGCGTAAGTGGCTGCATGTGAGCGTGGCGAAACCAAATAGGAAGATGCCAACCTATGAGGATCTTCATGTTGCACGCACACTGTTCATCGGCGAGCATCGGGAGTGCTATCAGGTCTTTCCCACAAAAGAGCGATACGTGAATATCGGGAATGTGCTTCATTTGTGGGCCTGCATGGAGCAACCTGAAGGAGTGTTGCCACACTTTGAGGATATCGTTGATGGCATGTTAACGGTGTAGAAAGCGAGCAAGCAGGATGAGAAAAAGACTCTCAAAGGGGAGAGGCAGGGGACTCGCAAGTAAGAGCCCGGAAGAGAGAAAGAAGATCGCAGCGATGGGTGGAAAAGCGGCTCACGCTCTGGGAGTTGCACACAAATTTACGAGCGAAGAAGCTCAGGCTGCCGGGCGCATTGGCGGCAAGGTGAGTGGACTGCGACGACGAGAAAGCAGGGGCAATCATGAAGATTGAAGGAGCCTATCTGGAGCATCGCAACCTGGCAGATGGGCGTGCGATCGCTGTCGATCAGTTGGCGCAAGGACGAGGCCTCGTGGTGATCGGGACGAGATATGCAGGGACGAGCTGGGAGTATAGCAGCATCAGCGAGGCCCTGGCTGCATGGTTTGATTGGGATCCTGCGAAGAGTCTGGAGCCAGCAGGATACCAACGGCGGAGAAGGATAGAAGTATGAGTCATTATGATTAATTTTACGAGGAGAAGAAAGATGCCCACAGAAGATATAGCGACCCTTGTTACGCGCGAACTTCCCGCAGTGGGGAAGGAAACAACCAAACTACGAGCATTGCCAGGCAGACCGATCGCGCTGCCAAGTAGACACATCCCGCTGCCGGTGCTCAGGTTGCCTTGGCTAGTGGAGGCTTTGAAAGCAGAACAGGGACGGAAGGTATGAGCAAGAAAGATCAGGAGTTTGTGCGCCAGGCCATGGAATTGGGCAGCCAGATCGAAGCGTTTCCATGGCGAATCCAGTGCTTGCGGCATATGATCAAGATTGGAATGGACCCCATGCAGGCCCTGGAACTACGCGTCAGCAGTGAGAAGGATAGACCAATTATCGAGCAAGTGCAAGATGCGGCTTCCATGTTCTTCACCGCGTTTTCTCTCTACCCCACCAGTATTGCCGTACATTCAGCGATTGCCGCACTCATTGAGGCCAGCGAGGTGATCATCAAGGCGAAACATAAGCATGCTGATGCTCACCCAATGTTGCATCAGCAGTTTCTCGGGAAAGGCTTTGAGCCATGGCCTCTACGCATTGAGATCGATAATAATCTGGATCTGCGCACGACGGCAGTGCGCTACAAGATTAGTCTGGATGACGAAGCGTATCAAGAGGCGTTTACGACATTGCTCATGCAAGGCCTGACCGCTTTGGCTGAGGAGGGCAAAGGATGAGCGAGCGAGAGCTAATGAAGGAGCTGAGAGTACTTGTTGAGAAGGGACTTGTGCTCATCGATGCTGATCGAGAATTGCCAGAGGTGTTGATCGAAGTGCCTCTCCCTTGTGGGACGGATCAGACAGTAGTTTCTAAAAACCAGGAGGAATAACACCATGTTACAGCAAGCGCCCATATCTACGACGATACGGCGTCATATCGATACATTACGCTCCAGTGATCTGGATGCGCTTCTTGACCGTCATATATTTGGCCGCGAGCCACGATGTCGAGGCAACTGCGAGTTTCAAGTGATGATCGGATCGCAGAGCTACCATCGATGTGAGATTTGCGGAGGCATTGAGGAGCGGAGCCCAGCACAGCGCTATTTCGGCGCTGACGGACATGAGAGACTCATCCCACGCTACACAGTGGATAAGACGAGCATTCAGTGTGTCATTGACGCCATAGGAAGAATGAGCAAGACGATTCAGTCGTGCTATACCCTCAACATCTGCTGCTATTGCCCAGTTGGGGCCAGCATGACGGTCTGGCTCAACTTCGGCCCGACGCCCCGGCAAATTGCCCTGGCCGCACTGAGAGCGGTGGACGTGGTTGATAGTGAGGGATATGTTGAAACAGTATAAGATCCTGGACTCCATGTAGTTTAGCACGCCCACCGTGGTGCAGTTGACCAAGTTGCCAGATGCGCAAATTGGCGTGGTGGCAGTAGAGACCTTTGCCGAAGAGCGAGAGTGGAAAGCCTACATGGGGATCTCAGCGGGCTATAGCCAGGGTGCGGATGAGCAATTCATCGCCATGATGGGATGTGGACTACAGCCAGAAGTGGCCCATGTGCTCTTCCCCAATCTGGATATCGAGAAGTACAAAAAGTATTGAGCAGAAGAAGTAAATTGCTGTGGCAGGCAGTACTGAAGTGGATGCTGTATGCAGTCATCTGGCTGTTGTTGATTGCCGGGGGAGCGATAGTGCTGGTTTTCTGGTCCATCATCCTGTATTTCTGGGTGATAGCGCCAACATAGAAAGGATTGGAGAGATAAAATGGCAGATTGTAACACCTCTATTCAAAAGGTGATATTCGATTTCGCTGATCCACAAATCACGAAGGTTCGTGTTGAAATCGACTTTGACGGGGATTGCGGTATCTTGGTGAAACGTGTCTATGAAAAGTCGTTTCCTGCACGCATTCCTGCTATTGAGATTATGCAAATGCAAGACGGTGTTCCTGGCTACCTGCTGTGGTAAAACAACTGGTGCCAACATGAGCCGGTTCTGGCGGGATATGAGCTTCTGGCTCAGTGCTGCCAGGTCCAGCTCGTTCGCTGACCTCTGGTCGTTGTGGCAGACACGCGGTCATCGGTGGAATGAGGAGGTGACTTACGATCATTTCACCATATTACATCAGACAGATGTATCGATGGTGATAGAGGTAGATCTTCCGAGATCCAAAGTAGGAGGTTAGTATGCATCTCGATCAGTCTGCTTTCCCTGGCCAAGAGCAGGCCATCGACGAAATCGTCACACTGGCATTGCAGATTGCCAAACGCCAGCGCGGCGAGGATCATCTGCAATCGGCTGAAAGCATCAAAGGAAAGCTCCTCCTCGAATATGTGGAACTTGGTGAGGCGTTGGCCGTAAAGACGCGGTTAGACGTGCTCTCCGAAGTAGCGGATTGCACCTATTATACTGTTTGCTTATTTGCCATAAACCATAGCGAGCACAATCTACACGCTGTCCAGACGTTTGTCTGCCAGCAAGCGAGCGCAACCGTTGAGCAAGCGTATCAGGCGGCATTGGCTAAGTATCGCTATCGATCCAATCACCCCAAAAATATCCCCGCTGAGAATGAGGAGATACGGCAGGCGTTGGGGAATTGATGGCTGTGCTATGATGGGATTGTGGAGGAATACACACAAGAGGCGCGATTCTGCAAAGGGTCGCGCTTCTTGCCGTTTTGCCAGTGCTACAAATCGTTGCTAATTCTACGGATCCAATTTACCTATCCTAGAGATGAGACGGCAAAAAGGAGGAATCGCTAAAATCGAATGATTACCACTCTATCCGAACTTTCTGGCCAAACTCGCGTGTCACCTCAACCCAATCATATTGGGGATCGCTGTCGCTGGTCTGCTCATCCCGCTTGACTGATTTGCCGCCCTCTATCCGCTCGGTAATGGTAGTCGTCCTGATGATATGCTCAACTCTCCTGTACACCTGAGCAATCGTTGGACTGAAGAGGACGCTGCTCAAGCTAGGTTCGGCGCTGGCCAGGATGCTGCGTGCCGCGCGATCTTCCTGGTCCTTGATAGCGTTATCCTGAATCTCGAATTTGAGGTAAGGCTCCCACACCTCCATGTCCTCCAGGACGAAGTGGCTGAACTGGCCCTCTACATCGATGAAGACCCGTTCATGCTCTTCGCGTCGTGTCACTTTGGCTTCCTTCACCATGCCAGACATCGCATCGGCCACCGTTTCGTAGTCTTTGGTAAATCGCAGGACCGTTAACCGTGCCATATCATCCTCCGTGCTCATCGTCTTTCCCTCATCCTACCACTGACAGGCAAGCTATGCCCTGATACACGGTGATAAAGACTGGAAACTCTGTTATAATAAGGGCAGTGAACGCTTGCTTAAGGCGGATTCGTATAGCCTCGCAAGGAGGCCGCCCACATGGACCTCTTGATTATACTGACGGTTGTAGGCTTTCTCCTCGGCCTACTTGCCTACTATCTCTATCGATTGTTGCTCTCCATCCAGCATACCCTCCAGGACCTGCACGCCGTTAACCGCTCTATTGCGGAGTGGTCGTACAGTACTGCGACGCAGGCCAGGTACATCCGATCTGATGCGAGATATACAGGTGAGCAGATTGATGCATGGATCAACCATTCCAACGAGCTGCGCCGCCACCAATTGCTCCAAGAAGTCCATCGCCATGCCTTTGCGACAGCCGTGACACCCATTGCTCCTCTGATGACTCCTCACACGCCGGTGCCATCTCATACGGCCTGGATTGGCGACCAGGCTCTGAAAGCGTGGCAGGCAACGAGGTTTACCAATGACAGACACTGAGTTATTGTGCGTCGTAGTGGTGCTCAGCACTCTTACTCAAGCTGCTACTGCCTATCTCGTCTGGCGAGTGTGTCAGCGCATGACTGAGGCCCTGGCCAGGATAGGCAATTGTCGGCCTGGGCGAGCGAGATCCGGGGTAGTGCAGCGGCAGAGGGATGTGTGAATGGAAGAGCAGGGAGATGATTTTTACAAACTGGTACTCTTGGTTGCTGTAGGGCTGATTATTGGGTCGATCCTCATCACGAGTTGTTCGATGCTGGTGTTTGGGGCTTCGTAGGACTATACGAATCACTGGTATGTACCACTTAGCTCATAGAGAGCGCGTTTTGGCGATGGCTCAAAAACGCGCTCTCTTTTTGCCGTATACCCCTTGACTTATGTACGTACATTGAGTATACTAAGTACGTACAGTAAATGATGTGCAAGAAGAGGAGTCAAAGAGATGGCAAAATATACGATCACCCGCAAATGTGGACACAGTGAAGAGATGCAGATTGGTGGTCCAGAGAAAGACCGTCCAGGTAAGGCTGATTGGCTGGCAACGCAGTCGTGTGTGGCTTGTCGGCGCAATCAGACTCGCCTGAGTGTTGACGCCTGGACAGAGGAGCGTGGGCTGGTGGAATTAGAGGGGACAGAGAAGCAGGTTTCTTGGGCCGACAAGATCCGCAAAGAGTTGATTGAGGAGATGGATCGGTTTCTGGATCTAGCGAATGCCTCTCCAGAACATCCCGACTCGCCCTATATTATTCGTGCTTACAAGTGGGCGCTTATCCAGAGCAAGGCGGCATGGTGGCTTGATCGTCGTGAGCAGACTGGAAGAACCCAACTCACCAAGATGATCGAGCAGCTCAAAGCCAACGATGCGAAGAAGGAGGCTGCCAGTGCAAAATGAGATTGAATGCAAGCTCCTCGAAGCGCTCTTTGAGGCACTCATCTACGGAAAGCGCTTTTCTACCTATAGCGCGGGCTATGAAGCCAGTATTGAGCGAAATAACGAACATGTTTGGGACTCCGAAGGAAGGCTTTTAGCTCATCTGGATATTCGTCTGAAGCAGGGCGGTTCGCTTTTGTTGGATGGGGGTGCGTTCCCGATCTGGCTTTCTGCTCAGATCGATGAGTCTGTTAAGGTGAGCTGGGAGATGCCCGAAAACCCATGGGGTGCAGCGCAATCCAACGTCTGGCCATATGTGCCATACCTGAAGCAGGGAGATGATCCTCTGATGCTCACTGAACGCTATGAGGTGCGCATGGAGGCTGCATTGAAGCAGTGGATGCTAGAGCATGGCGGTGCCGCTCTTATTCGCTCTCTCTTGCGCGCTGAGCGAGCACGGCAATTGACGGGGGAGTAGACCACTTAGCTCATCAATGCACGGAACCGTGGTGGTGTGTCACCCGACCACGGTGGGGGTGCCAATGGAACTGTAGCAAGTGTAGCAGGGTCGTGAAAATCTGCTACAGTGGGGGTATCCACCGACTGGCGTGGGTGGACCAATGCAACCGACCACAACGGGGATCACTCAGGGCAGCGAGCAATACGGTGGTGGACTCGGTGGACGCTTGTGTTGGCACTGCTCGCAATGATCATTACTAGAAGATACGTCAGAGTGTAGGAGTTGGATCACTTGTCTGTCTTTGTCCCGTCAACTCCTCGAACTTTCGATCTATCTCCTCATCCGAGTTCCCGCTCATCAAGGCTTGTTGTTTCCACTCATGAAACGCTTCTCTCGTTTTCCAGTCCACCAGCATCTTGCGAGAGTCTTTGTCGCGCCAGCCATGTGGGAACGTCCAGTAGGTCTCGATGACTCGGAGCTTATACTCGGTCTCGTACTCCTGGCGTAGTTCGGCCTTCATCTCTTCATCAGTTAGCCAGTCTGATCCAGAGATATAGCTGTCAGTGACCGTTGACCAGATTTTCCATTTGTGGGTTTGCTTATGTTGTTTGAGTAGCCAGCCCATTATTCTCCCCTTTGTCTCCCAGATGCTGATGTTTGATGAGGAGACGGTTGTTGGCATTCTGTATCTTGAACTGCCCAGCCTTTAACAGGGCCTCTTTGCGTTCTTCGGGAGATAAGATAGTGATAATCGTGCGTTCATCTTCATCCATCTTAGCAATTCGGATAGTTTCTGTCTCTGCCATATCGCCCTCCACTCATCCTCTCAGGGTGCCATTGGTTTTATTTCAACATCAGGGTCCCATATCTCGACTTGAGCAACACGCATATTCCCTGGTTTAACCGTTATAATGCAAGTTTTAACATTGTCTAACTCTATATCCGTTCCAACCACGTAGACATGAGCAAGTCCCTGCTCATCAGTGGCAATCCTGATACGTCTTGCTTCACTCATCGACTGGTATCTACTCCCTTTGGCCTGTCTGACAACTCCCCCAGATCGATCATCGTTACAGGCTGTTGTAGCTCATCTAATAGCTTACGATGAGACTGGATGGAGACTTCTACGAGGCGCATATGTTCCGCGCAGTAGGACCCATTCCAGATATGATATGCCGGGTGGGTCGATTCCCATCGTGAAACCGCTTCCTCTTCACATGGGACATTTTTATCAACGAAATCACAGTGTTTTCGGTGTTTATCGATTGCTGATTCTTCGCTCATCATTCCTCTTCCTTCTTCTTGCTTGTCAGAGCTTCTCTCAACTCATTCATCATTGGCTCTTCCTCGCGTGTCAAATCTCCACATTTCTCTAACCATGAGAGATGGGCAAAGGCGGTCCTGGCTGCGGCTTCGATCTTCTTGAGTCGCTCCCATTGAACAATTCGTTTTGCGTAGTGCATTTGTGCCTGCCAACGATTCGGCGTGATCTTGTCACATTCACGACAAATCACCAAATCACCAGGTTGGAGATGAGGTGCGAAATTACTCTCTTCAACGTTCTTGTTACAAACACTGCAAACTTGATGTGCTGTCATTCCTTATCCTCCACTCATGTTATCCGAAATCCTCCGCTCGTCTCAGCCCAGTCCGCAAAGGTTTCGAACAGATCAAGCAACTGAAGTTTTATGGCTGGGAAGATGGGATCACGCTTCTGGAGATCAAGCAAGCGTTGCATCGCGACGTAATTCCTGGCAATGCGTGCCAGCACCTTTGCCTCCTCCTCAGTGATTGGAAAGCCACTATTGAGTATAAGGGCAGGTCCTTCCTCGCTATCTCCCATTCTCTCGTCTACGCTTGAGACGTAAAACCAGCGTTTTCGATCAAAGACAGCAGCAAAGTACGTGCCACACTGCTCAAGCAGGAGCGGCCAATGGAAAGCGCTCATCGCAAAGGTTTCCACATCTTTGTTATTGGGAACCATGTGATACACGACTCTCTCCTCCACTCATTTTCCATCGATTCTACCAGAAATCACACGCTGCTGTCACGCTCCTCCCTCTCTGGTATAATACGCCCATGATGACGATCGATGAGACTAAGGCAGAAGAGGGCCAGGCCGAGCAACCTGCTCGTTGTAGTTGCCTGGAAGGGCGCGGGCAATGCTCAATGCCTGCTCATCTCACGCTGGAGCACGACGGTGGTGTGTCATACTTTTGTATGTATCACTTCAGGGTCCTCATGGACTACTGGAGAAACATGAGAGATTGAATGAGCGAAGATATTATCACACTCCGCTATGAGGTCTGGGATCGCGATATCACATCCGACTTTTTGCCTCCTGTGCCAAAGATTGGGATTGAGGAAGTATTGAGCGTGGACTTTCAGGGTGGACTCTGGGTTGTGCGTAGCACTGAGGATGGTGCGTCGCCGTGGTGGATTGGGCGGGCTGAAAACAAGCAAGAAGCTATCCTCAACTATCTGAAGGCGCGGTTAGGGCTGTATAAGGAGGAGCAAGCCAGTGACTGAACCAATCAAGTGGTCCGCTCTGACGCCTGAGCAGCGTGATGCGCTTGTTGCTGAGAAGGTCATGGGATGGAAGCCAGGGCAAATCTGTACAGGACTATTCTCAGATAATTATCATTGTGACCGCTGCGGCGCTACCTCCCTATCGCATGAGGATCATCCAGCCGTGCCACTGCCCTACACGACGAGTATGGATGCTGCGTGGGCCGTTTGGGGAAAGATGAAGGAAGATGCGAAATGGCACCGGTTCTGTTTTGAACTTGATGAGGTTCTGACGCAGCACAAATATAGGAGAGAGGACAGAACCTACATCACATGGTTTGAGCAATTCTTAAGCGCACTCAACGGCGACGCTATTTGCCTTGCTGCATTGCGGGCTGCGGGCGTCGAGATTGTGGAGCAAGAGACACTTGTCCACACAACAGGCTAACAATGTGTATACAATGTGGATAAGTTGCTTATAGTCTAGGGAGCCAGGCCACGAACTCCCTACTGAATTGAGGAGAAGGAAGGACGAAAGAATGAGCGAATTCGTTAAAAGTGCTATTGACTGGAAGAAGGTGCGAGACGAGCGTGTTCCGCCTGTATCAAAAGATGATCCAGCATTAGCGCGAGTATATGCCCAACTGCGATGGCTAGATACGCATACAACACCAGAGGGAAATGACCCTCACACAGGGAGACCATGGACTGAACTTCGCGTAGAATTTCACCAGAGTCTTCTCGACGAAATAGAGCGTTACCGTTGGCGAAAAGCGGGGTTTGAACCAACACAGGAAATGTTGGATGTGTGCCGCGATAAGGCATGAGCATGAGGAAATAATGGACGTAAAAATAACCGATTACACGCTCTCCGTGCCCATGGGGAGGATAGATGTCTCTCCCGAAGGCAAGCAGGTCTGGACTTCGCTACCGTATCCAGCCCGTCTATGACGGTGGAAGTGGTACATTATGGGAAGAAGTATAAGGGCGCGCTGTATCTGGTTGAGGATCAAGAGTCAGTCTTGCAGCCGTGAGCCAGGCTTGCTATACTGAGGCCGGGTGAGTATCCAAACGGTAAGGAAACTGACGTATTCAGGGGGCAATACGGTACCGGGGTATTGCTATTGGAGGTTCGATTCCTCCCTCATCCATCGCCAATCACACGCCTGGGTAGCTCAGGGGCAGAGCACCGCACGAGCTCTGGGTAGAACTCATCTCGTATCGTGCGGAGGTCGGAGGTTCGAGTCCTCCTCCGGGCTTCACTTCTCGTCTCTCTTCACGAGAAGCGCCAGGAACTGCTCTCCCGGCGCTTCTTCTTGTGTATATAGACAGGGATGATAGAATGGACAGCACTATCTCGTAAATGGAGGAATTATCTATGAGCCACTTATCTCAGGTCATTGCAATCGAGAAGGACATTAAGGATAAAGCGTCACAAAAGCTCGCCCATGCCCGTGGCGTCTTTGGAAACCGTGGCGTCCTCTCAGGGATTGCCCGCACCTATACACCCATCGAAGACGGCGGAGAAGTCCTGCCCGCTGAATCCACCCGTGTGCAGCACACCGTTGCCCAGGTCCTGAAAGATACTCAGGAGAGCCTTGTGGCGCTGTTTGATACGACCGCCACGAAAGACTACACCAACTGTGTGGCAAAGGCAGATATCATCGTTGATGGGAAGGTGCTTCTCAAAGGCGCTCCCGCAACCTATATCCTGTTTCTGGAAAAGCAGGTGGCAGAACTGTTGAACTTTGTCAAGTCGATCCCAACATTGGATGCTGCCGAGGAGTGGCGGCACAACCAGGCCCTCGATACCTGGGCCACGCCTGCCGTTGAAACCATCCGGTCGAAAAAGGTCATGCGCAATCATGTGCTGGCCGAGGCCACCGACAAACACCCTGCACAGGTGCAAGTGTATGCAGAAGATATCCCGGCAGGCAGGTGGAAGACCATCAAGTACTCTGGCGCGATGCCAGCAACCGAGCACAATGCCATGATTGCCAGGATCGAACGATTGCAGCGAGCTATCAAGCATGCACGTGAAGATGCCAACCGGCAGGAGGTGATCCAGCAGCACGCGGGGGAGCCACTCTTGCACTACATCTTCGGCTGATGTATACTCCGATCTGGAGTACAGACTGAATAGGAAGCTCAATCTCAATCAGAGTAGCAGACTCTTACTCCAGACGTAGTATTGTTACCTTCCAGGAAGACGTAGCATCGGCGCTTCGCCTGTAGTCGCGAGTTCGAATCTCGCCCCCGGCTCCAACATGGTTTGCAGAATCATTCATCATGCCGGGGTACATTCAGTGGCAGAATGAGCAGGCATGAGCAATCGCCAAACAAAACCGTCGGAATGGAAACAGTAACACCTGCTAGTGTTAGCTCAGTTGGTAGAGCAGCAGTTTCTTAAACTGTTTGTCGTCCGTTCAAATCGGGCACACAAAAAGCAAAAAGACCTCCCGAGCATGGGCATCAGCTCGGGAGGTTGCTATTTTATAGTGTCATGTCTAACTCCATCCCTGAATCGTCAGACTCCACGGGCCGGCCGCCTGCACCTCAAGATACACACTACCTGCTCCATGCACATAGTCCGTCCCTTTGAGCAGTGATGTTGCATCACAAGGCGCATTCACCACCAGCTCCTGCCCGCTCACATAATGGGCATACACCGTCAGGGTCACCGTCATATCCTCGCATGTGTAGGACACACTCCACTCGTTTGGGACGGTGAAGAGCGCCGTGTTATCCGAGTGTTGCCCCTCAAACGTCACGATCGTATTCCATTGCTCCGAGACCGCCGTTACGCGACCGAGAAAGATCCCGCCCAGAAATACACCGATGAAGAGGGCGATACTGATCAAGGTGTTCAGGTTCTGCTTCCGCTTCGCCGGTTGTGGTATTGGTCCACCTGGTTGCATGATTATTCCTCCTGCCAAATAATTCGATACGAATCACTATACGCCGAATCAACGCAAATGGATGATAACGGTAACACGGGCAGGCTGGTGATACATTCTGATGCATTTCTTGTCGGTACTCAATCACTGGATACTCATATATTGAACAAGTTCATTTTTTCGGGTATACTGCGAGCAAGCGAGTGTATTGCGAAATATGAGGAGAGAGATGCCACGCACCTGCACGATCTGTAGTCATCCAGAGCGATCTGCTATTGAAGAGGCTGTTGTTGCCGGTACATCATTTCGAATCATAGCGAGTCGTTTTTCCGTTGGGGCAGCTTCTGTTCAGAGGCATGTCGCTGATCACGTCGCAAACTCCATTAAGCAATCACAGACGGCGAAAGAGGAAGCTCAGGGTCTGGACGTCGTGAAACAACTCAAGTTCATCAATACCGTCACTCTCGATATTCTTGCCGAGTCGCGCAGTGGCAAGGAAAAGAAGAATGGTATGGCTCTCTTCGCCATAGACCGCGTGATTAAGCAACTTGAGCTGCAGGCGAAGCTCCTCGGTGACATCGATACACCTCAGGTGAATATCATGATATCACCCGAGTGGCAAACGATACGCGGGACGATCATTCACGCGCTTACTCCCTATCCCGACGCCCGTGTCGCTGTAGCTGGCGCCCTTGCCACATTGGAGGGTAATCATGCTCGCCTCAACTGATTTGGCTATGGGGCTTGATCCAGTACATCTGTCGTTGGCCGCTGGTATTGAACCCGATGCATGGCAAGCTCGATTGCTCAGAAGTCAATCACAACAACTGTTACTCAATTGCTCCAGGCAGGTGGGGAAAAGTACCACCACGGCTGTGCTCTCAGACCACACTGCATTCTACGAACATGGTGCGCTTATCCTCTTGCTCTCTCCATCCATGCGACAATCGCAAGAGCTATTCAGGAAGTGCCTGGAGGTGTACCGCGCTCTTGGTCGACCAGTGCCTGCGGAATCAGAGAATGCGCTTAGTCTTGAATTAGAGAATGGTTCGAGGATTGTGAGCTTACCAGGCAAAGAGGGTAGTATCCGGGGCATGAGTAGTGTACGACTGCTCATCATAGATGAAGCAAGTCGTGTCCCTGATGCGCTTTATATGTCGGTACGGCCAATGTTAGCTGTGAGTGGGGGGCGTATCCTTCTGTTGAGCACGCCATTCGGGACGCGTGGCTTCTTCTATGAGGCATACAAACAGCGGTCTGAATGGGACTATTATGAGATTCCTGCTACAGAGTGCCCACGCATCTCTCCTGAGTTCCTTGCAGAAGAGAAGGAAAGCATGGGACAGTGGTGGTTCGAACAAGAACATGTGCAAGTTTTTGGACGCTCAGACATCGGCCTTCCGTAGCGAGGATATTGAGCAGATTGTCGATCCAAAGGTGGAAACATGGCAGTTTTGATTGATACTCTCAATCCTATTTGCATCGGTGTAGATGTAGGACAAATTCACGACCCTACAGCCATTGCTATTGCAGAAGTAACCCAGGTCCATACAGGAAAATATCAGTATGGACGTGAGCAGACGCTGGGGCATCATGATCATTTCGGCCAATGGATACCACCAACCGGCATTGAGCCAGTCATGCGAAGTGAATATACTATTCGCCACATCAGGCGGCTCCCGTTGGGAACAAGCTACCCGGATGTGGCTCTCCATATAGCGGAGATGCTCTGTAGCCAGCTCCTGGCAAACCGCAAAGTACGAGTTCTGATCGATGTTACAGGGGTTGGCCGACCCGTCTATGACGATCTCAAGAAAGAGACACGCTTGCGTCCTGAAGCCCAGCACGTCATCTTAAAGCCAATTAGCTTCTCGCATGGAGAGAAGTACAACCCAAGTACGGGCATACTTGGCAAGGCCTATCTCGTGAGTCGTCTGCAATCACTGCTCCAGGGGAAGCGCGTTCATGGCCCGGATACATCAGAAATGAAAGCGACACTAGAAGAACTGCGCGTGTATGAGATTAAGGTTGACGATGCTGGAAAGGACACCTATGGCGCATCGATCGGCAAGCATGACGATCTGGCGACGGCGCTAGGCCTGTCCTGTTTAGAAGATCCGTGGAGTGATCGTGTCGCCTATAGCAATCGCGTGTATTGAGTAGGGGAAACATGGAAGTAACACAAGACAATACGGCTATGCTGCCGCCGGGGGATTTTGAGAAGCTGAGCAAGCATGAACGAGAAGAGTTCCATGCGCTACAAGAGAAGATGGTGCAGTATCTCATCCAGGGGAGCAACCATTTTCAAGTGCAGTTTCCTGGCCTACATGTGGAGTGGCGTTTTCAGGTGGAGGTGTACTCAAGTGTGCAAATGAAGCCGTCTACTGTGCATTATAGCGGTCGTGTGTATTAGGAGTTATCGGTATGCCAGATCAAGATAGTAGGCCTCTCCCGGTGTTAGAAACGACCATGAATCAACATGGGCTCAAGATTTCGCTTGCCTCTGAGAAGGAGGCCTTATCGGTAACGCTCCCATCTGAGATGGTCGATGCACTCTGTCTTAGGTGGCAGACATTCCAGAACGGGACCGCGACGGAGAGTGCTTTGTGGGGAAGGCACTATACAGGACACTGGCCTGATCTTGATAGTTTAGGGAAGTAGGAGTAGCTATGCTCGTAACGACTGTCAAATGTGAGATGTGTGATGCGCAATTCCCTGTTAATATCCACCAGCGTCACTATGAATGGGATATTCCTTCTGCATGGCTTTCCGTTTTTCGTGGCAATCCTCAACACACAGAAGGTCATCATTTTTGCTCTCCTCACTGCCTATCTCAGTGGCTGGCCAACCTGAAAAGTGAGGTGAAATAATGCAGACGATGATCCCGTCAAAAACACAAGCACAACCGGTGTACGAGATTACCGACGCCGATCGCACTCGCCAGAAGCTCATCGCCGATACCTGGAAGGCGTACCATGGACTACTTGATCCACCACTGCAGAAGATGCCTGATGGGACCGATCCCAACGTCCTTTCTAACCGCTGTATGCCGGTCGTCAACGCTGGCATTGATTTCTTATTTGGCAAAGAGATTGAAATCAGTGTGGAGGAAGGAGCGCCAGCAGAGGCTCAGAAGGTACTCAATCGGATTTGGGGGCGCAAAGAGGCACGTCTACCACTCCTGCAAAAGCTGGCCATGAATGGCGCGATATCTGGCCAGGCCCTTCTCCGTATTGTGCCAGGTGGAAACAATACCTTTCGATTGGTAGTGGTTGACCCGGCGACGGTCTTTGTACAGTCCGCGCCGCAGGACTGTGAGACAGTGTTATTGTATTGCATTGAGTATAGCACGTCAGAAAAGACGAATGGACAGCCAACCCAGGTCTACTATCGTGAGGAGATCACCCGTATTGATCCTCCGAAACTTGGGGATGATCCGACCTACGAGGTGGTGAACGATGAAGGCATCGACGCTGATATCACCTGGAGTATCCAGCACTGGTCGCGCATTGGTGAGCGGGGACCATGGGTGGCAGCCGGTGACCCAATTATCTGGCCTCACCCATTCGCGCCACTCTTCCCCTGCCAAAATATGCCCAATCCGAATAGTTTCTGGGGGTTGTCCGATCTCCCGCCTGACCTGGTTGGTTTGAACAAATCGCTGAATCTGACACAATCATGCGCTGAATTGGTCGAGATCCTCTTTGGGCACCCACTTTTGTATGCCACAGGCACTGGAGATCAGAACATTGATATTCGACCTGGCGTGATCCACGGCTTACCATTGACCGAAAGCAAGATTGCTGCGGTCCCTCTTGTGAGTGATATGGTCAACTCCCTCAAGTTCGCCGACAACCTACGCAGCGATATCGATGAGCAGAGTGGTGTTCCTGGGATCGCGACCGGACGTGTTTCGATGATGCCACGAGGGAGCTTGAGCGGTATAGCAATCGAACTGCTGTTTATGTCGTTACTCAAAAAGACGGAAAAGAAGCAGTGTCTCTATGGCGAACTGATTATCGATGTCAGTCAAGCGCTACTCGTGCTCAATGGCATGTCTGGCGATATCGATATCACGCTGGCCTGGCAGAATCCGTTGCCACATGACGATCTCCCATCGGTGCAGGCGGCGCTCGCGAAGAAAGAGATCAACATCTCAGACACGACGCTGCAGCGCGAGTTGGGCTATGATCCTGATGAAGAGGCCCTGCTCAGCCAGGCAGAGGACGAGCGTAAACTTGCCAAACAGATGCCTATGGTGGATAGCCTGGCGCCTTCTGTCCCTGGCGTGCCTGCGCTGCCAGGGCAAAAGCCGCCAATGCCTACACCGGGGCTGCAAGTAGGACCAGGAGGGAATCACGCGTGAGAATACTCATTCAACCATTTTTCATCATCGTGTCTGCCATCCTGGTGCGTTTCGCAGACTTAGCAATCAGCTCGATTATCGCTCATGGCGTTATCCGGGCGATTTGCTATGGCATTATTGCCGTTCTGGCGCTTGTTTTTGTCGTGGCAACACTCTTTGGACTCTGAAAGGAGCATGATCTATGGGTGGAAAGCCAAGTAAGGGCACCAAGCCTGACATGAGGCTTAAGGCCAACAATCCGAATGCTGGCAAGTCGAAGCCGCCAGTGAAGACGCAACCACCTCAACTCAAGAAAGGAAACTGATATGGCAGTTACGAATCAACCGTGGGACGGCTCAGCATCACGCTGGCCAGACACACCTTCGTACTGCGATTCCTGCCTCATCAACCTAAATACTGGGAGTCGCAGTACCTGGACTCAGGATAACTGCAAATTACCAATCCGTGAACCAGGTGGGGATATCAACAGCAACGCGCTAGGTCCCGCTACTGGCGCATTAAATGGCGCACGTGGTGGACTCAAGGATGTTCCTGCCGATGCAAAGAAGAAGGCAGCAAATGCACTCGCGCGCGCCTATCGTGCGGCAAAAATGGACATCCCTGATTCGCTGAAGAGGATGATGTAATGGCAAAAATAAGCGAGCAGAGAAAACCTGTCCATAAGCGCCGAACAGAAGAAGAGATGCGAGGTGCGCTCAGTGCGCTCGTCACCGGGAAGGAGCGAAAGCCGGACGATGAGTGGGATGTGGTTCTGGACGATACGATTACTGAGGTGATCACGACCAGGGCTCTTCTGATCGATCTCACGCAGAAACTAGCAATAATCCAGCAGGATATGACTGCTGGCGTAAAGAACATCTTCACATCCTGAGAAGACGTTGACAGGATAGAAGGAAGCAAGCTATACTATGACTAACGAAGATCCCTCATCTGGGGCAGGCGCGACGCCCAATCCAGATCAGCCCGTGATGGGCACCCCGGCTCCCGCTGGCGCGACGCCAACGACGAAGCCCGCAACCACGACGCTTGAGGAAGCGCTGGCACGCATTGCAGAACTTGAGCATTCTCATAAAAATGCCGTAGAAGAACGCGATAGACATCGCAAGAAGCTCTCAGGCTATGAGGAAGCAGAGAAAAAGGCTCAGGAAGCACAACTCAGCGAAGTTGAGCGCATAAAGAAGCAGCACGCAGACCTCCAATCTCAGCATGATGCCCTGGTCCGCGAGACGCAGGAACTCAGGGTCCATCAATCGGTCGAGAGGCATGCGGCACGGCTCAAGTTTATTCGCCCAGAGATAGCAGCGAAACTTTTAGATTGGTCCGAGATCGAATACGAAGAGAACGGATCTCCTAAGAATATAGATAAGCTGTTAGAGAAGTTGGTCAAATCGATGCCAGAGTTGGCTCACGCTTCCAGCCAGCAGGCACCGTCAACGCCCAATCAGCCAACGACTCCTGCGATCCCTGCCATGAATCCAGGTCGAACGGCTATACAGCAGCCAAGCGCCCAACCTGGACGGCCACCGCGCTTGAGTGATCCAGGGGTATTCGTACCGCCTGGCACACCATCGAGGTATCAGCCCTGAACTGGGGCAAGAATAATCGTCTTTTGTATCTCGTGCCTAGCACCTGGGACGCTCAGATGCTGTGCAGGGGATGATGGGAGAATGAGTAGATGGCCATTGGAACCGGGACCGTCACGCTTGCCGATTATGCACAGATGAGCAACAACCCGCTCGTGCAGGCTGTGACCTATTCCCTCATCGACTACGGCAACGTCATTCAGGACGTGCCGCTGGTGACGAAGAAATCACTTATCATTAATGGCGTGCGCTTTGAAGGCAACTTGCCAACGGTCAACTGGAGCCAGCTAAACGCAGAAGGTGTAACCACCAAAGGCACGCCGACTCCTTACCAGGAGCAAGCGTACATCATCCGCAACTATATCGACGTAGATAAGTTTATTGTTGAGGATGAAAACCAAATCGTCGAGCCACGAGCGATTCAGGCAGAGGCCTACCTCAAGGCGCTCACCTACGATATCAATTACAAATTCTTCAAGAACGACCACGTAACTGGCGATGTCAACGCCCCTGTCGGTATCAAGTACCGTATTGCGAACGGCGGCACGTTCGGTGTCCGTCCCGAGAACCTGATCAATGGCGGTGGACTTGACCTCACTCAAGCAACACTCGGCACCACCCCTTCCAACGGCAACAAGTTGATTGAGTTCCTGGACCAGCTCCTCTGGTCGGTGGATAGCCCAACAGGGACTGGCGTCATCATCTACGCGAACGACACGATGAAACGCCGTCTCAACTTCGCTGTGAGGAACCTGGGGACGAGTGGTGGTTTCAGCGTCATGCAGGACATGTTTAATCGCACCGTTGAGATGTATAAAGGCGCGGTGATCCGTGATCCTGGCTACAAAGCTGACCAAAGCACTCGTATTATCACCTCCACGGAAACGAGCGATGGTCTCTCGGACACCACGAGCACCTATACCAGCCTCTACGCCGTCAACTACGACGTGAACCACTTCAGTGGCTGGCAGTTCAATCCGCCCAACGTACAAGACCTCGGGCTCATCTACAATGGTGCGATCTATCGCACCCTGATCGACTGGGCCATTGGCTTCAATAATGCGTCAACTCGTAGCATTGGTCGCCTCTATGGGCTGAAGTTGTCGTAAGACGGAAAGGGAATACGCACATGCCATCTGATGCACTTTTAGCTCTTGCGGGTACTTCAGCTTCACCGATTACCAGCACGACCACACCTGTCAATAACACTGCAATCACCCTGCCTACTGGTACGCCCCGGCGCGGACTCAAGGCACGCGTGATCTATAGCGCAGCTACTGCGGCTTCCGGTTCGGATACCGCTCAGTTCAACATCGATGTGAGCTACGATGGTGGCTCTACGTACACTGCCACCGCGTTTGCACCTACCATCGGGCCTCTGGCCACTACGGCCCTGTCGGGCGAAATCTTCATCCCATTTGAAGTCAGTCCAACGAGCGTAGCCAATCAGATCAAGATCCGCCTGACATTGGTGTTGAGCAGCACTGCACACACCGATACCATCACGTACTTCTCTGATCTGTTGCTGGCCAGGCCGTAGGCGCCGCGATAAAACTTGAAAGGAGGCGAACACAATGGCTGTACGATCGACTATGGCGGCACTGATCAGCCGTGTTCGCTTACTGATCAATGATCCGCTCAGCACATCCATGCAGTTCCTCGATCAGGATATTCAAGATGTGCTGGACGAGGGACGTAGCGATATCGTGAATATGCCCCTCATCCCGAAACCGACCTTTACAGGGTCAACGATCCAATACCTGAACTATTATTCGCAACTGGGTGGGTGGGAAGATGACTACGTTCTGAAGCAATTCTTGGTTACTGTGGTAACGCCGAGTGCAGTAGAGCCAATTGCGGGACACTTCCAATTCGCTGCGACAACGTTGCCGCCAGTCTATATCACTGGCAAATTATTCGATGTCTATCGTACTGCTGCAGATCTGCTAGAGCGGTGGTCAGCTCGCTGGGTCCTCTCCTACAGCGTCACGGTAGATGGCCAATCGTTGCAGCGGGCGCAAGCTGCTACGGCGCTCCAAACGCTGGCAAAGAGCTATCGCATGAAGCAGCGAGCTGGGGTGATTGCGGCAACCAGGAGTGATATCAACGTGGGGCAAAACGCCGTCTCACTTGCGCCTACGGAGATCGACTTCATGGGAAGTGGAGATGGGAGGTAAACAATGTCCGAAGGTATCCTTGCAACGGCAGAGATTGCTTCTATCCGAGCAGACGCGGCGGCGGTCACATGTAGCCAACCTTGCACTATCCAGCGCAAGGCCACCACGCGTGATGCGTTCGGGACAGAAACCGAAATCTGGGCGACTGTTGCCACTTGCCTCGTCGGTCTTGCTGAGCCAACGGCTGGGCAACTCACGAATTACGCCTTTCTGATTGGTTCTCTAGCAGCGTGGAAGGTGCAATTGCCGTACGGGACGAATGTGCAGCGCCAGGACCACTTGCTGATTGCGGGCAAGACGCTGGTCGCGCAGGTGGATCTCTCGCCACAAAGCTACAATATGCTCTCGACGATGTTATGCACGGAAATCCTATGAATGAGGTGAGTGATGGCTCTCTCTGAGGTGATGCTCGGCATTGAATATCTCTACGCCGCACTCTCGGTGGATAGCGCGCTCACCGCGCTTGTGCCAGGAGGCGTGTGGCGCGGATTAGCCGATCCGGGGACAGCCACACCGTTCATCGTCATCGCACACCAGGCAGGGACAGACAGCATAGCCTTTGGGGCCGTGCGGGCACTCACGAGCATGCTCTATCAGGCAAAAGTGGTAGGGCCTGCCAATAACTCCGCCGACCTGGCAACGGCTGCGGCGCGTCTCGATACGTTGATCACGACGGCGGTCCCGATAGGTATCAGTGGTGGTCTCATCAAATCGTGCTACCGTGAGCAACCGTTACTCGTGGATGAAACGGTCACGGGCGAAAAATGGGCGAACATCGGCGGACTGTATAGGATACGGGTAAGTATCGCGTAAGGAGTAGACATGTCAGCATTTGGAGTGATCTGGAGCGGGCTAGAGAATCTGATCTCATCCTTGACACAGGTACGGGAGCAAACGCCGCATAGCATCAGCCAAATCTATGCCGATGTTGGAGCCGAAGCGCTCGATCTTATGAATAGTCTGACTCCTGTTCGCACAGGGCGACTTAAAGCTGCCAATACGCTGACACTAGACGAAATGAGCGCTACGCTTTCCAATGATACACCGTATTGTGTGTTTGTTGAATTCGGGACTCGCCACATGGCTCCACAGCCGTTTTTCACTCCCGCGCTCGAATTCATGGATCAGCAATTACAACAGCGATTACCTGAAGCATTCAATACCTAGAACTTTGATTGTCACTTTCGTATCTCGTGCCCAGCCAAGGAATTGGGCGGCTTCCGAGCTTCTGAAAATGAGGCCGAGTAGGACCGGATTGCTTGGTTGGGCAGGGGATGATGGGAGAATGAGTAGATGGCCTATCCTGCTGCTGGCGTCGGGGGCGCGATCAAGAACGGCGCCAATACCGTCGCAAATATGCAAAAGTGGGCGTTATCCCAAAAGGGCAACGTCGCAAAAACCACCGCATTCGGCGCGTCAGGCTCCTGGGAGTCCAACACCGCCACGATCAGAGGCTGGACGGCCACGATCGACGGATGGACTGATGCAGGCGACACGAATGGGCAAGTCGCTTTGTATAACGGGCTCAACAGCACCTTCACCTTAGAAATGGATATAGACGGGACCCACCATTGGTCTGGATCTGCGATCTTAACCGGGATCGACCCAAGTGCTGACGCGCAAAACATGAACTTGACCAAACTCAGCTTTACCGGAACCGGGGCCTGCACCTTCACCTAAAATCGGATGAGAAAGGAGCGCGCATATGGGCGTGCTGGCTGGCGTCTCGTCCGATGTGTGGATGACTTCGACGCCGAGCGTGACGGCTACCAACGAGTCATTTACAGACAGCGGCGATCATATCAATTACACCGCGTCGGTGCATCCTTTTATGGACATCGGCGCGGGCATCACCGTACAAAACAGCCCCAATGGTAGCAGCTCATGGGTCACGGTCACCGACTACACCGTCCAATGGGCGATCGGCAAGATCGTGTTTAACACGGCGCGGGTGCCAGGGACAAATAATTTTGTGCGCGCCACCTTCAATTACTTCTTGGCCACACAGTACGACTGGACCTCGAAATGGGCGCTTTCGCTCAAGGGCAACGTGGCGAAGACCACGTCGTTCCAGGCAACGGGCCAGTGGGAGACCTATCTGGCGACCACGCGTGGCGGCACTGGAAAGATCGATACCTTCCGCAACGACGACAGGCTCTCAAAGGAGATCGGTAACATCCTGGTCGCACAACTGTTCGTGGACAAGGGCAACAATGTGCGATGGCAGTGCTATATCCGTGTGACCGATGTTTCCCCGGCCACCGATGCACAGAACATGCAGACACAATCCATCAGCTTCTCAGTGGAAAGAGATGCCTTTTTCCTGACATCCTAATAAAAAAGCAAGAAAGCAGCATATGACAACGATAGACACCGAACTTGAGACAACAGACGTGCAACCCGGCGCAAATGGCAGCGAGCCAGACACTGAAACGATTCAAGTGCCTGAGACACCGACCTGGACGGAGACCGCCGACGAGTTGGAGATGCGGGCGCTCATCGCAGGGAAGCAAACGCTGAAAGAGGTGCTGGTGGATGTCCCTGAATGGGGTATTCAGGTTCTCCTTCGGGCAATGTCTGGGCAGGAGCGCAGCATCTATTTCTCCTGGCTCAATGCACAGGATCAGAAAGATCCGAATCACATTAAGCGGAACTATTGGCGTCTCATTCAGCCGTGTATGCTGCATCCGCGCACGCGCAAACCTGTTTTCAAGTCCGCTGACGAGGGCACGATTATGGCGGAACATGACGGTGCGATCTTTGAGATGCTTGCCTTTACGAGTCAGCGCCTCTCGCGCCTGGATGGCTCAACGATGACTGCTGCGAAAAAAAACTTGCTGAGCATCCCGAACTTTTCCGCTACTACCAACTAACAGAGAGGCTGCATTACCAGCATGTTGATGAGATGCTGGCAGACCAACAATCGGCGGAATTATCGGGATGGATGGCCTATCTGGCACTGGACGAAGAGATACAGATGAATCGCATGACCTACGCGGTCGCAAAGGCGATTTCCATGATGTTTGGAGCACAAGAATAAATGGCAGGAGCAGGCGGCGGCAACGTACAAGCGATCTCCGCGCAATTCAGCGCTGACGTTTCGGATTTTGTCAGTGCGCTTAGTAGTGCCATGAGCGCGGCTAAGGCCATGCAGTCATCTGCGGGAGATCTCTCGTCTGCCCTCACACAAACCACCCCAGCAGCGCAAGGAGCTGCACAGGGAGCTGCAGCGGCAGGGTCTGCAGTGCAGTCATCGGGATCTGCCTTCTCTTCTGCAGTCAGCGGGATAGGGAACTTCATCGGTGCTGCCGTGAATGCGGGACAAGCAGCCATGGCGGTAGGGCAGACGATCATCGATGGTGCCCTTTCCTTCAAGAACTTTGCGCAATCCGCTTCTGATACCATCAACTCGCTCTTTGATCTCAATGAGGCGACAGAAACCGCCTCAGTCGCTTTCAAGTACCTCACTGGATCATCGTCGGCTGCCTCTGATGAGATGAAAGCCCTCTCCGATTTCGCGGCCAATACCCCATGGCCAACAGATCAGATCCGCGCACTGGGCGAGCACATGCTGGCGATGGGCATGAATGCGCAAGATGTCATTCCACGAATGAAAGCGGTTGGTGATGCAGTTGCCGCCATGGGTGGTGGAGTGCCACAGATCGGGGCAGTCATCGCTGAGTTGCAGAAGATGACCGACCAGGGCAAGATTACCCAACGCCAGATGGATGTCCTGATCCAACAAGGATTCCCAGCCTGGCAGGCCCTGGCGGCTGGTATGGGAACTTCTGTTGATCAGGCTATGGCAAAGGTCAGATCGGGAACGATGGACACCAAGCAAGCCATCGATGACATGCTTTCAGGAGCTGAATCGAAATTCTCTGGTGCTATGCAAGATCAGATGAACACGATGACTGGCCAGCTCAACAAATTTAAAGACAACTGGAATGAGATGTGGCAATCGCTCTCAGGAGGCGCATTTGCGGCAGTGGAAGCCGTAATGGGAGGGGTGAACCAGATCTTAGAGCAGGCTATCCTGCCAGGACTCAAAGACATTAACGATGAAGCACAGAAAGTGGCTGATGACATAAAAGACTGGGCGACAAACACCAAAGATGGGCAGCAGGCAGTATCAGACCTCAATGAAGCGTTTAAGGCACTTATTGCTACCGTCAAGTTTCTGCTCGACGGGGTTGCCGGGATCATCATGATCTTGCATGACATCGGTCCCGTCCTCAAGGCCGCCTTTGACGTGATTATGTTGCCGACACAACTCCTCTTTCAGGCGATAGACGGAATCAAGCAGCTTACCGGGCAGACACAAGACTTGAGTGCGGCCAATAAGGATGCTGCAACCAGTAGTCAGAACCTGGGTTCGTCCGTGTCATCTACTGCGGGATCTGCCTCCACTGCCGCCTCATCGTCATCTCAGGCCGCGTCATCTATAAGTAGTATGGGGTCTGCCGCCTCCACTGCCTCTGGTCATGTCCAAACAGCGGCGTCCTACGTGGATAATGCGGGCACTTCCTTCCGCCAGTTGGGGACAAACCTGCTCCAGACCACCACATCGGCGTCTAGCTTCTCCGTCACGGCTTCCGATGTGAGCACGCACGCGAAAGCAGCAGCAGCCTCGCTCGACTCCACAGGGAAGAGCGCCGGAACGCTCTCAGATAACTTCCGCGATGCTAGCCAAGCAAGTGTATATTTTCAAGGACAACTGGATAAGGCTGCACTCTCATCACGCTCGCTCAATCAGCAACTGGAGGATGCGGGCAAAGGTATAGGGACGCTCAAGGCGCATTTCACCGACCTGGCAGGTAATGACGTCCATTGGAAAATTAACGACGAGATGAAGAATACGCAGGACAATGCTCATAGCCTTCAGAATGTCCTGCTCAACCTCCAGGATATCATGAACGCCCTTGGGTCTGCGATGCAGTCTATATCTGGTCCGAGAATAAGCAGCATTCCACAAGCGGCTTCTGGGGTTGAGAACTTCGAAGGTGGACTCATTCAGGTCCACAAAGATGAGATTCTCTCTCTGCCACGCGGCTCATCTGTCTATCCGGTGACAGGAGGACCTCAACTCGCGCCGATATCGCTCTCGAATGCAGGACGCGGTACGGGCGGCTCCAGCAATCTCTACTTCAATATTGATGGTCGCACGTTTGCCTCAGCTATGGGCGTCTACCTCACTGAAGAATTGCGCTTGCAACTGGGGGTGATGTCGTGAGCTTGCAGTGTAGCATCGGTGGGACCGTTGTGCCTACCATGATTGGGCAGATCCCTATCAAGGTTGGTACCAAGATCAAGCAGCGATCCACCTGTACCATTGGGGTGCCAGATGCGGTAGGATACACGCTCTCAGAACTCATGGCGGTTTCTATCAACGACACGACGAGCGGCGCA
>Ga0209166_10000370_pt1 | contig 52810 bp, 37 predicted proteins | sample Coa_R1_3_FD_187151 | JGI IMG/M metagenome (GOLD analysis project Ga0209166, IMG submission 187151) | Surface soil microbial communities from Centralia Pennsylvania, which are recovering from an underground coalmine fire - Coalmine... | ecosystem: Environmental > Terrestrial > Soil >...
CCGCAAGCCGGAGCCCCTGCCCGAGCATTTCGAAGATCAGCAAACGCTCCCCACGCAGCCTTCGTTTCGCAATCTGAATCCAAGCGAACAGGCAGTTTTTCTTACGCAATGTCTGCGTGACTTGCCGCGCGATGAATTTGAAATGTTGATGGCCTATGTGGAAGGCAATGGCGAAGCCTGGGGGAAAAAGGCCGGATTAGAACCGGGCGCGCTGCGGCTCCGCGTTCACCGCCTTCGCAAGCGGCTGGAGAAGCTGGCGAGCATCAGGGCTAGCACTTCAGTGTCGAAGAAATCGTGAAACAGATGCCGTATTTTGCTCATACGTATTCATAAGTATTAGATCGAAAGATATATGAGAGCAGGAGAACAGTTTAAGATGCCGCCGGCGACCGATGAACAGATCATCCGTTATCTCCTCGACGAGATGCCGGCGGAAGAGCGCTCGAGCCTGGAAGAGCATCTGTCGCGCGACCCGTCGTTTTTCGAACAGATAGCCGCCGCCGAAGACGACATGATCATGCGCTACGTTCGCGGCGACCTGGAAGGGCAACTGCTCTCGCGATTCACCGAAGTCTACCTGAATTCTCCCGCCCGGCGTGCCCGTGTAGACCAGGCCCGGCTCTTGCAGCAAGCTGTGCGCGACGCCTCCCAGTCGCGCAAACCCGGTTTGCTGGCATTTATTCCAGGCCCCAGGCGGCTTGTTTTCGCCATCGCGTCTGTTGCGGCAGTGGTTGCGCTGGTCGTCCTCCTTTTACCGGTATGGAAGAACCATTTTACTCAGCAGAAGCCGCTGGATGATCACACGCAAATATCTTTTGCTGTGGAGCCTGGCTTGGTTCGAGGCGGCGCCGGCGCCTTGCTCGCCCTGCCGCCTGAAACAAGGCAGGTTGAGTTTCGTCTGGCATTGCCCAATTCGGCTGCTGAGGGGAGTTATCGCGTGACGTTGGAAACGCCCGAGCGCCCGGCTCTATGGAGTGGTGTTGTTGTTCGCCAGGGCCCGACACTCGTCGCTTCTATCCCAGCCGGCAAGCTGCAGCCCGGAGACTACACCTTAAAACTTCTAAGCACGGGCGCGGGTGGTGAAGAGGTTGCAACCTATTATTTCCGAGTGGCCAAATAAATTTCAATATGGTTTCGCAATTGACCCGATGACCCAATGATTCAATGACGCAATGAGTCAATGACTCAATCCCCTCACTTCCATTCCCCGTGTATCTGGAACGCGGCCCAATAATACGGTGAGCTCCAGCGCTTCTGCTGCCACATGTGGATTTGGGCTGCCCGCAACGCTGCTGCCGGTCTCATGCCCTGCTGTTCCATCGCCCGGTAGAATTCGCCCATGAACACTGCGGTGCCCTGATCGTCAATCTTCCACAGGCTGGCTACCACTCGGCTCGCCCCGGCGTACATGAAGCCTCGCGTCAACCCGATCAATCCTTCTCCCTGGACGTTCTTTCCCAATCCGGTTTCGCATGCGCTCAGCACCACCAGCTCCGCAGGCAGGTTCAGGTTGTAAATATCCTGCAGTCCCAGAAAGCCATTCTGCGGCCTGCCTTGCTCGTCTACCAACGACAACACCAGCCCGGATAACTCAGGGTGCTTGCTATTCACTAATCCGTGGGTGGCAAAATGCACAATGCGATATTGCGCCAGAGTCGGACTGAGAGCGGTGGCGCGGCTGGCCTTAAAATCCAGGGCCGGCATTGCTTGCCCCGCCGGTGTTACCGCCAGGATGCTGCGGGCTTCCTGCCGGGTGAGCTGCAGCCGCGGCAGGTAGACCGTTCCCTTCGTTGCCCCACCCATGTCGGCCACCGAACGAGTTAGCGGGTCGGCGGCGAGGGTATCTTCTATCTCATCTTCTGCCATCTCATCTTCCGCGCCGCCGCCTCTTACTTCGTTGTTCCCATTCTGGTCTTTGCTGGCCGCATTCTTCACCCGCGCATCCTGATTGTCGAAAACTGGATCGGCGAGCACCGCGACCGCTCGTGGCGCCATCTTTCGTCCCAATCTCTCGCGCCGCAGGGCCGATAAAACCGACGCGCAGGGCAAATTGATAATTTCATGCCTCACCATCAAGGGCATCTGCGATTTGCCGGGTGAGGGCAGCGCCGCAAAGGGGATGTAATGCAAAGCACCATCACTCACGATCAACAAACGTTTTCGTCCCAACTGGCTGGCCACCGGTTCCAGCACCATGCGGCTCAACCTTGCGACCGCCTTCGAGTATTCCGCCTCAATGTCATCGGACGTGTTCTGGTTGCGGCCATTCTGCGTGTTCAATAGGTGGTAGACCTGCTGTGCTGCCTGCTCGATGGCTGCTCGTTTTGGTAATTGATAGACCGCCAGCGAACTTGCGCCTACAACAAAAACGTAGCTGCGCTCTTCGCCCAGGGAGTACTCCAGCAGCAGTGTGTCCCCATCCAGCAGCTCCTGCTGGATATCTTTTGTGTTCAACGGCTGTGGCTGGGTCAGAGCCGCGTAGACCGGACTGCTTATCCGAATCTGCCCTTCCACGTCGTCATATTGCGCCAGGAGTTTTTTGACTTCTTGATCGGCAATAGTGATTTGTTGTTCGGTATGTTCGCCACTCAGCAATCGTATGCGGCGGCCATAGGTGGCGGTGATGGAATCTCGCAACTCGTGTTCCCGCTGCAGCAGCGAGGCATCCACACCTTGGCGAATATCCACGTGGGCAGCAGCCAGTGTTTCCAGCAGCGTTCGCGCACGTGAGCGTTCCAGCACCTGGAAGGCAAGTTCGGGCTGGTTTTGGGCGATGAGCAGACTAATGTAATCCTTGTAGTAGCCATCGTACCGGGCGCGAAAGCCGGAGCGTTCTTCATCTGATCCCCCAAGGCGCGCGATTTGGCTGTCGAGGGCATTCAGCGCCTGTTGGTAAAGTTGTGCCGCACTATCCAGTTGTTGTCGATGGCGCATCAATGATGCCAGGGCGCCCAGCGCCTCGACATGGTACCTGCTTCCAGGATCTAGTTTTTCCCTGATCGCCAGGGCCTGCCGGTAATAATCCTCGGCTTTGAACAGGTCACCCTGGCGTTGCATCACATCCCCCAGCTCTTTGAGAGTGAGCGCAACGTGCAAACTACCAGGAGCTATTCGTTCTTTGATTGCCAATGCCTGCCGGTAGTATTCCTCTGCCTTTGTGGCGTCACCTTGGTATTGAGCAAGTTCACCGAGACTGCCAAGGCTCGCGGCGGCAAGCAGGCTATCAGGCGCGAGTTTTTTTGTTATGGCCAGGCCTTGTTCGTAGTATTCCTCGGCTTTTGCCGGATCGCCGCGACGCAGAACAACATCTCCGAGCTTCGGCAAGATGCTGGCCGCCTGGAGGCTATTCGGCGCCAGTTTCGTCAAAATCGCCAGGGCCTGTGTCAGGTACTTTTCGGCTTTGGCCAAATCACCCCGTGCCAGTGCGATAATGCCAAGATTACTGAGATTAGAAGAAACGTTGAGGCTGCCGGGAGAGAGTTTCTCTTCAATGGAGAGAGCTTTGCGATAGTGCTCTTCAGCCTTGGCCAGATCGCCACGTTCATCGTAGACAACACCAAGGTTGCCCAGGCAGGAGGCAACATAAATGCTCCCGGGGACCAATTTATCCAGAATCAGCAAGGATTGGCGATAGTATTCTTCAGCCTTAGCCAGCTCAGCTTGCCGCCATGAAAGCAGTCCAAGGTATTCCAGGTTCAAGGCGACGCTCATGGTTTCCGCGCCCAGTTTCAATCTTTCAGCCAGAGCTTGTTGACAATACTTTTCTGCATTTACAAAATCGTTTCGACGCTGGTAGGTTGTGGCCCATTGCTGAAGTAACTGGGCGTTGAATGCCGGTCCGGCTTCCTTTCCCTGTTCAATGGCGTCGCGATAGTCGTTATCAGCCTCAGCCCAATGCCCCGCGTCCGCCAACTGCCCGGCGGCGTGGAATAGCAACCAGGAACTGGTCCATCTTGATGTTAAGTGTGATTTTTGCGCCTCGACTGCGGCTGCTTGCCAACGCTGCGCCGCCTCGCTCGGCTGGCCCGCCCTTGCCAATTCCTGGCCTTGGCGATAGATGGCCAGGAGAGGCCCCGAAAAATTCGGGCGAGTCATGATTCCACGGATGTCCGGTTCCAGTATCCAGACCTGCTTTTCTGTGCCTCTCAATCCTTCAATCTTTATTGCTCCACGGTACGCTTGTTCGATTTCTATTTGCAGCAGATCAGAAGGCGACTCAATTTCGCTTTTGACGTCAGCGTAGATCCAGTCCAGCAGGATGTCGCCCACCCGAAAGCCCGCCTTTTCGACCGCTGAGCCTTTATCAATTTTTTCGACAACAACTCCCTTTTCCAACTCTTCCTCGGAAGCTTTTTCCTGACTAGGCACAGTCTGTCCGAACGTACCAAGAGTTAGTAAGAGCAATGCGGTTTGAGAGATTACCAAGCTGCGCAGCTTCATTGCAGTAGTCCCCCGCAGAGGGTAGTTTGCTTCCACTGAAACAGAACACGTCCGGTGAGCTGGCGCAGGCGCCAAATGAATCGCAACTTCAGGTGCAAACTGCCATATCCTGGGAAAACCACTGCTCACCTGTCAAATGCAGCGCACACTTGTTTGTGGATCAGTTTACGACTGTCCCTGCGTGAACCGGATGTCCTTAGTTGCTAGCAGGTAAACCAGGGAATACAGTCCGGGACGCAACCTCCGGTATCGCCAAGATCGCACACGTTGTCGCCATCAGGGTTGGCGTCATGATACCCGTGATGTTGATATGTGCGAGGCTGTAGCTTTTCTGCTCCGCTGGCGCTCGTGAGCAACAGGATCAAAATTACCAAAACCACACCCAGGGGGGATTTCATATAAGCTCCTTGACACTCCAATTTGAAGATGTAAGTTTCCAGAGAAAAATGGGACAACAAATGATGAGACGGCAGGACTATGAAATTGTCACCAGGATGTAAATTGCGTGTAAATTCATCGCAATCTCACTATGAGAATCAGCACATTCCAGGAATCGCTTTGTGGGAAGAAGTAGCTCTCGGCGGTGTCAGACTGAGAACCGAGAACTGAGAACCGAGAACTGCCTTATCCCGCCAGGCCTGAATACGAGCGCCCATGGCTGGCTTTGGTTTTCAGTTCAGAGGCCAGGTGATCGACGGCGGCGGGAGCGATGTTGCAGGTTACCTGCGAATCGAGAAAGCGCGGTCCATAACCCACCGCTTCACCCCGCACCAGTTTGAGTAAAGAGTGGATCGTATCCGCGTCAAGTTGCGCCGGCGAGCTGCGTACAATTTCGCCGAGCGCCTTCTCGAGTGGCATGCTTTTGCGGTAAGGCCGATCGCTGGTCATGGCATCGAAGCTATCGGCCACGGCGATGATTCGCACCGTCTGTGAAATCTCGCTATCGTGCAGGCTGTCGGGATATCCCGAGCCATCGGAGCGCTCGTGGTGCCAGCGCACCACGTCGGCAATTCCCGGCCAGGGAAAGCGGATTCCAGAGACGATGCGGTGTCCCACCACAGTGTGGTCGGCCACCTCGCGGAACTCCACCGGGTCCAGCGGGGCCGCCTTCATGAACAGGTGTTTGTCTACGGCGACTTTGCCGATGTCATGCAGATAACCGGCGGCGCGCAGCTCGGCAACTTCATTGGAATTGAGCCCCAGCGCCGATCCCATGGCCGCGGCATAGCGCCCCACGCGCAACGAGTGCGGGCTGCTGCGGTATTCCTTGGCATCGATGGCCGAGGCGAAAACTTCCATCGCCTGGTCGCAAAACTTGTGCACTGAATCCAGCAAGTGCAGGTGCTCCACCACCCCGCGCTGCAAAGACTCCGTAAGATTGTGATTGTGCACCGCCAGGGCCACATAGTGCGAAAAAGCCGTCAGCGCTTCGAGCTCTTCCGCTCCATAGCAAGCCTGGCCCTGGGTTGGGTTTTCTTCCAGACGGCAGCCCAGGCCGACGATTCCCGCCAGCTTGGCCCCTACCCGCAGCGGCAGGATGCACTTGAACATCTCCGGATGCACATTGCCATAAGCGCTCAGGAATTTCTCGCGTTCATGCGCCTCCACATTCACCGGACCAGTCGCGGTCTCAAGCGCCCGCACTTGCCGCGAGTTCAGCGACATGAATCCGGCTTCGGGGAAGAGGGCATAACCCTTCCAGGCAGCGGCCTTGAGTTGCGGCGGCGTCTGGCAAAAGGTAAGCAGCGCCCCTTCACGCGCGCCCACGGCTTCCATCATGGCGCGCAGCATGGTGTGCGCAGCTTCGTTGAAGTCACGCTCCCCCGCCAGCATGGGCCCCAGTTCGGCCAGGCAGCGATAGGTGAGCAGAAGAAGCCGCGATTGTGTGGATTTCGTTGTCATTGCACCCGGGACGAACAAGACAAACCATTCACAACATTACTAAGAGTATTGCCGAATTAATAACAAAGCGCGAGCCACAGGTTCCTATTTGGTTAATGCTAAGGGACGGACCCAAATAGCCGCCAATCGGCGGCATTTATTAGCCAGCGCGGAACCTGGATTATTCTCGAGGTACACGAAAACGACGATAAAACGACACCCCAGCCCGAAGGGCGGCATTATTTAGCCCAGGACGTAAGTCCTGGGTAAACAAAGCAAAGACCATTTCCTCTCTGCCGAAGGCCCGCGCGCAGCGAAGCGGAGCGCTTTGTAGAACGAAGCGCATATTCGGGGTGAATTGCTCTTAGCTCACCACCCCGGCTTTACATGAATCTCTAGGGGCCAAATGCTAATTGCTAAATGCCAAATTGCCAAGTGCTATTCCCCAACTCCAACCCTGACAGACCCCAAAAGTTCTCAAAAGTTCTCACAAAGCTGGGCAAAACGCTCGAGCACCAGCAATCGGCAGCTTTGCGGCGGCTGGCACAGCTCCTCGTGCTCCAGGACCCAGGTGTTGTCATGGGGCACAAACACCGCATGCAGGCCGGCCAGCAGCGCCGGGTTGATGTCTGATTTCGGGCTGTTGCCCACCATCCAGGTAATGCCGGGTTGCAGGTTATGTTTTTGGACGATGGCCGTGTACGTAGGCGCGTCCTTTTCCGCAACGATCTCGACGGATTGAAAGTGCCGCTGCAACCCCGAGCGCTCGATCTTGCCCGACTGCTCCCGGGGGTCGCCTTTGGTCATAAGGATCAGCCGGTGGCGAGGGCTGAGGTAAGCCAGCGTATCTTCCACTCCGGGAATGATCTCGATAGGATGCTCCGCAATGGCCCGCGCAAACCCGTGGATAGTCTCATGCAGCGCCGGGGTCAACGGCTCGACCGAAAGCCGCTCAAAGGTATCAACCAGGGCCTGCACAAAGCTGTTCAACCCATATCCATGCCGGCGGATGCATTCGCGCTCCACCTCATTCAGCTTCCCGCGCACCTGCTCCGGCGTGAATTCGCGGTGATTAAGAAACGAAGTGAAGTCCACAACCGCCCGCTCAAAATAAATGTTGTTCTCCCACAGGGTATCGTCGGCATCGATCAGCAGGGTCTGGGGTGAGGGAAAAGCCATCGCAAGAGCATGATAATTCAATGACCCAATGATCCGATGACTCAATGATTCAATCTGCGTAATCCGCGTCCATCTGCGGCGAAAAAGCTCTTCTTTGTGCTCCTTCGTGGTGTTCCTTAGTGCCCTTAGTGGTTAAACTTTTGCTTGGAGCTTGGAGCCGAAAGCTGAGAGCTGGAGCAGTCTCCCCACCCCCTACTACTCAGAGTAGTCTTTTTCCGATAAATCCTTATGATCCAGGGGCTTGCGGGGAATGGCGGAGTAGCGCGGAAGCAGTGCGGCGCGCACAGATGCAGGAGGCTTGTTCTACAAAAAATCCTGTGCAGACCAAGGATTATAAGCCTGATCCAGCGAAGCCGAAGGGCGGGTTAATCCTTTGCTTATGCCTTGAGCTGGGAGCTGGGAGCTAAGAGCTAAGAGCTGAATCCGGCCTTGAGCCAAACCAGAAACTCGAAACTGTTCTTATGTCAAAGATCGATAGGGACAGAGCCCTTCTCAATGATGCCCCACAACACCTCAGGAGTGAACAAAGTGATATCAATCGAGACAGCTCCAAGCTTTCAGCTCCAAGCTACAAGGAAATCAAAACCGGGCTAAAATTACACAATTAGCCTTCGGCTTCACTTCGGAGAGGCTCATAATCAGTGCCCTGACACAATCCTTTTGTGAAACAAGCCTGCTCGCCGCACTACTCCGCTCTTCTCCGCATGTCTCTGGATAATAAAGGTTTATCATCCAGGAGACTACTCCGGGTAATAGGGGCGGGGGAGGCTACTCAGCTCTCAGCTCGAAGTTCCAAGGGGTGACAGCAAGGAAACAGTTGCCAGCCTCCAGGGTGCCAGGCGAATGTTGATCCGCGTGATCCGCGAAATCCGCGGTAAGCACTTGTCCTTTCCAGCCTCGTGCTGAACCATGAAAACCGCATTTGATATCACGTCGTTGATAATTTTCCGATTGCAGGTCATTCTGGATCGGGCATTGCTCCTGAGCTCTTTGACAATTCGAAAACAGCTCCCAGTTTCAGGTCAGGACGACTGAAAATTCCTGAGAGTAGCATTCCAAGTAATCCCCCACCTCGACGCCGATTTTCGCCAGTAAATATGAGGCGATCATGCAAAATGGGCGGCTCCTGAGGTTACTTAGTAAGGGGGGGAGGGGGGGACTACTCACGACAGAAAGCAGTTGCCAGTATCCAGTTGCCGGTTGCCAGTGGGGAACAGTGGTCAGTATCCAGTTGCCGGGTTGCCAGTGGGGAACAGTGGCCAGTATCCAGTTGCCGGTTGCCAGTAAAAGCTAAGTATGGCCAAGCCAAACAAACTCCGCGTCTCCGCGCCTCCGCGGTTAATTTTGTCTTTCCTTGGAGCTTGTAGCTTTCCCTGGAGCTTGGAGCTGAGAGCTTGGAGCTGAGAGCTGTTCCTACGCTTCTTCGAAACGATAGCCAATATCGCGAATTGTATGGATCCACTGGGGACGGCGCGGGTCTTTTTCGATCTTTGCGCGCAGGGTGGTCACGCAGCGGTCTACGCTGCGTGCGGTTACTATGACGGAGTGGCCCCAGACCGCGTTCAGGATGTCGTCGCGGGTCAGGGCGCGTCCCTGGCGGGAGACAAAATATTCCAGCAGGCGGAATTCTTTGGTGGTGAGCTCCACCTCGCGGCCGTTGCGAGTCAGCCTGTGGGCCACCGGATCAATCTGGCAATCGCCAAAGCGGTAGACCTCCGCCGGCTTGGTCTCGCGGTGCTTCAGCAAACGCTCGCCACGCGCCAGTAATTCCCGAATGCGGAAGGGCTTGGTCACGTAATCGTCGGCCCCCAGGTTGAGACCGAGAATGATGTCTTCTTCCTGTCCTTTGGCGGTCAGCATGATGATGGGCGCCTCCAGGCCGCGCTCACGCACGGCGCGGCAGATTTCGTATCCGTTGATCTTGGGGAGCATGATATCGAGCAGCACCAGGTCATGATTTCCCGCGAGCGCTTTTTCCAGGCCGGCTTCTCCGTCGGTGGCTGTCTCAACCGCGTAACCGCGGCTGGCGAAGTTGTCTTTCAGTCCGCGCAACAGGGCGGCGTCGTCTTCGATGATGAGAACACGGTTTCCTTTCATGCCATAGCCTCCAAGGCTAGATCGGTTTAGTTTTTAGTGTGACCCAAAACAGTAATCGTTGGGGCAAAGAAAACACAAGATTCTTCGCGCCAAAAAACGGCGCTCAGAATGACAAGACGCAAGCCGAGATGGATGAAGGTAAGCCACAGTAATAGTTAAAACGGCATAATGTTGCTCTTGCGCCGGCACACAGCCGAGGACGGCTGTGCCACACAATCATGCCATCGCCTCGAGTGCGACCGTAAATGTGCTTCCTTTTCCCGGTTCGCTGGAGACTTGCACCTTGCCTTCATGGGCCTCGATCAGGAAATGAACGATGCTGAGGCCCAACCCGCAGCCTTCCCCGGTGCGCGAGAGCCGCTGATCTGCCTGGTAGAACTTGTGAAATATTTTTTTGATCTCCTGCGAGGGGATACCAATTCCGTTATCCCGGACCTGAAGGCATACGTGGCCGTTTTCCGCGAAGGCCCGAAGCATAATGTGCTTTTCGGCCAGCGTATATTTATAGGCGTTGTCGAGCAGGTTGACGAGCGCCGCCACCAGGGCGCCCTGGTCGGCGCGGACCTCGGGCAGATTGGGAGTGACCTCTACCTGCAGTTCGCATCCGGGCTGATGGAAGCGCTCGCCGGCTGCGCTCACTGCCGCCCGGACTACATCTTCGGCGCGCACGGGCGCAAACTCAAAAGAGTATTTATTGCGCTCCATGCGCGAGAAGGCGAGGAAGTTGGCAATCAGCAGGCTGAGCCGGGTGTTCTCACGGGAGATCAGCTCCAGGTATTCGCGGGTTTTTTGCGCGTCGGGCGCGGAATCGTCGAGCAATGTATCCACCAGCAGGCGCATCGAGGAAAGAGGAGTCTTGAGTTCGTGCGAGACCACCGCCACCAGGTCGGCCTTCATGCCGGCCAGACGCAGCCTGCGGCTGATGAGGCGGACCGCGATAATCGCCAGCAAAACTACCGAGCTGGTCACGAGGAACGCGACCCAAAGATAGAGCGCGTACTGGCGGTCCTGCAACTCCTGGAAAGGATCTGGCCCGGTGTTCACCAGCGCGAGTTGCCATCCGGGAAGACGGTCACTGGCGGACTCGGAGGGAATGACAGGCTTGGAGTCCGCGCTCTTACCTGGCTGCACTAACTCAACCCGAATATCCCCCGGCAGCGGGCGCGTGAGGAAGGCCAGCCGCGTTAGCGTCAGGATAGTCTGTGTGCGGAACAAGGCCCGCACTCGTCCATTGGATGAAGCCAGCACCCACACGTCGGGCAGGGCAGTGAGCTTTAAGCTGGTTGCATCGCCCGCGGGTTTAGGCTGAATTTCAAGCAGGCGTACGGCCAGCTCTTCCGCATCCAGCGTAGGAAAGTCGAGGAATTGTGGCGGCAACTTTTGCGTGCGCAGTTCTTTCATCAGGAAGATTCGCTGGGCTGAGCTCACGGCCGGATTGCCGTAATCGAGCAAGAGCTCACGCAAGCGCCGTGCCGCTGCCCAACGCCGCGGATCGTCCGGCTTGAACAACTCGACGGCCAATAGCAGCGCATCGGCAGCAATGGCCCGCCCTTGCAGGTCGGTGGCGCGTTCGAGGCCCGGGCGGGCAAAGCGTTCCATAATCAAGTTGGCGGCGCGGTCTTTCTGGCCCGCTTGTGCCAAACAACGCGCCGCAGCTTGAAAGGCGCGCGCTGCCGTATTGGGATCTTTTGCGGCCGTTCCCAGCGCGGTGTAAGCGGACGCAGCAGCGGCGATGTCTGAGCCTTCGAGTTGGCGCGCGCGTCCCCATTCCGGCTGTGACGCCGCAGGATCATCTGCCAGGGGCCGGGGCGGGGCGGGGTAGACAGGCACTCCCGCTGAATTCAAGAGAATCGCGCTGTCCGCCTGCCGTGACTTAACGATCGTCGCAAAGCCGGTGGCGTCGCCGGAAACGGCATCCAAGCTCTTCGCTTTCCGGGACCACATCTCGTCAAGCTGCTGGCGAAGCAGTGACAGTTGACTCTCGTAAGCATCGCCCAGCCTCTGCCGTACTGCCAGGCGCTGGTTGCGGATGGCATCATTAATCAGCCAGAGTACGCAGGCAGTGGGCAAAAGCACAGCCAGGGCCAGCAACAGAAGCGGCCACTGCCCGCGAATATGACCCGTTCCCGTTATGGTGCTGCGAGGCGACACGACTTATTTTATGACCAGGCTGTCAACGATCGCGTCGAAAGCCGGCCGCAGGGCGTCGAAGCTGTGCACGTCGGCGTCAGCAAACATGTCGACTGCTGAAGTGCCGGTTCTTACCCACGCCCTATATTGCAAGCGGGAATGGTATAACTCCTGAATGCAAGCGACAATGGCATACCTGTTAACTTGTCGCATCTGCCAACTTCCCGGCTGGACGGCGACGTTCTTGCCGGTTGCAATTGACTTCTCCAGGTCGAACCGCATCTGTTCCGGCGTGAAATCTCCTGCCTCATGGGGAAAGAGGCGCAGAGTCACGAAAGCAGCGGAATGCAGATCGGTCAAATACCATCGGACGAACTCAGCGCCTCGCGGCGGTTTTTCTACCATCCAGCCTGCCGGCACCTTGAATGAAGCCCCCGTCTCCGCATCCTGGTAAATTTTCTCTTCAGGGTCGCTTGCGAAGAGGACCGCGAGTTCATCGGTCCAGTCTCCACGATCGTTTTTCACAATCATGCGCGCTGCATCGGTTGAGATCCAGAACGTCTCTACTGCAAACATTCGGTCGGCCAAATCATTTTCTTCAATCCGATAACAGTGAAACTCACCCGCAGGCACTTTTATGTTCTCTTCTCCGGTTACCGCAAACTCATAGTCGGTCACGCGGCCTGAGTCGCTCCAAAATATCGGCAATGTCACCTTGTAACCTTTTATCCACGGCAGCCGGGGCAGAATTGCCGGAATTTCTCTTGCGTCGAACGCCGGACCATCTAATGCAATGGGTGCTAGAGGCTTACCATCACCCTCAATGATCTGGGCGGCCTGCGCCTGATAATTGAGCTGAAAGGAATGGCTTCCCACTGCCTCGAACAAGCTGACTGGCTGCATGTTTTGCGGATCGAACTCAAGCCGGTCGAAAAGGGTAGTGTGGTGTGACTCAAGCAACCAGTTGCTGGCGTGGTTCTTCGACAATTGGTATGAGTACCAGATCTCAAAACCTGTGGAATCCGCTTTCTTTCTTCGTGTGTATTCCAGAACCTCTCCGTCTTTCCAGGGCGCCGGTAATAGCTTCAATTCTCCCGGGCGGGAAATTGGGGGAGCGGGATGCTGACTTGTTTTGGCCGTGTGACGAAGCGGAGTGAAAGTGTAGAGTTCTGCCGTGGAAAGCGCACCCCCTTCAGGGCTAAGGCCGCCCGCAACTAAAACCTTCCCATTGGGTAATAAAGTCGCGGAGTGTTTCGATCGATCCGTTGCCATCGCCGCTGCAGGGGTAAAGGTCCCAGCAGAGGGGTCATACAACTCGGTGGCGGCAAAGGCAACAGCCCTCCGGCTTGAGACCGGGGTATTCAGGCCTCCGATGATCAGGACCTTTCCGCTTGGAAGCAGGGTTGCGGTGTGCCCAACTCGGGGAGTCGCCATTGTACCTGTCGCGGTGAAGACTCCTGTGGAGGGATCATAGAGCTCCGCCGTGGCGTGATAACCGTTGACGCCGCCCGGACCAACTCCCCCGGTAATCAGGACCTTGCCGTTAGGCAAGAGAGTTGCAGTATGAGACATTCGGGGCATGATCATGGATCCGGTAACAGTAAAACTGCCCGTGGAAGGATCGTAGAGCTCGGCCGCCGCCAGATAACCACCTCTCGCCGATCCGGAAAATCCGCCGGCAATCAAGACTTTCCCGTTGGGCAACACGGTTGCCGTGTGCCTGCTTCGGGGCTTATTCATTGCTCCAGTTAAGGTAAAGCTCCCCGTGAGCGGATCGTATAGTTCTGCGCTGGTGAGATATTCGGAGTTGTTTCCTATCCCTCCGGTAATCAAGATCTTTCCATTTGGAAGCACAGTTGCTGCCTGGGCATAACGCCCAACGCTCATCGCTCCCGTGAAGGCGAAGCTCCCGGTCTCTGGATCATATAATTCCGCCGAAGTCAGAGGGCACCCTGCCGCCGTGTGACAAGAAGACCCTCCGGCAATCAAGACTTTCCCGTTGGGCAGGGCGGTTGTGGTATTAACCCAACGCCGAGTCTCTTTCATTGCGTCAGTGGCACGAAACGCACCGACTGCCGGATCATACAACTCCGCCTTGGTGGAGGGAGACATTCCTCCGACGATCAGGACTTGTCCATTCGGCAAGAGGACCGCGGTATGTTCATATCGCATCGCCTCCATGTCTCCGATTGGGGTGAAGGCGAATGGATCTGTGGGATTGCTGGTGTCAGCCGTATGCGCTGCACTCTCCGCATACGGACGCGCCTTAGCCACCATGTCAGTTTGCTCGGGGTATTCTCTGATGAGCTTTTGAAATGTTTCGGTCGCTTCCGCCTGCCGGCCTTTTTTGAGCAGGCACATGCCCAAACGGTACTCGGCCTGGGCCGCGTTGGCCCGCGACTGGCGAGCCATTTGCATAATTTGCCTGTAGACCTTGATGGCGCCATCGAGGTCGCCCACGGTTTCCTGCAAATAAATTCCTTTTTGCAGCAGCTCGGAGGTGGTTGGATTTTGCCCTGCGGCGCTTCCACACAAGACTGCGGCCAGTAAGCAAATTGCAAATGTTTTGATTTTGTTTGTGCGCATAGCAGAATCTCCAGGTTGCCGATCTAAACGCGCTTACCTGGCCTGAATTTACAAATCGAATATACGGCCCTAATGTTACCGAATTGTTACGCAAACTTTATTGCCTGGCCCAAAGTTCCATGGTTATGAAAGCAGGAGGTTGTGGGTGATTATTTATCCAATATTCCGCCTGGGTTTCAACGCGGGCGGCCTGTTCTGAGGAGATATCGCTGCGCAGGCGCTCGAGAGCGTTCTGCGAAGGACGAATTGACATCGGCCACTGGCTGCGTTGGGCCAACAGGGCCCAGAAATAGGCCATCGTGTAATCCGGTTCAATTCCTCGCACGCCTGCGTATAAATGTGCAAGGTTCATATAGCTGTTTCCATTGCCCTGTTGTGCGGCCAGCCTATACCACCGGATTGCCTGCTGAACGTCTTGCGGAATTCCCATGCCGTCTTCATACAGTATTCCCAGATTGTTTTGCGCCCGCGGGTCTCCTTGTTCGGCGGCCTTCCGGTACCAGAGCGCGGCTTCCGTCATATCCTTGGCGGAGCCAATCCCGTTTTCGTACATTAACCCAAGCAGGAATTCTCCCGGAGCAGAATGCTGCTTGGCGGCCTCCTGGCACCAGCGCATGGCTTCCGCTTGGTCACGAACCACGCCTATGCCACTGGCATACAAGACGGCAATATTCACTTGTGCCGGCGCAAACCCCTGCCTGGCGGCCTGCGTAAACCAGGTAGCGCCTGCTTGAGCATCTTTATGCGCCCCCAATCCATTCATCAGCAGATATGCGAGATCATACTGGGCGGGCGCGTAGTCTTCTACCGCGGCCCGCTGGAACCACTTGAATGCCTGTTGCTCATCGCGCGAGACCTCCTCGCCCTTGATATAGAGATAACCAATCTCGGTTTGCGCCATGGGACTGCCAAAATTCGCTGCCTTAAGAAACCACTGCGCCGCTTCCACTGGATCGGGCTTCACTCCCCGGCCCAACTGGTAGGCGCGCGCCAGCTCAATTTGGTCTTGGACATATCCAGCTTGTGCGCGTGAGAACATGCGTTCCATATTGAGATTGGCCGGATTGAGATCGGCAGAAAGAAGAAGCTCATCGGCCGCTTGCGACTGGACTGTGATGGCGCCATCCAAATTTGCCAGCATCTGTTGCATGGAGGCCGCGTTATCCGCCAACTCCAAATCTGGCAGCGCCTGGCCTACGGCGGTTGCACACAGGGTTGCTGCCAGCAGCAGGCAAATTGCAAATTGTTTCAGCTTTATTCCGGTCATATCAGACTCCTTGATTTGCAGATTGCGACTTCAGGGACCGCATCAACGGGTCTGACTTTAAAAGGCCGATGTTACCGGGTTGTTACCCGCGCATTATTCCTTTGTCCAAAATTTCCATGGCTTGCCGGACGATTCGATCAACGGAACTAACTGACGGCCTTTTTATGGAACTGCCGAAGACCGACGACAAACAACAAAACATCGAATGCCGCCAGGGCCACCAGAATCAACGGAAGCGACAGATGGGGGAACTGGGGCACCAGCGTTGCCCGCAGTCCTTCGCTGGCATAGGCGAGCGGGTTGAGGAGAACAACTTTCTGCAGGATGGGGAACTTGTTCAGCGCGCTCCAGGGATAGTAGGTACAGCCAAAAAATATCATCGGGGTCAGGACCATGCTGAACATCAGGCCGATGTGCTGCTGATCTACGCTGCAACCGAGCGCAAGGCCTCCGCAGGCCGAGAAGCTTGCCACCAGCAGCGTGATGCAGACGAAGAGAAGCGGATGGTCAAGATGCAATTCCAATCCGGGCCGAAGAATGATCCACGCCAGCGGAATCACCACCAAACCGGCAACCAGGGCCTGGACGAGACCAGCCACCACCTTTTCCACGGCAACCCAGGAGATCGCGATAGGAGCCAGAAGGCGGTCTTCAATTTCGCGAGTGAACTGGAATTCTCCGATCAGGGGCATGGCGACGGACCAGATTCCCGTGAACACCATGCTGATCGCCATAATGCCGGGAAGCAGCAGGCTCTTGTACGTGGCGGGAAGATAACCGCTGCCCACCATGACGCGGCCGAAAATAAGAACGAACAATAGAGGCTGCAAAAAGGTCTGGAACAACAGGGGAACCAGATTGCGCCGGGCCACATGTGCATCGCGGGCCAACAGCGCCAGAAAGGTTTTACCATTCATTCGCGCAAACTCCTGCCGGTGTGATGGAGAAACAGGTTTTCCAGGCTGGGCTCGGAAATATGTACGTCTGACAGCTCCACGCCAAAAGCCGCAGCGGCGTTCACAATCTCCGGAATCAGGGAGCCGCCGCGTCCAGCGTAGAGATCGGCTGCAGCGTCTCCTGTGGGACGCACCTCGGTTACCCCAGGCAAGGCGCCGAGGCGCTCCAGCAGCGGCGCGGAGTGATGTCCAAAGCGCAGGCGCAGGAGAAATCCGCCGGGAATAGAAGCTTTCAGCTCGGCGGGAGTACCTGATGCGATGATGCGGCCATGGTCAATGATGGCGAGCTGCTGGCATAACGAATCCGCCTCTTCCATGTTGTGCGTGGTGAGCAGGATGGTGCGGCCTTTCTGGTTGTATTCACGGATGATCTCCCACAGCAGCAACCGGGTTTGCGGATCGAGGCCAACGCTCGGCTCATCGAGGAACAAAACCTGCGGGTCGTGCATCATGGCGCGGGCGATCGAGACGCGTTGCATCATGCCGCCTGAGAATCCGCGGACGAGCTGATCGGCGCGGTCCGTCAACTGGAAGCGGGCGAGCAAGGCATTGGCGCGCTCTGTCCGTTCGCGCGAGCTCAGGCCGAAATATGCTCCATGGAAGAGCAGAATCTCGCGGGCGGTAAGCGAAAAATCCAGGTTGGGACGCTGGGCAACCACCCCGATCTGGCGTTTAGCGGCCGTCTGGTCCTGCCAGACATCGTGTCCGCTAATCCAGGCTGTACCGCTGGTTGGGCGGACGCGGGTGGTCAGAATGCCCACGGTGGTGGACTTGCCCGCGCCATTCGGGCCGAGCAGACCGAAGATCTCGCCGGGAGCAACGTCGAGGTCAATGCCATCGAGTGCCGTGATCTGAGGCTTGGAATCCTTATTGCGCTTGCCGGCCGAGGCGGAAGCATCGCCACGTACCGCTCCGGCTGGCGGATTTGAGTTGTAAATCTTGCGTAGATTGCGAGTACGAATTGCCGAGTCCATTCCAAGTGTCCCTGCTCAAGAGCGCTTTACATCTTCATTTTGTAAGTGACAACATCCATTGTAATCGCAATGCCCCGAGCTTCGTTCTGTGCGAAGGAAAATCATCATGCTCCAGGTTTCTGCAAATGTAGTATCAGAGAAGTCTTGTCTGAAGAATTGTAAAATTGCGACATATTTCTAGAGCCATCTGGATTTGAGATGCAACGGCGGAGTAGCCATTCCAGGGGCTGAGTGCTGACTGTTTTTCAAAATTGCTACAATCTTAAAATATGGAAAAACTCCTGCCCTTTAGTTTGCTTCTCCTCTCCATCCTGCCTGCCGCTGCTCAGACACAAAAACATACCGGCCGAAGACATAACGGAAGGTCCCATGCCGGCGCCTCGGTCGTGACCCAGACGGTGAACTGGGCGGAGCTGGACCAGAAGCTGGCGCAATGGAAGCCGGTCAAAGTCGTCTTCGACAGCGAGAAGCTGACACCGCGCGAAGTCAAGATGGTGGACCATCTGGTGAACGCCTGCCACTACCTGGAAGACATCTTCTGGCGGCAGAGCGATCCGGAAGGGCTCACTTTGTATCAATCACTGTTGAGCAGCAGCGATCCTAAAGACCAGAAGCTGGTGCGCATGCTGCGCATCCAGGGCAGCCGCTACGATCTGCTGGCGGAAAACAAGCCTTTCGTGGGTACTGAGCCTATGTCGCCGGGGCGCGGGCTTTATCCGGCTGGAGTCACGCGCGAGCAGCTTGAACAATATGTCAAAGCGCATCCCGATAAAAAAGCCGAGATCTATAGCGGATACACCGTCATCCGGCAAAAAGGCAACGAACTCGACGCCATTCCCTACCACATCGCATATCGCTCATTCCTCGAGCCGGCGGCAAATGAACTGCGTGAAGCCGCCGCGCTTAGCGACGATCCTGCGTTCGCCAACTTTCTGCGCCTGCGCGCCGACGCTTTTCTGAGCGACGATTATTACCAAAGTGACCTTGCGTGGCTTGACCTTAAAGATCCAAAATTCGATGTGATCATGGCCCCTTATGAAACGTATCTCGACGATGTTCTGGGGGTGAAGACGTCGTATGGGCCGGCCGTGCTGGTGCGCAATGACGTGGAGAGCCAGAAACTGGCGGTCTTTCAAAAGTATGTTCCTGATATTCAGGACGCGCTGCCGCTCAAGCCGGAAGACCGGCCCTCCAAGCGCGGCCACCTTACGCCCATGGAAGTCATGGACGCGCCCTTCCGCGCCGGCGACCTGCGCCACGGATACCAGGCGGTAGCTGACAATCTGCCGAATGATCCACGCATCCATCAGGAGAAGGGCACGAAGAAAATCTTCTTCAAGAATTTTATGGACGCGCGCGTGAATGACATTATTCTTCCTCTCGCCGGCTACGTGATGCAGCCGGAGCAGGCCGCCAAGGCTTCGGGCGAAGGATACCTTGCTTCAACCATGATGCACGAGATTTCCCACGGCCTGGGTCCAGCCTTCGCCCATAAGAACGGACAGCAGGTGGATATCCGCGAGGCCATCGGCCCGCTCTATTCAGGTCTGGAAGAAGCCAAGGCTGACGTGGTTGGTATGTATGGCCTGAAGTGGCTGGTGGATCAGGGCGCGCTGCCCAAGGAGCGGCTGGAAGAGTACTACTCCTCGTATGTGGCCGGTATCTTCAGGACAGTACGCTTCAGCATTGCCGAAGCCCATGGCCGGGCCGAGATGATGGAATTCAACTATCTCTCGGAGCAGAAGGCGATTACACGCGATCCGGCTTCGGGGAAGTACATTATTGATTACGACCGTATGCCGCCGGCCCTGGCCAAGCTGGCCCAGGAGCTGCTCGAAATCGAGGCTACCGGCGATCGCGCCCGCGCCGAGGCCTGGTTTAGCAGGTACGAAAAGATGCCAACTGAGTTAAAATCCGCTTTAGAGGCCGCCAGCAGCGTGCCTGTGGATATCGACCCTATTTTTTCATTTCCGGAGCCCATTCAATGAAGCCGCTTTTTTCCGCCAAATCCATTACCGGGGAGCGCCGCCGCCATGAGCGCGTGGACGTTTCCTACACCGCGCAGGTCCACGTGACGGATGAGAAAGGCAAACGCGTTGGCGTGCTGCGCCAGCTCTCGCGCGGCGGCTTCATGATGGAGCCGGAAACGGAAAAAGAGTTCAAGGAAGGCAAGAAACACAAACTCATCCTGGTCGACCGCAGCGAAAATATGCGGCTGATGGTGAAAGTCGTGGTGCGCTACGCCGATATACGTCGCGCCGGTTTCGAATTCGAGGGGTTGGATATTAACTCTGCCATTGAGATCGGCATCCTGATCGGCAAGTATTACCAGACCGACGCAGTGCTGGCGTAATTTTCCGCCGCGGATAGACGCAGATCAACGCGGAGGTAGAATTCCTAATCATTGTTGAAACTCCCGGAGGTATTTATGCGATTGACCAAACTGATTCTGGGAACGTTGGTTCTGGCAGCTTCTTTCCAACCACTCTTCGCCCAAACAAGCAAGGCGCAGTTCTATCCCGCTGATAAGCCAAACAAGTTTGATTTGGCGCAAGCTTCGGGATTTAATTTCGGAGAGGTTTCAAATCTGGCGCGCGCCGGGGTGAACAGCATAAGTCCGAAGGTGATCTGGTCTAACCGTTCTCAGGCCGCTTCCAACAACGGCCTTTGTTACAACCTGCGCGTTTACGAGTTCACACGCAAAGATGACGAAGCTCCCCAGATGACGGGCTCCACGACGTGCACGCCCGCCAGCCGGGCTGTGCCCAGGAGTATTGAAGGAAGTGTTCCCGCACCCAAAGCGAGGTACGTTCCGCAATAAATAAGTGAAGGGTTGCAGGGAAGTCTGGACTAATCTACGAACCGCACCTTGGGCCGGTGGGGAATAATGCCGGCTTTGTAGCCTTCTTCCAGAAGACGCGTAATGGCGCGGCGGCCATCTTCGCCGTAATCCAGCGTGCGTTCATTCACGTACATGCCCACAAACTGGTCCGCCAGATTGGGGTCGAGGTCGCGGGCAAATTGCATGGCATAGGCCAATGCCTCAGAGCGATGGTCTAGAGCGTATTGGATGCTATCTTTCAATGCCTTGCCTACGGTGCGCATCAGGCCGCCACCCAGATCGAGACGAATGGCATTGCCTCCCAGGGGGAGGGGAAGGGTTGTGGTCTCGCGCCACCACTCGCCCAAATCGAGCAATTTGCGCAGTCCACTCTTCGCAAAAGTAAGCTGGCCTTCGTGGATGATGAGTCCGGCTTCATATTTGCCCGCGAAAACCTGCGGGATGATCTGGTCGAAGGGCACAACTTCGGTGCGAATCTGCGGGGCAAACAGCTTCAGCGCCAGATACGCAGTGGTCATGGTGCCGGGGACGGCAACGATTTTCTCTTTCATCGCAGCCAGAGAAATCGCGCGGGGAGCAACCACCATGGGTCCATAGCCTTCGCCTACGCTGCCGCCGCTGGGCAGCAGGGCGTACTTTCCCTGTAGATAAGGATAGGCATGGAAGGAGATGGCGGTCACATCATAAAAACCTTCGAGCGCCTTGCGGTTCAGGGTTTCGATATCGCAGAGCGTGTGCTCAAAACGCAGGCCGGGAACGCGGACCTTCTCTGTGGCCAGGGCGTAGAACATGAACGCATCATCGGAATCAGGACTGTGCGCCACTGTGATGGTGCGCACCTTTTCGTTTGCGGGAGATGAGATTGAAGTTGGCATTTGAAGTTGTGAAATTGAGCTTTGAACTGGATTCCCGCTTGCGGATTATCCGTTGTGTTTAATCTACGGCGCAGCTGCTGTGTTGTGCTCCGGCGGATCGTTCGTCGGTTCAGCAACATCTTTTACAGCGCGGCAAAATTGCGTGTCCGAAGCCCGGGCCAGCCGGCGTACGCGCATATACATGGCGATTCCCACGCATAGCAGCGCGCACGTGCAAATCACCAAAATCACGTACAGGATCGTGATGGTCACGGCTTTATAGGATAGCAGACTAATGCACTAAAATTAATGCAGGAATTGGTACATGGCCGGCTTTGGCATATACCGGCTTTGATCTATGCCTGCTACGGTTTGCGCGAGGCCCCGCGGAGTGCCTGGTCCAATATGGCGCTGACGCGGCTTTCTTCCACTTCGCCAGGCTGGTTGTAAACGACTTTGCCTGAGGCGTCCACAATCACCACATGCGGCACCAGGTTGCGGTAGTACCTATCCACCAACTGCTGCTGGCCGGCTGAGAGCTTGTGGTCAAGGTCAATGATGACGAAATTCACCTTGTCTTTGTACTTGTCGAAGAGACTGACGGAGCGGCGAGCCTGCCGCTTGGAATTGAATCAACCCTCTTCAAACATGAAGACATAATTCACCTTGTCTTTGGCCAGGCCGCCGGCGGCGTTACTACCGATGATGAGGGCGCCATCCTGGCTGTCGCTGTTGTAGTCGAGATGCGGGTTCAGCTTCAGCTCCTGCGCGGATAAACCTGTTGCCAGCAACAGGACCAGGACAAGAGAGTTTTTCATGGTCAATAGGATGTCGCAGCCAGGGGAAAGTTACAAGAATAAAGTTCGAGTTTCAGCTCTGGCGAATAGCTTTGCGGCGGGACGGACATTCCCCGCTCTCCTGTTGCAAACGGCCTTAATGAAAAAGGGCCGGTCGGGATGACCGGCCCCTCCCTACCAGCATCAGCGTGGTGCGCCGCTGATACAGAGTAAATCGGATGAACTTAAAAGACCTGCGTCGTTCCTGTGATGGCTCCCTTGGTTGCGGTAATGTTATCGGCCCCGTTATGGAAGCGCGTGGCCACCCCGGCGGCGGTGATGGTTACCTTCCTCGCGTTGCTGGATGCCCAGGTGACCAACGACGTGATATCGAACGAGGTTGAGTTTGAATAATTTCCTGTGGCCGTGTACTGCAATGATGAGCCAACCGGCAGCGTAGCACTCGCTGGGGTCACAGTAATCGAACTCAGGGTGGCGTTGTTTACCGTGAGTGTGGCGGTGTTGGTGATCGAGCCCACCGTTGCGCGGATCGTACTGGAGCCCACGGTAATGCTGGAGACCAGACCGCTGCTTGAAATGGTTGCTACTGCCGTACTGCTGGAGGTCCAGGCAGCAGATGCAGTCAGGTTCGAAGTGCTACCGTCGGAGAAAGTTCCTGTTGCGGTGAATTGCTCGGTGACGCCAAGCGGCATGGAAAGGTTGGTGGCCGTAACTGCGATGGATACCAGGATGGCTGAAGTCACGGTCATGGTCGTGCTGTTGCTCTTGCCTCCGAAGCTGGCGGTAATGGTGGAGCTGCCAACATTGGCAGCCGTGGCCAGGCCCGTGCTGTTGATGGTGGCTGCGCTGGTGCTGGAGGTCCACGTCGTCCCCGAGTAGCTGGAGACATTGTAAGTAGTGCTATCCGAGTACGTCGCCGTCGCCATGAACTGCAGTGTGTAGCCTTTCGCCAAGATCGGAGTCGTTGGGGTTACGGCTATCGAACTCAAGGTTGCCGGGTTCACCGTGAACGATGCGCAGGTAGAAGTACTGGCGCAATTGATGCCGCTATAGGTGGCCGTGACGGTCACGGTCCCCTGCGCGTGCGTGCTTGCCAGGCCGGTGCTGCTGACAGTCACCAGTGAATTATTCGAAGAACCCCAGGTGACAAGACTCGTAATGTCCGCCGTACTGCCATCGGAATAGGCGCCAGTGGCGGTGAACTGCTGCTGGATGCCATTGGGCACGCTTGCTGTAAAAGGAGTCACATCAATTTCCTGCAGCACTGCGCTGGTTACAGTTAATGTCGTGTTGCCACTGACCGCGCCCAATGTCGCCGTGATGGCGCTTGTTCCAGTTGCAACCGCGGTCGCTAATCCCTGATTGGGCGACGTGTTGCTGATGGTTGCTACTGAAGTGTTCGAGGAGTTCCAGGTAACGGACGTGGTGATTACCTGCGTGCTGCCGTCTGAATACGTGCCCGTTGCCGTGAACTGCTGGGTGAGCCCTGCCGCCAGTGTAGGCGTAGGCGTGACCGCAATGGAGACCAGGGTGGCTGGATTGACAGTCAGCGCCGCAGTGTTGCTGGTGATGCTGCCCGAGGCCGCCGTGATATTGGTGCTGCCTGCGCTCAGGCCAGTGGCAAGTCCGCTGGTGCTGATGGAGGCTACTGCACCGTTGCTGGAGTTCCAGGTGGCGGAACTGGTGATATTTGCCGTGCTGCCATCGGTATAAGTGCCTGTAGCGGTGAATTGTTGGGTTGCGCCCTTAGTAATGGTTGCGCTGCTGGGGCTCACCGTAATCGAGACCAGGGCCGCTGCCGTTACCGTGAGCGCCGCCGTATTGCTGGTAACGCTGCCCGAGGTCGCGGTGATATTAGAGGTACCTATGCTTAGACCAGTGGCAACACCACCCGCGCTGATTGAGGCCACCGATGTATTGCTGGAGTTCCAGGTGGCGGAATTGGTGAGATCCTGCGTGCTGTTGTCGGTATAAGTTCCCGTGGCCGTGAAGGACTGCGTAAGCCCCTTGGCGATGGAGGGGCTGCTGGGCGTCACCGCGATGGAGACCAGGGCCGCAGGATTGACCGTGAGTACGGCCGTGTTGCTGGTGACGCTTCCCGATTTTGCTGTGATATTGGAGCTGCCGACGCTCAGGGCGTTGGCAACGCCGCTGGCGTTGATCGAGGCTACGGAGCCATTGCTGGAGTTCCAGGTGGCGGAACTTGTGAGGTCCGCCGTGCTGTTGTCAGTGTAAGTGCCGGTCGCGGTGAACGACTGCGTCAGGCCCTTGGCGATGGAGGGGCCAGTCGGTGTGACCGCGATGGAAACCAGGGTCGCTGCTGTCACCGTAAGCTGGGCCGTATTGCTGGTGATGCTGCCCGAGGTCGCGGTGATATTGGAGGTGCCAGTGCTAAGGCCGGTGGCGACGCCGCTGGCGCTGATCGAGGCCACGGCGCCGGTATTGGAATTCCACGTTACGGAATTCGTGATATCTGCTGTGCTGCTGTCGGTGTAAGTTCCCGTCGCTGTGAACGACTGCGTCAGGCCTTTGGCGATAGAGGCGCTGCCGGGCGCAACCGCGATGGAAACCAGAGCAGCAGGATTGACGGTCAGTACCGCCGTGTTGCTGGTGATGCTGCCCGACATCGCCGTGATATTCGAGCTGCCGACGCTCAGTGCGGTGGCAACTCCACTGGCGCTGATCGAAGCCACGGCGCCATTGCTGGAGTTCCATGTGGCGGAATTGGTGAGATCTACCGTGCTGTTGTCAGTGTAAGTGCCTGTGGCGGTGAACGGCTGCGTCAGGCCCTTGGCGATGGAGGCGCTGCCGGGCGAGACCGTGATGGATTTCAATGTCGCTGCCGTTACCGTAAGCACGGCCGTGTTGCTGGTAATGCTGCCCGATGTCGCGGTGATATTGGAACTGCCTGTACCCAGGGCAGTGGCAACGCCGCCAGTATTGATGGAGGCTACGGCGCCGTTGTTGGAGTTCCAGGTAACGGAACTGGTCAGGTTCTGCGTGCTGTTGTCGGTATAAGTTCCGGTGGCGGTGAACGCCTGCGTCAAGCCCTTGGCAATGGAAGGGCTGTTGGGCGTGACCGCGATAGAAACCAGGGTTGGCGCTGTCACCGTGAGCACCGCCGTATTGCTGGTGATACTGCCCGACGTGGCAGTGATATTCGAGCTGCCCGTGCTGAGGGCGGTGGCGACTCCGCTGGCGTTGATCGAGGCCACTGCGCCGTTATTGGAGTTCCAGGTAACGGAACTGGTTAGATTCTGCGTGCTGTTGTCGGTGTAAGTTCCCGTAGCTGTGAATGATTGCGTCAGGCCCTTGGCAATCGAAGGGCTGTTGGGCGTGACCGCGATGGAAACCAGGGTCGGGGCCGTTACCGTCAGCACTGCTGTGTTACTGGTGATGCTGCCCGACGTCGCGGTGATATTGGAGCTGCCGGTGCTCAGGCCGGTTGCAACCCCGCTGGCGCTGATGGAGGCTACGGAGCCGTCGCTGGAGTTCCAGGTGGCGGAGTTGGTGAGGTCCGCTGTGCTGTTATCGGTGTAAGTTCCCGTGGCTGTGAATGATTGCGTCAGGCCCTTGGCGATAGAGGGGCTGGTGGGCGAGACCGCAATTGAAACCAGGGTCGGGGCTGTCACCGTGAGCACTGCCGTGTTGCTGGTAATGCTGCCTGAGGTCGCAGTGATATTGGAGGTGCCCGTGCTGAGGCCGGTGGCAACCCCTCCGGCGCTGATCGAGGCTACGGAGCTATTACTGGAGTTCCAGGTAACGGAACTGGTGAGATCTGCCGTGCTGTTGTCGGTATACGTTCCGGTTGCGATGAATGCCTGCGTCAAACCCTTTGCGATGGAAGGGCTGGCTGGCGTCACTGCGATGGAGACTAACGTTGCCGCTGTCACGGTAAGCTGCGCCGTTCCCGATTTATTGGTGCTGGGATCGGTAGCGGTGATGGTGACCGGCCCACCTGCTGCCACTCCAGTGGCGACTCCCGTATTCAGGCCAATGGTCGCAATGCTGGTATCCGATGAGGTCCAATTCACTGACGTGGTCAGGTTCTGGGTGCTGTTGTCGGTATACGTTCCCGTGGCAGTGAAGGACTGTGTCAGGCCCTTGGCGATGGAGGGGCTGGCCGGCATCACTGCGACGGAGACTAATGTCGCTGCCGTTACTGTAAGCTGCGCCGTCCCTGATTTGTTGGTGTTGGGGTCTGTGGCGGTGATGGTGACCGGCCCACCTGCTGCTACTCCAGCGGCGACTCCCGTGTTCAGGCCAATGGTAGCGATTCCGGTGTTTGAGGAACTCCAGTTCACTGTCGTGGTGATATTTTGCGTGCTGTTATCGGTATATGTCCCGGTTGCGGTAAATGCCTGAGTCAGACCCTTGGCAATCGAGGGACTGGCGGGTGTGACCGCGATTGAAACCAAGGCCGGTGCCGTTACGGCAAGCTGCGCCGTGCCTTGAATACCAGTATTAGGATCGGTGGCTGTTATTGTGATTGGGCCTCCGGTTGCAAGTCCGCTGGCCACGCCCGTGTTCAGGCCAACGGAAGCCATTCCAGTATTCGAAGATGTCCAGTTCACTGAACTGGTGAGGTCCTGTGTGCTGCTATCCGTATAAGTTCCGGTTGCGGTAAATGCCTGTGTCAAGCCTTTGGCAACCGATGGGCTGCCGGGTGTGACCGCGATCGAAACCAATGCCGGCGGACCAACGGTGAGGAGCGTAGACCCGTGGAAGGGGCCGTTCACGGCGGTAATCTGTACTGTGCCCAACTGGTGAGCAGAGACTAATCCGGTTGAATCAATCGAAGCTACAACCGGGTTCGACGAGAACCATTTCACAGAAGCCGGGCGTGCGCCATCAGCCGACGCCCGCGCGCCCAGGAAAAAGAATTTAGCCCCCATTTGGGCAGTCGCGCCTTTTGGCACAGTAAAAGAAGCAGGACTCACCAAAACCTGAAGCGGGCCTCGTTGAGCAATTGCTCCCTGTGCCGCTGTAAGAACCAGAAGAAGAGCCGCAAACATTCGCCAGAAACGCACCATGTATATCCTTCTCAATCCAAATTGGGGGGGAATTGAGGGGAAATGCTTTGTTTCGGGGGTACTCGCTACCTGAGGGGGCAGCTTCTAGGGGATTAGGTACTTGGGGCTCCGATTTCGGAATACAGTCGAGACACCTGCGCAACCTTGTTCCGAAAGAGGAAGTTCCTAAATTGGGAGGATGTTACTAGGGTAATCCAAAACACGAATTTGTCAACAAAAATTCTTTTGCGTTATGTAAGTAATTGATAATAAAGCGCAAACTAGATACCGACGGGGTACGGTTTGGGCGAGCGCGCTTCCACACCGGTCCGGAAGCGCTCAAAGCGGCCTTGCAGCAAAGACATCAGGCCGGTGTACCAGAAGCCGATCACAAAAATAACCAGGAAGGGAACGGTGAAGAAGTTCTCGTTTTGCAGGGCATAAATAATGGTCAGGGCAAAGTAGCTGCCAATCAGCAGCTCGACCCAGGGAACCCACCCCAGCCGGCGCCGGTACTTTGCGGCCATGACCTTATCTTGTTTGTTGAGAACGCGGTACTTAGGTGTGCGCTTAAATGGACTTTTGACACCGAACAGGGCTTCCAGAACGGCGCGTGAGTTGGTGACCGTCAGTCCGATGCCGAGCGCCATGAGAAAGGGCAGGTACAGGAACGTGCGCGGCCAGCGGTTAGGGAACAGCGCTTTCTGCGATACCAGGTAGAACGACGACACTGAAAATGTGGATGCCAAAAAGAGCGGCAGGTCAATGAGCAGCATCTGGAACCATCCCTGATAAAAGCGGATGATCATCGCCGGCATCAGCAGGGTAGCGAGCACAATCATCAGCGGATAGCTCAGGTTGGCCGTCAGGTGATACCAGGCTTCCACCTTGACCCGCAGCGGGGCCTTGCTGCGCATGATTTTGGGCAGCGTCTTTCGAGCCACCTGGATCAACCCTTTGGCCCAGCGCGCCTGCTGGGTCTTGAACGCAGTCATCTCGATAGGCACTTCCGCCGGGCACTCTACGTCTTCCAGATAGCGGAACTTCCAGCCTGCAAGTTGCGAGCGGTAAGAGAGGTCGGTGTCTTCGGTGAGGGTGTCGCTCTCCCAGCCGCCGGCGTCGTCGATTGCCTGCCGCCGCCACATGCCGGCGGTGCCGTTAAAGTTGAAGAAGACCCCGGCGCGCGAGCGGCCGCCGTGCTCGAGCACAAAGTGTCCGTCGAGCAAGATGGATTCTACTTCGGTCAGGAATGAGTAGTTTCTGTTCAGATGAGTCCATCGCGTCTGGACCATCCCAATCGTTGGATTGGCAAAGTGATGGATCACGCGCAGCAGCCAATCCTCAGGGGGAACAAAATCGGCATCAAAGATGGCGATGAACTCGCCCTTGGCGGTCTTCAAGCCTTCGCGCAGGGCGCCGGCCTTGAAGCCCTGGCGATTGCTGCGGTGCAGATAAACAATGTCGTAGCCTAAAGCCGCGTAACGCTCCACCGCGGCGCGCGCAATCTCGACGGTTTCATCGGTGGAATCATCCAGCACCTGAATGTCGAGCTTGTCTTTGGGATACTCAAGCTGGCAAACCGCCTCCAGCAACCGGTCCACAACGTATTCTTCGTTGAAAATCGGCAACTGCACCGTCAGGCGCGGCAACTCATTGAAATAGGCATCTGGTTGCGTGATCTTGTTCTTCCTGTTCTTGTAATACATATAGACCAGCACGTAACGATGAATGCCGTAGCCCGCCAGCACCACCAGCACAGCGAAATAGGGAATCAGCAACGCCAGGTCAAAGGCGTTAGCGTGGTAGAGCCCCTTGAAAGTCTGGTCGAGGTAATGCGAGCGGATGTATTGCGTAAATCCGCGGGCCGCGAACAACGAGAAGGCGATGGTGCTGGTCAGGTGCAAAGAACTAATCCTCGATTACAAACCAGTTCAAAATTCCACAACAGCCACGGTTAAAAGTCAGTTCAGGAAATACTGCCGGTAAAGCGTATCGCGCTGCGCCGGACGGAACCCGGCATCGCGAATCATGTGGCGCAATTCTTCTTCCGTGGTGCAATTGGTCACGCCCGCCGAACGCACCACGTTTTCCTCGATCATCACCGAACCTACATCATTGCCGCCGAAGCGCAGCCCGAGCTGGCAGACTTTGAGGCCCTGGGTGACCCAACTGGATTGTACGTTCTCGAAGTTGGAAAGGAAAATCCGTGCAATGGCCAGGGTCTTCAGATATTCCACGCTGGTGGCCTCGTCCCAGTGTCGCCCGCCGAGGGCGGTATTTTTGGGCTGGAAGGTCCAGGGGATAAAGGCCGTAAATCCCCCGGTTTCTTCCTGCAGATCATAGACGCGCTGAAAGTGGTTCACGCGGTGTTCCACGCTTTCACCTACGCCAAACATCATGGTCGCGGTGGTGCGCATGCCGAGCTGATGCGCCGTGCGGTGCACATTCAGCCAGTCTTCCGTGAGACATTTGAGGCGGGCGATACGATGGCGCACTTCGTCATCCAGGATCTCCGCCCCGCCGCCCGGGATGGAATCGAGCCCGGCGTCGCGCAGGCGCGCGATGGTGTCGCGAATGCTCAAGCCATTCAGCTCGGCAAAATGGATGATCTCGGAAGCAGAGAAGCAGTGCAGGTGCACTTTGGGGAAGCGCTGCTTGATGCCGCGCAGCATGTCTTCATACCACTCCAGCTTCAGGTCAGGATGCAGCCCGCCCTGCATCAGCACGCCCGTGCCGCCCAGCTCCACCGTCTCGCGGATTTTTTCGTAGATGGTCTCGTAATCGAGCACATAGCCTTTGCTGCGGCCTGGGCCCTTTACCGGAGCATAGAAAGCGCAAAAGGTGCAGTACTCGGTGCAGAAATTCGTGTAGTTGATGTTGCGGTCGATGATATAGGTGACTACGCCCTCAGGATGCAGCTTGCGCCGGATGGCGTCAGCCTCCATACCGATGCCGATGAGGTCATCAGAATGGAACAGCTCCACAGCTTGGGCATGGGTCAATGACATAACCAATAATTCTAATTCAGCGGGGCGTGTTCAAAATTAAATTTTGTAATAAGAAATTTGGATGTGTCAATTTATACTTTTGTGCTTCTCTGCCCTAGCCGGTCTTGGCCGATCAAATGTGGGCTATTTGGAAAAAAAGTGTTTGTGGAAGCCGAAAAAGTAGTAAGGCTAAACCCAGGAGAATCAAAGAATGAAAGAAGAGAAAGACAAACTTTTCAGCATCATGGATGAAGGGAAGGTAAGGACTCCCAGAGCCGAAGCGGCCCGCCGCGAGAAGCTTTTGATGAAAAAGCTGCATGAACTATCGGAGATCAGAGACGAAGAGACATTCAGAGAAACGCTGGAAAAAGATTTTGGTATCACTCCGACTGATAAACGATTCAAAGAACTGATTAAGATTTGGAACGATTTGCAGCGATAGCCCGGTCAACCCGCTTGCTGAATTGTTCAACTCTTCTATTTTTCTCTTCTTCGGGATACTGGCGGAGATGTTCTTCAATTAAATGGGCCATTTTCTTCAAGGCGGTTTTATTGCTCTTTTTTGCGGGCGATCTGCGTACTGCGGTAGTTGCCATAAACTTTCGGCTTCCTTTCTTCTTTAAAGCCATTTTACTACCGTTTCTGAAAATTACTTACAAGTCATTGTGATGCCTTGATCAAGAACAGGGATTGAAACCGAAATCGTTGAATCTTCAACTCTTTGATTTTGCATAAGTTACAACATCAAACCCCAAGAAATTCAAAGGATGTATTCTTCCACAAAGCCCAAGGTCGTCAGCATAGGTGAAAAAAAGCTGTAGTCCTTCCAGGTTTTCTTTGCTGAATTTGTAGTCAATATTGTTGCGCAAGTAGTCTCTTATCTCAGTTGAAGTGAGGTTTAATCGAGATGACCATTCTTTTGAAATCGCTGCTATCTCGGCCAGCCCGTGATCGCGCGAGCGCTGAAAAATGCCGGCCAGACTCTCTGTCAACGGATGATTCGCCAGCGCAGCCTGGCGCACTGCCCAGAAGGCGTAGACGAACGGCTTGCCGGTGCGGCGGGTCCATTCCTCGCCTAAATCAACGGCAACGGCATGTTTTGAACAATCAACTGTAAGCGCGGGGTCGCCAATCAGCAGCGCAGCGTCGCAGCGTGCCAGCATTTTGTCCAGGTCAGGCTCAACGGGAATGAACTCCGGCACGCTGCTCCCCGGCTGCCACCACTTTTGGAACATGATCTTGGTCAGCACCACAGATGTGCGTGAAGATGTATCTGCCGCCAGAGTTTTTATTTGCTCCAGAGGCTTGTTGCTCACAACCAGAATGGACCTCACCGGACCGCTCGAAGCAATGGCAATTTCTGGAATTACCACCAGATCAGGAATTGTCTGGTACGTGATTGCAGGGATGATGCCGATATCGGCGTTCCCCATACGCAGGGCCTCGGCGCACGCAGAGGGCACAGTGTAAGCAATATCAAATTCGGCCTGCAAATCGCGCTGTGCGGATTCAGGATGCTCAAAATCCCACATCAAGGGGGCGGTGTTCAGGAAAGAAATAGCGGAAATTCGCAGCTTCTGCATCTGTTAACGATTTAATCACAAAAGCAGCTTTTAGCTCTTAGCCTTTAGCTTTTAGCTGGGCGATTCACTCTATTTCGGCATGTCTCTAAAGCTAAGAGCTAACAGCTAAAAGCTAAGGGCTGCTCCTTTTAGCTTGACAGAGAAAATTCTTAACGTGTACGCTCCGCCCAGTCCCAGACATTTGCATGGGTTCAGCTCCACAATCCGGAATATCACAGTCCGCGGCCTCCTCTGGCGGTAACGCACTGCATTGGCTGGCGCTTGCGCTCACGCCCGGGCTCGGTCCAACCCGCACCCGCAAGCTGGCGCAGCACTTCGGCGGAATCGAAAATGTTTTTCGCGCATCATTAACTGAGTTGGAGGCTGCCGGCCTTCAGGCGCACTCGGCGCAAGCCATTGCGACCGGCAAGTCGCAGGAGATGGCGCAGGAGGAACTGGTTCGCGCAACCACCGCCGGAGCGCAGGTGATTACCCTCGATGATTCCGCGTTCCCGCCGTTGCTGCGGCAAATCTACGATCCTCCGGTGGCGCTGTATGTACGCGGCAGTGTTGAACTGCTCACCCTGCCCGGGATTGCAGTCGTGGGCACGCGCCATCCCACGCCTTATGGCATCGGAATGGCGGAGCGGCTCTCTGCGGACCTGGCCGGCCGTGGGTTGGTGATCATCAGCGGCATGGCGCGGGGTGTGGATAGCTTCGCGCATCGCGGGGCACTAACGGCCAAAGGAAAAACTATCGCCGTCTTTGGCACCGGGATTGATGTTTTTTATCCGCGCGAGAACAAGAAAATTGCGGAAGAAATTCTTGCCACGGGCGGCGCCCTGGCCAGCGAGTTTGCCGTGGGCACATTTGCCGCGCCGCAGAATTTCCCGATTCGCAACCGCATTATCAGCGGCCTGGCCATCGGCGTGCTCGTAGTCGAAGCCGGAGAGTACAGCGGCACGCGCATCACTGCGCGTAATGCCCTCGAGCAGGGCCGCGAGCTTTATGCCGTTCCCGGCAACGTGACCAATAAGAATTCCTGGGGACCCAATACCCTCATCAAGCAGGGAGCCAAGCTGACGGCCACATGGGAAGACGTTTGGGAAGAGCTCGCGCCTCCGGTCAAAGCCCAGCTTGCGGCTGCTTTCGGAGCGGCCGCGGAACAGCCGGAAACAGCTTCATTGTTCGGCAACAGCGAAGGGCTCTCACCGCATGAAAAGAAAGTTTACGCGCTGCTCAGGGCCGATGAAGCCGTGCACATTGACGAGCTGATTGTGAAGCTCGAGCCGGCGATCTCGTCCTCAGAAATTTTCACGGTGTTGTTTGAGCTGGAGCTTGCGGGGAAGATAAAGCAGTTGCCTGGTAAAAACTTTGTACGTAGCTTTTAAGAGAAGCTCTTAGCTTTTAGCCTTTAGCTCTTAGCTTAACTGCGATTTGGAGGATGAGTGCGAAACTACAGAGACTTGAAGGTCTGGGAGAAAGCGCACGAATTAACCCTCCAAATATATTTGGCCACCAAGCATTTTCCGAAAGATGAGTTATACGGCCTTACGAGTCAAATTCGACGCTGTTGCATCTCTATAGAAGCAAACTTAGCGGAGGGTTGCGGGAGAAGAGGCGACGCAGAACTGGCAAGATTTGTTCGCATTGCCATGGGATCGGCCAGTGAGTTCGATTGCCATTTGCTATTAGCAAACGATTTGAAGTATATGAATGCAGACGATTACAAGAAATTTGCATCAAGATCTTTCGGAAGTGCGTCGAATGCTAACGTCATTTCTGGAAGCAATTGAAAGTAGCACGAATAAACCGAAGAACACCAAAGCTGCTGCTGTAGCTAAGAGCCAAGGTTTTATAACGCTCACTGCTAAATCGTGGTAGTTTGGAACTGACCAAAGAGCATCAAGGGAGCAACATTGGCAAAGTCATTAGTCATTGTCGAATCGCCGGCCAAGGCGAAGACGATCAATAAATATCTGGGCAAGGAGTACGAAGTCGAGGCCTCGCTGGGCCATGTGAAAGACCTGCCCAAAAAGACACTCGGGGTCGATCTGGAAAATGACTTCGAGACCGAGTACATCGTAATTCCCGGAAAAGAAAAAGTCCTGGCCAGGCTGAAGAAGATGGCCAAAACCGCGTCCGCAATTTACCTTGCGCCTGACCCTGACCGCGAGGGCGAAGCCATTGCCGCGCACCTGGCGGAAGAGCTGGGCGGCGACAGCGTAGACGGCAAATCCAAGAAAAAGAAGAAAGACGGTCCACTGATTCGCCGCGTGACTTTTAACGAGATCACCAAACGCGCCGTGCAGGAGGCTTTTCTACAGGCGCGCGACATTGATCGCAACCTCGTCGACGCACAGCAGACCCGCCGGGTTCTCGATCGAATCGTGGGTTATCAGGTTTCGCCGCTGCTGTGGGATAAAGTCCGCCGCGGCATCTCTGCCGGACGCGTGCAAACCGTCGCGCTGCGCCTGATCGTAGACCGTGAGCGCGAGATCAAAGCTTTCCAAAAACAGGAATACTGGACCATGGACGCGAATCTGGCTGCGGAGAAGCCGCCGGCTTTCGATGCGCGTTACGTGGGCCTGACCGGCGACAAATTTGAAATCGGAAATCAGGAAACGGCGGATGCCATCCGCGCCAAGCTGGAAAAAGCCCAGTGGTCGGTGCGCAGCGTGGAAAAGAAAGAACGCCGCCGCAGCCCCGCGCCTCCTTTTACCACCAGCAAGTTCCAGCAAGATGCCTCGCGCAAGCTGCGTTTCAGCGTCAGACGCGCCATGGGGTTGGCGCAACGGCTCTATGAAGGCGTGGAACTGGGCGCAGAGGGCCAGGTCGGTTTGATCACATACATGCGTACCGACTCGGTACGCGTGGCCAATGAGGCCCTGACCGAAGTGCGGCAGATGATCGGTTCAGAATTTGGCGCGCAATACATGCCGGAATCCCCAAATTTCTACAAATCCAAAAAAGATACGCAGGATGCACACGAGGCCATTCGTCCCAGCTCGGCGGCCCGTCATCCCGATTCCATCAAGCAATATCTGCAAGATGATGAATACAAAGTTTACAAGCTCATCTGGCAGCGCTTTGTGGCCTCGCAGATGACGCCGGCAGTTTTCGACCAGACCACGGTTGATATTGACGCCAAGACCGGCAAAGAAACCTATGCCTATCGCGTGACCGGTTCCATTCTGAAGTTTGACGGCTTCCTGAAAGTTTACGAAGAGGCCAAAGACAGCCGCGATGAAGAAGACGAGGCGCTCAAGAACAAGTTACCCGCGCTCGAAGCCGGCGAGGCGCTCACGCTCAAGGAACTCAAGCCTGAGCAGCATTTCACCGAGCCTCCGCCGCGTTACAACGAAGCTTCGCTGGTCAAGGAACTGGAAGAGCGCGGCATTGGGCGGCCTTCAACCTACGCGGCGATTATCGGCACAATCCAGGAGCGCCAGTACGTGCAGAAGATTGGCGGCAAGTTTGTTCCCGCGGAAATCGGCCTGGTCGTCACCGATCTTCTGGTTGCCAACTTCCCTGATATTTTCGACTTCACCTACACCGCGCGTCTGGAAGAAGAGCTGGATGAGATCGAAGAGGGCAAAGAGAAGTGGACTCGGGCGCTCGCCGGTTTCTACAAGAAATTTTCCAAAGATCTGGCCTATGCCGAGAAACACATGGAGAACGTAAAGCGGATGGAGAAGCCGACAGACGAGAAGTGCGAGCGCTGCGGCATGCCGCTGGTCATCAAGTGGGGAAAGCACGGGTCATTTTTTGCCTGTAGCGGCTATAAGAAAGACGATCCCAATAGCTGTACTTTCACCAAAGAAAACCCGATTGACCTGCCTGACCTCGATTCCGCCGACCTGCAGGAGACCTCGCAGGAAGAATATTGCGAGAACTGCGGACGCACCATGGTGCTCAAGCGCGGCCGTTTTGGCCAGTTTATGGCTTGTACCGGCTATCCGGAGTGCAAGACCACCCGCCGCCTGGACCAGGGCAAGAAGGTTCCCGATATTCCCCTGGATGAAAAGTGCCCGCAATGCGGACGCAACCTGGTTCTGCGCCACGGGCGCTTTGGCGAGTTCACCTCGTGCAGCGGATACCCCGATTGCAAATACATCAAGCAGAACCTCATCGGGATGAAGTGCCCGGACTGCAAAGAAGGCGACATCGTGGAGAAGAAGGCCCGGCGTGGCAATATTTTCTACGGCTGCTCAACCTATCCCAAATGCGAGTTCACCTCCAACTACAAGCCCATTGATGAAAAATGCCCGGAGTGCGGACATCCGTATCTGGTGGAAAAGAACCTGAAGTCGGGGACGGTCATCGCCTGTCCGAATCGTACTGCGGGCGATGATGAAGAAGCACCGAAGCGCCGCCGCAAGAAAAAAGCTGAGAGCGAAAACAAACCTGCGGTGAAGTGCACGTATTCTCGCCCGGTTGTGATCCCGGAGGCGGGAACATCAGCGGCGCCTTCTGTCGAGGCCTGAAAATTTACGAGCCTGAAAAGTAAAGGAGAAAACCATGGCCAAGAAATCTGCAAAAAAATCCGGCGCATCGGCCAAAGACGCGCAAATTGTGATGCAGCTTTATGACCTTCGCCGCGAGGCCAAGATGCGCGAAGCCCGCGACTATTTGACCGTGCAATTTTTCCCCGAATCGGCCGAAGACTTCATCAAGATCGCGACGGCATTCGGTTCAAAAGAGAATACATATTTCCGGCAGGTATTCAGCTATTGGAACATGGCGGCGTCGCTGGTCGTGCAGGGAGTCGTGGATAAGGATTTATTCAACATCTGGGCGACCGAGATGTATTTCGTGTGGGCGAAAATACAACCGCATATTAACGAAGTACGGGGCGCAATGGGTATTCCGGAATTCCTGAAGAATGTGGAGAGCGTGGTTGAAGGGGATGCGGAAGGACGCAAGCGCCGCCAAAATCTGCAGCAACGGCAGAAGAAGATTCGCGAAATGCGTGCCGCTGCCGGCAGCAGGTAGCCAAGACTTGGCCGGCGTGATCCCTCAGTTCAGGGTGGATGGGGACCCAACTCCCATGATCATTGCTGGACGGTAAATGTCGTTGAATATTGCGTGTTTTCCCACATCATCTTCAGCGTGCCCCCGCCCGGCGGATTCTTTTCAATGGCGATCGTGAACTGGTCGACCGGTGTCTCCAGAGCGTCTTTCTTCAAATCAATCCGCGCCAGGTCCTGCTTCTCGTCGTACTGAAGTCCCCATTGTCCGAGCTGCTTGTTGATGATCAACTTGGCCGAACCGTCTTCCGCCGGCAGCGTAAACAAAGTGTATGCCCCTGCCGGAATTGTCGTCTTCCCCGCGACAATCGCTTTCTGCGTGATCAGGAGCGTGGCTTCGTCCGCGCCGGTGCGCCAGACCTTGCCGTAGGGCACCAGCTTGCCCCAGATTTTTCGGTTCTCACCTGTCTTGGGATCCTTGGTGTAAGGACGCCCATAGACAATCGTGATCCGGTTTCCATCAATGACGGCGCTCACGGTTTCGTGAGGGCTAAGGCGTTTTTGCTGCGCTATCGCCGGCAAAACGCAAAGGATGGCGGCGGTTGCGATGGTCAGTTTGAATGAATGCTTTCTCATGATATCTCCCTTCGGTCTGAAGTTTATCGATCCCCTTGATTGCTTTGCCTTATGACCAACTCGGCAGCAACGCAGGTTGTTGCCGGTTACGCGATATATTCCCGAATGTACTCATCATCGGAGTGCACCAGCTCTGGAGCGGTGCCGTCGAACAGGACCTTCCCATCGCGCAAAATCAGAAATGTGGTATGCACATCGCGCTTGGAACCCTCCGCCACGGGCAGCATCTGATTGGTTTCGGTATCAAAATAAGAGCTGGCCATGATAAAGGCGTCTTGCAGCCGATGCGTGACCAGCAGCGCGCTGGTCTTGTACACGTCCCTCTGCTTCACAATCAGCTCGATGATGCGGGTTGAAGTAATCGGGTCGAGCCCCGCTGTAGGAGAATCATAAAGCAGCACGTCGGGTTGGGTGATGATAGCGCGGGCAATGGCCACTCGCCGCCGCATGCCGCCCGAGAGCTCTGCCGGCAGCAGCTCCAGGGTGTGCTCCAGCTCCACGAACCGGAGGGCTTCAATCACGCGTTGTCGAATTTCGTCGGCTGGAATGTAGCCTTCTTCGATCAGGCGATAGGCCACGTTTTCCTCCACGGTGAGCGAATCGAAGAGGGCGCTTTCCTGAAAGACGATGCCCACCTTGCGGCGCAGGTCGAAGAGTTCTTCTTCTCTCATGCTGGTAACGTCATAGCCGAGCACATTGATGCTTCCGCGATCGGGCTTGACCAGCCCCAGCGCCATCTTCAGGATGGTGGATTTTCCGGAACCAGCGACGCCCAGCAGCACCTTGCTTTCGCCGCGCGCCAGTTCAAAGGATATGCCGTTGAGCACCTGCTTGTCTTCAAACGCAATCGCGACGTCTTCAAAGACGACGGCCTTGTGGCGAAAATCTTCGACCACGGCGCCAACACGTGAGATGGAAGCAGTATCGCTCACGTTAAGACCATCAGCAGCCGCGTAATCAGCAGGTCAACCAGCAGAATGAGTACCGACGCCGTCACCACGGCCTGCGTCGTTGCCCGGCCCACACCCTGGGTGCCGCCCTTGGCCGTGAGTCCGTAGTAACAGCCCACGGTGGCAATCACAAAACCGAAGAGCAGCGGTTTAACCAGTCCCATCTCAATATCGTCGTACGCCAGCTTCTGGTACGACGAAGCCCAATACTGGTTGGCGTCAAGGCCCAGTACAAAAAAAGACATAACAAATCCGCCAATCACGCCCAGCATGTCGCTGATAATGGTGAGAAAAAACATCATCACCACGCTGGCAATGACCCGCGGTGTCACCAATTTTTTAGTAGGGTCAGTCCCCAGGGCGCGCATGGCGTCAATCTGCTCGGTCACCTGCATGGAACCCAACTCGCTGGCCATGCCGGAAGCGTTGCGGCCTGCGACCATGAGCCCGGTGAGCACCGGTCCCAGTTCACGCACCATGGAAAAAGAGACCAACTGCCCGATCAGTGAGAGCGAGCCGAACTGCTGCAATGTGCTGGAGGTCTGCAGGGCCAGCACCGCTCCAGTGAAGAAGCCGGTGAGCACCACGATGGGCAGCGAGCCCACGCCGATGATATCGGCCTGCTGGATGGTATCGGCAAGATAACGTGGCTGGCGAAACAGGTTGGCAATGGAGCGCGCTGCCAGCAGGGTATATTCCTGCACCGCCAGCACCATTCCTTTAAGGTACTCGGTTGGAGAGTACAATTCCATTGAAGCTCGGAATATAACAGAGTGCTGGCGGCTCCGCCAAATAGCAAGCCCGCAACTGCGTTTAATTCAAGGGTTCTGCAGCACTTTATCCCTGCCTCCACTTTTTGTCATCCCGACCGTAGCCGCGCTTCGCGGCGGAGTGGAGGGACCTGGGTTTTTGGAGACTCTTGATTACTGCCTCCGCGGTTGACATTGAGAATGTCCGGGCCGGATGAGCTTAAACTTATTCCTTATTGCTTTTTCGGCGGATTTCGATGTTCAGCCGCTTGATCTTTTGATTGAGGGTCGAAAGCGGGATGCGGAATCGGTTGGCAGTTTCGGTCTGGTTCCAGTCGCATTTTTCCAGCATATCCAGGATCACGCGGCGCTCACAGTCTTCCATGATGTCGAACAGCGATGCATCCGGACGGTGTTCCAGCAGATGTGATGTCCGGCCGCGTCCCACAACTTCATCGGGCAGCATGTCCACCCCGATGTGAGTGCCGGAAGAGAGCACGACGGCGCGCTCGATCACATTCTCCAGTTCGCGCACGTTGCCCGGCCAGGTGTGGTCCATCAGTGGGCGCAGGGCCTCGGGGGTGATCTGTTTGGCGGCGCGGGCATTTTCTTCCGCAAATTTGTGGATGAAGTGCTCAGTGAGCAGCGGAATATCTTCCTTGCGTTCGCGCAACGGAGGCAGGTCGACCGTAATGACGTTCAGGCGATAGTACAGGTCTTCGCGGAACTTACCGTCGCGCACCGCCTGCTTCAGGTCAACGTTGGTGGCGGCAATGATGCGCACATCCACCTGGATTTCCTGGATGCCGCCCAGGTGCATGAACTTGCGGTCCTGCAACACGCGCAGGATCTTGGCCTGGGTTTCAAGATTCATGGTGCCAATTTCGTCCAGAAACAGGGTGCCTCGGTCCGCGACCTCAAATAGTCCCTTCTTGGAGACCACCGCGCTGGTGAAGGCCCCTTTCACATGACCGAACAGGGTTGATTCCAGCAGATCGGCAGGCATGGACCCGGTATTGACGGGAACAAAGGCGCGGTCCTTGCGCGGCGAGTGCATGTGGACCGCCTTGGCGATCAGCTCTTTTCCCGTGCCGCTTTCGCCCTGAATCAGGATGGTGGAGCGGCTGGGCGCAACCTGGGCCACAAGGTCGAAGATGCGCAGCATGCGCTCGCTCTTGCCTACGATGTGTTCGAAGTTGTAGCGCTGCTTGAGGGCGCGTTTGAGCTGGACGTTTTCTTCTTCCACGCGCCGGCGGGTTACCACCGCACGCACGTCGGCCAGCAGCTTCTCGTTGTCCCAGGGCTTCTGGATAAAATTTACCGCTCCGCCCTGCATGGCCTTGACCGCATTCTCTACCGTGCCGAAGGCGGTAATCATGATGACCGAGAGGTTGGGGTCGCGCTCGCGGATCTCGTGCAGTAATTCCATGCCGTTGACATCGGGCAGGGCAAAATCGAGCAGCACCAGGTCAAAGGGCCGCTCGGCAATGCGCGCCAGCCCTTCCTGGCCGTTCTCCGTGCTGCGCACGGTGTAGCCCTCGAGGTCGAGCAGGGTTTCCAGCGACTCGCGGATCGCGGCTTCGTCGTCAATAATGAGAATTGCACCCGGCGATGTACTTTCGAGAGAGGATGTCCGCCGCGGTAGCACAGCAGCTTCAGACATTTACAGCCTTCCTGATCCTGACCATGGGAAATTCCAAATAAAATGTGGTGCCTTCTCCGGGCTGGCTCTCCACCCGAATCTTTCCGGCATGCTCCTGGATGATGCCATAAGTCACCGAGAGCCCCAGGCCGGTGCCGCGGCGTTCCCCGTTCCTTGCCGCGGCCTTGGTGGTAAAGAATGGATCATAAATGCGTTCGATGTGCTCCTGCGCAATGCCGCTGCCGGTGTCGGAGACGATCACATGCACCGCGTCCCCGTTCTTGGTGCTGATGCGCAGGGTGCCGCCCCGCGGCATGGCATCTTTGGCGTTCAGAAAGAGGTTCAGAAAAACCTGCTGCAGTTTTCCGGCATTGCCGAAGATGAATGGCATGTGCTGCGATTTTTCCTGCTCGATCTTTATTTTGCCGGTCTTGAACTGGTGTTCCAAGAGCGCCAGCGTGTCATTGATGACCTGGTGGATATCAATTTCCGCAAACTCGGTGCCGCTGGTGCGCGAGAAATTCAACAGGTTATTCACGATCTCTGAGGCGCGGAAGGTCTGCCGCGTAATTTTGTCGAGCAGAGAATTCTTTTTCTCGTCGCCCTGAAGCTGCTTGGAGAGCATCTGCGCGTAGGATGAGATGACCGCCAGCGGAGTATTGACCTCATGGGCCACGCCCGCCGCCAGCAACCCGATGGAAGACATTTTTTCAGCCTGTGAGAGCTGGGTTTCAAGCTGGATTCGCTCTGTAATGTCATCCACGATAATCAGGCGGCCGATGACGCTGAACCTTTTGGTCACCAGCGGGGCAATGGCAATATTGGCGATTCTGGTGTCTCCGGCGGAGGTGTTGAGGCGGAATTTGTATAAGTTGTGAATGCCGGCGTTCTGGCGCACGCGATAATACTCTTCCATGAAGGCTGCCGGCGCCACCTCGCTCAGCGGCCTGCCAATGACCTCAGACCTCGGCATGGCGTACATCACTTCCATCTGCGAGTTCCACGATTCAATGCGGTCGGCCAGGTCAACCGCCAGCACGCCCACGCTGATGGATTCCACGATGTTTTCGTTGAAGTCTTTCAGGCGCTCGTAGGCCAGCGCTTTTTGCTCCAGCGAGGCATACAACTGCGCGTTCTGGATGGCAATGCCCACATATCCTGCGAGGGTTTGCAGCAGTTGCACGTCTTCGTTGGAAAGAAAGTCGCCCTTCATGATCTTGCCCAACCCCAGCACGGCGATCACACGGTTTTGTACGGTGCAGGGGATGTAGTAGTTCAAATCAAGTTGCGCGATGGCCTGTTGTGCGGAGGGAGTCTCGCGTACCGCCTGCCGGGTGCTGTCGAAGAAAAGGTGGCCTTCCCGGAACTCAGGGCGGTCTTTGCTCAAGAAGCCCAGGTCAAGGTCCTGGGTCGAGTTGATGCCGAATGACTTGGCTACGGTAAAGCTGGTGGGCGCGTCGCTCGAGGCCAGGAAAATTGCCAGCCGGTCTACCATCAGCGTGCTGGAGAGCCGGTCGACCACCGCGCTCAGCATCTTATCGAGATCGGTCTCTGAGTTCAGGTCGCGGCCAAACTCAACCAGGGTGTTGCGATAGTCGTAGCGGTTGCGATAGAAGAGCCGGTCAATTTTTCTCTGGATCCAGTTCTTGAGCGGATCGAACAGCAGCGCCGTCAGAAAGATGGCAACAATCAGGTAGGCCGGCGAGGTGCTGGAGATGCGTGTGCGGATCAGCACCGCGGCCACAGCCACGGCCATGAAGTATGCGCCGGCAATCGCGGCCGTGGCCAGGGTATAGACCATGCCGCGCTTGAAGATAACGTCCACATCCATCAGCCGGTAGCGGACGATGGCATAGCCGAAGGTCAGCGGCAGAAAAACCAGCGCCAGCACGCAAATCTTGGTAGCGGCCGTGGGCGCTTCTCCCCGCAGGAACTGAAGCACATAAAACAAAAAGGGCACGACCGCCAGAATGGTCCCTCGCGTTACCCACTTCATCTGCTGGCGCACAATAGGGATACGGGTACGCTGGTAGCTATCCCACAAAATCGCGGCCGCGGCGATGAAGTATGCTGCCAGATACGCCATCTGCAGGCGGTCAAGGTTCCAGCGCAACACTTCGCTGGCGGCCAAATGCTGCCAGGCAAAGATCTGCAGCCCGAGAAGCAGGACTGCGGGCGCGTACACCATCACCAGCAGCCAGGGGCGGCTGCGGATGAACTCCCGATGTTTGGGAAAGGTGAGCGCAAAATGCAGGAAGAGTGCCGGTTGCAGCAACCATGCGACTACGTTTGACCAGTAAATAATCTCGTCAAAGGTATTTAATTTGCCGGTGTACTTGAAAGAATAAAAAACAAACGAAACCAGGCAGAAGATATAAAAGTGCGTGGATTTCGGCGCCGTCCACCGGCGCAAGAGCACGTAAAGACCGATGAGCAGGTAAATCAGCGCGATCAGCCGCAAGCCGTCGTTGAGAGATTTATCGGCGGGAATGGGAATCAGCGGCACATCCAGTTGCACGCCATCGCGCACTACCGTGTACACAGCTTTGGAGTAAACCCCCTGGCGGTAGATCTGCTGCATGCGCTGGGCGCTGTTGCGGATATACACATGCGAGATGGCCACCAGCCGGTCGCCGGGTTTGATGCCCGCCAAATCACCCGGCCCCCCTGCGTCGACCCGCTGCGCCAGCAAAACCGCCTGGCTGGCGCTGGTCGGCTGCTGCTCCACCCACCAGATGCCATCATCGGGTATGGAAGTTTTTTTCTCGTTCTTGAAATTAATAACCGCAAAGACTATCGCACTCAATGTAGCGAGACCGAGAAGGAAGGCGGCAACGCGGAATTGATAGTCCCGTTTCATGGGCGAGTGTAAACTTCGTTGATTCGGGTCTCCCTGTCGCTGCTGAGAGGAGAACCAAGTCGTATTCTGCACGTCAGATACCACCCTAAATGCCTCAGACCGGCTCATAAGTCAATGTTACAAAAGTACTTAACTTTAAGTATAGGATATTTCATAATCCCGGGTTATGAAATTTTGTAGGGGCGCTGTCAAATTATGGAACTGAATTTTCATTCATCAGCTCCAATTAAAAAAGGCACAGAAGCTGGTGAAGAGTTGTGAAGCCAGCTGTAACTTTACTTGCTAAAATGAGTGATTCTTGAACTAACTTGCAGGAGGCTCCAAACCATGGGGCGTTCTCAGAAACTCTGCCTTGCCTTGCTGCTGGCAACTTGCGTGACCGTCGGTGAATGCGCCTGGGCGCAGTTCAACCCCGGAGTGGTCATAGAAGAGGTCGCAAAGAATTCCGAGAGCGAAAAAGCAGGGTTGCAGCTCGGTGACATCGTGCTCCGCTGGAGCCGAGCCGAAGCCAAAGGTGAGATTGAGTCGCCGTTTGATTTGTCGGCAATCGAGATCGAACAGGAACCGCGGGGCAATGTCACGCTGGAAGGGACGAGGGGCGAGGAGAAAAGGGTTTGGGTAATGGGGCCCGACGATTGGGGCATGAAGACACGTCCGAGTCTGTCGCAAAACGTTCTTTCGATCTACCAGGAGGGGCAAGAGCTGGCGAAGGCCGGCAAAGGGACCGAAGCTGCGGAGCGATGGCGGAGGGCAGCGACCGAAGCTCAAAATGAATCCCTGTCATCGCTGAGCACATGGCTGTTATTTCATGCAGCGGAACAATTTGCCGACGCCCGTCAGTGGAAAGAAGCTGACGATGCGTATCGGAAAACCCTGGAAATATCCGATGAGACCGCGCCGGCACTAAAAGCGCAATTATTTCGTTCCTGGGCGGTTACATACGAACGACGGGATGAGTGGAAGCGGTCCCAAAGCTGCTATCAACAAGCGATCGACAGTCAGAAATCCAATGCTGAGAGCTTGCTGGCAGCAGCAATCCTTAGCAGCCAGGGGGAGGCTTTCAGGCTCGATACTGAACTGGCCAAAGCCGAGGAAGATTTCCGGTATGCTCTTGCGATTCAACAAAAGATCGCTCCCGATAGTCTCCCTGTTGCGCAAACCCTCATGACTCTGGGTCTTCTTCACGTGAATAAAGGAGACATGACAGCCGCCGAAGACTATCAAAAACAGGCTTTAGCTATCCGCGAGAGGCTCGCTCCCGGCAGTCGTACATTGGCAACTTCCATCTACTATTTAGGCGTGACTGCATGGTGGCACGGCAATTTTGCTGAAGCTGCGAAGTACGAGTACCAGGCTTTAGAGATGCGGCAGAGACTGGCTCCAGACAGCCTCGATCTGGCAAGCACCTTTCATAACCTTGGCAACCTTGTCTCGAGTCAGGGGGAAATGACCAAGGCTGAGGCCTACTACCGCAAAGCCCTGGCGCTCCGCGAGAAACTTGCTCCTGGCGGTCTTGCCGTAAGCACGACCCTCACTGCTCTGGGCGAAATTGCGCGGGCGCGCGGTGAGTTGGCCAAAGCTGCGGACTATTACTCGCAAGCCCTGGCGATCCAACAAAAATTCTCTCCCAATGGGTTAAATGCAGCAATCAATCTGAGCAATCTGGGTGACGTCGCTCGGGAGCGCGGCGACAAAGCTGCGGCCGAGCGCTACTTACGCCAGGCATTGGCAATTCAGGAAGAGCGCGGTCTGAGCAACCTTGATAAGACATACACTCTTGATTCTCTGGGTGATGTCTTTAACGACGCTAACGATCTGGCTGCTGCCGAGAAGTACTATCGTTGGGCCCTTAGGATTCGCGAAAAAGCATATCCGGACAGCTTCTATGTAGCACAGAGCCTCCAGCATCTTGGCGATCTGGCGCTCAAACGCAACGATTGGAAGGCTGCTGAAGAGCAATACCGCCAAGCGTTGGCATTACAAGAAAAGCAAGCGCCCGTGAGCCTCGAGCACGCGGAAACGTTGGCCGCCTTGGCCGGAATCGAGCGGCGCAGGCAGCAATTCGACGATGCTGCCCGTTTGTATAAAGAGGCGCTGGATGTTTTCGAGAGTGAGACAGCAATGCTCGGCGGTTCCCAAGACATACGCTCCCGTTTCCGCGCCCAACATGCAGGTTTTTACCATGACTACATGGATCTGCTCATCAGCGAAAAGAAGCCCGATCAAGCCTTCCAAATCCTGGAGCACTGGCGCGCGCGCACTTTGCAAGAGATGTTGGCCGCAGCCCACGTCGATATCCATACGGGGGTCGATCCTGGACTGATTCAGCAGGAGCGCAGGCTACGGCAAACGTTCAATGAAAAAGCAGGCCATCGCATACAGCTGCTGAACGGCGATCATACGGCCGAGCAAGTGACGGCCCTCGACCAGGAAATCAAAGACGTTCTGAAACAGCAGCAGGATGTGGAAGATCAGATTCGTGCGAGTAGCCCAGCCTATGCTGCCTTGACGCAACCACAGTCCTTGAGTATCACGGACGTCCAACAAAGGCTGCTTGATGCCGATACAACATTGCTGGAGTACGTTCTCGGTCAAGACCGCAGCTATGTTTTCGCGGTCAGCACGACCTCCCTCGTGGCTTACAAACTTCCAAAACGGGAAGAGATAGAGCGCGCCGCGCGCCGCTTATATCAACTCTTGCGCACCTGGCATGCTCTGGAACCGGGCAAAAATTCGATGCCATCCAGCGGGCTGAGAGAGATGGAGACCAGAAGCGCATCCACCGCCTTGAGCCGGATCGTGCTTGCGCCTGTTGCGAGCCAACTCCAGCGAAAGCGCCTGCTGATCGTGAGCGACGGCGCTCTACAGTACATTCCTTTTGCGGCGCTGCCCGAGCCCGCGCATGCTGGCGATGCTCACGGCCGCCGCTTGCCATCTCCGCTGATTGCAGAACACGAAGTTATCAAGCTGCCCTCGGCATCGGTACTGGAGACTTTGCGGCAGCAGGCGGCTGCACGTAACGCGCCCGACAAGGCTGTTGCCGTGCTAGCCGACCCGGTTTTCGACAAAGAAGACGAGCGACTGGGAACAAAAACGACGTCTTCGCAGAGCGTTTTGGATGCATCCTCGGCATTCAAAGATACCCGTTCCCTCCCTGCTCCCTCTTCTGGAGCTGCCTCTGCGGCAGTAAGCCCCGAGGATGTCTCTCTTTCCACAGAGAGCCTGACCCGCTCATTAGCCGACGTGGGCGCAAAAACAGGCGAATTCCATCTCTCGCGGCTGCCGTTCACGCGACGCGAAGCTGAGGCCATTGTGGCGGTCACGCCGGAAGGGCAGAGAATGGAAGCTTTGGATTTCGACGCCAGCCGGGCGACGGCGACCGATCCCAAATTGGGCGAATATCGCATCGTGCATTTTGCGACTCATGGTTTGTTGGATAGCGAGCATCCGGAGCTTTCCGGCCTGGTGCTTTCTCTGGTGGATAAGCAAGGACATGCGCAAAATGGATTTTTGGGCTTGGAGGATATTTACAACCTGAATTTGCCGGCAGATTTGGTGGTTTTGAGTGCGTGCGAGACCGGATTGGGGAAAGAAATTAACGGCGAAGGTCTGGTAGGCCTGACGCGTGGATTCATGTACGCGGGCGCCAGCCGCGTGATTGCCAGCCTATGGAAGGTGGATGATGTGGCCACCGCCGAACTCATGCGCCGCTTCTACCAGGGAATTGAGCAGCAGGGAATGAGGCCGGCAGCGGCCCTGCACAAAGCCCAGCTTGAGATGTGGCGACAGAAGCGCTGGCGCGATCCATATTATTGGGCCGCATTCGAATTGCAGGGAGAATGGAAATAGTGCTTCCGCGCAAGTCCAACTCAAATAAGTGAGCCGCCCTACAGTGCCAACCTGTGCCGAGATACTTCTGGTAATCGAGCCCAACCCATGACGCATCAGGTCGCGTGTAGTTACAGAATAAAATAAAGAGAAGAAATAAAAACAGGGAAGCCGTGTAATTCAATTACGGCTCCCCTGATCAGAAGCGACAGAGGCGATGTCATCTAATTGGACGCAGAACTACCACGATCGGTTGTTCTTTTTACAAAAAAGATTGAAGATTTTTATGTGAAGGTTGCTGCAGGATCAGGTATTAAGTGGTTTGCCTTAAGCAATATTTTGATATGCATATCTCTTCTCCCGTCAATCCCGTAAATGATGTCGCGCCTGCGATTGAATCCAAAGTGATTCAGGAGAAATTCGTGGAGGTCAATGGCTGCTGCATACGCTACCTGACCGGAGGCGAAGGGGTCCCGTTGATTCTGATCCACGGTTTGCTGGGATATTCGTTCTCCTGGCGCTTTAATCTCGAGGCGCTCGCCCAGCATGCACGTGTTTACGCCCTCGATCTGCCGGGCACAGGATTTTCCGGCAGGCAGCCTGTCATGCTCGGCGATCTGACCTCTCTGGCGCAACTGGTGCTTGGCTTCATGCAGGCGATAGAGGTGAAGTCGGCCATTCTGTTGGGCAGCTCCCATGGTGGCGGCGTGGCGCTGGTGGCGGCGGCCATGGCAAAGCAGCGAAACATTTCCATCGAGGCAATGGTTTTGGCCTCGCCGGTCAATCCCTGGTCGAGCCAGGGAGCGTTTCTCACCCGGGTTGCAGGGTCATCCGTCGGTGCGATGATTTTTCGGTCTATGGCCTGGTGCCTGGCGCCACTGCACGGCCGGATTCTGATGCGGATGTATGGCGATCCGCGGCGCGTAACGCCGGAGACCGTCGAGGGCTACAGCCGGGCCATTCAAGTCCCCGGCACCATTGATGCTCTGTTGGGCCGTGTCAAGAACTGGAAGAGCAATCTGGCGAAGGTCGAGGAGGCCCTGCCGCAGGTTTCCCATATCCCGACCTTGCTGCTCTGGGGCGAGCGCGATGGCGCCGTCTACCTCTCTTCAGCGCAGCAACTCATGAGCAGGTTGCAGCACGCTGAGTTGCACGTGATCCCTGGCGCCGGACATTTGCCCTACGAGGAGATGCCCGAGCAGTTCAACCAGTTGGTCATCGGGTTCCTGATGAAGCTTAGAGATTCCGGCGAAAAGCGCCCTAATGTTTACAATAGTCCGACATGAAGCGCCACCAGGAAATCCACTGAATGTCTGGCTACTTGTTTGAACTCTTTCGCCATTTTTTCCGGGAATATGGATATTGGGCAATCGGTGCGGCCTTGCTTCTGGAAAATGCCGGCATTCCCGTTCCCGGCGAGACCATTCTTCTGTTTGCCAGCTTTCTTGCTTTTTCTGAGGGCCGGCTGCACCTGCCGCTGATTATCCTGGTTGGGACCGTTGCCGCTACTCTGGGCGACAATCTGGGATACTTCATTGGCAACCGTGGTGGAAGGCCGCTGCTGGAGCGCTACCGCAAGCTCTTCCGCATTCAGCCGGAGATGATTGCGCGAGGCGAGCAGCTCTTTCAGCGGCGGGGAGCGCTGACCGTCTTTCTGGCGCGTTTTATTTTCGGAATGCGGATCATTACCGGGCCGCTGGCCGGAGTCTTACGCATGCCCTGGAAGCGCTTTGTGCTCTTCAACTTTCTGGGGGCCGCGAGCTGGGTCACAGTGATCTCATGCGCGGGTTATTTCTTCGGAAGCCAGTGGGAGCGGCTCATGCGCATCTTCAAGAATGCCAACATCATAATTTTCGTACTGGTCGCCGGGGCTGTGCTGGTTCACTGGTTGCGTTCTCGTCGCGCCACAGGAAGCAAGAAGTACGAAGTAGGAAGTACGAAATAGGAAATAGGAAGTTTGAAGTAGGAAATAAGGAGTACGAAGTAAGAAGCCGGCTTCCCACTTCTAACTTCATACTTCCGTCTTCTTACTTCTTTGGGCTTAGAATAGAAAAACACACCTTGTGAACGCCGCACTCCAATCCATGCTGGCCAAGGTGGACCGTCAGGCCTGGATACGGTTCTTTGTCGCTATTGGCGGGCTGACCGTCGCTTTTGCCGCGGCCCTGTATTCCACAGTCGCGCGCGATACCGGCGACGTGCTTTTGACCGCTGTACTGGCTTCTTTTGCTCTGGTGACGGCGGGGGTGGTGGGCATTGTTACGGTCCCTTATCTGGCCAGGCGCGTGGCTGCCCACCGCCGGCGCGAGCGCTTCCAATACGAATTCACCAAAGAGTTCGCCATCTACCTGATTGCCGTGCTGGTGATCGTTGTCGCCGCGCTCAATACCGGCAACAATCTTTTGTTCATCGTTGTCTCCGCCATGCTGGCGGCGATTGCCGTCTCCGGCTTTGCTTCCGCCGGAATGCTGCGCGCCCTGGAGATCGAGGCCGCATTGCCCACCCATGTTTTTGCCGGATCGACGGTGATGGGGAGGCTCATCCTTGCCAATCGGCGATGGTGGGCGCCGGCGCTTTCCGTCAGCATTGTTCCGCTCAAGAGCAGGGCCGGGAAGAGGTATTACAAATGGCAGCGCACCATCTGGGGATGGCCGCGCAAAACCCCTCCTGAACACCAGTGGTTGCGCCTGTCGGATTGGGAGTGGAAGTCCTTCATCGAGCCCGCCGCTCCGCCCGGCATCTTTCAGGGGGCGGTTTACTTCCCTATGATCCGCCGCAAAAGCACGGCTTCTGCCGATGTCGAGCTAAACTTCCGCCATCGCGGGCTCTACGCCCAGAGGGGATTGGGAATCGCAACCCGCTTTCCTTTTGCCTTCTTCAAGAAGACCCGCCCGGTGGCCTTCTCGCAGGAGGTAGTGGTGTATCCCTCGGTCGAGCCCACGGAAGACTTCTTCCAGGTGCTGCCCATGATCACCGGAGAATTCGAAATGTTCGTGCGCGGCCGCGGCAACAATCTTTACCTGATACGCGAGCATACTCCCGATGATTCGGCACGGCACCTGGACTGGAAAGCCACCGCCAAAACCGGCGCGCTCAAAGTCAGGGAGTTTACCCGGGAAGACGAGCGCAAATTACGAATCGTGTTCGACAATGCTCCGCCGGGCGCGGTTTCTGAGCAGGACTATGAAAAAGCGGTTTCACTGGCGGCATCGCTGGCCTGGTACTTTGCTCAAAGCGATGCCCAACTCAGCTTTGCCGGCCAGGGATACAACGGCAGCGGCGATGTCTACGAATTTCTCCGCTACCTGGGGACGGTTCAGCCCGGCGAAACAGGCAAGCTGCTGGATGATCTTGAAGTGACCGACGATTACAACGTCGTCATCACTGCCCGCAAACGGGGAAGCATCTCCACCAATCTGTGGAACTCGTCGTATTTTCTATTTATGCAGAATTAAAAAAGCAGACACAAAGGAAAAATCAAGGACACGAAGAAAGGGGTATTCTGAGTACTGTGTACCGAGTACTGCGTGCTAAACTTGCCCCAGCGCCCCGTCTGTGGTTCCATGAACTTTTCGTCTGTCGTCAAGCAGTTAAAAAAAATTGCAGGCCGTGATGCCGTGCTCGATCAGGTTGAAGACCTGATGCTCTACGAGTACGACGCCGGCATTCTCACCGGCTCGCCTCGCGCCGTCGTGTTCCCTGAGACCACCGAACAGGTTTCGCGGATCATGCGGCTGCTCTCCGAGAGCGGATTCCCGGTCGTGCCCCGCGGCGCCGGCACCGGACTGAGTGGCGGCGCCATTGCCCGCGAGGGGGCCATCATTCTCGCCTTCGCGCGCATGAATAAAATCCTGGAAATTGACGCCGAGAACCACCGCGCCGTGGTGCAGCCGGGCGTGGTCAACTTTGATCTTTCGGCGGCGACAAAGCGCTACGGCCTATGTTTTGCGCCCGATCCTTCCAGCCAGAAGGCGTGCACCATCGGCGGCAACGTCGCCGAGAATTCCGGAGGTCCGCACACGCTGGCCTATGGCGTTACCGTGAACCACGTCACCGGAGTGGAAGTGGTTTTACCCGATGGCCGCATTGTGAATTTTGGCGGCAAGACTTCCGACTTGTGCGGCTACGACCTCACCGGCTTCTTTGTGGGTTCGGAGGGCACACTGGGCATTGCTACAAAAATCACCGTCCGCCTGATGCGTATCCCAGAGGCGACGGCTACGCTGCTGGCCATCTACAACACCATTGAGGATGCGGCCAACACGGTAGCGGCCATCACCCGGGAAGGAATCACGCCGGCAGCACTGGAGATGATGGATGGATGGGTGCTGCGCATGGTCGAGGCTGCCACTCACGCCGGGTATCCGCTGGATGCGGGCGCAGTGCTGCTGATTGAAGTCGAAGGCCTGCGCGAAACCGTGGAGGAACAGGCGGAAACCATCCGCCAGGTATGCCGCAAGCAGAAGGCGCGCGAGGTGCGCCGCGCCCGCGACGAGCGCGAGCGGCAACTGCTGTGGGCGGGCCGCAAAAATGCTGCCGGCGCGGTGGGCCGCGTTTCGCCCAAGTATTACACCCAGGATGGCGTCATTCCCCGCAGCCGCGTGCCCGATGCCCTGCGCTATGTCGAGAGCGTGGCAAAAAAATACTCGGTGACCATCGGGAACATCCTGCACGCCGGCGACGGCAATCTGCATCCCATCATCTGTTTCGACCCGCGCGATCCGGACCACAAGCGGCGCGCCATGCAGGCTTCCGATGACATCATTGCTTATTGCGTTTCCGTGGGCGGCAGCATCACCGGCGAACACGGCGTGGGCATGGAAAAAAACGAGCTCATGGGCCTGTCATTCAATGAAGATGATCTTGCCGTCATGCGGCGGCTGCATGACGCAATGAATCCGCGCTCGATTCTGAATCCGCAAAAATTGTTTCCCACCAGCGGCGGTTGCCGCGAAGCCGCGGCCTCGCCTGAGATGACGGAAAAGATCGTCGGCAACTCTGGAACGAGAGGCGCATGAATACCGCACTCCAAACCGGCTCGTTGGCGCGTGACCTGGCCGCTATTTGCGGCGCGCAGCACGTGGACGAAGACCCGGCTTTAGAGGCCTTCGCCATCGACGGAATGGCGCCCGCGATTGCCGTCTCCCCGGCCACGGCGCAGGAAGCCGCGCAGGTGGTGGCTTTTGCGGCCGCACAAAATCTGACTATCATCCCCGCCGGTGGATTTACCGCCATGTCCACGGGCGGAATTCCGGAGCGCATCAACATCCTTCTGCGCACCACGCGACTGGCGGGCGTGACCCATTACGATCCCGCGGATCTGACCATCGGCGTCGGCGCGGGATGCACTCTGGCGGCGCTGGATGCCGTGTTGGCCGAGCATGGGCAGTTTCTTCCTCTCGATCCGCCGCATCCGGAGCATGCCACCGTGGGCGGAACCCTGGCGGCTGCTGTGCACGGTCCGCTGAAGCACGGCTACGGTGGGATGCGCGATTTCTGCGTCGGCATTCAGTTCATTACCGGCGAAGGTAAGCTGGCCAAGGGCGGCGGGCGCGTGGTGAAAAACGTTGCCGGCTACGACCTGATGAAGCTGATGATCGGCAGCTACGGT
>Ga0209166_10000371_pt1 | contig 52791 bp, 48 predicted proteins | sample Coa_R1_3_FD_187151 | JGI IMG/M metagenome (GOLD analysis project Ga0209166, IMG submission 187151) | Surface soil microbial communities from Centralia Pennsylvania, which are recovering from an underground coalmine fire - Coalmine... | ecosystem: Environmental > Terrestrial > Soil >...
AGCAAAAGCGAGCGCGGCCACGCGCTGTTTTGAACCAAAGGAACGCTGACTCATCCCACGGTACTCTGCCTAGACCGCGAGGCAGTTGCAAGAAAAATTCCGCGCTGATCAGAAGCGCGGCTCACCGCCTGGACAACCCAAATGCCGCGCCGTGATGTCGATCCCTGTGTTCTTTGAAAACGCGATTGCCGGGGGACAGAACCGAAAAGTAGAATGCTTTCGGCTCGGAAACAAATAGAATTGAACTGTTTGTCGCAACGGCCCGGCTTTGAGGGCAAGCTTCGCGGTGGGAATGTACCGAACTGAACGGCGTCTGGAAGGTCCCCGTTTCGAACGCCAGGTACGGCCTTTTCATTAACCGAAGGGGTGTGTAGATTGGGCGGTTTCGTTTGCATTTTGGACGGGGACAATGCGCCAATAGAGCGCGCGCTATTGCAATCCCTGACGGGTTTTCTCTCTTTTCGGGGGCCGGATGGCCAAAACATTTGGACAGACCGCTCGATTGGAATGGGCCATACGCTTCTTCGCACCACGTACGAATCAAAAAACGAGCAGCAGCCGTTGAGCCTGGAGGAGCGGTATTGGATTGTGGCAGACGCGCGCCTCGACGCACGTGAAGAGCTGATCGAGGAGCTCCGGCACAACGAGCAGGGGGCAAACTCAGGCGCGCGGGACTGCGAATTGATTCTGCGGGCTTATGCGGTATGGGGAGAAGGCTGCGTCGATCACCTAAGAGGCGACTTTTCCTTCGCAATCTGGGACAAGGAGCACCAGAAACTCTTTTGCGCGCGCGACCATTTCGGCATCAAACCTTTCTATTACGCGAACATTAGCTCGCTCCTTGTTCTGAGCAATACGCTGAATTGCATCCGCCGCCATCCCTCTGTCTCGGGCCGATTGAATGACCTGGCAATTGCCGATTTTCTGCTGTTCGACATGATCCGCGAACCTGGAGTGACTTCCTTTGCGGATATCCAGAGACTTCCGCCTGCCCATACGCTTGTGTGGGAAGAAGGAGGCATTTCGGTTCGCAGATACTGGACGCTGCCGATGAGCGAACCGCTACATTACAAAAAGCCGGGCGAATGCGTTGAACAGTTTCGTGAACTTCTGGATCGCGCCGTGGGAGATCGCTTGAGAGCGGACAGTGTTGGAGTGCTCATGAGCGGGGGGCTCGATTCTCCCACGATAGCGGCCAGCGCGCAAAGGAGACTATTTTACAATGGTGCAGGTTCCAAATTAACCGCCTATACGGACGTCTTTGAAAGCTTGATTCCCGACGAGGAGCGTCATTACGCGACGCTCGTGGCGGAATCCCTTAAGATCCCAATCGAATTTCACGCAGGTGACCACGGAGAATTGCGGGATTATCTAAGTCTTGAGGATCATTGTTGGCCTGAACCAGTCCACTCGCCCTCATCGGACGAGGGACTGTGCCAGTTACGGCAAGTAGCTGTACGGAACCGCATAGTCCTAACGGGATTTGGTGGGGACCCTACGCTCTCGTGCCTTCTTTCCGTGTATTTTTCACAGTTGCTTAGGAAATGGCAGATTAGCCAGGCACTGGGCGATGCGATGCGATACTTGGCGAAGGAGGGCAGGTTTTCGCGGCTGTACATTCGGACTCGCTGGAGGAAGTGGTTTGGCGGCAAGAGCCAAGTCCCGCATTATCCGCAATGGCTGAACCCGGAACTGGAAAAGAGTCTCAGCCTGCGCGAGCGGTGGGACACTTTTGAGCATACTCCGGTTCCCAACGGCGGCTCTCGCCGAACAGCCTACGAGACAATAATCGACGCCTCCTGGCCAGACCTGTTTGAGGGGTACGACCCCGGGGTCACGCGTATTCTTTTGGAAGTCCGTCATCCATTCTTCGACCTGCGATTAGTGAATTTCCTGTTGACCTTACCCGCACTTCCTTGGTGTTCCGACAAGGAATTGCTGCGGGAAGCGGCACGTGGCATCTTGCCCGATGCAGTGCGTCTCAGACGCAAGTCACCCCTAGTCGCAGACCCGCTGACTGCGCTTCTGCAACGAAAGGAGTCGGCCTGGGTTGATTCCTTTGTGCCAGTTCCGGCGCTCTGCCGTTACATTGTGCGGGAGCGCATTCCGAGAGTGTTTGGAGAAAAGGATTCCTGGACTGGTTGGATTCACCTGAGGCCACTCAGTTTGAACTTTTGGTTGCGGTCTCAGGCAGCAACGGGATAGACTTCGTTGGAGGCGCCTAAGTGACGTCGAAGAAGGTGTGTGAGAAGAAAAAGCCGTATGAAAAACCTAACCTCCGGGTTTACGGCGACATTCGAGCTCTAACGCAGTCAGCGGGAACTGCCTCCATGATGTCTGATGGCGGAATGGGGATGGGCGCTAATAAGACCGCCTGATGGTCACTGTGAGAAACTTGTGACCACACGGTGTGTTCTTCTAGGGCTACGAGTTGCGGCGAACATGTCGCTTCCTGGCCTTTCCCACAACGACGACGCAGTTCCACCGGACTTGTGTATACGGTTAAAAGATTTGACCACGATGCCTTTCGTGTCCCCAGAGTGCATTGAAATCTTCCATACGAGTTCTAACCTAACTGCCGCCGGCGTGCCAAATCTACGTGTGGGTTTATTACCCGATGGAAAATGTTTGGCGTTCTTGTACGGGGACGGCACGCGATTCGTAGTCGAACGAAGTGGACGGGAAGTGTGGGCCGACTGGCCGGATAACTACACGCTCGAAGATGCGTGCACGTATCTGGTTGGGCCAGTGATGGGATTCGTGCTACGTCTTCGTGGCACGGTCTGTCTCCATGCGAGTGCCGTCGCGGTCGGGGACCGTGCCATTGCCCTGGTCGGTCCGCCGGGTTCCGGCAAATCAACCACCGCTGCTGCCTTTGCATGCTGCGGCTTCCCCGTACTTTCCGACGACACTGTGGCCCTAACTCTGGAAGGTGGACAATGGCTTGTTCAGCCCGGCTATCCCAGAGTGAATTTGTGGCCGGACTCGGTCCGCAGACTGTTTGGATCAGAGGAGGCTCTGCCCCACATTACGCCCACTTGGGACAAACGTTACCTGCCGCTTGGCCAAGACGGCTACCGCTTTGCTTCGAGCCCATTGCCCCTCGGTGCGGTCTACATTTTAGACAGTCGCGACTCAGCTCTTACCGCTCCCGTTGTCCAAGCGCTCTCCGCCAAAGAGAGCCTCATAACGCTCGTGGCTAATACGTACGTGAACTATCTTCTAGACCAAGATATGCGCCGCACCGAATTCGACGTGCTCAGCCGTGTTGTTTCGAGTATTCCGGTTCGCCGCGTACGACCGCCGGAGAAGCCCTCTCCAATTCTAGACTTGTGTGGGGCGATTGCCGAGGATGCCAGGCGAGTGATGGCCACTATTCCGGCAAGCGCGGCCTCGGTCCTCGGGTAAGCATACATGTACAGCTTGGGAGCCTACGGCTCGATGATTGCGGATCGCGTGCGTGTAGAAGCCTACGCGGAAGCGTTACGAAGGACTGTCCGCGCGGGTTCCGTTGTCGTTGAAATCGGCACCGGGCCCGGCATCTTCGCGGTGCTCGCGTGCCAGCTTGGCGCAAGCAAGGTTTTCGCCATCGAGCCGGCGGAAGTTATGCAAGTGGCGCGCGAGGTTGCAACAGCGAATGGCTGTGCTGACAAAATCGAGTTCTTCGAACAGCTCTCCCACCAGGTAAGTCTTCCCACTGGTGCCGACGTCATACTCTCCGATCTCCGGGGTGTGCTGCCATTTTTTCAACGCCATATTCCCGCGATCGTGGACGCGCGGCAGCGTTTTCTAGCGCCAGGCGGAACCCTGATTCCGCGAAAAGACAGGGTATGGGCTGCGGTCGCGGAAACTCCCAAATCCTATGGGGAAATTGTGGATCCTTGGAACAAAAACCCTTTTGGCCAAGACCTGGGACCAGCTCTCAGGCTTGCTGTGAATGACGGCCAGCGAGTCCGCATGAGTCCGGAGCAGCTTTTGACCGGCCACAAACTCTGGGCCACGCTAGATTACGCAAGTGTCGAGAGCCCCGATGTTCGAGGCAATCTCGATTGGACCGTCGAGCGCAGTGGTACTGGCCACGGGATCGTGGTGTGGTTCGATGCGGATCTCGCCGAAGGCATCGGCTTTTCCAATGCTCCGGGCACTCCTGAAACGGTCTACGGATCCTTCTTCCTTCCCTGGATGCAGCCCGTTCCCTTGGAAAAGGGCCAAAGGGTGTGCGTCACTCTCGATGCGAAACTTGTAGAAAACGACTACGTCTGGCGATGGAACACACATATCGAGCAGCTCGATGAAACTAGTGGTCTTCCTGTTTACTTTGCACAATCCCAGCTGAATGGGACAGTTTTGTCGCCGAAGCAGCTTCATAGATCGGCAGCGGACCATATCCCCTGGCTCTCCGATGAAGGGCTGCTGCGCCGCAGAACCTTCGAGTTGATGGATGGAAAGGCTACACTGGAGGAAATTGCGCGCAAGCTGGCGGCCGAATTCCCCAAGCGGTTCTCAAGTTGGCATCAAGCCTTGTCGTATGCTGGCTTGATCTCGCAGGAGTTCAGCAGCTAGATTTAGATTCCTCCATCGGCGGCCTTCCCTGCCGAAACCCAGACTCCTATTCCAACGTGATCCTGCTGACCGATCAGGTTTTACCGTAGCGGCTGTATTTTCGGGCCAGCCGGAACGGACGGCGAAGCTTATCCAGAAATCGGTTGTTACTGATCTTGCCGCCGGCCTGCCAGTCTTCCTCGGTGGGGGACAGAGAAAGCCTTAAGAGATAAGCAGAAGCGGCAAGAAAGTTGCCGCGCATGCGCAGGCGGAATGCCGCGCGCTGAAAGAGGCCGGGCGGTGCATAACCAGCCGCGGGGAGCCATCGCAGCACTCGAGCCGCAAGCTTTCCTGCTGCCGCATCTCCTTGCACGCGCGAGGAAATCGCTTCAGGAAGCTCGGCGTGCAGGACATCAACGGCCAGGCGCAATCCGGTGTGCAGCAGATGCTCGGCGCCCACGTCCTTTGCGGTTGATGTGGCGCGCTGCCAATCGATGTTCTTTTGCTGCGCAATCAATCCCGCCACATCTGCAATCCAGCTCAACCTCTCCCAAAAGTGTTTGGCGCCGTGGACGCAGATGAGGACAAGTTCGTCTTCCACACAGGGGGCAGGTACTTCGTGACTGTCGAGACACAGGCGAATCTGCCGCGCAAAGAAATCTTCCAAAGGGAGCGGGCCTGGGAAATAGCGCAGCGTCAAATCATTGTGAAGTTCGACCAGCAGCTTCGAATCAGGCTTCGAGAAAAGGTATTGACCTGGAATTCTGCCAGCGTCAATAGCGTTGAGGGGAACCGCTGCCTGATAGCCCGAGGCGATCAGTAGTTCCGTCGCACGGCGTATGTCCCGTTGGCGGACCAGGAGGTCGAGGTCACCATAAGTGCGCACGGATGGATCGGCATAGGCCTGCGCGGCGAGCACGGGTCCCTTTATGGCTAATGCCGAGACTCCCTGTTTGCCGAAGAGATCCAGTAAGCGAAAAAGTTCCGCGGTTAGACGAAGCGTAAGGAAATTCTGGCCCCGTCGGCGTTCCAACAACGAATCCTTGATTGCGCGGGGTGGCTCATGCTGGTTGTTATTGGTCAGGCAAAACGCAAGCTGCCCGAGAACGCCGTGTTCTTCTGCCAGCAGGAGCAGGCGGGACCAACCGACGTCGCGAAACAGCTTCGGCAGTCGGTCTATGTCGCGCCAAGGCGAAACACATCCACGAAGCGCAGTCCATTCCTGCTCGAAAGCCGAAAGGTCGGAGAGAAGACGCGGTGAGAGTGACTCAGACATGGTTTCTTGTGGCTATAAGCTAATGCATCTATGTCACGCAGGCCATCGGGATTTTGAGGGGATAGATGCTATAGAGGTGTGGGCAGCTTACTTGCCAGAGCTTGCGCTGAAGCTGTCGTCCCCGCGGGCGCGTTTGCGAATGTCGATCGCCAGTCGCTTGATTTTTTGATTTAGCGTCGAGAGCGGGATCATGAAGCGTTCCGCGGCCTCGGTTTGATTCCAGTTCGTACGCTCGAGCATGTCCACAATGATGCGGCGCTCGATCTCATCCATGATTTGAAACAGCGAAGGCTGCGGGTTGTCCGCCGCCGCGCGGGCGCCGGGTTCGCCGGGAAGCGGCGGAAGAAACTCCGAGAGTTGGAGCCGGACGCCGCGCACGATCTCCTTGCTGCGAATGGCTTCGGGCAGCAAATCCACGTCAATGCGGTTCTGCGTGGAGAGCACAACGGCGCGCTCGACCACGTTTTCCAGTTCGCGCACATTTCCGGGCCAGTCGTAATCCATCATCAGCTTCATTGAGTTCGGCGTGAATTGCAGCAGCGAGCGGTTGTTTTCCGTGCAGAAGCGCTCGAGAAAATGCAGAACGAGAAGGGGAACATCCTCGCGGCGTTCGCGCAGTGGCGGGATGCGCAGGTGAATGACGTTGAGCCGATGAAAAAGGTCTTCGCGGAAACGGCCTTCGCGCACGAGCGTGAGCAGGTCGACATTCGAAGCGGCCACGATTCTAACGTCAACTTTGATCTGCTCGGTGCCGCCCAGACGCATGAATTCGCGCTCTTGAATTACGCGCAGCAGCTTGGCCTGGGTTTCGGGGCTGATAGTGGCGATTTCGTCGAAGAAAATCGTGCCTTGGTCGGCCACTTCAAATAAGCCCTTCTTGGACGCTACAGCACTGGTGAAAGCGCCCTTCACATGACCAAAAAGCTGCGATTCGAGCAGGTCGACTGGAATCGAACCGGTATTCACGGGCACGAAGGCCTTGTCCGCTCGCGGAGAAGCCGAGTGCAACGCTTTGGCGATGAGCTCCTTACCGGTTCCGCTTTCGCCGCTGATCAGTACGGTCGACCGCGAAGGCGCCACTTGCGTAACGAGGTCCAGCAGCACCTGCATCTTGTCGCTCTTGCCAACGATGTTTGGGAAATTGAAGCGCTGTTTCAGCGCGCGCTTGAGATGAAGATTTTCGTCGCGCAGACGGCGAGATTCCACAGCTTGCGCAACCTGCGCGAGCAATTCGTCGTTGGACCAGGGCTTGGTGATGTAATCCATCGCGCCGTTTTTGAAAGCGGCGCGCGCCATATCGATCGAACCGTAGGCTGTGATCAAAACCACCGAAAGGTCGGGATCGCGACGGCGAATCTCCTTCAGCATGTCCAGGCCGTTGCGGTCGGGCAGGCTAACGTCGAGCAACAAAAGGTCGAAAGGATGCTCTTCCAATTTGGCGAGACCCGATTCCCCGGTTTCGGCGCTGGCAACGCCGTAGCCTTCACCTTTCAGCAGGAGTTCAAGGCCTTCTCGAATTTCGGATTCGTCGTCAACGACTAGGATGGAACCTTTAGACATGAGCCGCTTTCCTGGCCGCGGGGAACTCCACGTGGAAGGCCGTGCCCCTTCCGGGGGTGGACCGCACATCAATCTTTCCCGCATGTTCCTTGATGATTCCGTAACTCACGGAAAGCCCAAGGCCTGTGCCGCGGCCGTTGGACTTGGTGGTGAAGAAAGGATCAAAGATGCGGTTGATATCTTCGCGGGGGATTCCTGCGCCGGTATCCGCGATTTCGATTTCCACGCTGCCATTGTGCGCGCCCGTGCGGACTTCGAGCATTCCGCCGCCGGGCATGGCATCGCGCGCGTTCAGAAACAAATTCAAGAAAACCTGCTGCAGCTTGTTGGCGGAACCGTGCACAGGCGGCAAAGACTCGCCAAGTTCTTTAACCACTTGAATGCGCGCCGTTTTCAGCGGATGCGCCACGAGCGATAGCGTTTCTTCCACAACGCGGTTAACGTCCACGCTGGCCGCTTCGGCCGCGCCGGTACGTGAGAAATTGAGCAGGTTGTTGACAATTTCGCTGGCGCGGAAAGTCTGCTTGACGATTTTGTCGATGATGGATTGACGCGGGTCGCCTTCCGGCATCTGCTTGGCCAGCATTTGGATGTAATTCGAGATTACCGCGAGCGGCGTATTCACTTCGTGGGCTACGCCGGCGGCGAGCAGGCCAAGGGAGGTCAACTTTTCCGTCTGAGACATCTGCTCTTCCATGCGCTCGCGCTGCGTCACGTCATCAAACAACAGCAGCCGCCCGATGCGTTCGTTGGACTTGCTGACCAGCGGCGTAATGGAAACGTTCAGCGTCAAATGTTTTCCCTGATGGTGCAGCCTCTGCTTATAGATGCCGGTGATGTGTTCCTGGTCACCGCGGGCGGCGATTTCCTGTGCCAGTTCTTCGGGAAGAAGAGAGCTGAGCCGGCGGCCTACCGCGTCGCGGCGCAAAACACCGAACAACTGCTCCATGCGCGTGTTCCACGATTCGACTATGCCATCCAAATCCACGGCGAGGACCCCGACGTTCAAAGACTCGACGATGTTTTCGCTGAAATCCTTGAGCCGCGCGATTTCCAGGGCTTTTTGTTCCAGAGAGGAATACAGTTGGGCATTGTCGAGCGCGACGGCCACGTAACCGGCGATGGTTTCGACCAGCTCGACGTCGTCGCTGGAAAGAAAATCGCCATCCACCGTCTTGCCGAGGCCGAGAACAGCGACGGTGTGCTCGCGAATGCGGCATGGAATGAAGTAATTCAAATCCAATTGCTCCAGCGTGCGCCGCACGGAATCGGTGACGTCTTTTGCGGCGCGAGGAGATTCGAAGAAAAGGGCTCCGCGAGCAAACTCGGGCCGGGCCGGGCCGAGGAAGCTCAGATCCATGGACTCGGAGAGCCGCACACCCATCGAGCGCGCGATACGCATGTTGCCGGGCTGCTCGGGGTCGTCCACGAAAATCGCGAGGCGGTCGACGAGCAAAGTTTGAGAGATGCGGTCCATCACCGAACCGAGCATGGGATCGAGCCGCACTTCGTTCGTCAGCGTGCGGCCAAATTCAATCAGCGTGCGGCGGTAATCCAAACGGTCGCGGTAGAAGAAGCGATCCAAGCGCGCTTGAATCCATTCGCGGAACGGCTGAAACAGGAACGCGGCAATGACGATGGCGATCATGCCACCGACGGGGCCTGTCGCAGGGGCATGGAAGAAATAGGTGATAAGCGCGACAAGAGAAAAATAAATCGTGGCTACGCCCGCGGTAGCCGCTGTATACGCCAAACCGCGCTTAAAGATGATGTCCACGTCCATCAAGCGGTAACGAATGATGGCGTACGCGAAGCACAACGGAATCAGTACAAGGCTGAGGGTGGAAACGAGCATCCACGATTTGGTGGGAGCGCCGAGGATTACGACCGGAAGGACGTAAAGGAGCGAGGCCGGCAGGCAACCGAGAAAAGTACCTGCAGTCAGCCACTTCAATTGCTGCCGCAAGACGCCCGAAGCGGCTTCTCGGTAGCTACGATAAAAAATCAGCCCCGCAACAACAAAAGAAAGCGCTAGATACCCATACTCCAACTTGTTAAGCAAAAAGTAGGAACCTAGCCACGGCACAAATCCCAGGGCATTAAGACTTGTGCTTACGTGGACCAGGAACAACGCAAGCGGCAGGAGATAAACCGCTATGAGCTTCGCGTTGGCGCGCAGCTTAGACTCCGTACGTCCGGGAAAAACCAGCGCGAAGTGGAGCAGCAAGGCAGGCACTAGCAAACGAGCTGCGATTTCAGACCAGTAAATTTCCCAGTCGAACGTATCCAGCTTTAAGCTGTAGTGGAAAAACCACAGAATGAAGGAAGCCAGACAAAAAATGTAGAAATGAACGGCGCGGGGAGCATTCCACCGTCGGATGAAAATGAACAAGCCGATGAAGAGATACAACAAACCTACAACGCGAAGGTAGTTCTCCGCAGATAGAGGCTTTTCTGCGGGAGCTGTTACCAGGGGGGTTTCGAACTCTTGTCCGTTTCGTAGAAGCTTGTAGTGAACTTGACTCCAAAGACCAGCACGGTATAGCTGCTGCATAACTTCGATTCCCCGAGATATCGGGGCACCGTTGAATGCCAAAAGCGTGTCGCCTACGCGTATCCCTGCTTGGCTGGCCGGGGAGTTGGGCGCAACATGCATAGCCTCAACGCCGTGTCCCGTATCAAGCCAGGCAACTCCATCAGAGACAGGCTCATAGCGGGTACGCTGGTCGAAATTCAACAGGGCAAAAATGACCGCAGCCAGCGTGGCTAACGCCAGCACCACCGCCCCAAGACTGACACGCAGGTTCTGCTTCATGACCGTCAATCGTAAGAGAGACTAGTACTTGAAATTGAGAGCAAGCCAATTTCCATTGTTTGGTAGATCAGCATAGGGCAAACCCTAGCGTCTTCAATAGCTTACAACATCGGCGGGCTGGACAACCCCGGTTTATCCAGTTTCTGGGAGGGTGGATACAGCTTTTGAGAACTTCCGAAGTGCCTAGAATTGCACGCTTAGGCCGCCCCGGAACGTCCGGAAGGCGGGGACCAGGACGACGTGGCCATCCCTGCCACTGGTTGAAACATAGCCCTGTGCCAGCAAGTTGTCGCAGTCTGCGATAGCCTCCCATCTTCCCAAAGCCCATTTTGGCAGCGGCTGCCGAACCATCAAATGGAGGTAAGGATCCATCTGATAGATGGACTCGCCATAAGCATCCTGGCGAGAAACCGCCGAGCCGCTAATCCATTTGTAGCCTGCGTGAAACTTTGTGCCGAGGCGCGGCACTTTGGTGGAAATGCTCGCGCCGACCGAGTGCCGGGACACAGCCTGCAGCATGTCGCGGAGCAGGCTGTCCGGGTCATTTGTTGGAGCCAAAGCGCTTGCGAAGGAATACAGTGCCGTGAATTCCGTATCGCCTTCCAGCTTCTTTCGAAACGCAACGCGCGCTCCCCAGTTACTGGAAGCGCCACCGTCATAAGCAAATCCTTTGGAGAAATAATCCTGAAAATAATCTGCTGCAGGCAGAGTGTCGCCGCCCAGGCCGTATACGGCCACATGCCGGTTGTCATCGTGGAACCCGGCGAACTGAAGGACTCCGCTTGGGCCGATCTTGCGGTTTGCAGAGATTTCCTCGTGCAAGCCATTTTGCAGCACGGGGCGGCCATCTCGCATGAGGAGCGCGGGAAACGCATCCAATTCATTCAGCGCCGCTGTCAGCATCGCGCCTGGTTGTGCTTCCGTGGCTTCGAGGGGCGCCAGCCCGACGGGCATGGAAGCAAAGACCATCTCCGTGTTCCAGGCCTGAGAAATTTGATAGTCGAGCGCCGCGCGAGGACGCAGCGAAGTCGCGGAAGCGCCAAGTCCTACCAAAACATACTCGCCGCCGTAGCGCAGCACCAAGCGATTGCCTAACGAGACGGCACCACCCTGGTCCAGGCGCACGCCGCGGAAGTTTGGACCATCGGGGCCAATCTTGGCTTCCCTAAGTACCAGAGCCGTGTGCGGCCCAGCACCGAGAGTCCCGGTAGGCAGCCAAACGGTGGCGATTCCTCCACCCGGCGCATCCTGGTCATAACTCATTTGCCCGGCGAAAAGCAGACTGCTGGCTCCGCCGAGTTTCTGGTTGTAGGCCACAGCCGTTGCCGGCGTAGGCGAAATGTTGGACGCAGAAGCGGACCGGCGCGCTCCGTTGGTAAATTCCATACGAACGCGCGGCACGTTGAGCCCGCGGTTTTCTGCGTGAAGCGTAGAGAGAGTGCCGCTAGATTCGTCCATCCATTCCAGAACGGGCCGGACCGAGGCCGCGGAGCGCAGCACCCATTTCCAATCGTCCGGATTAGCGCCTGCATTGGAGGGCGTGCGGCGCAGCTGATCCAGCGAAGCATACATGGACTCAAGCTCGACGCGAACGACTGTCGTCAGATTGGGGCTAACGCGAACGTGTTTTTCGAGAGTGGGAAGGAAACCAGCAAGCGTAACGCGAAGAGTGTAGAGGCCTGGTACGAGTTTGCCGCCTTGAAAAATTCCTTGGGTATTCGTCAGCAGGACGTGCGGAGCAGTTGCTCCTGCGGATTCAGGAGCAAGTTCCACACTTGCGCCCATCTGCGGCGTGCCCGCCGTGTCACGCACCACTCCCGCAAGCTTTCCGGGGACAGGCTTCGCTTGCGCGCCCGCTGGTTGTGCGACAAACGAAGAAACGCCAGCGGTTAGGACCAGGGCCCCCAGGACTCGGAGACGCCCTTGTTTCACGTTACTTTACCTCCCCGGTGCAGCGCTCGCCTGAGTCTTGGTTTCCTGCGGCGCTTTCACCGTGAAATCTGCCGTACGCGAAATAGACTGATTCGAATGCACGTCTGTGGCATTCACTTCCAAAGTGTATTTACCTGGAGGCAACGTGGCGAGCGGCAGGAAGCGCTCGATAGTCACCTGCTCGCCGGTTTGTTTCAGGTCTTCCGACGTCTCCTTGAACTGCATGCCCGGTACGGGCTCGTTGCCCTTCTTAACCGTAAATTGGAAATTCGCGCTGGACTTGTGCGTGGCGTCGTCCGGCTTCAAGTTATAAACCTGCAGGTAGATGCCAAGGCGATCGGCAGTGGTGAAGTCACCCTCGAGCCGCGGCCGGACCTTGGATGAACCGAGGACGAACTGGCCCGTGCCGATTTGCTTTGCCGGGACATGCTCAATCTGGTCGGCAAGAATCAGCGAACTGGCTTCCAGCTTTTCGTCTTCATAGCGCGGGACGGCAAGGCGATTGTTGACGGCGCCAACGTTTCCGCTCTGCACATCTTTCAGCACCAGGTCCAGACGGTACAAGCCCGGGCGAAGGGGCACAGCCTTTTGATAGATGGATTGCAGTTTCAGCGACTGCTGGTAAAGCGAATCAGGGAAATCGCGGCTCACGGAGTCTTCAAAAGTCTGCACCACGCGGCCGGTGAGTGTTGTGATGCGCCCAAAAATATTGATTACAGCGGAGTGAATGCCGTCCTTGGCTTGGAAGGAAAGCTGGCTATTGGGAATTTGGACGGTAATCGGAACCAGCACCGTGTCGTTGGTAACTTTCAAATAGTCCGTGCGCCAGTTAAAGCGCATCTGGTCGCGGACGATGCGCGAGGTTACGACGGCTTCCAAGTCCTTGAACTTTACTTCGGGGGGTTTCTGCACTTTAGCGAAGAGCTCGAGGCGATTGAACTCATCCATGCTGGCGGGTGTCCCCCCCAATGCCGTCGGCAGGTTCGTGCCGTCCGAACGGGTGAAGCGATCGGCCTTGGAGGCCATGCCCATTGATTCCATCAAGCTCAGTCCCGCGCCGGGAACGTGCAGCAGGGCGTCCTTTTCGGAGGGATCCATGGTCATGTGATATTCGCCCGAACCGCTGGGGTCTACGAATTCAAGAATGATGTTTTCGCCGATGCCTTCCAAATAACGCCAGCGCCAGGTTTCCCACGGATAAGTGGAAGTCGAGCCGCCGCCTTCTTCCATCGGACGGTCATACGTGCCACCCGTGGGGTGGGACTCGATTTCATCTGGCGGACCCCACATGATGTACATGCGGCCACGGTCCGTTTTCCAGCCCGGGATTCCGGAAGCATAATGCTCGTTGGCGTAAGCGATCCGGCGATAGTGTTCCTCTTTGAAATCATTGTCGGGAAGGTCGGGATTGCTGCTGCGGCGCAGCCAGAATTGCTCGATAAACTGCTCGCGCTCCTCGTTAGTGCTCAACTGCAAAAAGGCATTCCGCTCTTCAGGCGTGATAATGTAGATGACATCCTCGCTAAGCCACTGCTTGTAGGCGTTATCCAGCTCTTTGAGCGTCTGCTTCATCTTGCGCTTGGTTTCTTTATCCAGCTTTTTGGGAGCCGGCAAGGAGTTTGGATCCTGCGGATCTTGCGCCTGCTGCGCGAAAGCAACCGGAAGGTAAATGGCAAGTGAAAAGACCGATGCGACTACGGTTCGTGCAACCCGTGACATGAGACACCTCAAGGTCTAGGACGTTGTGATTCTACCCCCCGGACAAGTTCCCCGTCAATTCTCCGTCCATTAGCGCAAGCCCCTGCATTTTCTGACACTTGTCCCCTGTTTGGGCTTAGACCATGGAGAGTCAGTTTTGGTTGCCTGCCAATTTTTGACCTGAACGCCAGTACAGGGCGGCAGAAGCAAAGTGAAGACCAATTTGAAACGGCAGAGACTTGAGGGGAGGCAGTCAGGAATCGGAGGTTTACTGAACGCGCTGAGGCTGGCCGTCAGACCCGACTAACGCGTCAAAAATAGCGAGCACGTGGCGTCGGTAGTCCACCATGCGCTCGAAGACGTCTTTTAACTGCGGATCGCGCTCGGCTTCGCGGTGCCATTTGGCGAGAACGGCGCTTGGCACCTCGATGTCGCGACGCAACTGATCGGCAGAATGGCCGCGCAGAAACAGGCCATAGAAAAAGGCGGCCTCGCGCTGCGGATACTCAAGTTCGTGCAACGCGTCGACAGGAACGAATTGTGGCAGCGTGGCCATAAGGAAAAATGCAGTTTACCCAAAAGCGTTTCCGCGTCAAGTAGGACTTACGTTCTTTTGACGCGTTGCTGTTAACCCTCCTACTTTCTTTTCCACGGTCGTACGACCCGGGCGAGACACTTTTCCTCATCGTTGCAGGGTTGTCCGGAAGGCTTTAAGATGCTAGAAGGCATGGGAATGTCACAAAATTCGCGCAAAATCCCGTTCGTGGGGGTAGCCCGCCGCTTCTTGCGATTTGGCGCGCTTAAGAGCATGCGCTCGATTGAGATTGATCCGGAAGCGTTTCGGCGCGAACTCTCGGAGAGGCACGGACTGTGGGTTCCCAATCTCGCGCGGCTGAAGGAAGTTCCTGTCGAGCATCTGGACACCGTTGCCGCGAAATTGATTCGCGATGCGGAGCGGCTCGCACTTGTCGAAGGCGCAGGGCTTGGGCTCGGCGGCATCATCACCTTTCTTCCGGACGCGAGCTTCCTCACGATTATTACCTTGCGCTTGATTCAGCGGCTCGCCCTGCTCTACGGATTCGGAACACGCGAAAGCGAACAACGTAGTGAAATGTGGAAGGCGGCCGCAGCGGCGACAGGGATTGATTACGGCAAAGATCTGGCGGGGAAACAAGTGTGCGAGAAAATCGCTCCGCGGGTCGCGAAACAGCTGGCGGCAAAGCTCGGAACAGAGACCGCGGAAAAGTGGGTTGGGCGAATGGTTCCTCTGGCAAGCTCGGCCATTGGCGGCGCGCTGAATTTTTCGTTCGTCCGTGGTTGGGGCCGGCGCGCCCAGCGGCACTTGCGCGACAGGCATTTGGAAGCGAAAGCGCGTGCGACCGCTCCAACACAAACCTATACTGCTGCGTAGAGCGGCCTCGGGAGGAAACCATGCACAGAGTCGAAGGAATCGGGAGCGCCATCGTTCTTTTCGGAGCAGCGCTTGGGCTTGCTTTTGTTCCCGTGACGGCCAGTTCCGGTTCATCTCAGGAAGCGGGCGCGCAGGACAACTCGATGCCGGCGTATCATGCGCAGGCTCCCAAAGGCGAACTGCCGGAAACGTTGAGCCCGGACAATTTCCCCGACCCGTTGATAAAGAATGCGTACGCGATTGCTGCCAAGATCAAGAAGACGCTCTACCAGCAGCCCTGCTATTGCCATTGCGACCGCAGCAAAGGACACACCAGCTTGCTGGATTGCTTTGCTAGCGAGCACGGTTCCGGATGCGGGACATGCATCTACGAAGACTTTTACACCTACGAGCAGGTGCACAGAGGTAAGACTGCGGCACAGATCCGCGAAGGAATCATCAAAGGCGAATGGAAATCGGTAGACGCCACAAAATACCGTGAGCCGCTAGCTTTGAAGTAATCCAGCCATTCCCCGGGCAACGAAAAAGAAGTTTTGCCTTGGCCTGTTGAGTTAGAAGTTCCTTGTCAGGGCGCGGGGCAATTCGTAAACTAATCCTACCCCCAGCCAATCATAATAGGAGGAAGAATGCATTCTCGCCTCAAGTTGAGTCTGCTAGGGCTGGCCGCTTTGTTCGTGGCGGTGGGAGCCCCGGCACGGGCGCAGGACAAGCAACACGTCGTTTCTCTGGGCGATTTGAGCAAAGACGCGACTCGTCCGGCGCAAACCCGCCAAGCTAACGAAGAAGCTGTACGGACATTGCTTTCTTCCGATCAGGGCCAAAAAGCGCTGAAGTCCGCCAAACTCGATTACCAAAAGGTGGACAAGGCGATTGGCCAATTGAGCGATGAAGACCTCTCCAAACTCGCAGAGCGTTCGCGGCAGGCGGAGGCGGATTTTGCCGCGGGACGCATTTCCGACCGCGATTTGCTTTGGATCATCGTTATCGCGCTCGCGATCATCGTGTTGGCGGTTGCACTCCGATAATTCACAACGAGCAGAAGAAACAACTGGAGTCATCGGCCACGCGCGGAAAGAGGGCCACGTTCGCTTTGTTCCTGACGCTGTTCCTGGGGCGCACTTTGCAAGCGGCGCCTCAGGAAAGCGCAGGAGTTTGGCTGGACGTGCCATTCGTCAAACAGAGCGAAGACGGTTGCGGATCGGCGGCCATTTCCATGGTGTTGCAGTATTGGAGCGGACATGGAATCGCGGTTGATGCTCAACGCGCGGACGCCACCGCCATTCAGAAGCAGCTTTATTCGCGCAAGGCGCGCGGCATCTTCGCTTCGGACATGGAAAACTACCTCGGTGGCTCGGGATTCAAGGTGTTCCTTCTCGATGGGAGTTGGGCCGACCTTCAGGAACATCTGAAGCTGGGGCGTCCCGTGATTGTGAGCCTTCAGCCGGGCAGCGCCAGGTCGCCGCTGCACTACGTAGTGGTGACGGGCATCGACTGGCGGCACGACGCAGTGTTTGTCCATGACCCCGCTCGTGGCAAACTTCTTCGCATAGAACGGGCTGACTTCGAAAAACAATGGCGGTCCAACCGCAATTGGATGCTGCTGGCGGTTCCTCAAAAAGCCGCGTGATCCACTTACTCCTTCCCCTCTTTGCGTCCCTTCTTTTTTCGCATTCGGCCTATGGGCAGGAACAAAATTCTGACCAGACCCGGCTTGCCGCCGCGCAGAGCGCCTTCGATGCTGGGCGTTGGGATGAGGCGGCGCAGCTCACGCAAGGCCCTGCGGATCAATCCCCCGAGTTGGATTTGCTGCGCGGGTTGGTGTTCGCCCGGCTGGAAAAATGGGACAAAGCGAAAGGAGCTTTCGAAGCCGGGGCGCGGAAATCCCGGCGCGACTCACGATTCCCTGTTGAGCTGGCCGGGGTCGCATACAAACAGAAAGATTTTCCCTTGGCGAAGAAGAACCTGGGAACGGCGCTGCGGCTGAACCCTGCCGATGTCTATGCCAACGAGTTCCTCGCCACGATTTATTTTCTCGAAGGAAACCTGGAAGCAGCGCTGAAATATTGGAACCGCGAAGAAAAACCGCGATTGCGAAGCGTTGCCTTTGAGCCTTCACTGAAACTGAACGAGACGCTCCGCAATCGGGCTGTGGATTTCAACGCCCCGCAGGTCTTGACCGGCGACGCTCTGTTCACTACGGAATCGCGGTTGGACAATCTGGGCATTTTCTCCAGCCGCAGGATCGAACTCACGCCCACGGATTCCGGAAGCCATGACCTTATATTGCATCTCACAGAAAAGAATCTTTGGGGTGACTCGAAGACAGAAGGCATCGTTTCTCTCTTGAGCGGCCTGCCTTACGCAACGGTTTATCCGGAACTCTACAACCTAGGACACAAAGCGGTGAACCTAACTTCGCTGTTGCGCTGGGACACGCAGAAGCGCCGCTTATTTGCGGCGGTTTCGCTTCCCGTTTACGGCGACCCGAGCCTGCGTCTGCGTTTTTACGCGGATGCACGGAATGAGAATTGGAATCTGTCGCAAACTTTCTTTGGCGCAGTGACACCCCTTACTGACATGAACCTGCGCCGGGTTAGCGTTGGTGCGGAATTTCGCTCTGTTGTAAATGGAAACTGGATTTGGAGCGTCGGCGCGGAAGCCGCGAATCGAAATTTTCGCAATGTCAGAGTCATCTCCGCGCAAGGTCCTTTCTTCACCGGGGGGAATTCGCTCGTTGGCTGGGTCGGCATGCAACGAACCTTGCTGCGCGTTCCTGAGCACCGCTTCACTCTGGACTCTTCCGCGGAGGCGAGGGCCGGCCGCGAGTTTGCAACCGGGCTCGGCCCGTTCGAGGCGACTCGAGGATCTCTGAACGCGCATTGGTTCCCGCGAGCGAAAGGAGACGATTACGAGATGCGTGCGCAGATTCGCGCGGGCGCTACGGCAGGCAAGGTTTCGCTCGACGAACTCTTCCAGCTCGGTGTGGAGCGTGACAACGATTTGTGGCTCCGCGGCCATACAGGGACGACCGATGGCAGAAAAGGAGCTGCGCCGCTGGGGAGAAGATACTTCCTCGCAAATTGGGAGGCCGACAAGAATATCTATGGAAATGGTCTGTTTACTCTGAAACTCGGGCCTTTTTTGGACAGCGGGGCCATTGCCGATTCTTCGAGGCTCTTTGGCTCGGAGCGCTGGCAATGGGATTCGGGCCTGCAATGCAAAGTGCGAATCCTTGGCGGCATCACGGCCGTTTTTTCGTACGGACGCAATCTGCGCGGCGGCAAAGGCGTTTTCTACGGAACCGTCTTGCGGGCGCCATGAGGCGCTTGGCTTTCTTGAGAAAAGTTTTTAGAAATGAAGGACTGCGCCGCCCGCTAGCTTGAAATTGTTTTGCGATTGACCGAAGAAGCCGGTACGCACGTAATCGCCCTCTGCACGGAACGAGAGGTGAGGGTTCCAGCGGTAATCCGCACCGCCGCCCGCCATGATCGCGTACGAACTGCGGCTGCCACCTGCGGTCTGGGGCTGTAGGTGCGATCCGCCAAAAATTCCATGTAACCATGGCTCCCAGCGCTTCTGACGCCAAGCGACCTTTGGCCCTCCGCCGTAAAGTAGCACCTTCGCGTCAGTGTTAAAGCCTGCGGGCGGGCCGGCCCATGCGCCCGTAATGTTCCCTTCGACCCCCAGCCAGTTGTTAAGGAAATATGCCACCGAAGCCTCTATGCCGATGGCGTTGGCATTAAATTGCTTGGAGTTGAAGCGAACCCAAGCAAGACCGAGGCCAAGTTGCCAGCGGTAGTCGTCGCGCCCTCCATAAACAAACCGGGGCTTGGGGGACGGTGCGGCCGGGTCCGCTAGGTCAGCCGAAGCGGGCTCCGCAAGCACGGCTGTGCATAAGTGAGGTGCGGAAGTGGTGCCCAGCCGGTTGAAAGAATCGGCTACTGCTAGCAAATCGGGCAGAGTCGCCTTTGCCGCCGAGGTTGCGGAGAAATCCGACGCTGCATTGTCCGTATCGAAAACCGGCTTGGTTGCTTCGACTTGTGCTTGCGCCACACTGGTGCTCGCGAGCAGCAACAACGCACACAGACACACGCTCTTCATGATCTGCCTCTCCGAGGGCTGCCCCACGCTTCGTCAGCCACACCGCTTACGGTAAACAACACTGGGGCTTTTGTCTACGTTCTTTCACACGCCAGGGACAAAGAAAGCGAGAACGAAGGGGCTAGCGGCCGTGGCGCAAGTAGTGGTCGTTCTTGCTCAGCCAATCTTCTCGCGGAGGGTCAAAAACGTCGAGGTCGAGGGTATCTTCAATGGCCCAGGCTTCGTGGGGCATGTTTGAGGGAATGCACAGGACTTCGCCTGCGCGAACCACGATTTCCTTGCCGTCAATCGCAAACTTCAGGGCGCCTTCAAGGATGTACGTGACCTGTTCGTTGTGGTGCTGATGCAGAGGCACATGCGCGCCCTTTTTCAGGAAGACGCGCGCAAGCATGATCTTGTCGCCGACCACCATCTCGCGGCCGATGAGAGGGCTCAACTGCTCGTGTTCTACATTCTTCCAGGGGATGTATTTCGCTTGCGTCGAAGTGCTCATTTGCGGTCTCCGTACAGTTTTGCGGCGTTGTCGTGCAGATACATGCGCGCGAGTTCGAGCGCTCTTGCCTCAGTGAATGCACCTTCGGCGACAAGTTCGGCAAGTGCAGCGGCGACGGCAGCGCGGGCTGAGCGCGCTGCCAGCCAGAAGGTTTCTTCCGCGCCAACGGCATCGTTAAAAGGAAAAGCGTCCGAGCCGAACATCATTCGCTCGGGATAAAGAGAAATCCACTGCTTGAGGATGTTCTTCAATTCCGAGGGATAAACGTAATAGCCCATTAGGGATGAATCCGTGTACACATTCTTCGCCGCGGTCATCCAGATCATTTCGAGCGTGTGGGGATAGCCGCCGTGAATCAGCACGAACTTCACGTTTTTGTAGCGCGGGTCGCGCAGCACGTTTTCCAGGTTCAACGGATTCCCGTTGGTCAGGCTGAAGTAATCGCCGATGCCCACGGCGCTGTGAAAATGGACCGGCAGATTCAGCTTTCCGGCCTGGTCGATGAGAATTCGAAAAACGTAATCCTGAAACGTGCGGTACTCCTCTTCGGAAGGCTCGCCCCCCGCGTGGTACTTCGCATAGATGGCTTCCGCGTTGGCGCGCGGCGGATCGCTAAAATAGAGCGACCGGAAATACGCCGCTTCGAACTTCATCGCTACGCCGCCTTTTTTCTGATTGTCCGCCAGCGTCCGGCGCACGAAATTCTCGTATCCGGCGAGATCTGGGGGCAAACCGGTCACGTTTTCCTGTTTCATGTAGCGTTCAAGGACTTTTTCCTGCAGTGGGATGTACACCGCCATGTCACCGTTCTTGGCGATCTGCGGGTGATTGTCCAGAGGAAAGAGGAACGAATCCACGAAGAAAACCCAGTGAAAGCGTTTGGGATTGAGATAGGGAGCCAGCGCGACGCGGTTGGCAAGGCAGGTTTCGATGTTCAGCTTATCCAAAATGCTGTCCCAGTACGCGGTGCTGCCGGAAGCTTCGGCGGCTTTCTTTTTGTCAATGAGCCATTTTGCGTGTTCGGGCTTGAAGTCAGCATAGGGATAACCGAAGAGTGCTTTGGCGGCGGATACGAATTCGGGATTGTCGTCGCGCAAGCGAATCACAGAGCTTTCATCGGGGGGAGAGGCTTGCGCGTCCATGTTCGAATCGTCGGGAAACGTGGCGTGGGAATGATTGTCGTAGATGGGGATGCGATCAATCTGCTGAAGCAGACGCTCATAAATTTTCTCGACCTCGCCGCTTGGAAACGGCTTGGCCTGGGCGTGCACCGTCGCAGTTGCGAAGAGCCCTGCGGCGGCAATCGCGGCCATCCGAATCCAGTGGTTCATCGGAATCCTTGCGACCACTTTGCTCTTAATTCGCATCACCGGGAAACGGCTGCGCGCCAATGCAACGACACCCGCTGCATGCGTTCGAGGGCGTTTTCGAGCAGATTCCGCGCGCCGACTAGCGAGAATCGGAGATAATTCTTGCCGCAGCGACCAAACGCGGCCCCCGCGATTCCCGCAACCCCACCTTCTTCCAGCAGAATCGTCTGAACTTCTTCGGCGGTAAGGCCAGTATCTTCGATATTGACCCACGCGTAAAACGCGCCTTGGGGCGCCCGGCAGCGGAATCCAGGAATGTGGTTCAGCCCGGCGATGAAAAGCTCGCGCCGCTTACGGTATTCCTCGACCATGGCGTCAACCGTGTTCGTGGAGTCGCGTAGCGCCTCAATGGCCGCCACCTGCGTGAACTCCGCCGCGCACGTAAATGTGTTCAGCACCAGCAAATCCATCGCGTCGATCACCTGCACCGGAGCCACGGCGTAACCCAATCTCCATCCGGTCATTGCGAAACTCTTGGAAAAGCCGTCAATGATGACCGTGCGCTCGGCCATTCCCGGAAGCGCCCAGATGGATTGGTATTCACCTTCAAAAAGAATGCGAGCGTAGATTTCGTCCGAAAGGATCCAGAGGTCGCGCTCGCGTGCTAGCTCGGCTATTTTTTCGAGTGCCGTGGCGCTGAACACCGTTCCCGTTGGATTGTTCGGGGAATTAAAGATAATGACGTTGGTGCGCGGAGTGATCTTCGCGGCGACCTCGTCCAAGTCCGCCTGGAACTGGTTTTTCTCTTCCAGGCCAAACGGCACGGCTGTCGCGCCCAGGCCTCGCGTGAACGACGGATAGATCGGAAACCCAGGATCGGGATAAAGCACTTCGTCGCCCGGTTCGATAAGGGCCATCATCGCAAGAGAAAGCGCCATTTTGCATCCGGGAGCGACAAGTACCTGTTCTGCCGCAACGTCGAGCCGCCGCGTGCGCTTCAAGTACTCAGCAATGGCTTCGCGCAGACCCAGTAAGCCGCGCGTCGCGCAGTAACGATCGCGCCCCGCAGCGACAGCATCGCGAAGTGCATCTACAATGGGCGCAGCAGGATGAAAATCCGGCTCGCCCAGCTCTAAGTGAATTACGGAACGACCCGTGCGCTCCAATTCTCTTGCGCGCGAAAAAACCGCCAGCGCGCCTTCCCCATTCAGTTGTGAAACGCGAGATGCAATGCGAGTCATCGGCGGAGTCCGGGAAAGATGGTATCACTCCTTGCCAGGATGCGAATTCGAGCAAGCTTTTCGCCTGCCTCAAATGGAAATTGTTAAATGGAAATGCCAACAGACGCATTCCCGCGCGGTTCCTGACCCAAAGACAATTTGGTGCCTTCGCGGATTCCCGAACCAATTCAAGTGGACCGTTTTCATTGCCGTCCCGCTTCCTGCTTGACGTCAGAAACTCCTGGCGAGACTATCGTCTTAAGGGCCGGAGGACGCAACCGACGCTGCTTCCTGGCCGTCTAATAATCTAGCGAGCCTTCCCCGTGAGGGGGTGAATTATGATTTCCCGCAGAATACTTCCTTCCCTTGTGCTGATTCTTTCTATGGCGCTCCTTCTTGGTATGCCGGCTGCCTGGGCGGACTCGAGCCACGCCCGCATCATCAGACTGAGCCTAGTGAGCGGCGATGTGCGTTTTGCGACAGAAACCCACGGCGACCCGCTGACGGATTCCAAGGCCAACTGGGATGCGGCCCAGCTGAACCTTCCGATTCGCCAAGGCTATGTGCTTGCCACGGATAACGGCCGCGCGGAAGTCGAATTTGAGAACGGCACGCTGGCCTTCTTGAAAGAGAACACCGTTCTTGAGTTTTATGATCTCTCCCTGAAGGATGGTGCGCTCATAACCCGATTGGTCTTGCGGCAAGGCAGCGCTTCCTTCCATGTGAATCCGGTGAGCGGGGATTATTTCAGCGTCACCGGCGGCGATTTCACGGTCGAAGCCGGAAGCCGCGCCACGTTCCGCCTGGATAATTTTGACGACGGCAGTTCGGTCGAAAATATCTCCGGCCACATCACCGTTCTTCACCAAAACGAAACCACGCGCCTCGAAAAAGGGCAGTCGCTTTCCATGAAGGCTGGCGACGAATCGTCCGTGAGTGTCAGCCGCGTTCCCGAACCGGATGAATTCGACCACTGGGTTTCCGGTCAGATCGAAACCGTTTCCACTGCCACTGCGGCCACAATGCAATATACAAATTCGCCGTATTACGCGGCTGGCTTCGGCAGCCTCTATTCCTACGGCTCGTGGTCTAATTGCGGCGGTTACGGCTTCGGGTGGCGGCCTTTTGGCGTTGGCTATGGATGGTCGCCCTTCACCGATGGGCAATGGATTTGGGATCCTGCCTTCGGCTGGACTTTTGCCAGCTTCCAGCCTTGGGGCTGGGCTCCTTATCATTACGGCGGATGGCTCTTCGACTCGGGGTGCGGAGGTTGGTTTTACTCACCGCCAGTCGTTTACGGATTTTATCCCGGCGCAGGCGTTCCCATCAGGAGATTCCCGCCGAGAGTGCATGCGCCTCGTCCGCTCTACCATCCGGTCACAGCGGTTTTCGTTCACAACAAGGGGAACATGGGTTTTGTCCCCATGCATCCTCTCGACGCCAAGGGCAAGCCTCCTCTGAACCTTGAGCACGGCATTCTCTCCACCGGGGCTTCTAGCGATTTGAGTGGGCGACGCGTGATTGCTTTTTCTCCAGGAGAAAAATGGGAAACGCTGAAGTCCGCTCCCAAAGAAGCTTTTAGCAACGCCCTCACGCCCACTGCACCTCCCGTTCGCGTTTCAAGGACTGTTTTGGAAAGTAGTGGAAGCGCCCGCGTCGTTTCGACTAGTAGAGATTCTTCGATTGCCTACGATCCTAAGGAACATCGTTTCGTCAACTCGAATAACGCCACAGGCGCAGCGCCAAGAGAGAGAGTAGCTCGGGGCGAAAGCGAAAAGGTTCCTGCCGCTGGCGCTGCGGGCCGTGATAGCGCAACGGCAGCTTCCGCTAATCTTCCGGCGGCGCGCAATATCACGCCTCCGCGGAGCGTCGCACCGCCGCGCAATAGCGTTCCTCCGCCGGTCCCGCGTTACTCCGGAGGGGAACGCGGTTCCGTGGGTGGCGGTTCAACCGGCAGTTGGGGCGGCTCACGGTCTTCCGGCGGCGCCGCAAGCGCTGGCGGCGGTTCCACGCACTCAGCCCCTGCGCCGGCACCCGCGCCCGCACCGCACGCCTCATCGGGCGGTCGGCCACACTGAAGCACTCGTGCGAAACGAAAGCGGCCCTTTCATGAAACGGAAGAGCCGTTTTTCTTTCTAAGGAAAGAGCGTCTGTGCTTTTAGGAAAAAATCATCCCCGCGTAGCCGACCACTTGGCTGCGATCGCCGGAAACATCTGCCGACGTTGCGTATTTGACCAATTCACCTTTCTTCGCCCCTAACGCGCGGAGCGCGGTGAGCATCGCCACCGCCGGCCCCAGTCCGCACATGGAAATCTCTTCGTTGCGGCAGGTGTCGTAAAGCCCGCGTGCATCGAGCGCCAGCAACCGGTCGATGGCTTTGCGGTCCTTCGTCCGCGTGGTCGCGTCATCTTCATAATGATTTAGGTCTGACGTCGTCAGCAGCAGCACGTTCTCTTTCGCATTCCCGAGAACCCGCGCAATCCCTTCCCCCACGCTCACTAGCGATTCGAATTGCACCGTTCCTAACGCAACCGGCACAAACGAAAATCCTGGCGCGAGCACCTGAAGAAACGGCACCTGCACTTCAAGCGAATGCTCCGTGCTGTGCGCTACGCTATCCTCGCGTAACAGAGGACATTCGCGTCGCAACACGCCCGCAAGTTCTTCGTCTATTGCCGCATCCCCCAGGGGCGTCCGCCACGCGCCGGTCGAAAGAATGGCCGCAGGCTCACCCCGCGGATAGTGGCGCACACCAAGCAAGATGATTTTCTTGGGCAACTCCATGCGCGCAAACACCGCGCCCGCCACGTCGCCGGAGTACATGTAACCCGCGTGGGGCACGAGACACGCTTTAACCTGCACGGTCTCGTGCTCAGAATCAGGTTGTGAATATTTTTGAACGAGCGAGGTGAGTTCTTTTGGATCGGAAGGATAAAAGCGTCCGGCAACGGCGGGGAGGCGCAACATAGGCCGCCTCACTTAAGTATCAAATCGGCTTCGAGGGTTTCCCTTTGACCTTCATGGCCTGCATCGTGGTGGGATTGTAATAAATGGTCACTTTGTCGCCGTATTGGTAGCCACCCTTGTCCACGATCTGCTGCATTTTGGCCGAGGCTTCCTGAGAAAGCGGAAAAGTCTGGAGCGTCAGCTCGCTGTTCTTGGCGCGCGCCGTGATTTGCGCGATGTTCGCGTTCATCACGAAGCCTTCAAATTTCACCAGCCCGTTTGCTTTGGGCTTAGGCTTCACCGCGTTCACAAGGATAGGCACCGCCGTATCTACTACGACGGGTATGACGGGCGCTTGCGCGGCGGCAGCCGGACAAAAGAATGCCGCAGCGACGAGCGCTGCGGGCGCCGCAAAGCCAACCATTTTGAGGAAACTCTTCATTCCGTATCGTCCGTGGCAATACGCAACGACTTCAAAAATCGCACGTCCTGCGGCGTCATGGTCAATCGCGGCACCGGCTTCTTTTCCGCTTCCTCCGCCATCGATTCCTGATCCACCTGGATGCGCAACGACTCAAGGAACCGCCGGTCCTGAGTCGTAAGTTTCGCATCTTCCCCCGCCGCTCCGTCGCGCTTCGCCAGCCCGATGGTAGCGTCCAGTTTCAGCACAATGTCGTAACCGTGCGCCCGGACTCCGGCAATCGCACCGGTGATGCGATCGGATTCGGACACTGTGTCGTTGATGGCGTGTCCCAGTTCGCGGAGCAGGTTTTTTAAGTGATCGTCGAGTTGCAAGGGGAGTTCTCCCGTTACTTCAACTGCTATTTTAGGCCCACAAAAAGTTGGATACAAGAGACCTTCGCATCGTTGTCTCCAATCCGTCCACAGCCCTTTTCCTGCGCAGGATTATCCACAAGTCCTACGCCACGTGGCCTAATCAAATAAGCGATGCAAGGAATCAATAACACGCGAGCCTTGAGACCACGTCGGCTGGTTTTGCGCTAAGATGCTGCTATGTCCACAAGCGCGAGCGCGCCGGCCAGTTCACAACCGCAAGGTTTCCGCCGCCTGTGGCGCGTGCTACGGCAGCTTTTTCACGAGTTTGTCGGGGCGGTGTTTGCCGTACTCGCGCTGGGCTGGTTCAACGCCGCGTTTCGGGCCTGGACTCGCGATGTCTCGCGCTGGCTCGTGGGCGTGGCGGTGGCCATGGCGTGCCTGCTGGTGTTTTTTGCAGTGACGTCTTTCCGCCACGCTCGCAAACTATGAAGGACATGTCCCTAGAGCGACTGCAACACCGAATGGCCTTCCTCCATTTTCAATTTTCCCTTTTCTATTTCCCATTCCATGTCAGACACGAAAACCAAACCCGCCACTCCCGCTGAACGCAAGGAAGAGTTCACTACGCTCTCCGGTCTTCCTGTCGAACCTCTTTATACGGAATCGAACCTCCGAGTTGGGGATCCCGAAACTACTCTCGGCTACCCAGGCGAGTTTCCCTACACGCGTGGCATTTATCCAACGATGTACCGCGGCCGCTTCTGGACCATGCGGCAATACGCCGGCTTTGGCACTGCCGCCGAATCCAACAAGCGCTATCGCTATCTTTTGAGCAAAGGCCAGGCCGGTCTTTCCGTCGCGTTCGATCTTCCCACGCAAATTGGCCTCGATTCCGACCATCCCCTCGCTCTCGGCGAAGTCGGCAAAGTCGGCGTGGCCATCGATTCGCTCGAAGACATGGAAACGCTCTTCGATGGCATCCCGCTTGAAAAAGTCTCCACTTCCATGACCATCAACGCCACGGCGGCGATTCTGCTTTGTCTTTACGTCGCCGTGGCGAAAAAACAGGGTGCCAACCTACAAAAGGTTTCCGGCACTGTGCAGAACGACGTCCTCAAGGAGTACATCGCGCGCGGCACGTACATTTATCCCGTTCGGCCCGCCATGCGCATCGTCACCGATATTTTCGCCTGGTGTCGCGTTCAGCTTCCGCGCTGGAACACCATCTCCATCTCCGGCTATCACATCCGCGAAGCTGGCTCGACGGCCGTTCAGGAAGTCGCCTTCACCCTGGCCGATGGCATTGCTTATGTGCAAGCCGCGCTTGACGCTGGGCTTGGCGTGGACGAATTCGCACCGCAACTTTCCTTTTTTTTCAACGCGCACAATGACCTACTCGAAGAAATTGCGAAGTACCGCGCCGCCCGCCGCCTGTGGGCAAAAATCATGCGCGACCGCTTCCACGCGCGGAATCCGCGCTCACTACTGCTGCGTTTCCACGCGCAAACCGCTGGCTCTTCCCTCACCGCGCAGCAGCCGGAAAACAACATCGTCCGCGTCGCCATCCAGGCTCTCGCCGCCGTTCTCGGCGGCTGCCAGTCCTTGCACACGAACTCGCTCGATGAAGCGCTCGCATTACCTACCGAAGACTCCGCGCTGATCGCTCTTCGCGCCCAGCAAATCATTGCTCACGAAACGGGAGTCACCAACACCATCGATCCCGTCGCCGGTTCTTACGCCATTGAACACCTCACCAACGAGATCGAGCGCGGCGCGGAGGAATACATCGCCAAAATTGATTCGCTCGGCGGAATGCTGCGCGCCATCGAATCCGGTTTCATCCAGCGAGAAATCCAGAAAGTGGCGTTCGAATTTCAGCGCGCCGTCGAGAAGAAGGAGCAAATCGTCGTCGGCGTTAACGATTTTATCTCTAACGAAGAGCGCTCTATCCCCACGCTCCGCATTGACGAAGAAATCGAACGCTCCCAGGTCACACGCTTGAAAGCTCTTCGCGCCCGCCGCGACTCCACCCGCGTGCAATCCGCTCTCGCCGAACTCCAGCGCCGCGCGACCACCACGGAAAATCTTCTTCCCGCCATCCTCGCGGCCGTCGAAGCCTACGCCACCGTCGGCGAAATCTCCGACGCCCTCCGCCGCCTTTTTGGCGAATATCAAGAATCCGTCGTCATCTAAAGGGAGAGTTCGATGTTTGAGATCATCGCATTGATTGCGACCACAGGCGGCATTGCTGCCTACGCGCGAGCGCGCGGTGGCAACCCCTGGCTCTGGGGCTCCCTTTCCGTGGTAGGCCACCTGTTCATTCAGTTTGTGGGCGGAATGATTCTCGGAGTCTTAGGGTACGCGCGGAACCAGGACACCATCTGGATTCTCGTTGTCATCTCATGGGCGTGGATTGGCGTCATCGCTCTCTGCGCACGATTTCTCCTTGGAATTCGCCTCGAGAAGCCTTCAGGCATGTGGTCCTGCCCCAATTGCAAGTACCTCAATCAGCACTACGCAGTCATCTGCGAGGCCTGTCAGCGGCCTTACGGCAAGTCCGCGCCGTCCGCCTGACCTCCTTGCTGCTCGGCTGTCCCTTCGCCCAGGCTGCCATCTCCTTTGCACTGTAGTATCCTGACTTTTCAAGGCACGGTATGAGGCTGATTCTGGCGTCTGCTTCAGCCCGCCGCGCGGAAATTCTTCGCGACGCGGGCTATCACTTCTCGGTGCTTTCGTCTGCCATCGACGAAACTCCCTACGCCGACGAATTGCCGCAGGATCTTGTCCAACGTCTTGCCAACACGAAAGGCGAACTCGCCGCCGCCCGCGCCGTCGGGCCTGCCATCCTTATTGCCGCGGACACCGAAGTGGTCCTTGACGGCCATGTTTTCGGCAAGCCGCGTTCCTCCGATGACGCCCGCCGGATGCTCACGAAACTCTCCGGCCGCACCCACGCCGTACTCACCGGCATGTGCCTCATCCGCCTTCCCGACGCCGAGCGCATCTCCTTCGTCGAGACCACGCTGGTAACGTTCTCTCCTCTTTCCGACGAAGAAATCACCCGCTATCTCGCCACCGGTGAGCCGCACGACAAAGCCGGCGCCTATGCCATCCAGGGCTACGCCGCCCGTTACATTCCGCGCATTGAAGGTTGCTATTTCAACGTAGTCGGCCTGCCGCTCGCCCGCCTTCAACAAGCCCTCACCGAACTCGGCTGGACCGAGGAATATTTCTCCTCCGCCGTCGTCTAGTATCGGAGGCTTCTTGTAGAGGCCGGGCTTCAGCCCGGCTCTTCCATCTTCGAGGGGCCACCAGTCACCGGTCACTCGTATCTTAGACAATCAATCGGATCGAGGTTCGCCGCCAGATTAGCGGGGTAATACCCAAAAAACAGTCCTACGCCGACCGAAATCACAAATCCAATCGTCACCCACAGATATGAAAGCGTCGCCGGCACGGAAGGAACCGTGAGCCGCACGAGCGTAGAAATTCCCGCTCCAATTAATATCCCAATCGTCCCGCCCACCAGCGTGAGCACCACGGCCTCCAGCAGAAACTGCAACCGCACGTCTGCCCTTCGCGCGCCAATCGCTTTCCTCACACCAATCTCTTGGGTGCGCTCCGTCACGGAAATCAACATGATGTTCATCACGCCGATCCCGCCGACCAGCAACCCGATCGAGCTGATCACTGTCGTCAGAATCACCAATGCTCCCGTCAACTGGTTCCACAAATTGCTTAAAAAGTCCGGCGAGCTTAGCTCAAAATCATTTTCCTTTCCGGCCGGAATCCGGCGCAGCCGCCGCATCGCCTGAATCACCTCCCCTTGCGCCGTTTCCACATTCACATCTTTGGGAATGGTGAAAATCAGGATTAGCTCCTTCGCTTCCGGGTATTCCTTGTGGAATTTGCTCAGCGGAATAATCGCGAAAATATCCACGCCGGGGCCGAGGAACAAGCCTTGGTCGTGCTCGAACACGCCAATCACTTCGTAAGTGCTGCCGTTGAGACGCACGGTTTTCCCCAGCGAGTCTTCGTTAGGGAAAAGCGATTCGCTGATCGCCGCTCCCAGCACCACCACGGGCCGCGCGTGCGCTTCGTCAAACGCGCTGATGAACCTTCCGCGCGCAATCGTGAAAAGCGGCAATGCCGTCGTGTATGATGGCTCCGCTCCGCGCACAATCAGCTTTTCCACGCTGTGGTCCCCGTACGTGATGAGGTTCGTATCCCCGAGAAAAAATCCGCGCGTCCCCACGGTGTTTATATCCTCGACGTGGGGAGCCGCTTGGCGGATTTGCTCGGCGTAACCGTACTCGAAGTACCTGCGCACACGGATCCGCTGCGGCATGCGCGAGGGATCCGTCCCCGGTGGAAAGCGCGTTAGAAAATATGTCCGCGAGCCCAGCGATTCCACGCGGTCTTGCACGAACTTGTTCAGTCCCTGGATGATCGCCGCCATGGAAATCACCGAGGAAACGCCGATGACGATTCCCAGCACGGTCAATGCCGACCGCACTTTGGACGACCGCAGTGTCTGCATCGCCGCAAGAAAATTTTCTCGCGCCTGCTCGATTGTCATCAGCGCCATTTAGTCTGACCTCAATGCAACCACCGGATCCAGCTTTGCCGCCCGCAATGCCGGGTAAATCCCAAAAAACAATCCCACCGCCGAGCTCATGATCACGCCCATCACCGCTACCGATGTACGCACGGAAGCAGGAAAGGGCGTATATGTCCGCAGTACTAGCGCCACAAGAAAGCCCAGCGCGATCCCGATGACTCCCCCCGCAATGCATTGCATGAAGCTTTCCGTGATGAACTGCTTCAGGATGTCGCCTTGCGTGGCCCCCATCGCCCGCCGCACGCCAATCTCTCTTTTCCGGAGCGTCACGCTCACCAGCATCACGTTCATGATTACGATGCCGCCGATAATCACCGAAATCGCGCTCACCAGGATAAAGACGCCGAAGAATGCCGAGCTAATGCTCTTCCACAAGGCCATGTAGCTGTCTTTCGTGCCGATGAAAAAATCGTTCTCCATTTTCCCGCTCAAGTGCCGTCGCGCCCGCAGGATGAGCTGCGCCTGGTCCTGCGCCGGCTCGAAATTTGCCGTGCTTGTCTTTACGTTGATCGTCAAACTGGTCGTATGGCTTCCTAGGATTTCCAGGAAGACGGGCAGCGGCACAATCACAAAGTTGTCCTGGTCTTGCCCAAGCACGCTCCCGATCTTCTCCATCACGCCGATAACGGTAAACTCGTCATTCCCGATCCGGATGCCTTTGCCGATCGGATCCACCCCGAGAAACAACCTTTGCACGATCGTGTCCCCAATCAGGCAGACGTAAGTGCGATGCTCTGATTCCCAGTTGCTGAAGTAGCGCCCCAGCTCCACGGTCCGTGAATCAATGTTGGCCATGTTCGGCGTTTGTCCGTAAAAGTTCACGTCCGTCGATTCTTTATCCTCGTATCTCGCCTTGACCGAGGCGCTGGCCGTGGCCCCCACTTCCCCGCATGCCGTACATGCTTCCTCGACAGCCCGTACGTCCTCCAGCTCAATCTTTTTGTATTTCAGCGCCTTGATGATGATGTTGAAGTCCGTCACCGCAAACGGCGTCCGCGCGATCTGGAAGACGTTCGTCCCCAAGTTGGCAATCTTGTTTTCCACGTACGCGTTCGCTCCCTGCACGATGGTCATCACCGTGATGAGCGTTGCCACGCCCATCGTCAGCCCAAGCATGGTCAGGGACGCGCGCAACTTGTGAGCATGCAGCGCACTGGCGCACTGAGCCAAGTTGTCGCGAATGGCAAGCATCGGCCTGGGAAGCTCTTTCCGTTACTCTATCAAAATCGAATCCAAGCTTGGGGAGACCAGGAGGCACCTGGGATAGGTTGGAACCCTCCTACTCTAACTACGAAGGGCAATGTTCAAGGGTTACCGGGGGAGAAATGCAGCCGTTGTTGATGAATCGGGATAGCGTAGACACCCAAATCGACTTCGACAGCATCCACATACTAGGGCGAGTTTTCAGCGGCACGAGTTTTTGAACGACGTTAGCCCTTCGCCTTGAAGGGACTATCCAGTAGGGTGGCGTCCTAATCTTTTCGAGGGCTTTCCTAACTCCCTTGGAATCACATCGTTAGCAGACCCTCCCTGCTAAGTCCCGTCAAATCACATCCTTACGGAAAACGGGGGGAGGGGGGCAGACCGCCAGCTTCTCTATAAAGAAACCGCCTGCGAGGAAATGTCTTCTCTAAGAACTCTTTGCCGAAATAGGCGAAGCGCTCCGACCATAAGATTCGGAGCGCCTCGTTTGTTGCTTCAGGGGGAGGAAACTTACTTCGGTGCAGTGCCCGGCTGCGTCTTCGCGTTGTGCTTCTTGCGATAGATGTTCTTCGACGCGGCGTTCTGTTCCTTGTTGATTTGTTTCTTTTCGCTGGCGTTCAGCTTGCCGCCGTTCGCCTTGCGGTCCGCGGCGACTTGCTTGTTGATTCCCTGTTGCTGTTTTTCCGCGCGTGCGGCTTCGCCGGCCGTCATCTGCCCGCTCTTGATGCCCTGGGCGATGCGGTCCTGCTGGTTTTCCCGGCGCTGTCCAACTTTGTTATTGCCATAGTGGGCGGTGTTGGCATTGTGCTTGTCATCGTAAATCTGCTTGGACATTTGGTTTTGCTTCCGGTTGACCTGCTTTTTCTCCGCGGCGGTCAGTTTGCCACCATTGGCGGCGCGGTCGGCCGCGGTTTCCTTGTTGATGGCAGCTTCTTTCTTTTCCAGGTTCTTCGTCTCGCCCGCGGTCAATTGCCCGCTCTTCACGCCGCTGGCGATGCGATCCTGCTGATTTTCTTTGCGCTGCTCTACGGTCGGTTTGGGCTTTTCGGCAGGTGCTGGCGCCGCGGCCTCTCCGCTCTGCGAGGACGATTGCGATCCCGAGGAAGATTGATCCTGCGCCACGGCCACGCCGCCAACAAGCAAAATCGCGGCGGGCAGGACGCTCCACTTCATCCAGCTGAATTTCATGTTCGTCTCCTAGACTGTCTGTCGTGTCGGAATTTCTGCGTGTCCCTGGTCCCTGTATTCCCCGATTTTGGAGAGGGAACTAGCGCGTGACTACTGGCCCAACGTACAGGTTTTCCAGATTGGAAAGGCTACGAGTTACTTTTGATCGTTCTTGAATTTTACGGTGACCGTCAGATGCATGGCTGTCGGGTTTCCATCCAGCCGCGCCGGTTCATATTTCCATTGTTTCAACGCCACCTTGGCGGCTTCGCGCAAGAAGACTGGCCCGGAGATCACGCTCACGTCCCGCACATTGCCTGAAGCATCGATGAGCGCATCAAGGGTGACGTCTCCAGCGACGCGATTGGATTTTGCAAGCTGTGGATACGCTGGCAGCACGGCACGAATCAGCCGCGCCGGCTGAACTTCGCCTCCCACGGGGAGCGTTCGCTCGACCGGGGCGGCGGGGCTCGGCAAGTTCGCATGCAGAGGTACATCCGCAGCCACCGGGGCTTCACCGATATTGGGGGCTATGAGAGCCTCAGAACTGCTTGGGGCAGCGCTCGTTCCCGACATGACGCGAGGGGAAGCCAACGTAAAGTCGCGCGCAAGTTCGGGCTTGGATGTCCCAGACGGCCTTTCCTCTACGACCGGCTCACGCGAGCTTGCAGAAACTGCGGAGAGCGTGGCTGGTCTTTGAACCTCGCGTGTGCTGACATCCTTTTGGCTATCGCCGGTAAACCAAAGGACGGACCGCCGACTGGAGCTGTCGAGCACTTCGACGAGAAACGGGCCAGAGCTTTCCACAGCTGCCCGCTCCTCCAATCCAGCATCACCTCGGCTTTCTTGCGGAAGAGAGGCGACTTCGCCAGCTCCGGCCTTTCCCGTGGATTTGTTGGCAATCGCGATAACCGCGGCGGCCACAAGCAAGGTCCCCAGGCAGGTCACCGCAACGACGTAACCTACGCGCGCCTTTTGCGCCTTCATCCGCACCGTTTGCACGCGCCTTTGCCGCTCCTCGTGTTGCGTCACAGCGGGAGCTTCAAAACTGTTTTGCTCTAGCCTTTCGTGCGCGCGCACGGCTCGAACCATCTCCGCATCGATGCCCGGAGTCTCGAGCTTCTGTGGGGAAGTATCAGCCTCCGATATCCAAAAACCTTGCGAGTTGCTGGGCAGAGGCGCAGGATTTTCGGCGACAAGCTCTTCGTCAAATTCTTGCGGCGAATCCTCGTAGAACCCCGTGGTTCCAGCGCTCTGCGCCCCGGGCTCTTCCACAGGGTCGCGAAGAAATACGGGTGGCCCCGGCAAAGGTTGCGTGCTGAACGTACCCTCGCGTTGCCACAAGGATTCCAAATGCGAATCCAGTTCCTTCATTTTGAGTTCGGAAGTTTCGAGAACTGGTTCTGCAGACGCTTTAGGCATTGCTTGCGGAGCCACTCTTGGGGGGAAGGGCTCAGGTGCTTGTTTGCCCGTTCGGCGGTTCCATTCTGCGTCCCATTCTCTTTTCAAATCATCGGTCAAGCCAGCAGTGTGCCCGACGTTCACCGCATCGGGAGAAACTGAAGCCTGACCCGTGGCTGAGGACAGCCAGTATCGGATTTGATCGCGGCTCCTCTGTGACAGATTGAGGAATTGGACTCCCGCAGTTCGCTCGAACTCGTGAGTCCAGACCACGCGGCCCGCCGCTTGAAACGAATCGCCGAAGACATTCGCTTCATGCGGGATGGACATGCAGCCCATGGCCTCAAAGGTGAAATCAATGGGCTCTTTGAGCGAGGGGGGCTGCTCGAACTGAAAGCACATGCCTCTTTCGCTCAGGTCAATGAGCTTGCCCCAATTGTTCTGGCCAAAAAACACCAGCACGATCCAATTAAGCGCTTCTCTCGAGCTGGAGCGCCGCTCGTTGGTTCTCCAATCGTGTTTGTGAGCTGCCGCTGAGTTGAACATGGTAGTACTTCTCCGTAGTAATCGATCGGTTCCTCCAGGGCGGGCGTCTGAAAGTCGTTTCGGTTGGTAATCTGCTTGTCGTTTAGTGCTTCTACTTCCGCGAATCAGCCTCCCGTTTGCGTGCGGTCCTGTAGCTGGGGCCAAGCCGCGGGAAGATCAATCTGACTATGGCTAGCCTCGTCAAAAAGGACGAAGCCTCTAACATCCGAGAGCCTTTGCTTCACGAATTCCTTTAGTTTTTCTTCGTAATGGGAATCTTCGCGGGGCCAGGAGAAGGCCCGTGGAATCTCAATGGCGAGCCGGGCGCGCTGCCTGGCAGGAAGGAACACCGGATAGCTCAGGTGAATGGATTCTTCCTGGCTCAGGCTCCCGTCCCCTTTGAGGCGGCTCATGATCACCACTCCCGGGCCGTCGGTCAGACGGTAATCAAGGTCTGTTTGATTGCTCAAATCGTAGGAAAGAATCAGGGAGGAATGGGCCTTGTCCACTTCACGAAGCTGAGCTGCAACGTAAGAAGCTTTGATTCCCTCGCGGCTCCATCCCGTTCGCGACTCTTTGGGAGGCTTTTGGAACGCCGGTCGGGCCAGCGTCAAAATGGCGAGCAAAAGTACGGCGCCTGCGGAGCTTGCGATGATAAGCAACTGTTTTCTGGACACTGCTATCTCCGAATCGCATGCGAAAACTGAGCCTGCGAATAGGCTTTTACGTTCGGTTTGTTGGCCGGCGGGCAATCCCCGACAACTGCCACTTCCGGCGAGGATGAAGAAGCCTTAACCTGGGGGTAGGCTGGTTCCCTGGGAGTTAAGGTGGGCTGGAGGTTCGCTGAGGAGTCTAAGGCTGGCATATTTGATTGTCAACCTGCTAAATGTCCAACAGGTCGCCTCGTAGTACTTAACACCACAGTCTTTAGTGTCAGAAGAGGAGGAAACGTATCACAGGGATCAGCCTCGAAGAGGCAGGGTTCAAGTGGACGGGCCCTCGGTCTGCTCGACAAAAAAGGCGGCTACACGAGCCGCCCAGGTCCTAATTGCCTTGCGAGGTCTGCGGAGTGGCGTTACTTCTTTTCTTCCGAAGAGGGAGCCGGTGCGGCGGGGGGCGCCTGGGCCGGCGGTGCCGGCGGCGTGTGCGATGCGCCCGACATGCCTTCCTTAAAACTGCGGATGCCCTCGCCGAAGCCCTTCATGATTTCCGGGATGCGCTTTCCGCCGAAGAAAATCAGGATAATCGCAAGAACAACCATCCAATGAAAAATGCTGAACTCACCCATGAACTGCCTCCACGCGCCCCCCGACACAGTCGAGGCGCGCTAACCTCAAACCCTAGCGCAGTCTTTCGTATGCGGCAAGACTGTCCTGTAGGTAGCACCTATAGGATAACACGGTCGTCCCCTGCGCGGCGTGTCACCCGCTCCCGGTCCAGGTATTCCAGCAAGGGAATGGCGTACTTCCGGGTAATCCCGGTTAGTTCCTTGAAAGTGGGCACGGAGATGCGCTCGCCCTTGGATTTTTTGTAGGCGGCCATCCGCGCTTTAAGTTCGGCGAGGGCTTCTCGGTGAAAGATCAATTCAGGTGAAGCGCGCACAAGATTCTTCTCGCGCAGCAAAATCTGAAGCAGGCGCTCCGCCCGCTTGGTCTCGATGGCGAGCTTGGCAAGAACTTCCTTCACCGAGGGTACTTGCAGTCCTGCGGCCGCGAAGGCCGCTTCAATTGCATCTTTGGCTCTTGTTTCTTCCGGCTGAAGCTTAATCTCCGAGCCAGCTTTCTTCACCAATTCGCCCGCCGCATCGAGTTTCTTCTGCGCCGCCAATTCTTCGAGGGCAGCGCGGAAAGTTTCGGCTCGTACGCGCTTTCCCAGGCTGGCCCGCAAATCTTCGCGGAGAATTCCCGGCAGGAGCGGGTTCTCTTTTTGAAATCTCTCAACTTTCTCTAAAGTCTTTTTCTGAACTTCCGCGAAGACTTTTCCCGATACCAATACCAATGGCTCAGCGAAAACCGTCTTGATGCGCGCTGCCTCGGAGAGTTTCCGGGCAGCGCCGCGGATTTCCTCCTCCATCCACGCCGTGCGTGCAACGATTTCTTCGTAGCCGAGACCGAGAATCGCTCGCTCCGTCATCGCCGCAAGAATTTCTTGGCGATTTCCCCGCTCAACTGTTTCGAGATACGCAATTCGTCCTGTGTCGCGCAGCATTGGGCGCCGCGCCAGAGGATCAAGCGTCATTCCACCGCCGATGGTCACCACCGGTGAGAATTGCCTCACGATGAATCGATCGCCAGCCAGCACGAGAATCTCGTCGCGCAATTTCAGATTTGCGAACGCGGTGCCGCCCGGCGGCAATTCTCTTTGTCCGTGAAAGAAAACTTCCGCAATAGTCTCCGCCGTTCCTGCGTGGAAGTGCACAGGTGTGCCCTGCTTCATTTTTCGTGCTGATGCCAGCAGTTCCAGCCGTACATCGATTCGTCGCGTCTTGCGAAATTTCCCGCGCGTTGCCAGAACCATTCCCCGCTTCAGGGCGGTGTGCTCGATTCCCGCCAAATTCACAGCAGTGCGCTGACCGGGCATGGCGCGTTCCACAGCTTTTCCGCCCGACTGTACGCCGCGCACGCGCAGATGCTCTCCACCGGGAAAGAGTTCCACTTCATCGCCCGGGCCCACGCTGCCGGAAATCAGCGTGCCGGTTACTACGGATCCGAATCCCTTCATCGCGAATGCACGGTCAATCGGCAGACGAAAATACCGCGAAGCATCTTTCGCTGCGGCGCTACCCGCGGCAGCGTGAAGGGCTTTCTTCAGTTCTTCAAGGCCTGCGCGGGTTTTAGCGCTTACCGGAACGACCGGGGCCTTTTCCAAAAACGATCCGCGCAAGTATTCTTCGGCCTCCAGCCGCACCAGCTCGAGGGTATCGCTATCCACGAGATCGCTTTTCGTGAGCGCCACCACGCCGCGCTGCACTCCCAGCAAGCGGCAAATGTCGAAGTGCTCGCGCGTCTGCGGCTTGATGGATTCGTCGGCGGCAATCACCAGCAGCAGCACGTCGATCCCCGCCGCGCCCGCCAGCATGTTGCTCACGAACCGCTCGTGCCCCGGAACGTCCACGAATCCGAACCGCACGCCATTTTCTTCGAGAAAAGCGAAGCCCAAATCAATGGTGATGCCGCGGCGCTTCTCTTCTTCGAGCCGGTCGGGATGCGTGCCGGTCAGCGCTTCAACCAGCGCGGACTTGCCGTGGTCAATGTGCCCGGCCGTGCCGACGATCACGCTCTTCGTTGACGCCGTTTCTGTTGCACTAGCCATAGTCGCGCGGAACAAAAGTTCCGCTGTTTGGATGCTAATGGAGGAGAGAATCACCGGTCAAACCCACGGAGTTATCTTGCGGAGGCGATTTCGTCCACGATGGCTTGCGCGGCGGCGCGAGGGTCGGTAGCAGCAAGAATCGGACGACCCACCACGAGGAAATCGGCGCCGGCGCGAATCGCCTCCCTGGGCGATGCTTTGCGCGATTGATCGTCGGCCGCGGGCTGCACGTCGGAGTCTTTTGGCCGCACGCCGGGGGTGACGATCAGAAAGCCGTCTCCGCATGCCTTGCGAATGGCTTTGGTTTCCTGAACAGAGGCGACCACGCCGTCCACTCCCGCTTCCTTGGCAAGTTGCGCTAGCTTGACGACGCGCGACTTGGGCGTGCCCCCGACACCAACTTCTTTCATGGCTTTGTGGTCCATGCTGGTGAGAATTGTGACGGCCAGCAGGCGCGGCCGGTCCGCACCCATAGGCACACCGGCGCTGATGGCCTGGGACGCTGCTACCATCATGGCTTTGCCGCCTAGCGCGTGCACGTTCACGAGCTGCACGCCAGTCATGGCTGCGGCGGACAGCACTGCTCCGGCGACGGTGTTTGGGATGTCGTGGTATTTCAGGTCCAGGAAAACGCCCGCGCCGAGCGCTGCGATCTCTTTCACGGCGGCAGGACCCGCAGCGGTGAAAAGCTGGTTGCCGATCTTGAACATGCCTACAAGATCGGCAATCTGCGTGGCAAACTTCACCGAGGAAGATAAGGAATCAAAGTCGAGCGCGACAATCAGGCTGCTGCGGGGATGGGCATCAAAGGTGGTCTGGGTCATAAATGACCCCGACCTCCTTCGGGGTCAGTGCTTTTTAGGCAACTGCATCAGCTCGAGCCGGACCTGGCTCACACCCGCGTGAATTAAGCCGAGGTCACGGGCCACTCGATAGGATACATCAATTTCGCGCCCTTCCTGGTAGGGCCCGCGGTCGTTGATACGTACAAGTAAAAACTTGCCGTTGCGCGGGTTCACGACGCGAACCAGAGAACCAAAGGGAAGGTTAGGATGGGCCGCCGTCAAGGCATCAGTGGAGAAAATCTCGCCATTGGCGGTTTTGCGGCCATTGAACCCTGGGCCATACCAACTGGCATTGCCTGCCCAGGTCTTAATCGGCTTCACGGGTTGATTCAAATGCGCTACCAGGGGGGCTTCCATCACGGGAGCGATCAGAAACATGAGGAGCACCCACCGGAACGCGGCCCAGATCATGAAGAGTCGATGTCTCATAGTGTGTGTTTTTTACTACTAATTCCAAAAAAGTGTAGCAAAAATGGGTCGTTATGTCAACTGTTTCCTGCTTTGAATTTGTCCCTTATCTCATTCAAAGTAAACATCTTAGCTCGTTCTAGGACGTTCGTAAGGGTGTCGACCAGCCGCTCACTGGCCGCCGGGTCAGTAAAACTGGCCGTCCCGACCTGTACCGCCGACGCACCTACAGAGAGGTATTCAAGCACGTCGTCTACCGTCTCGATGCCTCCAAGACCTATAATTGGTGACCGAACCGCCTTCCGCGTTTCCCAAACCAGCCTCAAAGTAATGGGTTTAATGGCGGGGCCGGAAAGACCCCCGGTAGAGCACCCCAGGCGGGACTGGCCCGTACGGAAATCCAGGGCCATTGCTGGGTAGGTATTTGCCACCGTAAAGGCATCGGCCCCAGCCTCCTCGGCGGCACGGGCAATAAGTCCAATGTCTGTAACGAGGGGGGAGAGTTTGACCCAGAGGGGGCGCTTCAATGCGGCTTTTCGCGCGGCGGCCACTACCTCAGAGACCAGGCTGGGGTCGCTGCCGAACTGCATGCCGCCTCTTTTGACGTTGGGGCAGGAGATGTTGAGCTCATAGCCAGCCAGACCTTCAGCGGCTTCAAGGACCCTAATCACCTCGACGTAGTCTTCCAGGGTGCAACCGAAGACGTTGGCGATGACGGCCGTATCAAATTTTCGCAGTACCGGGAGTTTTTCGGCCACGAAGGCGCGAACGCCCACATTTTGAAGGCCGACGGCATTCAACATTCCGGACGGAGTGGGGTAAAGCCGGGGTGGGGGCGCTCCTTCAATGGGTTCCCGGGAGAGGCCTTTGGTAACGAACCCGCCCAGACGGTTCAGGTTGACGAGATGCGCGAATTCGATGCCGTAGCCGAAAGTGCCACTGGCAGCGAGAATAGGATTCCGCAGGCGCAACGCGCCAATCTGCACACTCAGATCAACCGCGCGGGCGGAGGTCACTTCGAGGACAAGAATAGCACGGACTCAGAGTCAGGTCACGTGAGGGCGATCTGTCTGCGCAGGCAGGCTCGTGACTAGTGAGTCGCGGAAGAAGCTACCGCCGCTTTAGTTTTGGCGGCTCTGAGCTGCGATCCTTTCAGGGCTTCGGAGAGGACGTGGCCGTCGCGGGGAGCGAGGGTTATGCTGCAGAGGGCGGCGAGAGTGGGCGCGATGTCAGCGGGCGTCACCGATTGAAAATACTCGCCGGGCTGAATGCCAAAACCCATCAAGAGCACGGGGACATGTTGATCGTAGTTGTAGGGAACACCATGACCGGTACCGTAGGAGCGCGACTTACCCGTCGGCGTGCTATCCATCAGCCAGTAAGGCTTTGGGACGACGAAGAGGTCGCCGCTACGACCTGGGAAATAGCTGAGAGCGAAGGCGTGAAGTAAGGGGCTTTGGGTGGCGGGACGGTCCTTTAGTTCTTCGGCGCGATAGACGGCGGCGACGCCGGGTTGCGACAACGCTGCTTCGATGACCGCCTGCATGGCCGTATGGTCGTGAAGTAGCTTGTCGTAAACGCCCGGGGCAAAATAAATGTCGCTTCCGTTGACAAACGCGACGGAGGGTTTCGGGTAATTGAGAGGAGCGAGAACCTTTTCGATTTTGTCCTTCAATTCGGGGAAATGCAGCAGGCCCGAGTCGAAACCAGTTTGTTGCAGGTCTTCAGGAGTGGGAACCACACCGTGGTCGGCGCTGAGCGCGACAACGTAATTGCCGCGGCCAACTCTTTGGTCGAGATGCGCGAAGAGATCGCCGAGGTCTTTGTCCAGCCGTATGAGAATGTCCTGAATCTCGCGACTGCGCGGGCCGAAAGCGTGGCCGACGTAGTCCACCGTAGAATAACCAACAGCGAGAAAATCGGTTCCGTCGGCCTTGCCGAGATTCATGGTGTCCACGGCTTTCTTTGCGAGTTCGGTGAGCGCTGTGTCGGCGTAGGGGCTTGTGGCCCATTGGCTGTAAAACGCCTGATCGGGTTCGCCTGTGCCTGTTTTTCCGCGCAAGGAATGAGGAAAGGTAAAGTCCCAACCGTCAGGAGGAACGGCGCCAAGGGCTTTTTCGCCATACCAGTAGGATTTCTCGGGGAGTGAAAGAGCCCAGGTCTTGCCGAAATCAGCTTTGGGAGAATGCGCCTTGGCTTGTTCTTCGATGAAGGTTTGCACCTCATATGGGCTTGAAGTGACCCAATTGCCGCTATCGAACCAAGTGACAGCGTCGGCTTTGTGGCCGGCCATGGTGAGCGATGCGCGGGCTTTTAGTGAAAAGGTGACGATGCGCGTAGCGCCGCCGGTTTGAAATTTCAGTTCTTCGGCAAAAGACGGCACGGCCATGCGGGCGGCGGAATCGCCGCCCTGTGGTGTGGCTCCGGCATAGCCTACGTTTTTCACGTTTGCATCGGACGTGCAGGTCACAAGCTTTTTCGTTTCGCGGTCCCACCAGGCGTTGGCGACCATGCCATGCGTGGCGGGGAAGGCGCCCGTGGAAATGGTGGAGTGGCCAACGCAGGTTTCTGTGGCGGCGTAAGGATAAGCGGCGTCGCGAAACCATGCCCCCTCGTCGACGAGGTGCTTAAGGCCGCCCGTCCATTGAAAGCGAAACTTGTCCACGTAATCGGCCCGCATTTGGTCGACGACGAGTAATACGACGAGTTTTGGCCGTCGTGGAGAGCTTGCGGCTCTAGGTGAAGTGGCTTGCGCGCCGGTAAAAGCCGGGAAAGTTCCGAGAAGTGCTAGAAGCACAGCAAGACTCGATGCTTTGGCGCGGCGGTTGAAAGGCGAGAAGTAGATCCCTTGCTGCGCTCGGGATGACAAAACCTGGCGATCGCAGCGACGTTGCGTAAGTTTCATTAGAAACCAGCCTTGGATCGAGGTTCTCTTGCGGTACATAGCGGGTTCAGCCTCCGGACAGCGCTGCGAAGTTTATCATGCGAACTTCCCGGCGTTCTAAGTGACTGGATTGACCGTTCGGCGGCCACCAATGATACGATTACCCGACCCATGCGCATCGTGGAAAAAGCACAACTGATGTCTGCCGAAGAAATCGACCGCACGCTTCAGCGGCTGGCGCATGAAATTGTGGAAAAAAGCGGCGGGACAAAACACCTGGCGCTAATTGGCATCGTTCGGCGGGGCGTGCCGCTGGCTCAGCGGATTGCGCAAGCGATGCGCGGAATCGATGGCGTGAATGTGCCAGTGGGTGTGCTGGACATTACGCTGTACCGAGACGACCTTTCAAAAGTGGCGCCGCAGGCGGTGCTGCGGTCTTCGGACATTCCATTTGGCGTCGACAATATGGACCTGGTGCTGGTGGACGATGTTTTGTATACGGGACGGACGATTCGAGCGGCCATGAACGGGATTTTCGACCTGGGACGGCCGAAACGGGTGAGGCTGTGCGTGCTGATTGACCGCGGGCACCGCGAGATGCCCATCGAGGCGCAATACACCGGTCGCCAGGTTCAGACCAGCGACACGGAGATTATCGAGGTACGTTTGCGGGAAATTGATAAGGAAGAGCGCGTGGTGCTGGTGGACCGCGTGGAATAGTTTAGGCTTCAAGTTTTCGCTTCAGGGAATCGAGCCGGCTATCTTATGATTTGAGTGAGGACATTGAGTTACCGCTTCCGCGATCTGCTCGCTCTGGAACCGCTCACGGCGGGCGAACTTCGATTTCTTCTCGACCAGAGCAAACCTTTCCAGGAAATCCAGAAGCATCCGTTGAAAAAAATGGCCACGCTGCGTGGCAAGACTGTGGCGCTGGCGTTTTTCGAGAATTCCACGCGTACCCGCATCAGTTTTGGGACAGCGGCGTCGCGGCTGGGCGCGGACACCATGAACCTGCAGGCCGAAGCGTCGAGCATTAAGAAGGGCGAAACGCTGCTAGACACGGCGTTCAACCTGAATGCAATGAAACCGGATTGCTTCGTGATGCGACATTCGGCTTCGGGCGCGGCGGATTACGTGGCGCGGTATCTGGACATTCCCGTGGTGAACGCGGGGGATGGAACTCACGAGCATCCATCGCAGGGATTGCTTGACGCGCTGACGATTCGCGACCGACTGGGAGCTATTGAGAATCTCAACGTGACGATTCTCGGAGACCTTTTGCATAGCCGCGTGGCGCGGTCGAACATTCACCTGCTGGGAAAATTCGGGTGCCGGTTCACCCTATGTGGACCCTCAATCTGGGTGCCGAGAGAGTTGGAGAAGATTGCTCCGGGCGTGCCCATCCGTTGCGTTTACAAGATAGAAGACGCCTTAGAGGATGCGCACGTCATTATTATGCTGCGCGTGCAGACCGAGCGGCTGAACGATCCCCCGCTTTCCGCGAACGATTACATCTTGCTCTATCAGTTGAATGCAGAGCGGTTGAGGCGCGCACATCGAGACGCGATTGTGCTGCATCCTGGGCCTATTAACCGGGGGATCGAGATTACGCCGGACGTGGCCGATGGGCCTCAGTCGTGCGTGCTCGAGCAGGTGACCAACGGCGTGGCCGTGCGTATGGCCATCCTGTACCTGGTGATTGCAGGGGCAACGGAAAGCGGGACGCACCCGGCGCTCGAAGCGAAACCAAAGGAATCCGCGAATGCTACTGATTAAGAACGGGCGCCTGGTTGATCCCGCCAGCAAGACGGATGCGGCCCTGGATGTGTTGCTGGATGGAGAGAAGATCAAAGAGGTAGCGCTTGCGGGGAAGATTGGAACCGGGACCGGCGCGGAGATATTCGATGTGAAAGGGCTGATCGTTGCGCCGGGATTTATCGATCTGCACGCGCATCTGCGGGAGCCGGGGCAGGAGTCTTCCGAAACCATCGAGACGGGAACGCGGGCTGCGGCGAATGGAGGTTTCACGGCAGTGTGCTGCATGCCGAACACGAAGCCGGTGAATGACAACGCGTCCGTGACGCGATTCATTCTGGACCGTGCGAAGGCCACCGGCAGGGTGCGAGTGTGGCCGATTGGCGCAGCTTCGATGGACAGCAAAGGCGAGGCGATTTCCGAGATCGCAGGGATGAAAGAAGCGGGCATTGTGGCGGTTTCGGACGACGGGAAACCCATCGCCACCGCCAAACTGGCCCGGCAGGTGATGGATTATTGCCGGTCGCTTGATTTGCCGGTCATTGAGCATGCCGAGGATGTTTCACTTGGGGCGGGTGCGGTGATGCGTGAGGGCGTGAGTTCGACGCGGCTTGGGCTGCGAGGCATGCCGGCGGCCGCCGAAGCGGTGTGCGTGGCGCGCGATGTACAGCTCGCGGAATTGACCGGCGCGCGGCTGCATATCGCCCATCTTTCGGCAAAGGCCTCGCTCGAACAGGTGCGGTGGGCGAAGTCGCGTGGATTGCGAGTCACCTGCGAAGTGACGCCGCACCACTTCACATTGATTGACGAGAATGTGACGTACGATTCGCGGTTCAAAATGAACCCTCCGCTGGCGGCACGCGAAGACCGGGTAGCACTGCTCGAAGGGCTGGCGGACGGGACGGTGGATGCTATTGCGACGGATCATGCGCCGCACGAGCCGGCGCTGAAAGATGTGGAGTTCGACCGCGCCCCCTTCGGGATTCTGGGATTCGAGACAGCGCTCGCGCTGGCGCTGGAACAACTGGTGTATTCCGGGAAGATTTCGCTGATGCGGATGGTCGAGCTGTTTACCGCGGGACCAGCGGGGGTCCTCGGAATAGAGCGCAAGATTGCGGCTGGGCAACCGGCAGATCTGACAATTTTTTCAACGGACCGCACCTGGATTTATAGCGTTGAGGAATCGCCGAGCAAATCACGAAACTCGCCGTTTGATGGACAGAAGTTCAAGGGTGCGGCGGCGGCAACGATCGTCGGCGGGCGGATTGTTTATAAAAACTAAGAAGAAAAACTCCGGGACAAATACAACCAGAGGAGATTGCGAAGTTTATCGTTAGTGCGTTGCGGGTTCGGCGGCGGGGTGCAGACCGTGTTGCGGGACTTCGTGGATACCACGGGCGGGCGGCTCGATGCGCTGGCGATAAAAATGATCGAGAGGAATGCGGCCCTTGCCGATGGCATAACCCTTTTCAATGGCTTTGGTGACGTAAGTTTTCGCCAGGGCGGCAGCTTCGAAGAGCGAGCGGCCGGAAGCCAACTGGGCAGCGAGGGCAGAAGAAAAGGCGCAACCCGTGCCGTGAGTGTTTTCAACTTTGACCTTGTCAGCGGCCAAGTGAGTGATTTCCCCGCCCTCCAATAAGATATCTACGGCGCGTTCCATATGGCCGCCTTTGACGATTACTGCGTGCGCGCCCATCTCGACGAGCTTGCGTGCAGCTGCCTCCATATCGGCTGGCTCTTTGATGGTCAGCCCGGTCAAGACTTCGGCTTCGGGGATGTTGGGAGTGATCACACTGACGCGTTTCAGAAGTTCCGTCGCCACGAATTTGATTCCGCCGGCGTCGAGAAGCTCTGCGCCGCTAGAAGACTTGATTACCGGATCGAGCACAACGTGAGCGAACGTGTGGGCGTCAAGGAATTCGGCGATGGCGGCGGCATTGCCGCGGTTGCCGAGCATGCCGACCTTTACGGCAACGATGGTGCAATCCTTGACCAGCGCTTCGAGTTGTGCGCGCAGCTCTGCGCTCGGCGTATTATGAACGGCTTCCACGCCCTCGGTGTTCTGTACCGTTAGGGAAGTAATGGCGGCGATACCGTAGCAGCCGTGAGCGGCGAAGGTCTTTAGATCCGCGGCGGTTCCTGCGCCGCACGAGGGATCGAATCCCGCGATGGTCAGGAGAATCGGCGGAGCGCCGTGGCCATTATGCCCGTTGGTCATCTTTCTTTCTTCTTTCCCACCCTACTTTTTTCTATCAAGGTGCCTCGTTCACATTTTTTCGAAGCAGCTTGACTTCCACTCTTGCCTAGATTCTTTTTCGCGGCGTCATGGTTTACCACGCTTCGCGAAAAACGTTGGCTCCAAGCGAAAATTGCCGGCTGCGCTAGACTCCGCGGGAGGATTTCTCTCCTGCGGCTTCGAAGCACGCCGGCAAATGCGAATGTACGCGCAGATTTTTCCCAGCGCAAGGAAAAAATTGAAAAATTCTCTCTCTAGGAGTAAAAACTCAACTTGCCGTTGGCCCCTTCGATAATCTGCCCCGTTCAAAGGACGCCGGAGGAACGAAAGATGAAACATTTTTTGTCGGGAGTTCTCCTTCTTCTATTTGCCGCAGGCGCAAACGCACAAAGCAAAACAGACGAAAAAGCCGTGCGCAAGCTTCCTCAGGATTTCTGTGAAGCTTGGGCCAGGCATGACGGGCATGAACTGGCAAAGATCATGGCGGAGGACGTGGATTTTGTGACCGTCGCGACGACCTATCTGCACGGACGGGCGGATTTCGAAAAATTTCATACCCGGCTGCTGAGCGGGCGGTTTAAGGATTCGACGAACACCGTGCTGCAAACCAAGGTAAGGTTCCTGCACCCCGACATGGCCGTGGTTCACTGGAGCTGGAAGATCGAGCATGACCGGAGCATGGATGGGACTATGCGCTCGGAGCCGCGCTTCGGCATGATGACCATGGTGGCGGAAAAGCGGAATGGTACGTGGTTAGTTGTTGTTGCCCAGAACACGAACGCGGTGTTGGGCGTACCGCCGGAACTGCAGGACATTAAAACGCCGATTCCCATACCGGGAACCGGCGAGAAACCCCAATAATCCCTTAGAACCTTAGAAGCGGTTAATTATGGAAACAGACCGCGGACGAGAGTAGCTTCAGCGACGCGGCCTACGGCAAGGATCATGGCGCCGGCGCGGGGCGGAACGTGGTGCTTGCGCATAGTTTCCAACATTTCGTTGAAGGCGCGCACCATGACCTTCTGCAGTCGAGCGTTGACCTCGTCGGCGTCCCACATCAGGCCTTCCTGGTTCTGCACCCATTCGAAGTAGCTAACGGTGACGCCGCCGGCGTTGGCAAGAATGTCGGGCAGAACAGTGATCCCTCGGCGGGCCAAGATCTCGTCGGCGTGAGGCGTGGTGGGGCCGTTAGCAGCTTCGGCGATTATGCGAGCCTTGATTGCTTCGGCGTTGTGCAGAGTGATCACGTTTTCGAGCGCGGCGGGGACTAAGATGTCGCACTTCATAGTGAGCAGTTCGTCGTTGCTGATGCGGGAAGCTCCCGGCATGCCAACGACGGTGCCGGAACGCTCTTTGTACCGCATGGCTTTGATGGGATCGATGCCGCGAGGATTGGTGACGCCGCCGCGGGTGTCGCTGAGCGCAACAATCTTGGCCTTCTTCTCAGCAAAGAGGCGGGCGGCGGTGCATCCTGCATTGCCAAAGCCCTGAATGGCCACGCTCGCGCCACGAAGAGGTATCTTTTTCACTTTGCAAGCCTCTTCGACGACGTAAAGCAGGCCGCGTGCAGTTGCTTCGCCGCGTCCTTCGGAACCGCCAATGGAAACCGGCTTGCCCGTTACTACGCCATGCGCGGCGTGCCCGATGGTCATGGCGTAAGTGTCCATGATCCAGGCCATCGTTTGGGCGTCGGTGTACATATCTGGCGCAGGAATATCCTGGGCGGGGCCGATGAGGGGAAGTATTTCGCTCGCGTAACGGCGCGTCATGCGCTCAAGTTCGCTCTTGGACATGCGCTTGGGGTCGCAGATGACGCCGCCCTTTGCGCCGCCAAAAGGAACGTTGACCGTGGCGGTCTTCCAGGTCATCCAGGCCGCCAGAGCTTTTACTTCGTCGAGGGTGACGTTGGGGTGGTACCGGAGGCCGCCCTTTCCGGGTCCGCGAGAGACGTTATGCTGCACGCGATAGCCGGTGAACACTTTCACCTGGCCGTTGTCCATCTTGGTGGGCAAGGAGACTTCCAGAACGCGCTTTGGAGTGCGAAGAATCTGGCGCAGGCCGGGATCGAGCTTCAGGAATTCCGCCGCCATGTCGAACTGAATTTGCGCGATGCGGAAAGGATTCAAGTCTTCGCGCGGAGCAATGCGCGGCACCATCGGCGGTGCGCCTATCTTACCGGGAATTGTGGGTTTTGCGACCGTGGCCATCGGCGTCGGTCCTTTCGTCAGTTTGATTTAACTCGAGCAGTCGTCTGTGTAACTGGCCCGGACTCGTTCCTCGATCAGCGAGTTTTTCAACCGCTTGCTGCAAACTTATTGGAACTAACAACATACGCATCGCGGCAGGCGATGGAACAGAAGTGCAGAAGTTGTTCGCCGTCGCGCATGGGAATGGAGAGGGTCTCGTCCACATGCATACCGCAAACCGGGTCGCGCACAAGCCGCCGCGTCAGATTCGGGGCCGGTGGCTCACCAGACACATTCGCGGGTTGCTGTGGGCTTGTGGCGTTCTGTAACAAAGAACCGAAAACGCGGCGAAGCAACGAGGCACCCCAAGAGATTACAAGGAGCCAAAACAGAAACCGGACGATGCGCGCAAGAAAAGCCATGGGTGTTTAAGACTTGTACCGCGCTGGTACCCCCAAGTCCCAGTGAGGTGAGTGTATGTAAGGCGAAAAGGGGTAGTCAAACGAAAAGGCGTAATTTCAAGGGGTTGCGAGGCAGGAGGCGTGGTAGGGACAGGGGTTGGGCTCAGCCAGAATGAAAGTAAACCTTTTATTTACAATAGATTGTGGGCTGGATGGCTCTCTTGACGCGGATATTGACGAAAAGGCACAAAAAAGCCTCGGAGGAAGTTGAAAAGACACTATTTAGCGGCGGGAATGCGGTCAATGCCCATGTATGGGCGGAGAACTTCAGGGATCAGGACGGAGCCGTCGGCCTGTTGAAAATTCTCGACAATTGCAATCCAGGTGCGCCCCACGGCGAGTCCAGAACCGTTGAGCGTGTGCACGAAGTCGCTCTTGCCGCCACCTTTTGGTTTGAAGCGAATGCCCGCGCGGCGCGCTTGAAAAGCTTCACAATTGGAACACGAAGAGATTTCGCGAAATTCGTTGCTCGAAGGAAGCCAAACCTCGATGTCGTATGTTTTTGCCGAGGCGAAGCCCATGTCGCCAGTGCAAAGCAGAACGGTGCGATGGTGCAGCCCCAGTTTTTGCAGAATGGCTTCGGCGTTTTTTGTCAGGGCTTCGTGTTCGTCGTAGCTTCTTTCCGGGTGCGTGAATTTGAAGAGCTCGACCTTTTGGAATTGATGCTGGCGGAGGATGCCGCGGGTGTCTTTTCCGGCGGCTCCGGCTTCCGAACGGAAGCAAGCCGTCCAAGCGGTGACGTTAATGGGCAGCTTTTCCTCGGGAATGGTTTCGTCGCGATAGAGATTATGGAGTTCGACCTCGGCCGTAGGGGTGAGCCAGAAGTCAGTGCCCTCGAGCTTGAAAAGGTCGGCCGCAAACTTCGGCAACTGGCCCGCGCCTGTGAGTGACGCGCTGTTCACCAGGAATGGCGGAAGGATCTCCGTATAGCCGTGCTCGCGAGTGTGAACGTCGAGGAAGAAGTTCGCCAAGGCGCGTTCGAGGCGTGCTCCCCAGCTTTTATAAACAGCGAAACGAGCTCCTGTAATCTTGGCCGCGGTTTCCAGATCCAGGATTCCTGCGCGCTCGCCGACTTCCCAGTGGGGCTTGGGCTGGAAATCAAATTTGGGGGGAGTACCCCAGCAGCGAACTTGTTTGTTGTCGGCCGCGCTGGCTCCTACCGGCACCGACGCGTGCGGGAGATTTGGAACCCCCAGCAAGACCATCCGCTGGATGAGGTCAAAGCCTGCAATCTTTTCGTCGGACTGCTTTATTTGCTCGGAGACTTGCTTCATTTCGGCGATGAGTGCGTCAGCGCTCTGCTTTTCCTTCTTCAAACGCGCAATGTCATCGCTGGCCTTATTACGCTTGGCTTTCAGCCGTTCAGTAGAAGTAATAAGTTTGCGGCGTTCGCGATCCGAATTTCGGAATTCGTTGATATCAAAGTCGAAGGCGATGCCGCGCTTCTTCGCCATGTCAGCGAAGATGTCGAGGTGGTCGCGGAAATAGTTCAGGTCATGCATGGCTTGAAAGAATACCGTAATCCGCGCCGCGCGTGCGAGCGCGGTGTTGGCACCGAGAAAAATGTGCCTCGGGGTTCTTATTCCGAGCGGAGGCGAGGGATCTGTTTTTCCGAAGAGTTCAAGAAAAAAGCGGATTCCTCGTCACTGCGCTCCTCGGAATGACGCGTTGCCGGCTATTTTGTCTGTCGCTACGAAGATCGCGGGACTTCGCTCATCAAAGCGAGTAGATTCCCTTCGCTGTCGCGGAAAAAGGTCATCCAGAGATCGTACTTGGGCATCTGCGCGATCACATGCGGCTCATCTTCAAACTTGGCGCCTGCTTCCTTGAGGCGTTTGTGAGTAGCCCGAATGTCGCCGACCTGAAAATAAAGAATGGAGCTCGGATGATCGAATTCTGCCTTCTCCGGTTTGTCCAGCATAAGGCGAACTCCGCCGCAATCGAAAAACGATAGTTGCCCGGCGCGGAACAGGTGCTGCAACCCAAGAACGTCGCGGTAGAATGCCGTGGCGCGGTCCACGTCATGGGCGTTGATGGCAATCTGCCCGATGCGGGAGAGTGTCGTGCCGTCCTGCGGGTTCATAGCAAGCGGTCCTCCTGGAGCTCGAGGTTAACCCTGCGTTTGAGGCGTTGAGTGCCGTTCAAGAGCGTGTAACGCAATGCGAAAGGGTTTATGCACTCGACACTTCGCTCATCAACTGCATGATGTTTCCTTCTGAATCTCGGAAGCCAACCATCCAGAGGTCGTAGGTCTTCATCGGAGTGATCAGGCGCGGGGGTGCCTCGATCTTTACGCCCATTTCGACCAGGCGCCGGTGAGCGGCCTCGATATTCGGGACGCGGAAATAAAGGATGGAACTGGGGTGATCCAGCTCTGGGGCACTGGCGGGGCCAAGCATCAAACGCACACCGCCGCAGTCGAAGAACGCCATGTTGCCTGCAGTGAACAGAAGAGGCAGGCCGAGGACATCGCGATAGAATGCCGTCGCGCGAGCCAGATCATGCGTGATGATGGAGATTTGGCCGATACTGGAGATTCCCATGCTTGTCATTCCCGGATTTGTTGCCGTGGCGTTCATGATGATTGACCTCCGAAGTCGATTTAGTTAGCATAGCTAACTATATTCTATGACGGATGTCAAGCAAAAAGGTGAGGTGAGTCCGGAGCTGCTGGAAACTGCAGACAAGTTGCACTCCGCGGCGATTCATCTGCTTCGGCGGTTGCGGGTGCGGGACCGCGAGAGCGGTATTGGCCCGGCGCAGCTTTCGGCGCTGTCGGTACTCGTCTTCGGCGGGCCGAGATCGCTAGGCGAGCTTGCGGACGCCGAGCAGGTGCGTCCTCCGACGATGAGCCGCATCGTTTCGGGGCTGGCGGCGGCTGGGCTGGTGAAGCGTGAGGCGACCGAGGACGGGCGTCGCGTGCGGCTGGTGGCTACAGCAAAGGGCACGAAGATTCTTTGGGAAGGGCGCAACCGCCGGGTGGAGTCCTTGGCCAATGCGTTGGCAGCCCTCGGCGAAACAGAACGAGGACGCTTGCGCGAGCTGGCCGAGTTGCTCCCCGAAATCGTACGCAAGATTTAAGAGAGTGCTGCCCAAGAGAGTACTTCTGTACCGGGACAAAGTACTTCAGTTGAGCGGGAAAGTACCGGACAGAATGAACCCCGCGACCTATCGACGCGAAACCGGGCGCAAAGCAAACTGGAAGAGTAATCGGAAGTGGTTTGGCCCATTTGGAGTCAGGCTATCTCCTGGGCGCCTGCTTGCCGTTCGCGAGCACGGCAAGAAGGCCGGACGGGCCGAGCCTCTTTGGATTATTTTTTTACCCTCCATCCCCCACGCCCGAGCGGCCGGTGCCCCCACCGGCCGCTCAATTTTTCTGAGCTCCCAGTTCTTAAGTCAAGAGAGTGCATTGCGCGAAGGTAAGAGTTCAAGGTTTCGCGGCAATGGCGGCGAGAGGCCGTTTTGGGGTTTCATTGGTAGTGGGGCAACTAAGAACCAGAAGAGTGTCTTGATAGAGGGCCTGCTGAATGTCCTAGAAACGAAAAAGGGGGCCGGTGCAAGCCCCCTTCTTCATAATTGACGCCCCTAAACCGGTAACCGAGTCGAGGATCGGTTCCGGCCACCCCGGGAAGCCAATCTTTGTAAGTTGACGAAGTAGGTGCAAGTCCGTTGCCACGTGTTTGATGTTTATGGAAAACCTGTGGA
>Ga0209166_10000373_pt1 | contig 52347 bp, 32 predicted proteins | sample Coa_R1_3_FD_187151 | JGI IMG/M metagenome (GOLD analysis project Ga0209166, IMG submission 187151) | Surface soil microbial communities from Centralia Pennsylvania, which are recovering from an underground coalmine fire - Coalmine... | ecosystem: Environmental > Terrestrial > Soil >...
GCTCCGCAAACTTTGCTGGGACGAAAAAGCTGGACTTATTGCCGATACTCCTGCGCGGTCGCACTTCAGCCAACAGGCCAACGCTTTGGCGGTGTGGCTCGATGTGATTCCCGAGGACAAGCAAAGGAATGTATTGGCGAGGGCTTTGGCCGCGCACAGTGCGGCAGCAAAGACCGGTGGTCTCGCATTGTCGGAAGCGAGCTATTACTTTCGATTTTACTTGACGCGCGCGATGGAGCACGCCGGCATGGCGGATGCTTATCTTTCCACACTGCAGCCGTGGCGTGACATGCTGAAGATGGGACTTACGACCTGGGCAGAAACTCCCGAGCCCACGCGCTCGGATTCGCACGCGTGGAGCGCACATCCCAATTTTGATTTGCTGCGAGTGGTCGCGGGGATTCGCCCCGCGGCGCCGCAATTCTCCGAGATTGTGATTGAGCCGCACCTCGGCAATCTGCGCAATGTGTCGGCGGCTATGCCACATCCGAAAGGGTCCATCGAGGTTTCGTACAGCGTAGCGTTGGGCGGCGGCACGAACGCGACGGTCCGCGTACCGGAAGGCGTTCCCGCGCGCTTAGCCTGGAAGGGGCGTACGTACATTTTGCGTTCTGGCGAGCAGACGCTCCAGTTGCCGTGATGGAATTGGGCTCACCCCGCCCGAGCGAGCAAGTTGCTGTAGGCCAATTCGAGTCGTTGAAGACCCTGAATGTTCGTTCGATTCCTTACGATAAATCGTCTCGCGCAACACTCTCATGCTCTCATCATTGGGATACGGAATTTTGAGCAAACCGGACATCTCTAAAAATGTCGGCCCTGTCAAGCCCTTGTTGAACACACTTCTTTCTTTTCACCTAAGAGAGTTTTTCTCTTTCGTTTTCTTTCTTGCCCTTTCTTCTCTGCATCGACGACCACGGCGCGTTCGCAATCTTTCGATCGGCTTCAGTCCGACCCAAACATCTCTTCGATCCGTATTTCGACCAAGATTACTCGTTCGAACTCCCCTTACAGGGAGCGGAATGCCCAATCGAGTCGACGGCGCTCTATTTCACGCCACGCCCGGTTCCGAGCTGTCCCGCGTACGAACCGAACTCTAACGACGGCGAATACGCGCAGCCATTCCGCCACATCCAGTAGAACCGCATCGCCAGGTGCTTGTAACGACGGCGCCAGTCCGGATGAATACGTGCCGCCGCTTGGGCCGCCTCCACCAAAAAGAAGCGCAGCAACGAGTTGCCTTGCTTGCTGATTTGCCGTAGCCGTTGCTTGCCAACACTGGAGTCCTCACACGGGATCATCCCCACGTACGTACCGATTTGTTTGCCGCTTGGAAAGCGCTCCGAAGTTCCGATGATCGACACATAGGCGAGGGCCGTGACCGGCCCCACGCCCGGATGCGTCATCAGGCGCAGCATTGCAGGTCGCTTCCGGGCTTCGGGGTCGCTACCACCCACCTTATGCAACAGATCTACTTGCTCCGTCGCTGGCAAGCCTGCGGAGAAAAGCCGCCCGGCAGGATTGCGTCGAAAGTTTTGCTTGCGCGCGACGTTTGCGTCCCGGTCTCCCTTGAAGATATTTGTTGGTCACGTCGAGATTAATCTGACGGGAATAATCGCGGATCATGAGTTTTTTTGAATCTCTGCAAACGACGTCCGTTGCCCCAGCTCGACGAGGATTTCAGCGGCGGGATTCTTGCGGTCCACTCGCGCGCAAAGAAACTTCGAGCTTGTATACAAACGTACAGACACCCGTTTTGGAGACGTTTAGGATTGAGAACGTAAGCTGACGCGGCTCGATCCGCCATATCCATCCTCAAAAGTGTGCAGCAGGTCGAGATGCTGTACGTATTGCCGAGAGCCAATTAGAACAACTGGCTGGCAGGATTCTCTGCTCCTGTGGCCGGACTAGCTCGTCCTTTCGGCGGAGGAATTGTCGGCTTAACAGCTGAGTTGGCGTTTGCCTGTCTATCCTTCACACGGAAGTAAGGTCACAGACAGCTATTTCAGCTCCAGCGGCTCTCCCCCTCGCCCCGGGCCTACAAGCTGACTTAACAGCAGAGAAAGTTACGAGTGTGAGAGAGGACGCGGTTCATGTGCGAAGGCGCGCCCCACTCAATCTTCGCGAGGTAATCGGGGGATGGTAAATTCAATGAGTCTTCGAAGCGCGGACTCTCGAACCCAGGCGAGTGGCCCGCTTCGCAATGCTCGGCGGCTGTGGCAAAGTCGCCCGCTGCGTGCCGTCCTGTTGTTGGCCGTAGCCGTGTTCACCGACAGCACGGGAAGCAATGCTGCCACTCTTAAAGTTGCGGACCCAATCGTGGGGGCGCCGACGATCACGACGCAGCCAGCGAACCAAACGGTGATCGCAGGACAGACAGCAACGTTCACGGTGGTGGCGGCAGGGACAGCGCCGCTGGGCTACCAATGGCAGAAGAACGGGACGGCAATCAGCGGAGCGACTGCGTCAGCGTATTCCACTCCAGCCGCGACGAGTTCCGATGGCGGCGCGCTGTTCACAGTAGTCGTTACCAATAGCGTAGGCACTACGACCAGCAACGCGGCCACTCTAAACGTACAACCCGCGCCTGTGGACGGCTTGAATATTCCCGAAGGCCACCCAAGGTTGTTCTGGAACGCGGCGAAACTAGCGCAGGCACAGCAATGGTGGACAGCACATAGCTACACGCCGAATTATACCAACGCAAACCCGTTTGATCCCTACGATACGCTGCTTGCCTGCGAGCTGGCCAACAATCAAGCGTGGTGCAATGCACAGATCAATTGGGCTGTGAACGTGAGTGCAACGAGCTGCTATCAGAGCACCGGTTGCGACACCATGCGCGTAGATGGCGAAGCGGTGATGCTCACCTACGATTGGCTGTATGCCCAGATGACGGCCGCGCAGCGCGCCACCATCATCAATAACTGGAACACTTGGCAGAATTATCTGGATATAAACGATGGTTGGGGCAACACCGGTATGCCTTCGAGCGCCGACTTCGCGGGAGGGCTTAGAACGGACTTTAGTTTGGGAGTTGCGACGTTTGGAGACAATCCCGCGGCGCCAAGTTTTATCGACTATGCATTAAACAACCGCTGGGCCGCAGTGGCGAATTTCGTATCACCGAGCGGCGTCGTACCCCTCGGCGCGAAAGGCTACGGAATGCCTGCCCAGGAAAGCTCACGATACGGGCAATATTTTCTCAACTACCACGCAGTTTCCCTGGCGACTTCCGCACTCTTAGGGCGCGACTTGTGGCAGGAATCCACGGCCTTCAAAGCTGGCGTGCTGCAGACGATTTACAGTACGTTACCCACACCAACGATCTCGCGCGGCCTTTATGACGGCTGGACATGGAGCGACGACGATAACTGGAGTTTAGGTGCCGGCCTGTACGGTGGCGGCGGGATGCAATCGCGCTACTACGGAGATTTCATGATGGCCGCCGCGCAGGAATTCCCAAGTACGGCCATTGGCAAGGTTGCGCGGCAGTGGATCAACACCGTGAATCCGAACATCGCCCCGATGTGGATGGCGATCGATCGTGGGGGTAGCGCGCAGGCGCTCTCGACTTTGCCGCTTGATTATTATGCTTCCGGTCCGCAGTTTGCTTATTGGCGCAACAATTGGAGCACCAACGCCAGTTCTTTGTTCCTGCAAATGGGACAGACGTTCGGCGTCGGTCACACGCACTTTGATGTGGGGAACTTCCAGTGGTTCCGCGGTGGCTCCTATCTAATCCGTGAAACTCCGAGCTATTACACAACCGTGGCGGGGTACAACTCAGTTGGAACAGCGGACGTAAGTTCAGGCTACGCACATAACATTCCTCTCATCGGAGGACTGCCGGGATCGGATGATGGCTGCACGGATAGTAATGCGATTGTGAGACGCATGGAGAGTCAGCTTACGTACGCTTATCTCGATGTAGATACCAGCGGAACGTATACAAACAACATCTGTGATCCCGGTCGTCCAGAACGGGAAAACGTATACGCCCAGCATGTGGAACGTGAATTTATCTTCTTCCGCGATATCGAGGTGCTTCTTATTCTAGACCGTCTGCAGGCCGACTTGGCAAGTCGAAGCAAAACATTTGTGAGCCATTGCGAAACTAGCCCCGTTTCCATCGATGCCACGCATTACACATGCGTGGATGGAAGCCAACAAGCCAGCTATTCCGTGCTGCTGCCGGCGACGCCGGCGCTAACGGTCGTGAATGAAGCGGCAAATGGCGCGACGTGCGCGTCAAATGAGTGTCAATACCGGCTGGAAGTCAACGACAACCGTCCGATCGGAGCCCAAAGTTATTTCCTGGTCGCGATCCAGGGTCTCAACGCCGGCTCTACCGCGCTAACACCTACCATGCAAGATAACGGGAGCTCTTGGACCGTCGCCTTGGATGCCAATCACATTGTAACGTTCAACAAAGGCATGGCCTCGGCAGGCGGTTCCGTAACGATCAGCGGCGCGACCACAAACCTGCGCGTGGACGCTCAAGCTATGACCGTCACTGACGATGGGCCGGCGTGGGCTCCATCGATCACGACAGCACCGGTAGCGCCGACGATCACGACGGCACCAGTGAACCAGACGGTGACCGCAGGACAGACCGCGACATTCACCGTGGTGGCGGCGGGGACAGCGCCGCTAGGTTACCAGTGGCAGAAGAACGGAGCGAACATCGCCGGAGCGGCTTCCGCGAGCTACACAACGCCAGCAACTGCGACCACTGACAGCGGCTCAACGTTCGACGTAGTGGTGACGAACTCGGCGGGGACGGCGGCAAGCAGTGCAGCGACGCTGACGGTGAATCCAGCACCGGTAGCGCCGACGATCACTACGGCACCAGTGAACCAGACGGTGACGGCGGGACAGACGGCAACGTTCACCGTGGTGGCGGCGGGGACAGCGCCGCTAGGTTACCAGTGGCAGAAGAACGGAGCGAACATCGCCGGGGCGGTTTCCGCGAGCTACACAACTCCAGCAACGGCGACCACTGACAGCGGCTCAACGTTCGACGTAGTGGTGACGAACGCGGCGGGGACGGTGACCAGCGCGGCAGCGACGCTGACGGTGAATCCAGCACCGGTAGCGCCGACGATCACGACGGCACCAGTGAACCAGACGGTGACGGCAGGACAGACGGCAACGTTCACCGTGGTGGCGGCCGGGACAGCGCCGCTAAGCTACCAGTGGCAGAAGAACGGAGCGAACATCGCCGGAGCGGCTTCCGCGAGTTACACGACACCAGCAACGACGACCACCGACAGCGGGTCGACGTTCGACGTAGTGGTGACGAACGCGGCGGGGACAGTGACCAGCACAGCAGCAACATTGACGGTGAATACGGCGCCGACGATCACGACGGCACCAGTGAACCAGACGGTGACGGCGGGACAGACGGCGACGTTCACCGTGGTGGCAGCCGGGACAGCGCCGCTAGGTTACCAGTGGCAGAAGAACGGAGCGAACATCGCCGGAGCGGCTTCCGCGAGCTACACGACACCAGCAACGACGACCACCGACAACGGGTCAACGTTCGACGTGGTGGTGACGAACACGGCGGGGACGGCGACAAGCAGTGCAGCGACGCTGACGGTGAATCCAGCAGCGGTAGCGCCGACGATCACGACGCCGCCCGCGAACCAGACGGTGACCGCAGGACAGACCGCGACGTTCACGGTGGTAGCGGCTGGGACGGCGCCGCTAGGTTACCAGTGGCAAAAGAACGGAGCGAACATCGCCGGAGCGGCTTCCGCGAGCTACACGACACCAGCAACGACGACCACCGACAGCGGCTCGACGTTTGACGTAGTGGTGACGAACGCGGCGGGGACAGTGACCAGCAGTGCAGCGACGCTGACGGTGAATCCAGCAGCGGTAGCGCCGACGATCACGATGGCACCAGTGAACCAGACGGTGACGGCAGGACAGGCGGCGACGTTCACCGTGGTGGCGGCAGGGACAGCGCCGCTAAGCTACCAGTGGCAGAAGAACGGAGCGAACATCGCCGGAGCGGTTTCCGCGAGTTACACGACACCAGCAACGGCGACCACCGACAGCGGCTCAACGTTCGACGTGGTGGTGACGAACGCGGCGGGGACGGCGACCAGCAGTGCAGCGACGCTGACGGTGAATCCAGCAGCGGTAGCGCCGACGATCACGACGGCACCAGTGAACCAGACGGTGACCGCAGGACAGACCGCGACATTCACCGTGGTGGCGGCGGGGACAGCGCCGCTAGGTTACCAGTGGCAGAAGAACGGAGCGAACATCGCCGGAGCGGCTTCCGCGAGCTACACAACGCCAGCAACTGCGACCACTGACAGCGGCTCAACGTTCGACGTAGTGGTGACGAACTCGGCGGGGACGGCGGCAAGCAGTGCAGCGACGCTGACGGTGAATCCAGCACCGGTAGCGCCGACGATCACTACGGCACCAGTGAACCAGACGGTGACGGCGGGACAGACGGCAACGTTCACCGTGGTGGCGGCGGGGACAGCGCCGCTAGGTTACCAGTGGCAGAAGAACGGAGCGAACATCGCCGGGGCGGTTTCCGCGAGCTACACAACTCCAGCAACGGCGACCACTGACAGCGGCTCAACGTTCGACGTAGTGGTGACGAACGCGGCGGGGACGGTGACCAGCGCGGCAGCGACGCTGACGGTGAATCCAGCACCGGTAGCGCCGACGATCACGACGGCACCAGTGAACCAGACGGTGACGGCAGGACAGACGGCAACGTTCACCGTGGTGGCGGCCGGGACAGCGCCGCTAAGCTACCAGTGGCAGAAGAACGGAGCGAACATCGCCGGAGCGGCTTCCGCGAGTTACACGACACCAGCAACGACGACCACCGACAGCGGGTCGACGTTCGACGTGGTGGTGACGAACGCGGCGGGGACCGTGACCAGCGCGGCAGCAACGCTGACGGTGAATACGGCGCCGACGGTCACGACGCCGCCAGCGAACCAGACGGTGACGGCAGGACAGACCGCGACGTTCACGGTAGTAGCGGCAGGGACGGCGCCGCTAAGTTACCAGTGGCGGAAGAACGGGGTTAACATCGCGGGGGCAACTTCAGCGAGCTACACGACGCCGGTGACGACGACAGCGGATAACACATCGAGGTTCCGAGTCGTGGTGAGCAATACCGCCGGGACAGTGACCAGCATATCAGCAACTTTGACGGTGAATACGGCTCCAACGATCACGACGCCGCCAGCGAGCCAGACGGTGACTGCAGGACAGACCGCGACGTTCACGGTAGTAGCAGCCGGGACGGCGCCGCTAAGTTACCAGTGGCTGGAGAACGGGGCAAACATCGCGGGAGCGACGGCGACGAGTTATACGACGCCGGCAACCACGACCGCAGATAGCGGCTCGACGTTCGATGTGGTGGTGAGCAACACCGTCGGGACAGTGATCAGCGCAGCAGCGACATTGACGGTGAACCCGCCGGCCCCAGCGATCCAGGTCAGCCCGACGTCCTTCAACTTCGGAAACGACGTGGTCGGCAGTAATTCGACGCAGTTATTGATCATCAAGAACACTGGCACGGCCATCTTGACCATCGCGCAGGTCACTGCAACTGGTTCGGCCTTCAGCCTAAATGGATTCTCCTTGCCCCTGAACGTAAACGCGGGCCAGCAGACCACGATTACGGTGGCGTTCCTGCCGACTGCGGTTGGTACAGTCTCCGGCAACATCTCAATCGTGAGCAACGCTCCCACTTCGCCCACTTCTGTTGGTCTCGCAGGCACAGGAATCGCCGCAATCCTGACCCTGGGCATCAGCCCCACAAGCTTAAACTTCGGAAATGTAGCAACGGCAACTTCCTCAGCCAGTCAAATCGTCACAATCACCGACACCGGCAACTCCAACGTGACGATTTCACAGATCAGTATGATCGGCGCTGGCTATTCGATGACGGGCGGCGGGGCACCTGTCATCCTTTCTCCGTCTCAGAACCTCGCTCTGACCATTGAGTTCAGTCCCACGGCACTCGGGACAATAAACGGAAGCATCTCGATCATCAGCAACGCAGACGGGTCGCCTGCGACGGTTTCACTTTCGGGAACCGGCGTAGTCCAGCATTCGGTCGCAGTGACCTGGAACGCAAGCACTTCTACAGTATCCGGGTACAACGTCTACCGCAGCACGGTAAGCGGAGGTTCATATACAAAGATCAACGCCTCGCTGGTTGCGGCGCTCAATTACACAGACCTGACCGTACAAAGTGGCGCGACCTACTTCTACGTAGCCACGGCGGTAGATTCAAGTGGCGACGAAAGCGTCAACTCGAACGAAGTGTCAGCCATTGTCCCTTGAGCGTTTGAAAAGACCCTGAACAACGAAGCCACGCAAGGTTCGCTTGGAATCCATCACTTATACGGTGATAAATTTCATTCCTGTTTCAAGAATCCCGCCGGGCTCTCAGTAAACCTTTCCGTCATTTTGCCGTATTGATTGATCTTAAAAAAACCCGTCGATAGAAAATGCACCGGGCCAAGAAATATCCGTCTCAGTCCACAGACAGCCCCAATGCCAGGTTAATTAGCGGACGACAAATGGCTGGTCTAGCTGCGGCTGCCGATTCAGAGTATCCTCACCGGGTTCAGGGGTGCGCCCGAGTCCTTTTAAGGTTTGATGTGAATTCTAATCGTGCCCGCGCCAAAGTCAGATTCGGTGCCGTCAGCTTCCTGGGCCGTCACGACAAGTGAATGTTCTCCGGCGCGAAGGGAAATAAGCGGACTCGTTCCTGTGATTCCTTTAACCAATCCAGTAGCTTCGGCAGGAACAGGAATCGAGAATAGCTTCACCTGCTCCTTGTCAGTCGCGTCATAAACATTAAACTGTTTTATGCAATTCTTCGTGAGCGTCATCGAACAAGCATGATTCAAGTTGAAATCATAGTTGAACGTAACTGTAACTCTCCGTTTGCGCGGGCCGGCTACGGCCAAACTAACGAAAACTAGAGCGAATAAGGCCAAAAGTGATCGTAGGTTGGTAAATTTTATCTTCAATGAATTAGTACCCGCGCAGCGGCTGAGAGGTCGACGGTCCGGGTAAAGGAAAGTGTAGTCCAACAGCTGAGGCCAGTGTCAAGGGAACGAACGACCGAGCTTGCCGCGGATTCATGCGGCCCATGCGCATTTCAGAATCGCGTTGGCGCATTAGATGAAAGTGTGGGACCTTCGTGGTGGCCATGCACACATTTCGGCGCGTAGCGCCATCTCTCAAATCAACTTGCCACAACTCCCGTGACCTGACCCAGCTTTATGCGCTCAAAAGCCCTACCGAACGACCTAGCAGATTGGCAGCAACCAACAAGAATCGGCTACATTGTTGCAACGTGTGCGACATTGGATTGCATCGCTGCCGCCTCGATGCCACGATGACTACATACCGCAAAAGAAGAGCAAAACAAAATCCGACCGAGCGACACATGGCAGTGTCAAAGAGGAAATGCCGAAGCCCCGCATTGCCAGGTCCGCAAGAATAACAGAGCTGAATCTAGAAACTGCGCGCATTCCAGAACAGCCGAGTACAACTATGCCCGAAGGGGTTGACAGGATCATCCCGTCTCCCCGTCCGAGCCAACCGGAAAGGCTCAAAGTGCGATTGTGGGAGCGCACCATCCGCATCGAAATCTCCGTATTGAAAATGCGTTAACGGACGAACATGGCGACGATGTAAAGATCAAAAAGCGCGCTGAAGTTGAGGTTACCGCCGATCCAAAACGGGTCAATCGCCACAATGCACAAAGCGCACATCGGGGCATCCTCAAGAGCGAGTTATTTGCCCGTGGTCGTCTCGGCAGCATCTGCGGCTATGAAGCGCCACATCTGCTTCTTTAATTGCGCATCCACCCCATTCGCGATGAATTCAAGTCCGGACGACGACAGCGCGCTAAAATGAAAATTGTTCTCTAATGCGGAGCGCCGGAGGAGAATTCCGGAGTGTGACCAATGGCTGACCAAACGATGCGCTTTGTTTCGGCGAAATCAGGCGGACACGCGATGTAGTCGAAGGCTCCCGCGCGCAAAGCGGCAAGGTAATGATCCCATTCGGCGAAACGGGATAGCACGACAACTGGGGTGGGCTTCACCGCCGAGACAACGCCCCGGAAGTCACCATCCGGCAGAGTTTCATGGCAGAAAACGACGCCGAACTTCTGCGTCGTCATGAAGATTTGTGCTTCGTCGAATTTCATGCAGCAGACGGAGCTCAAACCGCACTTGTTCATCGCTGCGTTGATCTTTTCATGATGTTCTTTCTCAGGAGAGATCACCAACACCTGGTTGACGCTGAGCATGTAATCTTCCTTTCTTGCTGACGGTTTAACGAGCACGACCGCATATTGTGCGGGCTCGTGCTGTCTCGTCCTGAAGAGCCTCTCCCTACCAAAGCTGCTCGGCGTTGGACGCTAGTCTCGACGACTCGAATGGAGGGCCGGCCCGTTGGAGCCAGCACCGTAGCAGCAGGATTTCGGCAAGACTGTATAAAAGTGAACAGTAGCCAAGAGCGAGACACTTTAATTTGCGTACTGCACGGCGAGAAGGAGCGACATGAGCCGGGAAGCAGGGCTGGGCCGGGCGATATTCCCCTCTCGCCGTGCCCCACATCCGAAAGTGGAACGCGGCCTTCCAACCCAAGATGTGCGAGATCGAGGAACCTTTGAATCTCCCAGAAAAGACCCATTGTCTGTCACAAATCTCTGTGTTGCTCCTGGGGATTAGCTTGTACTCCTACCACGTGCGGGAACTTCTGGTCTGCTTGGCATTCTTTAGCCTGCTCTTTGTCTTGCTTGCTCTGCTGATTCTTGGAGGCATAATCGCTTGGCACGCGGGAGAATACGTTCTCCAGCGGGCCGGCACTGCCGGGCGAGTGAGACGGTCGGTTGCGCTTGGTCCTGCCGAACTGCAACTGAAACCAATCTTGGGCGCAGGGAGGATGACGAGAGTTTGAAGCAAGCTTCGCATTTTAGACGCCGCCAGGAAACGGCCTCTCCCACTTACTGAGCAAGCATACGGCAGGAGTCCTTGCTGGTCGGGATATCCAATCGACTTTGATACTTCTCCCATCGACGGCTCGGAGCAATTCGCCCTTTACTTTGTGCGCGAACGGAATAGAGCTAGTGAAAGCCGAGAAATTCCGGTCCGAGGGGAGAAGAGTCAGGGTTGATCAGCTGTGCAAAAAAGAACAGTCAACACTTCCCGCTCCTTCTAGAATCTTCACGGAAAAAGTACGCGCGACCGCGAGAGGTTCCGGAGTCCAGAACCCGCCGTTTTTTTTGATCGTTTCTTGCTCACCTTTATTCCTTAGATGGCTCGAGCAATGAAGGAAGGTTTAAGAAGATGAACATTTTCGGCCGTGGCCCGGAATTCTTAAAGCGTCGACGGGGAAAGCGCTGGTTGTTTTCCCTGTTGTCGTTGGGCATGCTGTTGTCGAGTCGGCCTCAGAACCTGGCGGCCTATCAAGACTCTCAAGCGCCGCCGCAGCCTCCGAACCAATCGGAGGACGCCCAGGCCCCCCAGTACGCACCGCAGACTCCCGAGCAGATACAGCAGTTGGTCGCGCCTATGGCGCTGTATCCGGATTCGCTGGTAGCCCAGATTTTGGCGGCGTCCACCTTTCCCGAGCAAATCGTGGAGGCCGACAGATGGGTGCAGGCCCATCCTGATTTGAAGGGCGAGGCGCTGGGACGAGAAGTAGACCAACAGCCGTGGGACGCCAGCGTTAAGGCCCTGGCCGCATTTCCATCCGTCCTCGGCAATATGGACAAGAACCTATCCTGGACGTCATCCCTAGGCGACGCCTACTACAACCAGCAACAGGATGTGATGGATGCGGTGCAGGTAATGCGCCAGCGAGCCCAGCAAGCGGGAAATCTGAAGACTACTCCGCAGCAAACGGTAACAAATGAAGGCTCGGACGTCGAGATTCAACCTGCTGACCCCGAGGTCGTTTATGTGCCCGCATATAATCCGTGGTTGGTTTACGGCGGTTCCATGGGGCCATGGCCGGGATGGTACCAATATCCCGGAATTTGGTATGGCGGACCGTACCTCTCGTTCGGACTCGGCTTCGGAATCGGTTCTTACGGAGGATTTGGATGGGGCTGGAATAACTGGGGCTTTAATTGGGGTGGGCGCTACGCGATGTATAACCGCGGAAGGTATTACTCACGAAGCAGCACTTTTTACAACCGGAGCAGCTACTACAGGGGAGGAGGCCAGTGGGGCGGCGCAAGGAACGTACAGCGCGGCTCTAACGGTGAGCGCGGTGTGACTCGTGGCGGCGCAAACCCGGGGAACAGGTCTCCCAACGGAAACTTCGCCAGCCGCAGCGGAGCTAACTACCGCGCGGGCGCGACGGACAGGGCTTTCAGCGGAAACAGCCAAGCGGCGCGAGGATATGCTGCCCCCCGGGGCCAGACTGGCACGCGCTCGAGCGCCTTCAGCGGCTACAACCGTGGCGGACAGGCGAGGAGCTATTCGTCGCGCGGAAGTGCCAGCGTGAGAGGCGGCGGTGCGCGCGGCGGAGGGGGATCTCGCGGTGGCGGTGGCGGCAGACCTCACTAGGCGGAAGCCGGCTGTCTGGAGGGATCGTTGTGTTCCCGGCACGCCCTCAAATATAGAATTGGAGAATAGCGACATGCAGCGGACAAATGCAAATTCCGACAAATTGCACTGGGCGGATCTTCTTAAACTGGCAGCAACCGCCATCCTTCTGACGGCGTGTATTCCCGCGCGGTCCACGGCGCAACAGCAGGGCCAGAAGAAATTTTCATCGGCGGAAAGAGCCAGCAACGCGCTCTTCGCCGCGGTGCGCAGCGCCGACGAAAAAGCGATGCTGGAGATCCTCGGACCAGACGGAAAGCAGATCATCTCTTCCGGAGACGAAGCCGAAGACGCCGAGACCCGCGCGAATTTTGCGCGGAAGTATGAGGAAATGCACCGTCTGGTGCAAGAACCGGATGGGACCACTTCGCTGTATATCGGCGCGGAGAATTGGCCCACGCCGATACCGCTGGTGAACCGAGACCATGCGTGGTATTTCGATACCGACGCGGGCAAGCAGGAAATTTTGTTCCGGCGAATTGGCGAGAATGAGATCTCGACGATTCGTGTTTGCGAGGAACTGGTGGCGGCGGAAAAGGAATCTCGCTCTGCCGAGCACAACGAATACGCGCGGAAAATCTTCAGCGACGAGGGGCAGCATAATGGGCTCTACTGGAAACCTGCTGAGGGCGAACCTAAGAGCCCGATCGGGCCGTTGCTGGCGTCGGCCATTATTGACAGCGATGGCAGAGGCCGAGATGGCGCTCCGACCCCTTTTCGTGGCTACTATTTCCGCCTACTAACACGCCAAGGGGAAAATGGCCCGGGTGGCCCGAAAAACTACATCGCGAACGATAAAATGACCGAGGGGTTCGCGTTCGTGGCCTTTCCGGCGGAATACGGGGCGTCCGGCGTGATGACCTTCATCGTTAACGAAGATGGAGAAGTGTACCAGAAGGATCTCGGCCAGAAGTCCGATACGCTTGCGAAAGCCATGAAGGATTACAACCCCGATTCCACTTGGCGAAAGGCCGAGGAGCAGCAAGAGGAAAGTGCTGCCGGCGAGCCGAAAAGCAACTGAGGAGCGCAGCCTGCGTGCCGTGAACCGGCGCGCATAGTAACCATATTGGTTAAAGCTTGAGTAGACCATGCGATTTGCGGCATCGCTACTGGCGCCGTGCGAACGCTTATCTTCACGCGGTCTCGTGCCGGTCTGGCCAGAAGCACACCGGTTCGCGGTGCCGCGAGGTCGTATTCATCAGGGCTTCGAGATCCGCTGGACGTAGCTCATCAACGAGGAACAGCGCTCGTGAGAACGACTTTGAGGGCGCACTCTCTGGCGGCATTCGTGAAGGTGTCGTAGGGCTTCAGGGCGCCCGGCCCAGGGTTGGCGGCGTAGGAAGCAGTTGGCTGGAGCAGTGCTCGAATGAAGTGAATGGTTCTCGGCTGGATGTGCTCTTAATGCAAACCAAAGAAGAATCAAGAGAGAATCGCCATCGGCAGACTTGCCCACATCCAGAAAGGAATGACGAAGCCGCGCATGGCAAAGTCCGCGTGCGAAGCGGAAATAAGTCTAGCCGCTACGCGAATCGCTCCGGGCGGTTCGCTGCTGCTTTCCGTTTTGCGGCGTGCATGGAAATGAAGAGCCCTCGCTTATTCTGTCGTCTCCTGGGGCAGGTAGCAGGGGCCATGTTGCTGGCTACTCTCGTCTGCTTGCCAGCTCGTTGCCAAGCCCCAAAAAACTTTGCAATTCAACAAATAGCGGAGAGTCCGAGTTCATGCTCGAGTAGCAATGTTTGTCTTCTGCGGGGCAGCGAATTGTGCGCCGGGCCAATTCCTGCAGATGAGCAAAGCACCCAGAGCCTATCCTCGGATGGCGCCTTTAAGAAGGCAGTCAGGAGATTCGGGAGGGATCAAGCGGAAATTTATTCGGCTCCGTTTCACCGGTCTAGTCTGAAGTGGGATGCCCTGTTCCTTGCTGGAACGGGAACGCTGATTGCGACGGACAAAAACTCCAGCGGAGTATTGCCGCAGGATCACCTCAATGTAAGCCGGAACATCTCTAATGCAGGTCTCTATGGGACTTCGGCTGCGGCAGGTGTTCTCTGGCTTTCTGGGATAGCGACGCACGATGACCATGCGCGTGAAGCGGGCGCCTTGAGTGCCGAGGCTTTCGCCAATACTGTGCCGATTTACGTGGGTCTGCAGCTTATAGCTGGTAGGGAACGACCAATTGAGGGCAGTGGCAATGGACGTTTTTGGCGCAATAACGCTCTCAACAGCTCTTTTCCTTCCGCGCACGCCCTATTCACGTGGTCGATGGCAACCGTGATTGCCCACGAATACCCACGGCCGTGGGTGAAATGGCTGGTTTACGGCACGGCCACGGCAGTTTCAGTGACGCGATTCACCGGGCGAGAACATTTTCCGTCCGATGTGGTCGTGGGAAGCGCGCTTGGCTATCTAATCGGCCGCCATATTTTCCAAGCGCATTGTAAGGAAGGATTAAGCGAGGGTTGTCATTCTCGCCATTAGAGTCCCGCGGGCATCCCGGATGAAATGAGTATTCTTGCGGCGAGAAACTCAATCTTGCGGATGGGACTTGGCCAGGATTTTCAGAGCCGCCTCACGTCCTTGGCGAACGCGCTCGCTCGCAGGGCCGTTCGGCCGCAATTTCAAATAAGCATCCAAGTCCTGTAGTTCTGCGCGATAGTCGCCTTTGCTGGCAGCGACATTCGAAAGCACAAGATAGGCGTCCGCGAAGTTAGGGTCGCGGAGAAGTGCCTCCTGCACGCTTCTTTCGGCCTCGTCCGGCCGGTTGAGTTGCATGAGGGCGTTACCCAGGATGACGTAGCCCTCGGGTGCGGCATCTTCCACTTCCAATCCCCTGCGGATGATTTGCTCCGCCTCGCCGGGTTTTCCCTCCTGGCACAGAATATAGCCAAATCCGAACTCCGCCCAGGCGTACCGCCCCCCACTTAAATCGATGGCCATTTGAAAAGCTTTCGCAGCTTCCTCATTGTGGCCCAACTTCATCTCCGCCATGCCCATCTGGTAGTAAGCCTCGAAGTATCCAGGAAACGCTTGCGTAGCCTTCGTGAAGTGGCTCAGACTTCCGGCAGGATCATTCCTGGCCAGGCGTTCCAATCCCTTTTGCAACTCATTCCGCGCTTTTGGCTTGATCTTCAACTCTCGTACGGAAACTGTGTAATCGCTTTGGCGAATGGGCCGCGATTTGGACCTCAGATACATCACCAGTTTCGAGGAAGCGCCATCCAGTTGCACGCTGGCCTGGGCCGACTCGTACCCAGTTTCCTCAACCGCGATATCGTACGTGCCGCGCGGAAGGCGCTGCACTCTGAACTGCCCAGCGAAGTCCGTCAAAACACTACGAATTACTCCTGCGACGCGCGATTTCAGGCTTACGATCACCTGACTCGCCGGCCGCTTGTCCGCTTCCAAAAGCACGGTTCCCGATATCTCTCCTTCCGCCTTTTCAAAGTTGAACGCTTGCGCCTTCGCACACGGCGCCCAGGCTATCGCTGTAATGTTCAGAATCAGGATGAGATTCAGGAAGAGGATCGGGGTGAAGTTTGCCTGCTGGCGTGGCTTATCGACTTTCGGCAATTCGCAACACATCTTGACCTGCTGCGCACGTTCGAGGCGTTCCCTCGCGGACTTGGTGGTTGGGTGAGTCAATCCGTGCCGGCGCCAGCATCCACATGCGGCACTCGGTTGCTGCCTGCGGTTGTAGTTTCGCCAGCGCCGCCGTTACAACTTAACTACTCGATGCCAACCGTCGCGTGCTGTGCAAGCTTCTGCCAAGTGAAAACCCGTTGTCTGTCTCGTTTTGAACGGAGCACATTTCAGAAGGCCGCCAAACTGGTTTAGCTTTACAGCGAACGGTCGAAAATCGGGGTTGAACTGCTATTAGCGGGATTGAACGGCGGCCACTTTTGAGTTCACTAAGAAGACCGTCCCGTGTGTCCCGAGGTTTCGAGCCGTTAATTTGAAACTCCATGGCATGCTAATTGTGAGTGTCGGAGCGCGCGCCAGGCGCGCGGAGCATAGCATTTAGATTTTTGAAGACCACCGCGCATGGGGCGAGCATACCACTTCTGTACGGGACTGAGAGAGGCAACGGCGGGGTGGGGCGCCGCATCCGTCCCAGGCGCTTAAGGGCCTGGCACTCGTCCTTCAGAGTGCTTTCGCATCCACACAATCGTCTTCAGGGCATTCCTAACAGGTCAGCGGCGAAGATGCACTAACCATAATAATTCTGTAGTCGCACAGAAGGACGACAGCGCAACGCAAATCGTTAGATAGATTCGCAATTTTGGCCAGTTCGAGAAATGACTTGGCCGGACGAGGAAGAAGCCAAACGCTACAGCAGCCGGGGCCTCGAAAATGGCCGCGAACGAGAAAATACTCGGCCAAACACCCAAGTAGAACAGATAAAGGCAGGAAACGAGCCCGAGGCATGAGACCGTCCTTACGCGAGACGAAGAGAGGGCTGTCACGGGCCGGTACACATTCATAGCGGTCAGGAAGGCTCCGCTAGTTGCTATTGAAAGCGCCTCGGGCCACAGCCCCCAGATTGGAATCTGGGTAACGGAAGTGAGCGAATCCACGGTATCTCCGATTCAGGGGCACACTTCGTGAACGAACCCACAAGCGATCGTTGGAGCCGGGCAGAAAATGGGGCGGGCCAGTCACACGTCCCGAGGGTGGAGCATAGCGTTTAGATTTTTGGTCGCGACAATGCACGGGGAGAGGATACCACTTCCGTACGTCACTGAGAGATTCAAAGGCGGGGTGAGGCGCGACCTGAAGAATCAGCTACCCGCCTGGGTTGTAAGAGAACGGTTTGGAAATGGGCTTGAAAACGCAGTTTTGTTCAGAGCGAGCGGAGGAAGTCGATGAGTTCCTGTTGCTCGTGAGTGTGCAACGCATTGAAGCGATCAATAACCTTATTAGCTTCGCTGCCGCGGCTTTTGTGGTCCCGAATGGCCTGAACCAGGTTGGTCGTACGTCCATCATGGAGGAAGAAGACGCGTTGCCCGACACCCCATAGAGGAGCGGTGCGGAACTCGTCGGGGCCGGCGGAGCCTTGCGTAATGCCGTCAGCAAGACCTATGCCCATGTGGTGGACGAGCAGGTCTGAAAAAAGATTCACCGTTTTATTGGAAAGCGCGGCACTCGGACTGGTGGAGGAGCCGCTGGCAATTTTTGCGCTCGTGGTCAGCGAGGGCGTATGGCAGTGGACACAGCCTACGGTTGCAAAGGTGGCGCGTCCCTTTTCGGTGGACGGCGTTGCAGGAGCGGGGGTAGGTGGAGCGAGCATGCGCATGAAGTTGGCAAACGCTTCGATGTCGGAGACGACGGCCGGATTGGAAGTGGCCGTAGTCGCGGGCGTCGTAAAGTTGAGCGTGTCATTCGGTGAGGGGACGAAAAGACAGGTCGCAGTCTCGTCCCGCTCCTGAGGAAACAATTGGTTGGAAATTCCCATTTCCACGTTGTAGGCCTCGGCCGCGAACATGAGCAGGGATTTGTTCTGCGCCTTCCAGCCGAAGCGAGTCATAGTCCCATCGTTGGCGCTGCGGTTCACGTTCCCGCCCAGGATCGCGTTCGCGTGGCCGGAAATACCCATCCCCGACTTCTGCGTCGCGTTCGATTGCAGGTTGGCAAGGATGGCAGAGTCAGGGATCGCTTCAATGAGGCCCGCGCCAAAAACAGGAGTCGGGATTCTGAAAATAATGTTCGGATTCCCGCCTTGGCCAGTGAGCGGATTTCCCGCCGGCAGGAAGTCAAATTGGGCGATGTTGCAACCGGGGGCATCGCTTCGTCCGGTGATCACGAAGAGGTCGTGCACGCCGCCGTCGTTAACGCCGTTAGTTTTCTTGAAGCGCGACTCGCGGACCGGGCCATTGGGCGCGATGAACCATGGCACCGCGTTCTTTGCTCCATTGAGCGTGGCGACCGCAATCAAAGGGTTCTGCGCCGGGCTCGTTCCGCCCATCGCCGGCTGCGAATGGCAAGAGAAGCATTGGTTGGAGTTGAAGCGCGGACCGAGACCATTGTTCGAGCCTCCCTGCACAACCTCGGTTTCGGCGAACCTGCCCTGGCCATCCTGAAAAAATGCCGTTTCGTCCGCGGTCAGACCCTGCAGCGGCCCGCCAGCGCCCGCCGCACCAGCGCGCACGCCCGGATCTACGGGAGTGGATTTGGTTTGGCACAGGCTGCACACGCACGTGATTAAGGCCACCGACAATATTCCGCAGAATCTCTTAGGCACGATTCTCCAAAGCATCGTCATCACATGATCTCTTTAACATACTGGACATCGGGCACGAAACCGTTGCCCCTGTTTTCGAAGCCGACGGGCACACCGCGGGAAGTATTGAAGCGAAAACGAACACAGCAAAACGCCAGATCGTAAGCAAAAAGGAGTCTCATGACCACTTCAGGCGGGCAGCCTGAACTCTAACCCAGAGCGCGAAAAAAGCAAAGCAATTCTCCAAGGAGGCGATGAACGAACGCTGGTGGCGATTTGGCAGCGAGTGAAGGCCTGAACTCACTCTAGAGCTATTCGAGTTTGGCATATTCGGGTTCGACATGGATGGGGATGAGGTGGCGGGGCCGGCGGCTTTTCAGAGCGAGCCCAGAGAAGGACGACGCTTCTAACCGGGGTGCGATTTCTTCTTCCACAGACGATGGGGAAGCAAATAAGTGAAGCCGGCGAATAACTCCCACTGCGTCGATGTAGCGGTCAGTCCGCGATTAAAACCAACATCTAAAACGAGTGTCTTTCGCGCCGTGTAGCTGACGGCCCAAAGATTTCCGAGCGCGTTGCTGCGAAGGAAGGGCTGGGTGAAGTGCCAGAGTTCACCCGAGAGGGTAAACTTCTTGAAGAACGGGTGCGAAATGGTGAGCGATTGCCCAAATTGGGCGCGGCGCGCCGGCTGTTCCACTAACTCTGTGAAAAAGGCGTTCGCGTCGTAATGGAACTCTTTGACGTCGGCGCTTGCGAGAACCAGGAGCGAATTCCTCGGACTTCCAAAATCGAATTCGGGCGCTCCTCCATCATAATCGCGGTGGAAGTAGCTCACGGCAAGGGTAGGCTTGGCACCTTCACCCTCAAGCAGAACACCCTGGGCACCGATGAAAACATCGGCCACGCGATTGGCGGTCGTGCCCTCCGCGGTGAAATGCGCGACCGGCTCCGCTGAGGTCAAGAGTTCGAGTCGGTGAGTTACCGAGAATTTTAGCACTTCATTGAAGCTATATCTGGAGGAGAACTCTGGCGAATCGGCGGCAGCTGTGAAGCCAGACTCAAATTGCAGGTACCCGACCGGCGTCAGCGTGGCTGGGGTCGAAACCGTGGGACGACCGGGATTCGCTTCCGGCTCATCTTGATCTTGCGACTGCGCGCCCGCCGGTCGAGGAAGCAAAGCGCACGCCAGAAAAGACAACGTCATAAGACATCTCATGCAATCTCCCGGGCACATCGGCGCGTTCGGGCGCCGAATCTGTCCATCCTAAAGCCCCCGAGTGAAAAAGGGCACAATATATGGCGCTCTACAAACGGTGCGAGGATTCCATCGTCCAAATTGAAGAGTACGGGAACCGAGGGGGCGCGGTTGACGTCTTCTCTGTTGAGAAAACCTGGGCGGGTATTCCTGGAAGCGGAAACGAGGGGCGAAGCATGTGGCGAGAGCTGCGATTTGCGGTGCGGATGTTGTTGAAACAGCCGGGGTTCAGCCTGATTGCAGTGCTGACGATGGCGCTGGGGATTGGGGCGACTTCGGCGGTGTTCAGCCTGATTCAAGGCGTGTTGCTGACGCCTCCGCCGTACCAGAAGCCGCAGCAACTTACGCTGGTGCAGACCGCGCGGACGGACGGGCAGGCAATGGACAGTCCCCGAGGGTGGCCGGCGCAGCAGTGGCTGGAATGGCAGAAAGAGACGAAGTCATTTCAGGGGATTGCGGCGTACGACTGGACGTTCAACTTTTTGGTGCGAAACGACGGCAGCCAGTCCATGCAGGGCATGTGGGTGACGAAGGACTATATGCCGGTGCTGGGACTGAAGACAGTGGTTGGACGAGGCCTCGAGGACGGGGACTTTGTGCAGTGGCCGGTCAAGGTAGTTGTTCTGGGTTATGAGTTTTGGCAGCGGACGTTCAACGGCGACCCGGGGATTATCGGAAAGACGGTGAGGATCAGCCGGTGGGACGTGCCGCCGACGGTGGTCGGAGTGATGCAACCGGGAGTGCGGTTTCTGCCGTCGCCGGGGGCAGCGAAGGAGCCGAATTACAACGAGAATGCCACGGTGGACTTCTGGCTCCCCTTGTCGCCGGATCCGAAATACTTGAAAGATCCGAATTGGAACGTGGTGGGGCGACTGCGCGATGGGGCAACGCAGCAACAAGGGCAGCAAGAGTTAGGGGTGATTGCCGCGCGAGAAGCGCAGTCGGAAAAGGCATTTGAAGGATTCACGCCGCAACTGAAATCGGTAACGGAAGAAATGAATCAAGACGGACGGAGGATTTTGCTGCCTTTGCTGGGAGCGGCGGGCGTGGTGCTCTTGATCGGCTGCGGAAACGCCGCCGCGCTGCTGCTGGTGCGGGGATTGCAGCGTCAACAGGAGTATGCGGTGCGCAGCGCGATGGGGATGGGGAGGACGGCGGTGTTGCGGCAAGTATCCGCGGAAAGCCTGCTGCTGGCGTTGCTCGGCGGGGCGTTCGGAGTGGGACTGGCGTTCGGCGTGGTGAAGCTGTTCAAAGTGATCGCAGGACACGCGATTCCGCGGCTGGACAGCGTTTCGGCGGGATGGGCCGTGCTGGCGTGCGGATTGGGAGCGGCGGTAACGGCATCCGTGCTCGCGGGAATTTTTCCGGCGTTGCGGGCGTTCCGGCTGGATCCGATGGAGGTGTTGAAAAATGCGGGGCCAAAAGGGACGGCGGGAATCGGAGAACGGCGGCTGCTGCGCGGCGTGACGATTGCGCAGACGGCGCTGACGCTGGCGCTGCTGGTGGGCGCGGGACTCTTGATTCGCACGATGATGAAGATTGCCGCGGTACCGTCGGGTTACAACACGAGCCGGATTCTGACAATGAGCGTGACGGAAGTGCAGAGCCGCGCGAGGTGGGGAAGTTTTCACCGGACGGCTCTGGAGCGCGTAGCGGCGATTCCAGGCGTGCAGTACGCGGCGTTTGCATGGGGCGTGCCGCTGACGGGAAACAACTGGCCTGGGAGGTTGGAAATCGAGGGCCAGCCGCCGGCGTTGAAAGAAAGCGACCAGACGGCAATGCCGCTGCGGGCAGTGACGCAGGATTATTTCAAGCTGATGGGAATGGCGCTGCTCGACGGACGCGAATTCCGCGCGACGGATGACGACAAGGCGCCGAAAGTGGCAATCGCGAACCAGGCATTTGCGGACCGATACTTTCCGAAGGCTAGCCCAATCGGAAGGAAGTTGTGGATGGACGGGCGCGACAAACCGGGGATCGAGATAGTGGGAGAGATAGCGAACGCGCGTACGGATGATCTGACGCAAGCCGCTTCGCCGGAGATTTATCTGCCGTTGTGGCAGGCGACGGCGTTTTCAAAGCACCTGGTGGTGCGCACAGCGGCGGATCCGCGGACGGTGCTGGTGGCCATCGAGCGGGAGCTGCACGCAATCGATCCGACGGCGGCAGTCGAAAGCCCGAAAACGCTGGAGCAAATTCGCGACGAGTCGCTGGCGGCGCGAACGTTTGCGATGCAACTGTTGGTGGGATTTTCGGTGGTGGGAAGCGTGTTGACGCTGGTGGGAATTTACGGCGTGCTCTCGCTGTCGGTGGCGTCGCGGCGACGCGAGTTGGCAATACGCAGCGCGGTCGGAGCGGAGAACAAAGATATCCGGAACCTAATTCTCGGAGAGGGGTTCCGGCTGATCGCGAGCGGGGTGCTGGCCGGAGCGGTGCTGGCGATCTTGGTATCGCGAGTGTTGCGATCGTTTTTGTATGAGGTGCAGCCGAACGATCCGGCGACGTTGGTTGTAGTGGGACTGCTATTTGTGGGCGTGGCGTTGCTGGCGTGCTGGGTACCGGTGCGGCGGGCGGAGAAAGTGGATCCGCTGGAAGCGCTGCGGTACGAATGAGCGCACGACTACTGCCAAGGTAGCGAAGCAGACCAGCAAGATTGGCCCGCGGGCTGGGAGCTAGCGACCAGCAACCAGGGCGTAGGTGTTGACGTGAATTCGTGTGGGCCGCTGGCCAGCGGGAACTTCGGGAAAAATGAAGAAACTGAATGTGATGTGACGCCCGTCCTGGTAACTAAGCTTGAGGCTGTAGTCGCCGATTTTGTAGGTGCCGCTGCCCGGGCGAGAGTTCTGGCCTTCGTATGCGAGCAGTGTGAGCATGCCGTTCTCGCGGAAAGTTCCATCGGGAGCGAACTCCAGAAAGTACCTGGCGAGATCCGCGCCTTCCCGCCGGAAGGCTCCTTGCAATTTCAAACCGTTGGGATTTGAGACGGGAAAATATTGATCGCCGGAAAGTTTAAGCGATGTTCCGTCGCGCTTGGCGACTTCGGTGTTGTTGTCCGCCCACGCCATTTCGACCTGATTTGCGGTGGCGCGATAGCGGCCGCAATAGTCGCGCGAGTCGCGCAGCGCGGTACGAAAATCGAAATTTTCGAGACCATGCTCGGGCAGATAGCGCACGACATTGCCGTCGGGGAAGAACACAAAGTATTCGAAGTGCGTATCGAGACCTATAAGGCCGCGCATTTTGTAGCCGATGTATAAACCCTGCAAGCCTCCGGAGGCGGCGCCGGCGGCGGCCGCAGAAGGCTCGCGCTCGCGGCTGGGGGCGGCGGGATTATTAGCGAATCGCAGGCTGTGCTCGAAGTCCTGCAACGCGTCGTGCGCGATGTAGTAGCTGCCATTGTTCAGGAAGTAGTAGGCCTCGGCGCGGTCGCCGATTTTTGCGGCGGCAAAAACAAAGCTGGCGAAACCGATTTGCGGACCGGAAACACGCGCTTCGAGGCGCAAAAAGTCGAAGCCATTGGGACTATGTCCCGAGGTGATTTGACCGCCGTCCACTACGCGAAACTGCTTTTGCCATTCCGTCCAAGCGGCGCTGAACCACGAACGCAAATCGCGGCCATTCAAAGTTTGCGGAGGGAGGAAGTCGATAACGGTGATCGTGCCGTTCTGGAGGTCAGCGGGAACCAGTTCAGGACCGCCGGCCTTATCAATACGCTTCCAGCCCTTGGGCATGTTGAATTGAAAATTGCCGATCTTGGAGTCGGGCGCCCAGGCATCTTGAGCTTGCATGGACGGCGGCAAAGCGACGAACGCGAGGAGGATGCCGAAGCATTGGAGAAGGGCAAGCCGGAGGAGAGACTTCATGCGACACCGCCGAAGCTTATGGTGGGGGAACCGAATAACATGAGCCGTCCGGAGAAAACGGACGGCTCTCTTATTGAACGCGACGCTCTCGACTAACTCAAGCAAGCACAGGCTGAAGGCTGCGCCGCTCAGGCGCCGACCATCTTTTCGACCATATTGCCGATGATGGGCAGCTTGAACTTTTCGTGTTGATACGCCTTGTACATGCAAAAGACGAAGGCCAGGAAAAAAGCCAGCATGATGAGCGGGAACAGAAAGAAGCTGAGAATGCCAATCGGGAAATGCATGGCCGCCGTGATGGCCGTGAGCACGAAGCTGAGGATCAAATAGAGAATCCAGACGGGAATGAAGACGATGCTCAAAGCGATGGATTGCGCACCGTGGAAACGGACAAAGGGGCGCTTGTCAATCAGAAGAAAAATAAGCCCACCGAGCCACCCGAATAGATAGCACAGGAGGCCGGCGATATTCTCTTCCATGCCAGCAGTGCCAGCCGCGGCAGGCGCAGCGGCTGCAGCTCCACCGCCGGAGGCGACAGCTGCCTGAGCAGCACCACACTTCGGGCAAAACGCGGCGCCACCTGTCTCCGTACCGCAGGATCCACAAAATGCCATTGACGCACCTCCGGGAAGTACAACTGGTGGGCGGAGAGTAGCAAAACGGGAGAAAGAGAGCAATGAGAATCGTGCAGGGGCGCGGAATGCCTCTGGACGGAAGAGAGCAACAGCACCCGCAGGATTAACTGCGTCGCTGGGACACTCAGCGAGCAGCGCAAAGGTCGCAAAGCTCTTCACGGGCTGAAGCCCGCTCATGGCAAGCGAAGCGCCGTGGGGGCTGAAGCCCCGACCTCCTAAAAAGCGGAGTTTTCGGCAAGAAAGAAGGGGCACGATATGTCGTGCCCCGGTCAGCATGCGATGCGAGTTACTTTTCCGCTCTTTCGGCAGCGGGGGCGATGGTGGCGATGTTGGACTTCTGAATGAGCGCGTTAAGCGCGGCGAGATCCTTGGACTGCAGGTCCTTCCAGGCCGCGAGTTGCGTGTCGAGGCGCCCGTTGAGTTCCGAAAAGACGGTGCTCGATTGCTCGGTGGGCGCGCTGTCGGCGCTTTCCACGGTGCTTTGCAAGTCGGTGAGCTGATCGGCAACTTGAATGGGGTAGTTGAGGGCGTCTTCGCCGGTCTTGTTCTTGGGCTGAATGATTTTTTCTTCGATGGCGTTCAGTTTTTTGGTGAGCGCATCCACGGCTTCGATGACGGGCTTGGCGGAAGAATCGGCGGCGAGGCGCTTTTTGAGGACGTCGAGCTGCGAGCGCACGCTGCGAATCTGGTTGACGGCTTCGTTGCCGGCGGAAACGCGATCGCGAATCTGCGTGGCAAACTCGGCCTGCTTTTCGAGGTCGGACTGCGACGCGGAGACGCGCGGATCCTTGACGACTTCGAGGCTGGCGGTCATGGATTTGCCGCCAACGGTCAGCTTGACCTGATATTTACCGGGAACGACGAGAATGCCGCTCGGGCGGCCACCCCATCCGACGGCGCCGGGAACGGTGGTGGGCGCTTCGGTGCGAAGGTTCCAGACGAAACGGTTGAGGCCGGGCTCGGCGGGAAGGGCTTCGCTCGGGCGCGAGAAGCCGAACTCTTCTTCTTCCGCAGACGGACCCGCAGCGGGCTTTTTGCTGGAGAACTTGCGCACGACTTTGCCCTGCGCGTCGAGGAACTCGAGCGCGATCTGGTCCTTCGGAGCGGCCTTCAGGTAGTAGTCGATCACCGCGCCAGTGGGTGGATTGGAACCCGCGGGAATCGTCGCAGGCAACATGAAGCCGAAGCCGTGGAAACGAACGGCGGTGGCGGGTTCAAAGAGATGGGCGTCGTCGGAAGTGGAGGAGGTCATCTGGCGAAGCGGAGTAATGTTGTCCAGAACCCAGAAAGACCGGCCGTGCGTGGCGGCGATGAGGTCGTTGTCCTTGATGGTTAGGTCATGGATCGGCGTGGTCGGCAGATTGAGTTTCAACGATTGCCAGTGAGCGCCATCGTCGAAGGAGACGTAGATGCCATTTTCCGTGCCGGCGAAGAGCAGGCCCTTGTGCTTGGGGTCTTCGCGAACGACGTGGGCGAAGCTGGAGTCCGGGAGACCGTTGGTGATTCTCGACCAGGATTTGCCGAAGTCGGTGGTCCTGAAGATGTAGGGCTTGAAGTCGTCCAGCTTGTGGCGATCGATGGCGACGTAGGCGGTGCCGGCGGAGAACGGCGAGGCTTCGATGATGCTGACGAGACTCCACTCGCCGAATTCTTTCGAGGTGACGTTGGACCAGTTCTGGCCGCCGTCGCGGGTGACGTGCACGAGGCCGTCGTCAGAACCGGCCCAGATGACGCCTTTCTCGACGGGAGAAGCCGCGAGCGCGAAGACCGTGTCGTAATACTCGACGCTGGTGTTGTCTTGCGTGAGCGGACCGCCGGAAGAGCCTTGCTTGGTTTTGTCGTTGCGCGTGAGGTCGCTGCCGAGTTGCGTCCAGGACATGCCGCCGTCGGTGGTCTTAAAGACGGCTTCGCCGCCGTGATAAACGGCGTTGGGCTCGTTGGAAGGAATCATGATGGGAGCGGTCCACTGGAAGCGATGCTTGAGGTCGGCGGCGCCGGAGCCCATGGGATTGAGCGGCCAGGACGAGATGTCGTGGATTTGATGAGATTTCTTGTCGAAGCGCGTGATGAGGCCGTCGTAGGAGCCGGCGTAAACGATGTCGGCGTCGTTGGGGTCGGGAACGACAAAGCCGGATTCGCCCCCGCCGACTTCGTACCAATCGGTTTCGTCGATGGCGCCCTGGTCGCTGCGGCTGGCGATGGCGACGGTGGAATTGTCCTGCTGCGCGCCGTACATGTGGTACGGAACGAGGTTATCAGTGGCGACGTGGTAGAACTGTGCGGTGGGCTGATTGCCCTGGGTGGTCCAAGACTTGCCGCCGTCGTGGGAGATAGTGGCTCCGCCGTCGTTGGAGTTGATCATCCAGTCGGGATGCGTGGGATCAATCCAGAGGCCGTGATTGTCTCCGTGGGGCGAACGAATGACGTTGAAGGTGTGGCCGCCGTCGGTGGAACGATAGACCGACGTGTTTAACACGTAGACGGTGTCCACGCTCTTGGGGTCGGCGAAGATATGATGGAAATACCAGGCGCGCTGCGTGAAGCGATGATCAGGATTGATGAGCTGCCAGGAGTCGCCACCGTCTTCGCTGCGATAGACGCCGCCCTTTTCGGCTTCGATGATGGCGTAGAGGCGATTGGGATCGGCGCCGGAAACGGATACGCCGATGCGGCCAAGAACGCCGGAAGGCAGGCCGTGGCCTTCAAGACGCTTCCAGGTGACGCCGTCGTCGCTGGACTTGTAAAGGCCGCTGCCGGGGCCGCCGCTGACAGCGGTCCAGGGATAACGCTGAGCTTCGTAGAGCGCGGCGAAAAGAATGTGCGGGTTTGAGGGATCGAAGGTGAGGTCGATGGCGCCGGTCTTGGCGTCCTTATAAAGGACCTTTTGCCAGGTTTTCCCGCCGTCGGCGGAGCGGAAGACGCCGCGCGTTTCGTTGGGGCCGTAGGCGTGGCCCATGGCGGCGACGAAGAGAACATCGGGATTCGAAGGATTAACGATGACGCGGGCGATGTGGCGCGTGTCGTCGAGGCCGGGGAGATGCGTCCAGGTTTTGCCGGCGTCCACGGATTTATACATGCCGTCGCCATAAGAGATGTTGCCGCGCCAGCAGGATTCGCCGGTGCCGACATAGATGACGTTGGGATCGGACGGCGCGACAGCGATGGCGCCGACGGACATGATTCCAGTTTTGTCGGTCATGGGAAGCCAGGTGAGGCCGCCGTTCGAGGTTTTCCAGACGCCGCCAGCGACAGAGCCAAAGTAATACGTCTCGGGATCGCCGGCGACTCCCGCCACGGCGAGAGCGCGGCCGCCACGGAAGGGGCCGACCTGGCGCCACTTCATTCCCTTCAAGGAATTCTCGTCGAGGGATTGCGCGCGAAGAGACGCGCAGACAAGTCCAATCAGAACGAAAGCCACGAAGGCGGAACAGACGCGTGGCAGGCTCTTCAAACCACTCATTGTATATTTCCTCCGAATAAATTCTGAAAGCACCAACAACACGAGGATTGCGAGCAGCGGAATGGTACACCCGGCGTGGCAATCCGAACCAGAGATAGCGGATGGAATCGCTTCCAGAGATGCTGACGCGCGCGAGAACGGTTTTGGGTACAATCCGGGCGTGAAAAATCCGGTGGACAAATAAGTGGGGGAAAACTCCGCATCAAATGTTTCCGCGGGCGAGAGCGGCGCGAACCGGATCTTCAGCTTCGGGTGGCTGCAAGACGCGTCGGGAGCGGAGCGCTCGTCGCTGATTGCGGGCGGATTTGGCTGGGCGCTGGACGCGATGGACGTGGCGCTGTACGCGCTGGTGCTGGCGGTGCTGGTCAGCGCGTTCGGGATGAGCACGGAAACCGCGGGGTGGCTGGGCTCATTGACGCTGATCGCGTCGGCGATCGGAGGATTCCTTTTCGGAGTTATCGCGGACCGCATTGGACGCGTGCGCGCGCTGATGGCGTCGATTCTGGTGTACGCGCTGGCGAGCGCGGCGTGCGGCTTTTCGCGGACGATCCCGGAGTTGGCGGTATTCCGATTTATTTTGGGGCTGGGGATGGGAGGCGAGTGGACGACGGCGGCGGCGTTGATCGCGGAGACGTGGCGCGCGGAGCATCGCGGAAAAGCATTGGGATTGATGCAATCGGCGTACGCGATTGGAGAGGCGCTCGCGGCGCTGGTGGTGATGGTGGTGCTGCCGAAACTCGGATGGCGCGCGGTTTTCTTCGTCGGAGTGCTGCCGGCGATTCTGGCGTTCTGGATTCAGGCGAAGGTGCCGGAGCCGGAATTGTGGAAGAAGAGAAACGAGGCGAAGAAAAAAATCTCGCTGGGAAGGCTCCTTGAAAAGGACGTTTTACGAAATGGAATTGTGGCGACGACGATGAACGCGTTCTCGATGTTCGGGTACTGGGGACTGTTCACTTGGATCCCGGGATATTTGTCGCTGCCGCCGTCGCAAGGCGGGCGAGGCTTGAGCCTGGTGAAGACGACGGCGTTTTTCCTGGTGATGTGCTTTGGAAAGTGGCTGGGGTATTCGATATACGGATTTTTCGCGGACGCATTCGGGCGCCGGAAACCTTACTTTTTTTATTTGTTGATTGCGGCGGCGCTGGTGCCGCTCTATGGAATGTCGCGCAGCGCGTTCTGGCTGCTGGCGCTGGGGCCGTTCGTAGCGTTTTTCGGCACGGGATATTTTTCGGGATACGCGGCCATCGCCAGTGAAATATTTCCCGGAGAAGTCCGCGCGACAGCCATGGGATTGAGTTACAACATCGGGCGCGGGCTTTCCGCGGCGGCGCCGCTGACGGTAGGAGCGCTGGCGGTGCGATTCGGAATCGGGCGAGCGTTTTTTGTGGAGGCGGGCGCGTTTCTGATGGCGGCGCTGCTGTCGCTGGCGTTGCCGGAAACTAAGGGGCAGAAGTTAGATTGAGGAAAGCAGTGAGTAATGTGCAGCGAGTAGTGCGGAAGAGAAGACAGGCACGGCGCGCCGTCCCACTACAAATCACGCGACGGCGGTGCGGGACTGGATGCGCGCGGCGTCCGAAGTCAACGTGAAGTTCATGGCGAAGTAGGGCGCCTGCGCGAGGACTTTCTGAAATTCGTTTTCGTCGGCGTAACGGCGCTTGGGGACGCGGCGCGCGAGGATGCTGATGGGCAGCGGGTCCTTGGCGAAAGGATAAGGATTCAGGCTGACGCAGTTCGAACCGGCGGGTTGGAGATCCCAATCGGCTTCGGCGGAGTTGGCGTTCATGGGCACGCCGTCGATGGTGTAGCCGTCGAGCGGCGCGAGACAAAAATACAGTGAAAGGCGGTCGAGCGCTTCGAGGCGCTGGAGATTCACCTGGAGAGCTTTGTCGTCGGCGTAAGACTTGGTGAGCGAATCGCCGCGTAGGTCTACTTTAAGGCGAAGCTGCTGGAGGCGGAGGCGCTGCATGAATTCGGAGACGATCTGGGACTCGTTGGCGCGAACGTATTTTGCGGAGTACCCGGGCATGGTGGCGCGAGTTTTGTCGTACAGGCCGGAGCAGTGCATGCTGACGAGGAGGCCGGCGTAGCGATCGGTGCGCACGACACGCTCGATGCCGCGCTGGTAGAGAGCGATATGCTCCTCGGTGGGGATGGACATGAAGTTGTACGGGGAAAAAGTTTTGGGATCGATCTGCGGGAGAAGCTCCCATTCGCTCCAGCCGTTGTCGTGCTCGGAGGCTGCGAGACAGAAAGATTCGAAAGGCTCAGGCTTGGAGAAGACCTTGTTGCCGAAGGCGAGAGCGAAATATCCGGACAAAAGCGCGTGGTCGGTCTGCCGGATGAGGATGAGTTGGTCGCCCTGTTCTTGAATAATCATCGGCGCTGCCCTCTGACGCAGCGGAGCCCAAAGATCGCGCCTCCCGGATAAGGCACGAGCGCTCGGCCGCGGAGAAAGCCTAGTGGCTGTAGAGCTGCTGCGACAACTTAAGAACTAAGCCATTATGCTCCAGATAAAGGAAAACAAGCCAGAGCGAAGGTGAAGGTAGCGGGAGCGAGGGGATTCCCGGTATATTGGAGAAACCACCGCGGGAGTGGCGGAACTGGCAGACGCGCAAGACTTAGGATCTTGTGGCCGAAAGGCCGTGTGGGTTCAAATCCCTCCTTCCGCACCAGGTTTCATCGGAAACGCGCCGAAGATGCGGGACAACCATTATTGAAGGACCGATTCTTGCCGACGAGTGGCGTCACGGGCGTTCCGGAATCCCTCGCTAAAAAAATAATCTGCCTTGCGATGGCTGTGCTGTGGCTCTCTTTGCTGCTGGCGTGCGCGCCGGCGGGAAACGCCGCGGGCGACGTGGCGTGGTCGGGAGTGCTGCGGGAGAAGAGCGGGAGCGCAGTGGCGAACGCGGTCATCAAGCTGCGAGAGAAATCGAGCGGGAGACAGTACACAGCGAACAGCTCGGCGACGGGAGAGTTTTCGTTTTCGGCGGTGACGCCGGGCAGCTATGAAGTGTCGGTGATAGCGGCGGGAAGCACGTACATCGCGGCGGAGCCGCTGAACGCGAAAGAAGGCATGGCCGCGACGTCCACGCTGCAAATTTCGACTCGCGACAAAACGCTGACGCTCCTCGCCGCGGCACAGGAGCCGCAAGCGAGCGGAGGAGAGCACCTTTCGAGTGGAGTGGTGGCGGGACTTCCGCTGAACGAGCGGGACTTCAGCAAGCTGCTGCTGCTGGCCGCGGGAACGATGACGGACACGAACGGCGCGGCGAACTTCACGCAGCAGTTCGCGGTGAACGGGCAGCGCGGGGCGGCGTCGGTATTTGCGATGGACGGCGCGGACACCACGGACCCGGAGCTGGGCGGCGCGACGTTTCCGAATTTCAATGTGGATGCCATCCAGGAAGTGCAGTCGAGCTCCGGCGTCATGCCGGCGGAGATCGGGCACGGCGCGGCCGGCTACAACGATGTGATTACGAAGTCCGGAACGAATGACGTGCACGGAAGCGTGTTCGAGTTCGTACGGAATGCGGCGTTCGATGCGCGGAATTTTTTCGATCATCCGAGCGTCGGAAACGAGCGGAGGATTCCGCCGTTTGTGCGCAACGAATTTGGCGTGACGACCGGCGGGCCGGTGGTTCTGCCGGCGATTTACGACGGAAAGAACAAGACGTTCTACTTCGGCGAATATCAGGGATTTCGACAGGTGCTGGGGACGACACAGGTTTTTGCCGTGCCAACGAAAGAGGAACGGCAAGGGATCGATACGACGGCGATTCCCGGAGACACGCTGACGATTCCCGTGAATCCGGCGGTAGCGGCGGTGCTGGCGGGCTATCCTCTGCCAAACGAACCGCAAGGACCGTACGGCGCGAGAACGTACGCGACATCATCGAAAGTGGCGACGGACACCGACCAGTTTTCGATTCGCATTGACCACAAACTTTCGGAGAAAGCGACACTGTTCGGGCGGATTAGCCTGAACCAGATAAACGGGCCGACGACGAATCCGGATCAGACGGCCGTCAATCCGAATTTTGGAGTCAACTTTTTCGATCACCAGCGCAGCGCAGCGATCCGTTATTCGCGGACGGTTTCGGCGCACCTGGGATTCGTGACGATGATCGGTTACATCCGCAGCACGCCGATTTTTCCGACCGTGAACCAGACGCAGCCGGAAATTGGGTTTGCCGACGGACTTTTTGAAAACTTCAACTCGGCGGACGGTTCGATCTTCGGCTCGTACGGCAACTTGTACCAATTCAAGCACGACATGACGTACACGCATGGCCGTCACAGTCTGAAGTGGGGCGCGGAGTTGCGCTCCAACCGCGACTCGACGGTTTTTGGATTGAATCCGAATGGAGCGTATACGTTTGGCGGCGGTCCGGCGTATTCGCCGGTGCTGATCACTTCGGCGAGCGGGCAACACAACATCCAGCCCGGGCAGCCATTGCCGGATTCCCTCAGCGGATTGCTGACGGCTACCCCGTTCGCGTATACCGTGACCGCCACGGCGAGCCTGACGCCCACGGGCGATAAGTTTGACTTAGCGGCAGTGCGGCGCGAAGCGTACAACTTCTATTTTGCGGACACGTGGAAAGCGAACTCGCGGCTCAGCGTGAACATCGGTTTGCGCTATGAACTGAACAGCCGGATCAAAGAGGGCTTGCACCGGACGTCGGTGGCGGCGCCAGTGGATGCGGCGGGAAATCCGACGTCGTTCTTTACGCCGGGAGCGCGCGAAGAGTTTCTGTACAATCCGCAGCCGGTCTACCCACTGGACCGGAACGGCTGGGGACCGCGCGTGTCACTGGATTTTGCAGCCACGAAGCACACCACATTTCATGCGGGCGGAGCGATTACGACGATTCTCCCCAACCTGTGGCTGCAGAACTATGTGACGGGAAGTTTTCCGTTCGTATTTCAACCGATCGTGACGGCGCTGCCGGGTGTGCCAGTGCCGTTTCAGAATTCGGTGGTGAAGGAAACGCTGCCTCCGGTGTACACGACGAGCGGCCAGCCGCTATTCGCCAGCGGAACGAGCGCGAACCTGCCCGCGAACATTCCGATGGACATACCGCGGTTTCAGAATGACCTGGCTGCCATCACGCCGGGCCACGAAGTGCAATTGTTTACCGCCGGCGTGATCGACCGGCATTTGCGAAACGGATACATCGGAACATACACCGCGGGGATCGATCATGATTTCGGAAGCCTGAAAGTGAGTGCTGCGTATGTTGGGACAGCGGGAATCCACCTGGCGCAAGTGCTCGTGCCGAACGGCTACAACGGCGCGAGCCCAGGATTTGCGCCATTCACACAATTCAACACGTCGGGGCAGGCCACGGGTGGGTACGGACCGGAGATGGTGATGACGAGTTCTTCGCACTCGTCGTACAACGCCCTGCAGATCAGTGCGACGGAGAATTACGCACGCATCGGCATGACCTTCCAGGCGAGCTACACATATTCGAAGTCGCTGGACGATACGAGCGCCGTGCCGGGAGGCATTTCCTCGGGTGGCGGAGTGATTCTGCAAACGACGCCGCAGAATCCGCTGGATCCGCGCGCCGAAAAAGGGCTGTCGACATTCGATGCGATGCACGTATTCACCGTGAGCCTGTTTCAGGCCGTGCCGTTGGAGCGCGTGAGTTTTTTGGAGCCGCTGGGAACGCGCGTCACGAAAGGCTGGCAGTTGCTGGATATTACGACGCTGACGACGGGACCGCCGTTTACGGTGTACTCCGGAATTCAACAGACAGGATTCGGGTCCGGAGGCGCGGACCGGCCCGACCTCCTAGCCATGCCGGATTTTTCGACGAGCCGCGCGGTGCGCGAGGATTACTTCGGGCGCGGCGCGAACAACAGCTCTTTCTTCTTCATTCCCATCGGCGTTTCCGGAGGAACGGGCCCGAATCAAGGTCGCTTCGGGACGCTCGGGCGAAATACGTTTCGCGGGCCGGGCTTTCACAATTTCGACATGGCGTTGATCAAAGACACGCCGTTCGGAAAGCGGGCGGGGCGGGAACTCGGAGTGCTTGAATTTCGCGCGGAAATTTTTAATATCTTCAACATCGTGAATTTCGGGTTGCCCGCGAATACGCTGCGAGGAAGCGGATTCGGAGTCATCAGCCACACGGCGGGAAATTCGCGGCAAATCCAGTTCTCGTTGAAATTAATCTATTGAAGCGCGGCGGGGCGAGCCGAGTTACACGCAGAAGAGGTGCGCACGATGAACCTGCACAGATTCCTGGCGTATACCGTACTGGCGTGCTGGATTGCGGCGACAGCGATTATCGTGGGGACGAGCTTGCAGTGGTTCTCCGCGCGGAGCGATTCGCTGGTGAAAACGCAGAGAGCGCGCGAAGCGCAAAGCGAAGCCAGCGGGAATTCGCAGGCTGCGTCGCGGCAATTCGACGCGGGCACCCCGGAAGATCGTGAAGCAACAGCAGCGGCGCAGCGCAACCAGGAGCGGCTGCTCCGGAGGGCGGAAACCGCAAGCGAACAGATGGCCGATGCGATCAACCTGGAGCAGTTGCAACAACATCAGTTCTGGATGGAGTTCGCCGTGTGGGGCTGCCTGACGTTGCTGGGCAGCGCGCTGCTCGCGGAGAGGCGAGAAACGGACGAGCGGCCGCACGCGAGTAAATAAAGGGATACGCATTTTCATTTTTGCTGTGCGAGGCTCGGCGAACTCTTAAGGAGCAAGGATGGAGAGCAGTGTTCGGGACGTTGTGAACCTCTACAATCCGGACGATCCGCTGGAAGAAGCGTGGACCATTCCCTCGCCGTGGTATTTCGACGCGCGCATCGCGGAATTGGAACGGGCAACCGTATTCAGCGGCACGTGGCAAGTCGTAGGCCGCGCGGATCAAGTGCGAGAGAACGGCCAGTTTCTTACGGCGGATCTGGCGGGCGAGCCGCTCGTCGTGGTGCGCGGAGAGGATAGCCAGCTGCGCGCGTTTTTCAACGTATGCCGCCATCATGCCGCGGCAGTGGTGACGGAAGCGCAAGGCTGTGCGAAGCAGTTTCGCTGTCCGTACCATGGCTGGACCTACGGAATCGACGGCGCGCTGAAGGGTATGGTGGAGTTTGAAGGCGTTTGCAATTTTGACCGCGCAAAAAATGGGTTGGTGCCCGTTCGCGTGGACACCTGGGAGAATTTCGTTTTCGTGAATCTGGACGGGCGGGCCGCGCCGTTGCGCGATTTCCTGGGAGTTGTCCCGGACTTGGTCGGGCCGCTCGAGCTCGCGAAGAAATTGCGATTCTTCGACCGGCGAATCTACAGGCTCAACTGCAACTGGAAAGTGTACGTGGACAACTACCTCGACGGCGGATATCACGTTCCGCACGCGCACAAGGGGTTGAGCAGTGTCATTGAATACACAAAATACACGATCGAAAACTTCGAGCGCGCGTGCTTGCAGTCCAGCCCACTGTCGTCGGGCGCCGGCTCGGAAGCCGGTGTGGCCGCGACACGACAGGGCCGCGCGTTTTATCTGTGGATTTATCCGAACTTCATGATTAACGCGTACGAAGGCGTGATGGACACGAACCTGGTGCTCCCGCTGGCTATCGACCGGTGCGCGGTTGTGTTCGACTACTATTTTGCGGACATCAGCGTCGCGGCCGAGCCGCGCAACAAGGAAAGCATCGCGGTCAGTGAGAAAGTGCAGGACGAGGACATGGCGATTTGCGACGCGGTACAGCGCGGGTTGAACTCGCGAGCGTACGTCGCCGGGCGGCTGTCGGTACGGCGCGAGGCGGGCGAACATTTATTTCATCGGCTATTGCACGCGGATTTTACGAGCGCGCTGAAGAAGGCCGCTGCCGCGGATTAAAATTTGGTTGGCGTCCGCGCTACGCTCCAGCATGCTGCGCGCGATTCGTCTCACGTTTGGGATTGAACACAGCACGTGCACTCGCGCTAATTTCCTGTCGAAATGAATGTTGAAATGGAAATGACGCGAAGCGCTCCGCTCCGCTGAAAACGATTCCGCCAAATCTGGAGCACCCATTGAATTTGCCGCGAGCGGCGCAAGTCCTGCTCACGATTGTTTTGGCCGCGGTCACGGCCGGCTTCGGCATGAGCGCGAAGTTTTACGCCGAATCGCTCTCGTCGGCGTTTTTTGCGATCGCGCTCATCAGTGTCGTCATTATTGAGCTGCGCGTTTCCGGGCTTTGGCCAGACGCCGCGGCACTTCTCGGATTGACCGCGCTGTTTGCGCTTGTGGACTTCCGCTTCCTGCACTACGCGCCGCATTTCATGGCGTGGTTTTCCTTCCTGGGGCTAAGCGGCCTGTTTCTACTCGCGTTGCGCGCGATCTGGTCGGAAGGGGATCGGCGCAAGCTGCTGCTGTTCGCCTTTGTGCCGTCGCTGCTGTTTGTCACGTCAGAATGGTTCGCCTCGAACATGCTGGACCTGACCGAGCGCCTGCACCCGCGAACGCTCGACCTGTTTTTGTATTCGTTCGATGGAAGTCTGGGCGTACAAATTTCGTTTTTGATGGGACAGGTGTATGCGCTCTGGCCGTGGTTCAAGATCGCGGGTGAGCTTTTCTACGTTGGTCTGCCGATTCCGATCGCCGTTGTGTATTCCGGACAGCTTCTGCGCGCGCGGCGGCGCGCGATCCCCGCGATGGCGGCGTTTCTCCTTACCGGCCCGATCGGCATCGTTTTTTACAACATTTTTCCAGCGATGGGTCCGATTCACCTGGTACGGTCTAGTTTTCCGTGGCATCCCTTCAGCGCGGATATGTTCCGTCGCGTTTTGCTCGAACCAGTGGCCGTTCACGGCCCGCGCAACGCGATTCCATCACTGCACATGGGCTGGGTGCTGCTGACGTGGTGGTATTCGAGAGGCTTGTCCGTCGCGGAGCGGAGCATCACGATGCTGTTCGTGGTCTTCACCGTCTGCGCCACGACGGGCACCGGTGAGCATTACTTGATAGATCTGGTGCTGGCGTTCCCGTTCGCCGTATTAATAATGGCGCTGTGCGCCTGGCCGCCGGCCTGGAAACAAATCGAAGTCCTGCAAGCACTGGTTTTCGGCGTGATCACAATTCTGGCCTGGTTCGCGGCGCTGCGGTACGCACCACGCATGTTCTGGATTTCGCCCGCCCTTCCATGGCTCCTCTGCGTGGCCACCGTCGGAGCCAGCGTTTGGCTGAAGAGACGATTCGATGGTCCCGCCAGCGAAACACATTCAATCGCGGCTACTCCCTCGCCGTCCGTAGCTCCCAACGCGTAGAGCAAATTACGGGCGGCGACGCGAATTGACGCTCCGTGCGGGCCTCTTCTATACTTTATTGTGCGTTTCAGGGTACGCGCTTACCTGTCTGGCCTCACCCGAGAATTTGCGCTTTCCGAAATAGAACGGCGAGAATGCCGTCGAGACCAGCGAATCATTCGCCAAACCGCGGATCGTTTTACGATCGCAACTTGAGGAGAAAACTGTTCCATGGCTGATGCCACTTGCCGCCGCGAGCTAGACCTGGAGATCCCCGCGGAAGAAGTTACAAAGGCCATGGAGCGCGTGGCCAAGGATTTTGCAAAAATCGCGCGCGTGCCGGGATTCCGGCCGGGCAAAGCGCCGGTTTCGCTGATTCGGCGACGGTTTGCGGACGACATCAAGGGCGAAGTGCTGCAGGATCTCGTGCCGAAGCGGGTCGGGCAGGCGGTGACGGAGCAAAAGCTGACGCCGGTTTCGCAGCCGCAAGTCGAAAAACTGGATTTCGCCGAAGGCCAGCCGCTCAAGTTCAAGGCGGTCTTCGAAGTGTTGCCGGAATTCGAGCTGGGCGGCTATAAGGACCTGAACATCGAAATGCCAGCAATGGACATCACGGACGACGACGTCGCGAAAGCGCTCGAAGAGATGCGCGAACGCGCCGCCGCGCTCGCGCCGGTCGAGGGTCGCGCGGTAGGAAACGGCGACTACGTGCAACTGAAGCTCATGGGCAGCCCCGCGGGCGGCGGCGAACCGCTGCAGGCCGAAAGCGTGATGTGCCATATAGGGGCGGAAGAAACGATGGAGCCGTTCAACGAAAATTTGCGCGGCGCGAACATCGGCGAACACAAAAATTTCGATGTCGTTTACCCCGTGGATTATCCGGATGCGAAGCTCTCCGGCAAGACGTACAAATACGCTGTCGAGGTTCTGGGAATCAAGAACAAGAAGCTGCCCGAACTGAATGACGATTTTGCGAAGGACGTCAGCGACGCGTCCTCGCTCGACGAGTTGAAGAAAAAGGTCTCTGAAGGTCTCGAACACCAGCGCGACCACCGCCAGAAGGAATTGCAGCGGGAAAAAGTCATCGCCGAACTCGTGAAGCAACACGACTTCCCCGTACCGGAATCGCTGGTGGAGCATCAAATGGATGTGCGGCTGGAGCGCGTCGTGCGATCGCTTGCGGCGCAAGGAGTGGACCCGCGAGCCGTGAACGTGGACTGGGTTTCGCTGCGCAAGCGGCAACAGGAACGCGCCACCGAGGACGTAAAGGCAGAGCTAATCATTGATAAAATCGCGACCGCGGAAAACATCGACGTGACCGAGGAAGAAGTGCAGCAAGAACTGGAACACATGGCCGGGCATAGTGGCGAATCGGCGGAAGCCGTGCGCGCTCGTTTGACAAAGCAGGGAGCGCTCGATAGGATGAAAGCGAAGCTGCGAAGTGACAAGACTCTCGACTGGCTCGCGCAAAACGCTAAAATTAAGATCGTTGCGGCAGTAAGCGCCGCGACAGATGCAAAGTAAGGCTTTCCGGCAGCCCAACCAATTCCATGAAAAATTTTGACGATTCCGGGTATCGCGGCACAACTCTAGTTCCGATGGTGGTCGAACAGACCAGCCGCGGCGAGCGCGCGTACGACATCTATTCCCGGCTGTTGAAAGAGCACATCATTTTCATCGGCACGCCGATAGACGACCACGTGGCGAACCTTGCCACCGCGCAGATGCTTTTCCTGCAGGCGGAAGATCCGGAAAAAGACATTCAGTTGTACATTAATTCTCCGGGCGGTTCGATCACCGCGGGATTCGCGATTTACGACACGATGCAGTTCGTGAAGCCAGACGTAGTGACGACCTGCGTTGGTCAAGCCGCTTCTATCGCGGCGGTGCTTCTTGCCGGCGGCGCGGCGAAAAAGCGGTTCGCCTTGCCGAACGCGCGGATTTTGATCCACCAGCCGTGGATGCAAGGCCTTGGCGGCCAGGCCACGGACATCGCCCTGCACGCCAATGAGATCCTGCGCATGCGCTCGACCATTAACAGCATTTTTGCAAAGCATACTGGCCAGGCGATCGACCGCATCGAGAAAGACGTGGAGCGCGATTACATCATGAATCCCGAGCAGGCCAAGGCCTACGGGATGATCGACGAGATAATTTACAAGCACCGCTGAAGCGCGGACGCCGCGGGGGCGGAGTTCGCGCGACGCTAGTTCCTATCAGTTAGTAGTGAAGAGAGTTTCTCTTTTGCTCCGGGGAAAAATCGGCCTAGAATAAGGGACAGAGACTCCGTCGCAGACCAGCGGAGACGAGGCCTTCACACCAGTGAAAAAATTCAGCACCGACGAGCCGCTGCGCTGTTCCTTTTGCCATAAGACCCAGGAACAGGTGGAAAAGCTGATCAGTTCGCCTTCGGACTATCCGCGGGCGTACATCTGCAACGAATGTGTCGGCGTCTGCCAGACCATTCTGGAAGACGAGAAGCGCGAGCAGGCCGCCGCGCCGGCGCGCAGGCTGCCGAGGCCGCCGGAAATCAAGCAATTTCTCGACGGCTATGTTATCGGGCAGGATCGCACAAAGAAAAAGCTCGCGGTGGCAGTTTACAACCACTACAAGCGCATCTTCCTGAACAAGCAGCCGGGTGACGTGGAGCTGAGCAAGTCCAACATTTTGCTGATTGGGCCTACGGGAACGGGCAAGACGCTCCTCGCGCAGACGCTCTCGCGCATGCTCGATGTGCCGTTCGCGATTGTGGACGCTACGACGCTCACCGAAGCGGGCTACGTCGGCGAAGACGTTGAAAATATTATTCTGAAGCTGCTGCAAGCTGCCGACGGCGATGTGCAGAAAGCGCAGCAAGGTATCATTTACATCGACGAGATAGATAAAATTGCGAAGAAGGACGAGAATCCTTCCATCACGCGCGACGTCAGCGGTGAAGGCGTGCAACAAGCGTTGCTGAAGATTCTCGAGGGCACCGTCGCGAACGTTCCGCCGCAGGGTGGCCGCAAACATCCGCACCAGGAATTCACTCCGGTGGACACGACGAACATTCTCTTCGTCTGTGGAGGCGCCTTCGTTGGCCTGGAAAAGATTATTGAGAAGCGCGTTGGGCGACATTCGCTTGGCTTTCATACCGATGCGCCGCCAGCCACGGCGAACCGCCGCAACACGGAACTGCTCGAGCAGGTGCAGCCCGGCGATTTGATTCGGTACGGCCTGATTCCGGAATTTGTCGGCCGCCTGCCGGTTGCGGGCGTGATGAACGATCTCGATCAAAGCGTTCTTGTGCGCATTCTCACGGAACCAAAGAACGCGTTGCTCAAGCAATACCAGCGACTGTTCGAATTCGAGAACGTACGGCTGCGGTTCACCGATGACGCGCTCGATACCGTCGCCGAACTCGCGCTGCAGCGCAAGGTGGGCGCGCGCGGCCTGCGAATGATTTTGGAAGACCTCATGCTCGAGCTCATGTATCACCTCCCGATGCAGCGAAAGGTGCGGGATTTCGTGGTGACGGAGGAAATGGTGCGCGGCCGCGAAATCAACTGGAGCTTGCTCGAAAAGGCCGGATGATTCGGCGTGCGGCAGTCTTGATTTTCAGGGGCCCGAATGTTTAACAGAGAAAAACAGGATACGCGGCGCGTGCCGATGATGCCGGTGCGCGACATGGTAATTTTCCCGCAGCAGATGACGCCGTTCATCGTGGGCCGCGAAGCGAGCGTGCGCGCGCTGGAAGAAGCGCTGGCGGGCGACAAGAAAATTTTCCTCTCCACGCAGCACGACGCATCCGTGGATGATCCGAAGCCGGAAGAGATTTACGCCGTCGGCACGCTCGCCAACATCGTGCAGAGCGTGAAACTGCCGGACGGCAACATCAAAGTTCTGGTCGAGGGCGTAGAACGGGCGCGCGCGCTTTCGATCGCGTCCGAAGAAGGATTTTTCCGGGCCACCGTGCGGCTGCTCAATGCGCGCGTCGAGCCATCGCCGCAAGTTGACCAAACCGTGCAAAAGATTCTCGGGCTGTACGAGCAGTTCGTAAAACTCTCGCAAAGCCTGAACTACGACACGATGATTGCCGCGGCCCGTGGCGATGATCCGTCGCGGCTCTCCGATACGATCGCGGCAAATTTGCAGCTTCCCGTCGACGAAAAACAGGACCTGCTCGAAACCGTCGACCCCATGGAACGGCTGAATCGCATCGGCGACATCCTGGAAATCGAACTGGAAAAGCTGAACGTCGACCGCAACATCAATACGCGCGTAAAGCGCCAGATGGAGCGCGCGCAAAAAGAGTACTACCTTAACGAGAAGCTCAAAGCGATTCAGAAAGAACTGGGCCGCGGCGAGAAAAACGAGATCGACGAGCTTAAGAAGAAAATCGATACCGCGGGCATGAGTAAGGAAGTTCACGAAAAAGCGATCCAGGAGTTAAAGCGCCTCGAATTGATGCCGCCCATGTCGGCGGAATCGACCGTGAGCCGCAATTACCTCGACTGGCTTCTCGCCGTGCCGTGGAAAAAACGTTCTAAAGAAATTCGCGACATCGTCGCGGCGGAAAAAATTCTTAACGACGAACACTACGGGCTGGAAAAGATCAAGGAACGCATTCTGGAGTTCCTGGCCGTGCGGCAACTGGTGAAAAATCCCAAAGGCTCGATTTTGTGTTTCGTCGGGCCTCCGGGAGTCGGCAAAACCTCGCTCGCGATGTCCATCGGCCATGCCACGGGCAGAAAATTTGTCCGCGTATCGCTCGGCGGCGTGCGCGACGAAGCCGAAATTCGCGGCCATCGCCGCACCTACATTGGCGCGCTGCCCGGCCAGATCATTCAGATGATGAAGAAGGCCGGGACCGTCAATCCGATCTTCGTTCTGGACGAAGTGGACAAGATGTCCACGGATTTCCGCGGCGATCCTTCTGCGGCATTGATGGAAGTGCTCGATCCGGAATTGAACCACGCGTTCACGGACCACTACCTTGACGTCGAGTACGACCTCTCGAAGGTCATGTTCGTCTGCACGGCGAACGTGCTGCACACAATCCCGCAGCCGTTGCAGGACCGCATGGAAATCCTGCGGCTGCCGGGCTATACGGAGCAGGAAAAGCTGGAAATTGCCAAGCGCTTCCTGGTTAAGCGCGCACGCGAAGCGACGGGATTAATCGAAAAGAATTTGAAGTTCACCGATGACGGCCTGCTGCACATCATTAGGCACTACACGCACGAGGCCGGAGTCCGTAATCTGGAACGCGAAATCCAAAACATCGCGCGCAAAATGGCACGCAAGGTGGTCACGGAAGGCACCGCGGTTGCGGTGGAGATTACGCCGCAGAACGTAAACGACTTCCTCGGAGTGCTGAAGTACCGCGAGTATTGGCTCGAGAAGCATAATGAAATCGGCTTGACCACCGGACTCGCGTGGACCGAAGTCGGCGGATCCGTTCTGGCCACCGAAGCCACGTTGATGGAAGGCAAGGGCCGGCTGACGCTCACCGGCAAGCTCGGCGATGTGATGCAGGAGTCCGCGCAGGCGGCGATGAGCTACGTGCGTTCGCGCTCGGCGCAACTTGGCCTGACGCGCGATTTCTACCGCTCGCTCGATATTCACGTGCATGTGCCGGAAGGCGCCATCCCGAAAGACGGCCCTTCCGCCGGCATCACCATCTGCACGTCGATCGTCAGCGCTCTTACGAAAAACCCTGTGCGCCGCGACGTCACCATGACCGGGGAAATCACGCTGCGCGGCAAAGTCCTGCCTATCGGCGGCGTCAAGGAAAAACTCCTCGCGGCCCATCGAATGGGCTTGCACACAGTGCTGCTTCCGAAGGACAATGAGAAGGACCTGGCGGACATCCCGCAGGAGATCCTCTCCTGTCTCACGGTTCATATTGTTGAAACCATGGATGAAGTGCTGCAGATAGCGCTCGAGCGGCCCATCGTGCCGCTGGAGCATGCCGAGGTCGCGCCTGTTGCGGAGCCATTCGTCGCCAGCGCCGAGAAAGACAAGAGTTTGACCAACTAAGCAGCGAATTGCGAATCCGGAACGCGGAGTGTATTCCGCGAACTGGGATTCGCGCTGCCTCCGGTTGCAGAAGGTCTGGTTTGCCCCAACCTGGCAAGTTGTCGCTTGTCCGCCAGTGCGGCGCGCCATCTCACCAACAATCCGGATTTTTGCGGGCCGCACAGCGGCTGCGCAAAAGAAGAAGGTCAATCTCCACAATCCAAACCAAGGACCTATGAAGGAAACAACAGCTGAAGGAACCAACCAGATGAGTATTAGCCTCGCCGAGTTAAAAGAAAAAAATATTACCGACCTCGCCAAAATCGCCAAAGAGTTGAACATCCCCGGCGCCAGCGGTATGCGTAAGCAGGAGCTGATCTTCCAGATCCTCCGCGCGCAAACGGAAAAGAACGGACTGATCTTTTCGGAAGGCGTCCTCGAATGCCTCCCCGATGGTTTCGGATTTCTCCGCGCGCCGGAGTACAACTACCTCCCCGGCCCGGACGACATCTACGTGTCGCCATCGCAAATCCGCAAATTTGATCTGCGCACCGGAGACACCGTCTCCGGGCAAGTGCGCCCGCCAAAGGACGGTGAACGCTACTTCGCATTGATTAAAGTTGAAGCCGTCAACTTCGAAGATCCCGAAGTCGCGCGCAACAAGATCTTTTTCGACAACCTGACGCCGCTCTATCCGCAGGGCCGCCTCAAAATGGAAACCACCAAGGAAAACATGACCGGCCGCGTGCTCGACTTGCTGTGCCCGGTAGGCAAGGGCCAGCGCGGATTGATCAACGCTCCGCCGCGAACCGGCAAAACCATGATTCTGCAGTCCATGGCGAACTCCATCACCACGAACCACCCGGAAGTGGCCCTGATCGTGCTCCTCATTGATGAGCGCCCGGAAGAAGTCACGGACATGCAACGCACCGTGAAGGGCGAGGTCATCAGCTCGACGTTCGACGAACCGCCGCAGCGGCACATTCAGGTCGCGGAAATGGTTCTGGAGAAAGCCAAGCGCTTGGTGGAGCACAAGCGCGACGTGGTTGTGCTGCTGGACTCCATCACGCGCCTTGCGCGTGCGTACAACGCGGTTACGCCACCGTCCGGCAAGGTGCTCTCCGGCGGTATTGACGCCAATGCCCTGCAGCGCCCGCGCCGCTTTTTTGCCGCGGCTCGCAACGTCGAAGAAGGCGGCTCGCTCACCATCGTGGCCACCGCTTTGATCGACACGGGCAGCCGCATGGACGACGTGATCTTTGAAGAGTTCAAGGGCACCGGCAACATGGAAATCTATCTCGACCGGCGCCTGGCGGATAAACGCGTGTTCCCCGCCATTGATATCCAGCGTTCCGGTACGCGCAAGGACGAGTTGCTCCTGCCGCCGGACGAGCTCAGCCGCGTGTGGGTATTGCGCAAGGTGTTGAGCCCGCTCTCAACGGTCGAGGCCATGGAGCTTCTGCTCAGCCGTCTGACCAAGAACAAGACGAACGCGGAGTTTCTCGGGTCAATGTCCGCACCGGCCTGATCGTAGAACTTTCGCGCCCCCTGACGGCAAGTTCATTCTTCGAACAGCGCTCCGTGCCGCGCATCGCGCCACGGATTTGCCTATGTAGTTCGAAATGCGCATAAAAAATGGCGCAACGGAGGATCCCGTCGCGCCGGTTGAGGTTTCTGATTTGTCGAGCCGCGTGTGAATTACGCCGCGGCTTCCGTTTCTACGGCCGCGATGTAATCCACTACGCGCTCCGACCATCCATCGATGTGCGTCCAGCCGTTGCCGTAGCTCACGCCGTGCTTGTACGGAGCCACGTTCACTACGTACGCCTTGGGCGTCCAGGCCGCAAGGCTGCCGTCGTGCGACTGTTCGTCGGTGATGACAATTAGCCGGTCAAGCGTGCGCCACTCCGGCTTCTCGCTAAGCTTGGTCAGCGCGCGCTTGAGGTACGTCCCCGAGTGCGCCTGCGAACCGACGATGGCATCGCGAAGAGCAAAGCCGCGCCGCGCAGGCAGTTCCACGCACGCATCGGAAAAGGTCGCGAGGCAAAACGTCTCCGCCTTTTCGCGAAGCAGAATGGCCAGCCCCGCTGCGGCGTCCATGCGCGTGGTCTCGCTCTTCTTGGCAAGCGTTCCGTCCATCGAGCCGGACACGTCTACGACAAGTCCGGTCGAGCCGGCCAGCTTCGCAAGTTCCGCGATGCCTTTCAGCATGGCGTTTTCGAGCGCGTCCTCCAACTTCGGAGCGTGCCGCGACGCGGTCACAAATCGAAACGGCAGCGCTCGCGCGACACCCTTCTCGAGCCGCTCGCGAATGAGCTTGGGATCCACTCCCGATGCCAGCATCAGGCGCACGTTTCGCAGGACGGCCAGGCCGCCCAGCTTTCCCTCGCTCAGGAGCCGTTCGAAGTTCTCGCGCTTGTCCTTCCCTGCGGACAAGGCAACCTCCCACGTATCGGGAGGCTCGAGCGTGTTCTCATCGAGCTTCTTCCAAACAGCTTCCTGCTCGGCATCCTTCGGCTTCGCGTGGCAGAGAAACAGCACGTCGCGCAGCGTCACCACCGCATCGCGGTCGTACTTCGCCAGCTGGTAGGCGTCGAACTTTATGAACGCCCTCGCCAGCCCGCGCTTCACTCCCGCCGAGAGCGGCTGCTTCATCTCTTTCCAATAGAGCGCCACGAACTCACCGAGTTCGTCGGCGCGCTGGATCACGTTCTCGAGCGTATCCGCCACGAGCGGCCCAGCGCCTTTGCGCCGCGCCAGTTCGCGCGTAAGGAACAGCGGTGCATGACGAAGCTGCATCTGGGCGCGGGCTTCGCGCGCCAGAGCCGCCACATCTTCTGGCTTGCTCCGCGCCACAAGCTCCGCGATCCGCTTCGCGATGTCGCTTCCCTTCTCGTAGAACGTGTCTTCCCAGAGCAGGCAGGTCAGCACGGTGCGCCGCAGCTCCGCCTTCACATTGACGCGCTGCGCCACCGCACCTTCATGCGTCCGCGCCGGGAACGTCTGCTCCGGAAACATCCGCTTCCAAACATTCATCTTCGCCACTTTCACTCCTCCTTTCTTCAAAGTTCGACGCAAACAGTCAGTTCACTGGCCCGAGTCCGGGCGCATGGATGTGCAGCCTGCCGTCGCTTTGCACGCGAACCACATCGCCTTCCTCGATCTCCAGCAATCCGGCGAGCCACTCGGGAATCAGAATCTGCAAGAATTCACCCTGGACTTCGGAGATGGCCGGAGAACGCTGCGCGAGCTCCGAAACTTCATCCGTCAGGGCGACAAACAGCATCAATTCCCCGTTGACTTTCAAAACCGGGCCTTCCAACGCGAGTACGTTTTCCACGCTGCACCTTCTTTCTTTCGTCGTTCAAAACTGCTGGACGGGAACCTTCGGTCAGGGACATTAGGTGCTCTATCCATTGAGCTACGAGCCGCCTTGTAGCTAAGGCCTTTAGGCCTGAGGGTCTTCAGTCGGCTAGGTGAGATTCGAACTCACAACCTCCCGCGTGTCAGGCGAAGTAGCCCTGCCCTACACCACGTCCAACTCCTTTGCAGCACAGACTTCAGTTCGGGCCCCAGCCGTCAGCGCGGCTGGGGCGCATCTGCAAGCTCCCAGTTTTCTGCCGCACCCCCGGTCCCGGCGCGAACCGCGGGCTGGTCTGCGATTCGCGCCGGCCAAACTGTTCCGTCATCTCTCGCATGATGCTCCGTCCTCGCGCAAATTCACCGGGAGGAACAACCGAGCAGAGTTGCGAGGCGTGAGCCCCACATCGTTTGACAGACGAAGTAACTCTTCTCTCCGCCATCCCGGCGTCTCGGTAGCACCGGCACTCCTGCCGGTGCTCTTTCTCTTCCGATGGGAACAATTGGTCCGCGTAAATTGCTTTTGAGCTTCTGTCTCTCGCGAAACAGGCGGGGTTCCGTTCCCGCATCCTTCCCGGCTCTCGCCAGGACGCTCTTTGTCGGAAGTAACGCGCACCTTCACCACACCGGAATCCCTTGCGGCGGGAACCAACGGCATGGGTATTTTTTCCGCTGCTCTGCCACTGAGCTACGGCGATGTTCATCACCGGCAGGGATCGAACCTGCGACCCACGGATTATGCGAAGTAACCCAAGCCTTCACCACGCCGCAATCTCTTAATCTCTCTCGCGACCTCCTTACTTCCTTGCTTCGTCGTTCGCGCACACCCATAGCATCTCTCCGCCATGCTGTTTACTATTCGACAATCGAAATCCGCCGAAGAAATTTCCGGGAGGAATCAGCGCTCACGGGCTTTGGGTTTCGAACCCACGAGCCTTTCGGCCCCTTGCCACAGAAGTAACCGTGAACTTCGCCATCCCGGGAACACTCGTCCCACGGCACAACATGTTGAATCTAAACAACTTAGGCGATTGCTTGCTTTAGGCTCGCGTGGTCAAGCAGTCCGCGAGACTGGATCGCCATGGCATCGATTCGACTTGGCTTTTATCTTCTTGTCTCATTCGTCTGCTCTTCACGCTCAGTGAGGTGCCCGCCGAAGCGGACTTTACGACTGAGGTATCTCAAAAGTAATCGAGTCCCGTTTTTCTGTCAAGCACTTTTTTCAAAGAACGCAATTTGTTTGCAGATTTTTGCTTACGTGTTGATTTTCATGTAGTTGCAGAGGAGCGGAAGTCACGACAGCGCTGCGTTTTTGCGAAAATCGCTCGCAGCTTGCGCGAGATCCGAGGGACGACCGAGGTCGCGCCAGTAGGAATGATCGTGACGAAACGCCAAGATCTTTTCGCCCTGGCCCGCCAGACGAAGATACGCGTCGATGATCGAGAAGACGCCGGTTTCGGTAAGCAGCGGGAATATGCGCGGCGAGAGCACGTGAATGCCGGAAAACGCGAGGGGAAGAAGAGATGCGGCCGACGGAACACCGGCATTCTTGCCGGCGAGTCCCTCCGCCACGATCGTCGTGTCCTGCCCATTCAAGCGGCGACCGCAGAGTTGCAGCGCGTTGTTGAAAAGAAGTTGCCGCGATGACTCGCGCGCCTGCACCGCGAGAGTTGCCAAGGCCTTTTGTCCGGTGTGCAAGTGAAGCATTTCGCGAAAATCGATGTCGCTGATAACGTCTACGTTGTGCAGCAGGAACGGTTCGTCGGGGTCACTGCCAGTTTTGGATGGCGCCGCCTTCTCCAGAAAAAACCAAGCCGCCTTCTTCAATCCGCCGCCAGTGTCGAGCAAAAGATCGTCTTCCCGCGAAACCTCGACGCGCATTCCAAAATTCTTTTTACGTTTCAAATAATCCACGACCATTTCCGCAAAATGGTGGACGTTCACGATGAACTCTTGCACTCCGAAATCAGCGAGGCGTTTTATAGTAATTTCGAGCAGCGTGCGCCCGTTGATTTCGACCAGCGCCTTGGGGCGATCGTCCGTGAGCGGCCGGAGGCGCGTGCCGAGGCCCGCCGCAAGAATCATCGCTTTCATTTGCGCAAATTTTCCAGTCCGACGTGCCTCAAACGGACTTCCACTCCGGCACGCGTGCGCAGCCGCTTGGCCAGCTGCTCCGCAAGAAACACGGACCGGTGCTGACCGCCGGTGCAGCCAAAGCTCACCATCAGATTCTTGAATCCGCGTTCCTGATAATTCGCAATCGCCGCATCCACGAGCGAAAGCGTGCTGGCAAAAAACTGGTGCACAGATTCCTGTTGGTTCAAATAGTCAATCACTGGCGCATCTTGCCCGGTCAGTTTCTTGAATCGCTCTTCCCTTCCCGGATTTGGAAGGCTCCGCCCGTCAAAAACGAATCCGCCGCCGTTCCCCGATTCGTCCTTCGGCAGCCCCTGGTGGAACGAAAAACTGAAAACGCGCACGACGAGATTGTCCGCGTCAGTAGCCAACGCCTGAAGCTTCTCCGAAGCGAGCATGCTGCGGAACGCGCCCAGCAGCGTCGGCAGCGCGATGGGCAATTCCACTTGATGCAGCAGCCAGCGCAAGTTTTTTAGCGCATACGGCACGCTCTGCAAGAAATGCACTTTGCGCTCGTAGAACCCGCGGAAGCCGTACGCGCCGAGCGCCTGCATGATGCGCACGTACACGTAACCGTAGTAGTGGCCGAGAAACGCCTCGCGATCCACGGGAATATGCGTGGCGAGCGCGCGGAGATAGTCGTAATAGAGTTGCTCGCGCAATTCGGGCGGCAAATCCGCTTTGGCGTCGAAGAGCAGCGACGCGATGTCATATTGCAACGCGCCCTTGCGGCCGCCCTGGTAATCGACGAAATAGGGCTGACCATCGCGCAGCATGACGTTCCGCGACTGAAAATCGCGATAGAGAAAATAATCGCGCGGCGCACTCAGCAGAAAATCTGTGAGGCGGTTGAAATCTTCCTCGAGCGCGTGTTCGCTGAAGGGAATCCCGGCCAGGCGAAGAAAGTAGTATTTGAAATAGTTAAGATCCCACGCGATGGACTGCCGATCGAAGCTCGCTGTCGGATAGCAGGCCGAGTAGTCCAGATCGCGCGATGCTTCCACCTGGAAGCGCGGGAGAATGGCCACCACTTTGCGGTACGCTTCCACAACCGCGGGAGCGATCGTCGTGCCTTGCCGATTTGTGGAGAGGAATTCGAAGAGCGTTGTATCGCCGAGATCTTCTTCGAGGTACGCGCCCTGATCCAGCGCTTCGGCGTATATTTCCGGAACGGGCAGTCCATGACGGCGAAAATGTTTTGAAAACGCGAGAAATGCGGCGTTTTCTTCGCGGACTCCATAGAGAATGCCAACCGCGTTTTGCGAGCCCGCGCCGAGGCGAATAATCTTCCGCCCCGAGCCTCCCAGTTCGCCCTGCAGCTGCTGGACGCGCTCCACCGGCGTCCCGAAGCGCCGCTCATACAAAGTTTTGAGAACGTCAACGTCCATATTGAAGTCTGCGTGAATTCCTTTGCGAAGAGTGACTTGGCTGGCTGCGTTCTAGGATAGCCGAAACTTCGTGATTCGATGTCGGGCTAAAAGAAACTCTGTGCCCAGAATCTCGACCCGCGGGCAAAGAAGGCCCGCGCTTGGCATATAGCGTTTCGCCGCTTCAACGCGCAGCGCGCGTGGCAACTGGAACTGCGCGGATATAATTAACGGATGCCCTCGCAAAGCAAAGATCAGCGACGAACGGAACAGCGGCTGCCTGCGTCGAAAAATCTCGACCGCATGTCGGCGATCGAGATTGTGCGCTTAATGCACAAGGAAGACCGGAAAGTCGCGCCCGCGGTGGGCCGCACCCTGCCTGCCATCGCACGCGCGGTAGACGCGATTGTTCAGGCGATGCAATCTGGTGGAAGGCTGTTCTACGTCGGGGCCGGATCGAGCGGCAGGATGGCCGTGCTTGACGCGGCCGAGTGCCCTCCCACATTTGGAATTCCTCATCGCGTGATGCGTGCGTTCATTGCGGGAGGACGCCGTGCGGTGACGGGCGCCGTCGAAGGAGCAGAAGACGCAGCGGAAAACGGCGCGCGTGATCTGCGGCGTGTGCGATTAACAAAAAAGGACGTCGTAGTTGGCATTGCCGCGAGCGGAACGACGCCCTACGTTCTGGGCGCGCTCAAGTTCGCGCGCAGCCGAGGCGCGCTGACGATCGCGGTCACCGCCAATCGCAACATGGCGGTGCACCGCATAGCGAGAATTGTCATCGCCGCGGAAGTGGGACCGGAAGTGCTGACCGGCTCGACGCGTTTGAAAGCCGGAACGTCGCAAAAGATGGTGCTGAACATGCTCAGTACCGCGGTGATGGTGCGGCTCGGCCACGCGTATGAAAACCTGATGATTGACGCCGTGCTCACCAATAAGAAGTTGCACGATCGCGCAGTGAGAATTCTGACGCAGGCGAGCGGCGCGAGTGTGTCCTCCGCGAAACACGCCATGCGTGCCGCGGGACACAGTATGCGCGTGGCTCTGGTGATGCTGAAGCTCGGTGTGGACGCCACCGAGGCACGGAATCGGCTCAAATCCGCTTCCAACGATTTGCGGACAGCTTTGGGCGAATTGGCCAGTGGCAAGCGAAGAACGCGGAAAAGTACATGGATAGGTTCCTGATCAAGGGCGGAAACGCGCTGCACGGTACCGTGGCCGTTAGCGGCGCAAAAAATTCCGCGCTGCCGGTGATGGCGGCGTCGCTGCTCACGGCGGACCGCGTCTCCCTGCACAACATCCCGCAAGTGCGCGACCTCATTACCATGAGTAAGCTGCTTGCGTTCATGGACGCGAAGGTCAGCGTCACAGCGTTGCCCGCGAGCGATTACGTCATCGAAGCGCCGCGATTGAATCACGCGGAAGCGCCATACGAACTCGTAAAAACCATGCGCGCGTCGATCCTCACGCTTGGCCCGCTGATGGCGCGTCTTGGCGTAGCACGCGTTTCATTGCCCGGAGGCTGCGCTATCGGCGCGCGGCCCGTGGATCTGCACTTAAAAGCCCTCGAGCAAATGGGCGCGGACATTTCCACGTCGCATGGCTACATCGAAGCCAAAGTGCCAGGCGCGAGCGGCGGGGCGGGCAAGCTGAAAGGCGCGCACATCCGATTCGACAAAATCACCGTCACCGGCACGGAAAACATCTTGATGGCCGCAACTCTCGCCGACGGCGAGACCGTGCTCGAAAACTGCGCGCGCGAGCCGGAGGTGACGGACCTCGTCGCCATGCTTCGCAAAATGGGCGCGCAGATTTGCGGCGACGGGACTTCCACGCTGCGCATTCGCGGCGTCAATCAACTGCACGGCACCGAACACACGGTCATCCCCGATCGCATCGAAGCAGGAACATTTTTGGTCGCGGGCGCGATCACCGGCGGCGATTTGACTATCACGAATTGCGCGCCCGAACATCAAGGCGCGGTCATTGCAAAGTTGCGGGAAGCGGGCGGGTGCATCGAGCAAGTAGATAACACGACGCTGCGCGTCCGTGCCGGCAAAAAGTTGGCCGCCGCGGATATGACCACCGAAGAATACCCCGGCTTCGCGACGGACATGCAGGCGCAGTACATGGCGCTGGCCACGCAGGCAGAAGGCACGTCGGTAATCACGGAAACGATTTTCGAAAACCGCTATTTGC
>Ga0209166_10000376_pt1 | contig 52183 bp, 49 predicted proteins | sample Coa_R1_3_FD_187151 | JGI IMG/M metagenome (GOLD analysis project Ga0209166, IMG submission 187151) | Surface soil microbial communities from Centralia Pennsylvania, which are recovering from an underground coalmine fire - Coalmine... | ecosystem: Environmental > Terrestrial > Soil >...
AGCTGCTCGCCGACCGCCTTGCCGGCCGCGGTCAGCCGCTCGGCCAGTTCGTCATTGTTCGAGAACAGGCCGGCATATTCGCTGCCGAGTGCCACCAGGATCGCACCCGTGAGCGTCGCCAGATTGACCATCAGCCGCGGCTTGAAGCGATCCTGGGTGTACCAGAGCGCATCGGCCAGCACGAGACGGCCCTCGGCGTCCGTGTTGTTGACCTCGATCGTCTGGCCCGACATCGACGTCAGGATGTCGCCCGGGCGAATCGCATTGCCGTCCGGCATGTTCTCGGCCAGCGCCACGATGCCGACGACATTGACCTTGGCCTTACGGCCGGCCAGCGCCTTCATCAGGCCGATGACCGTGCCCGAACCGCCCATGTCCCACTTCATCTCTTCCATGCCGGCGCCGGGCTTCAGCGAGATGCCGCCGGTGTCGAAGGTGATGCCCTTGCCGACCACGGCGATGGGTGCCACCTGCTTGTCCTTGGCGCCGAGCCAAGCCATGACCACCAGCCGCGGCGGCCGGGCCGAGCCCTGGCCGACGCCGAGCAGCGCGCCCATGCCGAGCTTCTTCATCTTCTTTTCGTCGAGCACCTCGACCTCGACACCCAGCTCCGTGAGCGTCATCGCCTGCTCGGCGAGGCTCTCGGGATAGAGGATGTTGCCCGGCTCGGACACGAGGTCGCGGGTGAAAAAGATGCCGTCGGCCAGCTTGTCGAGATCGCCGAAGACCTTCTTGGCGGCCGTGGCGGCGTCGCTCTGCACCGTGAGCTTCTTCAGAGTCGGCTTCTGCTCGGCCTTCATCCGCGTCCGGTACTTGTCGAAACGATAGGTGCGCAGGCGCGCACCGAACGCGACGTTCGCGGCGGCTTCGGCGGCCGACAGCTTGGCGCCGTCGATGGGGCCCAGCTGGACCGTGGCCTCACCTTCGCCGGCACCGTTCAGGTGCGCGACCAGCGAGCCACCGAGGGACTGCAGCGCCAGAGCGTCGACGTCCGCGAGCTTGCCGAGGCCGGCGAGGACGATGCCGCCGACGGCGAGGTTCGCCGGAGCGAGCACGGCCAGCAGCTGGCCCTTCTTGCCGGTGAAGCGGCTGGACGCCATGGCGCGGCCGAGCGCGCCGCCGGTCTCCTTGTCGAGGGCCGCGGCGAGCGGGGTCAGCGCGCGGTCTTCGCCGACGCCCACGACGACCGTGCCGGCCTTCGGCGCGCCCAATTCGGCGAAACTGATCTTCATGGTCTTCCTTCTCGATTCTCGAACGGGGATCCTCCCGGGATCCCATGAGGATAGCGGGGCCGTCGCGGGCCTCGTCTTCTTTCTGGTCTGTGCGACCGTGGTGTTTTGTCTAGCACCGTGCCGGCGCGACCGCTACCGGGGCGTGCTCAAGGGCCGCACGCCTGCGTTGCCTGGAAGGTGCGCAGGCGCGAAACGGCCCCGCATCCGTGACAAATCGGCGATCAGACGGCCCATGCGCAATTCGGCCTAGGTTTTGCCGGAATCGCCTTTGTATACTCGCCGCCGCCATGAACCGCCTGACCCGCTACATCTTCCGCCAATGTCTGGGCGCGACCCTGTTCGTCACCCTCGGCCTGACCTCGGCCTCCTGGCTGATTCAGTCATTGAAGCTGGTCGACCTGGTCGTCAATCGCGGCGTCGGCATCGGCCTGTTCTTCGAGCTGGCCGTCCTCAGCCTGCCCCAGATGCTGGCCCTGACCCTGCCGATCGGCTGCTTCGTCGGTGTGCTGTTCTCGTACAACAAGATGGTCGGCGACAGCGAGCTGGTGGTGATGCGGGCCTGCGGCCTCAGCCAGAACCTGCTGGCGAAGCCGGCGCTGATCCTGGGCGGCCTTGGTGTCGCCGCGATGCTGTCGATGTCCGTCTATTTCCTGCCGGCCTCGAAGAACGCGTTCAAGGATCTGGAATTCCAGATCCATAATCAGATCGCGTCGGTGCTGCTGCAGGAAGGCACCTTCAACACCGTCTCGGACACGCTCACCATCTATGTCCGCGCCCGCGACACGGCCGGCCGGCTCGAAGGCCTGCTGATCCAGGACAGCCGCGACAAGACCAAGCCGGTCACGCTCACCGCGGAACAGGGCTTGATCGTGCAGGTCGACAATACCCCGCGCGTCCTGATGATCAACGGCACCCGGCAGATCTGGGATCCGGTGAAGCAGCAGCAGGACGTCCTGACCTTCGATCGCTACAGCCTCGATCTGAACCAGTTCCGCGATGCGCCCGGCGCCCGCGTCCTGCAGGCCGAGGAGCGCTACATCCCGGACCTGTTCTTTCCGACCGATGCGGACAATGACCCGGTCCTGCGCGCCCATCTGCTGGTCGAGGGCAACAACCGCTTCATCAGCCCGATCTATTGCATCAGCTTCGTGCTGGTGGCGCTCGGCGCGATCCTGACCGGCGAACTCAACCGCCGCGGCCAGACCAAGCGAGTGCTGGTCGCCTTCGCCATCGTGGCGGGCCTCGAAGCGGCCTCGATCAGCTTCACCAACCTCGCCAACCGCAATCCGGTGCTTATCCCGTTGATGTATCTGAATGTGTTGCTGCCAGGCATCATCGGGCTCGTGCTGGTGCTTTACGGCCATCGTATCCTGCGGCGCCGGGTGCAGATCGCCCCGGCGAGCGAGGCCGCGGCATGAATTTCCCCGCGACGCTGTTCGGGTACCTTTCCCGCCAGTTCCTGATCTGGTTCACCGGCACGTTCGTGATGATCGTGCTGCTGATCTTCGTCGGCAATCTGATCGAACTGCTGCGCCGCGCCGCGGCCCATCCCGAGATCTCGATGGCCGTGCTGGTCAAGATGGCGGCGCTGCAGCTGCCCTATACCGCCCAGCAGGTGACGCCGTTCGCGGTGCTGTTCGGCAGCATCTTCGCGCTGTCGCGCATGACGCGCAGCCAGGAGCTGATCGTCGCCCGCGCTGCCGGGGTTTCGGTCTGGCAATTCCTGACGCCGTCGATCGCGATCGCCTTCCTGATCGGCGCCATGGGCGTCATGCTGTTCAACCCGCTCGCCTCCTCGATGCAGGCGACCTTTAAACAGCTGGAGGCGAGGCTGCTGAAGGGCCAGGCGGACTCGCTGCTGCTGTCGTCCTCGGGCCTGTGGCTGAGGCAAAGCGATTCGACCGGTACCCAGGCGGTTATCCACGCCCAGCATCTCAGCCCATCCGACATGACCGCCGACGGGGTGACGCTCTATTTCTTTCGCGAAGGCGACCGGATGCTGCGCCGGATCGACGCCAAGCGGGCGGTGCTCGACGAAGGCCATTGGGAGGTGACCGACGCCTGGGAATGGCGCCCGGAGCGGAAGCCCGAGTCGCAGCATCTCGACCAGATAACGATCGCGACGAACCTCACGCCGCGCAAGATCGAGGATAGCTTCGCAACACCGGACACGATGTCGTTCTGGGCCCTGCCCGGCTTCATCGACCTCTTGGAGAAATCCGGATTTTCGGCGCAGCGCCACAAGCTTTATTTCGATTCCCTGCTGGCGCGGCCTTTCCTGCTATGCGCTATGGTGCTGATCGCCGCGATCTTCTCTCTCCGCATGCAGCGGCGCGGCGGCACCACCACGATGGTCATCGGCGGTGTCGCCGCCGGCTTCTTGCTGTATTTCCTGACGGATGTGGTATTCGCACTGGGTCTTTCGTCGACCATCCCGGTGGCGCTTGCCGCCTGGACACCGGCAGGGATCAGCACTCTGCTGGGCGCCACCCTTCTGCTCCATCTCGAGGACGGCTGAGTTCTTCATGCGCCATCGGGTTCAGACGTTCGTTTCAGGCGGCTCGCGGGTGCGCCTGCGGGTCGCGCGCGCGGCGCTTCTCGGGGTCAGCCTGTCGGCCCTCAACCTGGCCCTCGATCTGCCGGCCGCCGCCGCCGAAAGCGGCAAGGCCGCGGCCCACAATGATCAGCCGGTTCTGTTCAGCGCGGACGAGGTCAATTACGACGACGACTACGGGCTGGTGATCGCCCGCGGCAACGTCGAGATCTCCCAGGGCAACCGGACGCTGCTGGCCGACACGGTCAGCTACAACCAGCGCACCGACACGGTTACCGCCTCCGGACATGTCAGCATGCTGCAGGAAACCGGCGATGTGGTGTTCGGCAACTATGTCGAGCTGACCGACTCGATGCGTGAGGGCTTCATCAAGGACATCCGCATCCTGATGGCGGACCGCTCGCGCCTTGCCGGCAATGCCGGCCGGCGGACCGAGGGCAACCGGACGGAAATCCGCCGCGGCGTCTACAGCCCCTGCGACCTGTGCAAGGACGATCCGACCCAAGCGCCGGTCTGGCAGATCAAGGCCGCCAAGATCGTCCATGACAAGGAGGAGCAGAAGGTCGAGTACGAGGATGCGACGCTGGAACTGGGCGGCATTCCGGTCCTCTACACGCCCTATTTCTCCCATCCCGATCCGTCGGTGAAGCGGGCCGACGGCTTCCTGCCGCCGACCATCGGCTCGTCCAACACGCTGGGTTTCAATTTCAACACGCCCTACTACTGGGCGCTGGCGCCGGACAAGGACCTGACGTTCTCGCCGCTGTTCACGTCGCAGCAGGGCATCGATCTGTCGGGCGAATATCGCCAGCGCTTCGGCAACGGCTTCATCGACACGCGCGCCAGCATCACCGACGCCGACACCGTGAGCGGCCCCGCCTCGAACCTGACCACGTCGCATGACCAGATCCGCGGCCATATCGCGTCGTTCGGCGAGTTCGATCTCGACGATAATTGGCGCACCGGCTGGGCCGTGCGGCGTACGACCGACCAGACCTACGAGCGGCTCTATCATTTCGGCGGCACCGAGAACTTCCTGACCTCGGACGCCTATGTCGAGAATTTCGACGGCCGCAACTACGGCTCGGTCTATGCCTACAGCTTCCAGTCGCTGCGCCTGGGCGTCAGCGATCAGAGCCAGGCGCTGGTCCTGCCGCTCGGCAACTACAGCTGGGATTTCCGGCCGACCAGCTGGGGCGGCCATTTCACCGCCAATGTCAACGGCGCCGACGTCCTGCGCCAGACCGGGCCGAGCAGCCAGCGCGCCTCGGCCGGCGGCGAGTTCAACCTGCCCTGGATCACGGCCGACGGCAGCGCCTTCAATTTCGTCGCCGGCGTCCGCGCCGACGCCTATTCGGTCAGCAGCCAGCCGGTGCAAGGCAGCGCTACGCTGACCAACAGCGGCTCGACCGGCCGGGTGTTTCCGCAGATCGGCCTCGAATGGAAGGATCCGTTCGTCCGCCATAGCGAGCATTCGACCCTGGTGATCACACCGCGGGCCGCGTTCTATGCCGCACCGGTCGGCGGCAATCCGCCGCTAATCCCGGACAACGACAGCGTGTCGTTCGACTTCAATGAAAACGACCTGTTCGTGCGCAACCGCATGGTCGGCTACGATCAGGTCGACAGCGGCCAGCGCGTCGACTACGGCATCCAGGCCGACTGGAACCAGGATGACGGCGCCCGGGTACGGGCGTTGGTCGGCCAGAGCTATCGCTTCCAGCATCAGACGCCGCTCAACTACGGCCTCGGCCTCAATCCGGTCGAGGACGGCACCTACCAGCGAACGGTCGCGATCAGTTCCGGGAGCGGCGTCAATCGGCAGCTCTCCGACTATGTCGGCCGGGTGAGCTACAGCCCTTCGGGTTTCTTCGATGCGAGCTATCGGTTCCGCTTCGATCAGCAGGACCTACGGCCCGAACATCAGGAACTGGGCCTCGCCGTCGGGCCGTCGAACCTGCGACTGGGTCTGAATTATCTTCAGCTCGGCGACAATGCCCGCGACGGCGAAACCCATCGCCAGGAGCTGGGCCTCAACCTCACCTTTGTCTACGACCAGTACTGGACCTTCTCGACCCGCGCCACGCGCGAGCTCTCCGGCGACAACGTCAACCAGGTCTCGTCGGGCTTCGCCGTCCAATATCAGGACGAATGTCTGACCTTCATCGCCACCCTCGCCCAGACCGGCATCCGCGACCGCGACATCAAGCCGGGCACGACCCTGCTGTTCCAATTCGTGTTCAAGAACCTGGGCGAAGTCGGCTTGCCGCCCCTGCAGGCCGGCAACGAATCATTGCCGTGACGCGGAACCGCGATCCGCGTTACAACATCGCCCGGTCGCCTGATCGTGGCCGACTGATCATTCGGGACTTCACCTTGCAGCTTCTCCGCCGTGCACTGAGCCGCTTCACCGTTCTTCTGGCCCTCACGCTTCTGACCGCCAGCTGGTTCCAGCCAGGCCATGCCCAGGAGTTCCGGATCGCCGCCGTCGTCAACGACGACGTCATCTCCATCGCCGACGTCGACGAACGGCTGAAACTGGTGCTCGCGTCGACCAACCTGCAGGGCGATCCTCGCGCCATGCAGCAGGTCCGCGCCCAGGTGCTGCGCACGCTGATCGATGAAAAGCTCGAGCTGCAGGAAGCGAAGAAGGAGACGGTGTCCGTCGGGCTGCAGGAAGTCACCGACGCGATCAACAACATCGAGCAGCAGAACAAGATGCCCAAGGGCGGCATCGACCAGTTCCTGAAGGCGCGCAACATCGATCGCGCGACCATGAGCGATCAGATCACGGCGCAGATCGCCTGGGCCAAGACCGTCCGGCGCCGCTACCTGCACTCGGTCATCGTCAGCGATGAAGAGATCAACGAAGCGCTGAAGCAGGAGCAGGCGAACGCCGGCAAGCCGCGCAGCCGCATCGCCGAAATCTACCTGTCGGTCGACAATCCGAGCCAGGACACCGAGATCCGCGAGACCGCGCAGCACCTAGTCGATCAGATCCGCCACGGCGCGCCTTTCCCGGCAGTCGCCCGGCAATTCTCCCAATCCTCGACCGCTGCCGTCGGCGGCGACATCGGCTATGTCCAGCAGGGGCAGCTCGATCCCGAGGCCGATCGGCTGATCGAGAAGCTGCAGCCCGGCCAGATGATCGGTCCGGTCCGGCTGACCGGCGGCTATTACATCTATCTGCTGATCGACCGGCGCCCGGCCCTCGATCCGTCCGGCCAGGTTGCGGTCAACCTGACCCAGGTCGTGTTCCCGATCCCCGAGGGCAGCGATCAGGCCGCAGTAATCGCGAAGGCCAAGGCGGCGACCCAGGACGCCAAGAGCTGCGGCGAACTGTCGAAGATCGGCCGCGACGTCTCGCCCGACCTGTCCGGTCCGATCGGCGACGTCAAGGTGGGCGACCTGCCGGCCGAGGTCCGTCCGACCATTCTCGCGGCCAAAGTCGCGGTGCCGACCGATCCGATCGCGGTGCGCAACGGCATCGGCGTGTTCATGGTGTGCTCGCGCCAGGGCGGCGACTCCGAACAGGAGCGCGACCGGATCGCCGACAACATCACCCGCTCGCGCCTGGAAAACCTCGCCCGCGGCTATCTGCGCGATCTGCGCCAGGTCGCCTTCATCGATCTGCGCGTCTGAGGCCCCGATCATGCCGCCTCTCGTCCTGACCATGGGCGAGCCGGCGGGGATCGGCGGCGAGCTCGCGTTTGCCGCCTGGTCCCGGCGCGCCGCCGGCGTCCCCTGCTTCGCTCTGCTCGACGACCCTGCTCGATTGGGCGCGCTCGCCCGGTTGCTGCGCCTGTCCGTGCCGATCAAGCCGATCGCCGACGTGCGCGAGGCGGAGGCAGCGTGGAATTCGGCTCTGCCGGTCCTGCCGATCCCGCTCGCCGGCCCCGTCGTCCCGGGCCGGCCGGACGCGGTCAACGCCGCCGCCGTCATCGCGGCAATCGAGCACGGGGTCCGGCTCGTCTCGTCCGGAGCCGCCTCGGCACTCGTCACCAACCCGATCCAGAAGCAGGTTCTGATCGAGGCGGGCTTCCGCCATCCCGGCCACACCGAGTTCCTGGCCGAACTGGCCGGCCCCGGCTCGGTGCCGGTGATGATGCTGACCTGCCCCGGCCTGCGCGTGGTGCCGATCACCATCCATCAGTCGCTGAAGTCGGCCATTGCGGATCTCAGCATCGAGAAGATCGTGACGGTCGCCCGGATCACGGCGTCGGCGCTCAAGCGTGACTTCGGCATCAAGAGGCCGACGCTCGCGATTTCCGGTCTCAATCCCCACGCCGGCGAAGGCGGGGCGTTCGGCCGCGAGGAAATCGAGATCATTGCGCCCGCGATCGCCCAGCTGCGCGCCGAAGGCTTGCAAGTCGACGGGCCGCTGCCGGCCGACACCATGTTTCATGTCCGTGCGCGCCAGCGCTATGACGCAGCACTCTGCATGTATCACGACCAGGCACTGATCCCGATCAAGACCATCGATTTCGAGCGTGGCGTCAACGTGACCCTGGGCCTGCCGTTCGTGCGATCCTCACCCGACCATGGCACGGCGCTCAACATCGCCGGCACCGGCAAGGCCAGCCCGGAGAGCCTGATTGCCGCCCTGGTCGTCGCCGATCAGATGGCGCGCACGCGCGGCGCGGCGCCCCGGTGAGCGACACGCCCGACCTCCCGCCCCTGATCGAGGTCATTCGCCGCCACGGGCTCGATCCCAAGAAGAACCTGGGGCAGAACTTCCTGCTCGATCCGCGGCTGACCGCCAAGATCGCACGCGCCACCGGCCCGCTCGACGGCATCCATGTGGTCGAGATCGGCCCGGGCCCCGGCGGGCTGACCCGTGCGCTGCTCGAAGGCGGTGCAGCCCGGGTCGTGGCGGTCGAGCGCGACGACCGCTGCGTCGCGGCGCTTCAGGAACTGGTCGCCGCCTACCCGGACCGCCTCGCCATCGAGCCCGCCGACGCGCTCGAGGTCGATCCGGCCCGCCTGGTGCCGGCGCCGCGCCGCATCATCGCCAACCTGCCCTACAATATCGCGACGCCGCTGCTGATCGGCTGGCTGCGCGACATCACGGCCTATGACGCGCTTGGGCTGATGTTCCAGAGGGAAGTGGCACAGCGCCTGACGGCGAAGCCGCGGACCAAGGCGTATGGTCGCCTGTCGGTGCTGACCCAATGGCTGACCGAGGCCGACATGGCGTTCGACATCCCGCCCGGCGCCTTCTATCCGCCGCCCAAGATCACGTCGACGGTGGTGCAACTGATCCCGCGGGCGAAGCCATTGGCCGAAGCGCGCATCGAAGACCTGGAGCGGGTGACTGCGGCCGCCTTCGGCCAGCGCCGCAAGATGCTGCGCGCCAGCCTCAAGACCCTGGGCGTCGACACGGACGGCCTGATCGCGCGGGCCGGCGTCACGCCGACCGCTCGGGCCGAAGAGCTCGAAGTCGAGGAATTCTGCGCGCTCGCCCGCACGCTCGCCGGTTTCAGCGAGCGCGGGGCCGCCCGTTAGAGCCGGATCGGAATGAGTGGAATCGCATGGCGATCCACTCATTCCGTGAATCCGTCTCTAATCAAATAGTTAGAGTACGATTCACGCATTGGCTGCTTCGGGCCAATGCGATCGTACTCTAGCGCTGGCTGATCCGCCGGACGAAGTCGACCAGGCCGGTCTGCCGCTTGCGCTTGGCGCGCTCGGCGGCAACGATCGCCTGCAGGGCGGTCAGGCTGGCCGGTAGGTCGCTGTTGACCAGCACGTATTCATATTCCGGCCAGTGGCTGATCTCGTCGAGCGCCTTGCCCATGCGGTGGCGCACCACCTCCGGGCTGTCCTGGTTGCGCGCGGTCAGGCGCCGCTCCAGCTCGTCGACCGACGGCGGCAGGATGAAGATGCTGACCACGTCGGCGGCGTGCGTCGACTGACCGAGCTGCTGTGTGCCCTGCCAATCGAGATCGCTGACGATGACCCGGCCGGCCGCCAGCTCGCGCTCGACCGGCTCGCGCGGCGTGCCGTAGGAATTGCCGAAGACGGTGGCGTATTCCAAGAGGTCGCCGGCCGCGACCATGGCGTCGAATCGATCCTGGGTGATGAAGTGATAGTGCACCCCGTCGATTTCGTTCGGCCGGCGCCGCCGGGTCGTGACCGAAATCGACAGCGCCAGGCTCGGATCCGATTCGAGCAGCTTGCGGGTGAGCGTGGTCTTGCCCGCGCCGGACGGCGAGGACAGCACGATGATGAAGCCGCGACGGCTGATCTCGACCATGTCGTTTCTACTCGATGTTCTGGACTTGCTCGCGCAGCTGCTCGATCGCTGCCTTGAGGTCGAGGCCGGTCCGGGTCAGGCCCAGATCGGCCGACTTGGAACAGACCGTGTTGGCCTCGCGGTTGAACTCCTGGCACAGGAAATCGAAGCGCCGGCCGACGCCGGTCCCTTCCGCCAGCAGGTCGCGGGCACCCTGGATATGGGCGGTCAGCCGATCGAGCTCCTCGCGCACGTCGGCGCGCGCCAGGATCAGGGCCAGCTCCTGTGCCAGCCGCTCCTCGGTCACCGGCGGCGCGCCATCGAGCAGGTCGGCGATCTGCTGCTTGAACCGGGCGCGAATCGCGTCAGGCTGCGTTGCGGCCGATCGTTCCGCCTCTGAAACATAGCCCGCAATCTCGTCGAGCCGCGTCTCCAGCACCCGGCCGATGCGCTCGCCCTCGCCATCGCGCGCGGCGACGAGCGCGTCCACGGCCTGAGCGAAGCTGGCGCCGATCGCCGCAAGCCGCGCCTCGCGCACCTCCGGCACCGGCTGGTCGTCGACCAGCTCCATCACCCCGCGCATGCCGAGCAGCCCGTCGAGCCGCGGCGGTGCCGCGTCGATCACCCCTTCGAGCGACTTCAACAGCCCGACGATCTGCGCCAGCGCCGTCTCGTTGATCTTGAGCTGGGCCGCCCTGGCGGCCTCGGTGATGGTGAGGGAAATATTGATCGAGCCGCGCTTGATCCGCTCGCCCAGCAGCGCCTTGCACGGCAGTTCGAGCGCGTCATAGCCGGGTGGCAGACGGAAGCGCAGGTCGAGCGCCTTGCCGTTGACGCTCTTCAACTCCCAAACCCAGGCGAAGCCGTCGATCTGTCCTTCGACCCGCGCAAAGCCGGTCATGCTCGATACTGCCACGCCCTCTCCCTTCCCTCGAACCCGATACCTGGTAACGGCTTATAGCCCGTGCGGCCCGCCCGCAACAATCGCCCTGCGGCAAATCCGGCCGGCCATGCGATATAGTGGGGCCATGGTGAAAAATTTCAGAAGCATCCTCCTCACCGGCGCCGGCAGCGGCCTTGGTGCAGCCCTGGCCCGGCGCTATGCCGCGCCCGGCGTGCGTCTCGCCCTCGTCGGCCGGAACGAATCGCGACTCGCAGAAGTCGCCGCCGACTGCGTCGCGCGCGGCGCCACGGTCGAATGCGCCTCGATCGACGTCACGGACCGGGCGGCGCTGGCCGCCTGGATCGTCGCCGCCGACGAGGCGGTCCCGTTCGATCTGGTCATCGCCAATGCCGGCATTTCCGGGGGTACCTCCGGCCTCGGCGAGAGCAACGATCAATCGCGCCTGATCTTCGCGATCAACCTCGACGGCGTGCTGAACACGATCGACCCCATTCTGCCGCGCATGCGCCGGCGCGGCAGCGGCACCGTCGCCCTGATGAGTTCGCTCGCAAGCTTCCGCGGCCTGCCCGGCGCGCCTGCCTACGGTGCCAGCAAGGCGGCGGTGCGGGTGCTCGGCGAGGCGCTGCGCGGCGACTATCTGTCGAGCGGCGTCACCGTCAGCGTCATCTGCCCAGGCTTCGTCATCACGCCGATGACCGCGCGCAACCGGTTCCACATGCCGTTCCTGATGAATGCGGAGCGCGCGGCCGAGATCATGGTCCGCGGGTTGGCCCAGGGCAAAGCACGCATCGCCTTTCCCTGGCCGATGTACGCGCTGGTGCGCCTGATCGCGGCCCTGCCCGCCCCGGTGATCGACCGTTTCGTCGCCCGCCTGCCGCGCAAGGCGCCGCCCTCGCCCGCCTGAGCGCCGCTACTCGTCGCCGGGAGCCGCTTTCGACGCGTTCTGCAACTGCCGCCAATGCTGGACGGCCTTGTTATGCGCGTCGAGCGTCGCCGAGAAAGTGTGGCCGCCCGAGCCGTCGGCGACGAAATAGAGCGCGTCGGTCGCCGCCGGATCGAGCACCGCCTTCAACGCGGCCCGGCCCGGGTTGGCGATCGGCGCCGGGGGCAGGCCCTTGACGAGATAGGTGTTGTAGGGCGAAGCCACGTCGAGGTCGGCATGGTTCAGCACATGGCCGAGCGGGGCCTCGCCATGAGTCAGGGCATAGCTCACGGTCGGGTCCGACTGCAGCTTCATCCCGAGCCGCAGGCGGTTGTAGAAGACGCCGGCGATGAGCGGACGTTCGCCCTCGATCCCGGTCTCCTTCTCGACGATCGAGGCAAGCGTCACCGCCTCGGACGGCGAATCGAGCAGCAGGCCGGGCTTGCGCGCCGCCCACAGCTCGGCCAGCAGCTTGGTCATGCCGTGGCGCATCCGGTCGATCAGGACCTGGCGCTTGTCGCCCCAGGAATAGAAATAGGTCTCGGGCAGGAGCGCGCCTTCCTCCGGTCGCTGGGCGACCTCGCCGGTCATGGCCTCGGCCTGGCTGACCAGTGCCACGATCTCGGCGCTGGTCAGCCCCTCGGGCACGACCAGGCGATGGACGACCGGCTTGCCGGAGCGCAGCAGGTCGAGAATGCCCGCCGGCGAGATCCGCGCCGGAAAGACATACTCGCCGGCCTTGAGCTCGCCGGCACCGGCGGTCAGCCGTGCCGCCACCATGAATAGGCGAACGTGGGTCAGGATGCCGGCGCCCTCGAGCGTGCAGCCGATCGCCTCGCTCGTGCCATGGCGCTCCAGCACGATGGTTCGAGCCTCGGTCGATGGTCCGGGCCCCTCGTACCAGCCGAGCACCCAGCGGGCCCCCAGAACGCCGATCGCCGCCGCCAGGCACAGCCCGGCGGCGGCGATGAAGTTGCGACGTCTCACGAATCGTGGCGCAGGCTCAGGGAGCCGGCGCGAAGATCAGCGAAGCGTTGGTGCCGCCGAACCCGAAGGAGTTCGAGAGCGCAAAGCGCACCTTTCTTTCCTTCGCGACGCGCGGCACCAGATCGATGTCGCAGCCGTCCGACGGATTTTCCAGGTTCAACGTCGGCGGCACGATGCTGTCGCGCATGGCGAGCAGCGAGTAGATCGCCTCGACGGAACCGGCGGCGCCCAGCAGATGGCCGATCGCCGACTTGGTCGACGACATGGACAGCTTGTAGGCATCGTCGCCGAACAGACGCTTCACCGCCCCCACCTCGATCACGTCGCCGACCGGCGTCGAGGTGCCGTGGGCGTTGATGTAATCGACCTGGTCGGTCCGCAGGCCGGCGCGCTTCAGCGCCATCTGCATGGACCGGAAGGCACCGCTGCCATCCTCGGCCGGCGAGGTCAGATGATAGGCGTCGCCTGCCATGCCGTAGCCGATGAGCTCGCCATAGATGTGCGCGCCGCGCTTCTTGGCATGCTCGTATTCCTCGAGCACGACGACGCCGGCGCCCTCGCCCATGACGAAGCCGTCACGGTCCCGGTCGAACGGACGCGAGCCGCGCGTGGCTCCTCGTTGAAGTTCGTCGAGAGGCGCGCGCGCCGCGGCGAAGCCGGCAATGCCCAGGCGGCAGATTGCTGCCTCGGCGCCGCCGGCGACCATCACGTCGGCATCGTCATATTGAATGATGCGAGCCGCATCGCCGATCGCATGGGCACCGGTCGAGCAAGCCGTCACCACGGAATGGTTCGGGCCCTTGAAGCCGTTCACGATCGAGATATGGCCGGAGGCCAGGTTGATCAGCGCCGAGGGAATGAAGAACGGGCTGACGCGGCGCGGACCGCGCTCATGGAGCGTGATCGCCGTGTCGGCGATGGCGCCGAGGCCGCCGATGCCCGAACCGACCATGACGCCGGTGCGATGCTGCTGCTCTTCGCTGGTCGCCTGCCAGCCGGAATCCTTAATGGCTTGGGCCGCCGCGGCCAGCGCGAAGACGATGAAATCGTCCATCTTGCGCTGATCCTTGGGTTCGACCCAGTCATCGGCATGGAACAGATTGTCTGCGGTGGCTCCGCGCGGCACCATGCCAGCAATCTTCGCCGGCAGGTCCGACACGTCGAACGCCTGGATTGCCCCGATGCCCGACTTCGATTCGGTCAGGGCCTTCCAATTGTGCTCGATACCAATACCGAGCGGGGTAACCAGCCCGATGCCGGTAACAACGACACGTCTCATCTCAATCCACGCGTTTGTTTCGTATCAGTGTGGCCGGCGGCCGCGCACGACCCGAACCACGATTGGAATTGCCCGCGGCGGGGCAATTCCAATCCCCAAGTCTTAGCTGTGGGCGGTAATGAAGGTCACCGCGTCCTTGACGGTGACGATCTTCTCGGCCGCCTCGTCAGGGATCTCACAACCGAATTCTTCTTCGAACGCCATGACCAGCTCGACCGTGTCGAGGCTGTCGGCACCGAGATCGTCGATGAAGCTCGCGTTCTCGGTCACCTTGGCTTCGTCGACGCCCAGATGCTCGACCACAATCTTCTTAACCCGATCGGCGATGTCACTCATGTCTCTGTTCCTTAAATGTAATGGCAATGATCTTTAGCGGGAGGACCGCTCGGCCCATGCCAGGGCCGCAGGGCCCCTATGCGACATGGCCTTCGTGAGAGCAATCAGCTTCCTTGATCGGTCGAACTACACACGACGCCAGGGCCTGGGCGATGTGCCTGGCCGGTGGGTGATCCGGACGATCGCCGGAGCCTGCCCGCAAGGCGCTTTTGCCTCGCCGGACTCGGCCCCGCGACCGAAGGTGGCGTGCCTTAACATAGATTATTCCGCAATGCCAGTAGCCGCCGCATTGGCATCAGACCATCAACATACCGCCATTCACATGCAGCGTCTGCCCCGTGACGTAGGCCGCCTCGGCGCTCGCCAGGTACAACACCGCTGCCGCGATTTCGGTGGCATCGCCCATACGGCCGGCCGGAATGTTGGCCAGGATCCGCTCGCTTTGCTGTTCGTTGAGCGCGTCGGTCATGGCGGTCGCAATGAAGCCCGGCGCCACGCAATTCACCGTGATGCCGCGCGAGGCGACTTCGGCGGCGAGCGCCTTCGACATGCCGATCAGGCCGGCCTTGGAGGCGACGTAATTGACCTGGCCCGGATTGCCGGCGACGCCGACGACCGACGAGATCGAGATGATGCGGCCCTCCCGGCGCTTCATCATGCCCTTGAGGCTGGCGCGTGCCAGACGGAAGGCGGCGGTGAGATTGACCTCGAGCACCTCGGACCAATCCTCGTCCTTCATGCGCACCGCGAGGCCGTCGCGCGTGAAGCCGGCGTTGTTCACCAGGATGTCGAGCTTGCCGAACTCGGTCTCGGCCTTCTTGATCAAGGCTTCGCAAGCCGCCGGATCCTTGAGGTCGGCCGGGGCGGTGGCGGCCCGCTCGCCCAGTTCGGCAACCAGTTGCTCCAGCACCTGGGCGCGCGTCCCGGCGCAGATGACGGTGGCGCCCGCGGCGTGCAACGCCTTGGCGATGGCGCCGCCGATGCCGCCGGTGGCACCGGTGACGAGGGCGACCTTGCCGGTCAGATCGAACATTTTGCTTGTCCCTTGTTAGAGCGCGGCGAGGAAGGCTTCGACATCCGCCGGCGCATTGATCGAACGGGTCGCGATGTCCCTGTCGATGCGCCGGACGAGGCCGGCCAGCACCTTGCCGGCGCCCAGCTCGACGATCTCGGTGACGCCCTGCTCCTTCAGATAGAGCACGGTCTCGCGCCAGCGCACCAGCCCGGTCACCTGCTGGATCAGCAGGGTCCGGATCGTCTCGGTCTCGCGCACGGCGCTGGCACTCACGTTGGCGACGAGCGGGGCCACGGGCACGGTCAGCGCGATGCTGCCCAGCGCGTCGGCCATGATGTCGGCAGCCGGCGCCATCAGCGGCGAATGGAACGGTGCCGAGACCGGCAGCATGATCGCCTTCTTGAAGCCCTTCTCGGCAGCGACTGCGACCGCCTTCTCGACCGCACCCTTGTGGCCGGACAGCACCAGCTGGCCGCCGCCGTTGTCGTTGGCGACCGCGCAGACCTCGCCACTCAGCGATTCGGCCTCCTTGGCGATGGCGAGCCCAACCTCGAGCTCGACGCCGAGGAGCGCCACCATGGCCCCGGTGCCGACGGGCACGGCCGCCTGCATCGCCTGGCCGCGCCGCTTCACCAGGCGCACCGCGTCGGCCAGGGTGAAGGCGCCGGCGGACGCGAGGGCGGAATATTCGCCCAGCGAATGGCCGGCGACGAAGGCGGCGCCGGCCCCAAGGTCGAAGCCGCCTTCCTTCTCGAGCACACGGGTGACGGCGACCGACATGGCGAGCAGAGCCGGCTGGGCGTTCTCGGTCAGGGTCAGTGTCTCGATCGGCCCCTCGGCCATCAGGGTGGAGAGCTTCTGCCCCAGCGCGTCGTCGGCCTCCTCGAAGACCTCCCGCGCAATCGGGAATGCGGCGGCCAGATCGACCCCCATGCCGACGGCCTGCGACCCCTGTCCGGGGAATACCAACGCGCGCTTCGTCACGATACCAGGCCTTTCGATTGGCGAAAAATGGCCGCAAGTGATAGCGAGGGGCTGGAGCGTGTCAAGCGCGCTTGCAGGCGAAATCGAATTGTGTATAGTCCGCGCCCTTAACTCCTTGCCGGTCATGCCGGCTGAGGTCCGTAGGGCTTGGCCGAAGGTTCGGCCGGCTGGGACCAGGAATAGCCATAAGGGGTTCACGCTAGATGGCGTTATACGAGTGCGTGTTCATCGCACGCCAGGATGTGTCCGGCACTCAGGTCGAGGCACTGATCGAGACCTTCGCCCAGGTCATCGTCGACCAGGGCGGCACGGTTCCGAAGAAAGAGTACTGGGGTCTCAAGAACCTCGCGTACCGCATGAAGAAGAATCGCAAGGGCCATTATGCCCTCATGAACATCGACGCGCCCTCCGCCGCCGTGAAGGAGATGGAGCGCACGATGTCGATCAACGAGGACATCATCCGCGTCCTGACCATCCGCGTCGACGAGCTCGAAGAGGGTCCGTCGGTGGCGATGCAGAACAAGGGTCGGGCCGAGGAGCGTCCGCGTCGTGGCTTCGGCGATCGGCCGGGCTTCGGTGATCGCGGCGGCTTCGGCGGCGAGCGTGGTGGTTTCGGTGGTGATCGTGGCGATCGCGCCCCGGCGGGAGTGACGGAATAATGCGTAACGTGGAACGTCCTGCCGGCCGTGACGGCGAAGCCGCACCCGGCGCCCGCCCGGCGACCCGTCGCCCGTTCTTCCGTCGCCACAAGACCTGCCCGTTCTCGGGTCCGAATGCGCCGAAGATCGACTACAAGGACATCAAGCTCCTGCAGCGTTTCATTTCCGAGCGCGGCAAGATCGTCCCGAGCCGGATCACGGCGGTGTCGGCCAAGAAGCAGCGCGAATTGTCCCAGGCAATCAAGCGCGCCCGCTTCCTGGGTCTGTTGCCGTATCTGATTCAATAGGCCCGCACGCGAAGCCAGGCGGTAATCGCATGTCGGTCGTCCGATCGACCGCGTTTGCCGTGGCGGGCGGCCTCGCGGCCGCCCTGCTTTTCGTGTCACTGGCCAAAGGCAATGTCGGCGGCGTCATCCTCATGGGCATGACGCCCCTGCCGTTGTTTCTGGTCGGGTTGTCGTTCGGCATCATGCCGGCGGCGATTGCTTCGATGGTCGGCGCGGTGGTCATCCTGGCCGCCGATACGCTTTACGGCACGGTCTTCGTCGCCGATTTCGCGTTGCCGGTCATGATCGTGGTGCCGCTGGCGCTTTGGCGTCGGCGGAGTGAGACGGCGTGGCCCTCGGCGGGCCGCCTGGTGCTCGGCCTCACGGCGCTGGCCGCGGTCGTCTTCCTGGTGTCGGACCTGAGCCTGATGGCCCAGCCCGGCGGCATGGAAGGCAGCTTGCGGACGGCGATCGGTGCCCTGTCCAAGGAACTGCGGAACCAGGATCCGCAGGTCGGCGAACAGGCGGAGCAGCTGTTGCAGGCGGCGGTGCGCTGGTTGCCCGGTCTGGGCGCGGCAGCCTGGATGGTTCTGGTCGCGGCCAACGGGGTGCTGGCGCAAGGGGCGCTCGCCGGATTCGGCTGGGCCCGGCGTCCGGCGCCTTCGCTTGCGGCGATCACGGTGCCCTGGTGGGCGCTGGTGCCGCTGGCGGCGGCGATCGCGGCGGCGGTGCTGGGCCGGGACCAACTGGGTCGGGAAGAGATCGCGTTCGCGGGCTCGAACCTCTCGGTCATCCTGGCGATGCCGTTTCTGTTTCAGGGCCTGGGCGTGGTTCACGCCCTGGCCGCACGGTCGAAGAAGCGAGCCTGGCTGTTGGCCGGGGTCTATGTGGCAGTTCTTATTTTTGGGTGGCCGATCCCGTTGATCGTCGCCCTCGGTGTGATCGAGCAATGGGTCGGGTTGCGGCGGCGGTACGCCGCAACGGGCCAGGAGAAGAGTGATGGTTGACGTCATCCTGTTGGAACGGGTCGAGAAACTGGGCCATCTGGGCCAGATCGTTAAGGTCCGTCCGGGCTATGCCCGCAATTTCCTTCTGCCGCAGAAGAAGGCTCTGCGCGCCACGAAGGACAATCTCGCCTATTTCGAGACGCAGCGCGCTGTGCTCGAGGCGAACAATCTGCGCCTGAAGGCCGAAGCCGAGGAAGTCGGCGCAAAGATGGGCGACCTGTCCGTCATCGTGATCCGCCAGGCCGGCGAAACCGGCCAGCTCTACGGCTCGGTCTCCGCCCGTGACGTGGCCGACAGCATCGGCGAGGCCGGCTTCAAGATCGAGCGCGCCCAGGTCTCGCTCGACCATCCGATCAAGACGCTCGGCGTGCACAAGGTGAAGATCACCCTGCATCCGGAAGTCTCGCTGATCGTGAAGGTCAACGTGGCCCAGTCGGTCGACGAAGCCGCCGCGCAGGCCAAGGGCCTGACGCAGGCCGACCTCCAAGCGGCCCGCGAAGCTGAAGAAGCCGAGCCCGCAGAGGCCGCCGAGGAAACGGCCGAGGCCTGATCGCCCCGGCCCGGGTCGGGCCCTTGGCTCAATGGTAATTGTGCCGTTGTGTTTCAAGGGCTTGATCATCGGCAAGAAGATTGATTGACTAATCGCATCGGGGCTCGCCTCGATGCGTGGCGCCGCACGGGATCTCGGCATCCCGTGCGGCGTTCGTCGTTTTGAAGGTGTTTTCCCAGGTCGTAGTTGCACGGCGGGGTCCGCTTCACACCCGCCCATTCGATGTTTCGATAGACAGGACGGGGGTAGCGAATGCTGTTGGCCCATCTGTTACGTCACATCATCCGGCGCGGTCGCCTGACCCTCATCGACTCGGCCGGACGAAGCTATAGTTTCGGCGAGCCGCCGGGACCGGTCGCCGCCATCCGTGTCCATACCAGGGCGCTCGAACGCCGCATGTTCTGGAACCCGCGGATAGCCGTGGGCGAAGCCTACATGGACGGAACCCTGACGATGGAGCAGGGCGACATCTACGATTTCCTGAGCCTGGTCATGGGCAATATCTCGACGGCGCCGCGCTCGGCGATGCTATCGCCGCTCTACCTGGGCTTTGACCGCTGGGTGCGTTGGCTGCAGCAGCATAATCCGATCGGCCGCGCCCAGCAGAACGTCGCCCATCACTACGATCTCTCATCCACGCTCTACGACCTGTTCCTGGACGCGGACCGGCAATATTCCTGCGCCTATTTCGAGCATCCCTCGGACGATCTGGAGACGGCCCAGGCCAACAAGAAGCGCCATATCGCGTCCAAGCTGCTGCTCGAGCCGGGGCAGCGCGTACTCGACATCGGCTCGGGCTGGGGCGGCCTCGGCCTCTATCTGGCGCAGGAGACCGGCGTCGACGTCACCGGCCTGACGCTCTCGGTCGAGCAGCACAAGCTCGCGAACGAGCGGGTCGCGGCCGCCGGTCTCGAGGACCGTGTCCGATTCGAAATCCAGGACTATCGACTCGACCAGCGCCGGTATGACCGGATCGTCTCGGTCGGCATGTTCGAGCATGTGGGCGTCAATCATTACCAGGAATATTTCAACAAGATCGCGGATCTGCTGACCGACGACGGTGTGGCGCTCATCCACGCGATCGGCCGCCAGGACGGACCCGGCACGACCAATCCCTGGGTCCGCAAATACATCTTCCCAGGCGGCTATTGCCCGGCAGTGTCGGAAGTGCTGCCGCGGATCGAGCGGGCCGGATTCTGGGTCACCGACATGGAGATCCTGCGGCTGCACTATGCCGAAACCTTGCGGCACTGGCGCCAGCGCTTCCTCGCCAACTGGGACCGGGTCAAGGCGCTCTACGACGAGCGGTTCTGCCGCATGTGGGAGTTCTATCTCGCGGCGTCGGAAGCGGGCTTTCGCGTCCAGGACCTGATGGTGTTCCAGATCCAGCTGGCCAAGCGAGTCGATGCGGTGCCGATCACCCGGGACTACATGGCCAAGTGGAAGGCGGCCCATCCGCTCGAGTCGGCCCTGCCGGCGCGGAAGGCGGGCACGGGAGACTGATCCGCGCGAGCCACACGGACCGGCACGCACGTTATTTCGGACGGGTTGATCCCCATGATCCACAGGCCTGTGGATTGATTAGCCATGGTCTGGGCAGACCGGTCGGCGGTAGGTTGGGTGTGACATGGACCCTGCCCGCTCGATCGCGCCGGCCGTCCCGGCACCGCCGGACACGCCCGCTTACCGCACACCGCCCCAGAACCTTGAGGCCGAACAGGCGCTGCTGGGCGCGCTCCTGGTCAACAACGCCACCTATCACCGGGTCTCGGAGTTCCTCCGGCCCGACTATTTCTTCGAGCCGGTGCATCGCCGCATCTACGAGGCGGTCGAGAAACTGATCGAGCGCGGCCAGATCGCGAGCCCGGTCACCCTGAAGCCGTTCTTCGAGCAGGACGGCGCGCTCGCCGACATCGGCGGCGCGCGCTATCTGGCACAGCTCGCGGCCTCGGTCGTCACCATCATCAACGCCGCCGACTACGGCCGGCAGATCTATGACCTGCATCTCCGGCGCCAGTTGATCGAGATCGGCGGCGACGTGGTGAACGAGGCGTTCGAGCAGGATCTCGACCTCGACGCCAAGAAGCAGATCGAGGTCGCCGAGAAGAAGCTGTTCGATCTCGCGACCGAGGGTGCCGCCGACGGCGGCTTCCAGCCGTTCAAGCAGGCGCTGCTGAACGCCACCGAGATCGCCGAGGCGGCCTACAAGCGCGGCGGCAAGACATCGGGCGTGTCGTCGGGCTTCCGCGACCTCGACAAGAAGCTGGGCGGCCTGCACCCCTCCGACTTGATGATCCTGGCCGGGCGCCCCTCCATGGGCAAGACCACGCTCGCCACCAATATCGCCTTCAATGTCGCCCGCGCCTACCGGCAGGGCCGCGGGCCGACCGGCGAGGCGATCGCCGAGGATGGCGGCGTCGTCGCCTTCTATTCGCTCGAAATGTCGGCCGAACAGTTGGCAACCCGTATTCTGTCGGAAGCCTCGGGCGTGTCGGGCGACAAGATCCGCCGCGGCGAGGTCGCGCGCGACGAGTTCGACCGCTTCGTCCAGGCCTCGCTCGAACTGCAGAGCATTCCGCTGTTCATCGACGATACCCCGGCGCTGTCGATCGCGGCCGTACGCACCCGCGCGCGCCGGCTGAAGCGCCAGCAGGGGCTCAACCTGATCATCGTCGACTACCTGCAGCTCTTGACCGGCACGCCGAATCGGGGCGGCGAGACTAACCGCGTGCAGGAAATCTCAGAAATCACCCGCGGCCTGAAGGCGCTGGCCAAGGAGCTGAGCGTGCCCGTCATCGCCCTCTCGCAGCTCAGCCGCGCGGTCGAGCAGCGCGAGGACAAGCGCCCGCAGCTCGCCGACCTTCGCGAGTCGGGCTCGATCGAGCAGGACGCCGACAGCGTCATGTTCGTCTATCGCGAGGAATATTACCTGGGCCGTGCCGAACCCGCCCGCCGGCCGGAGGAGAGCGAGGACAAGTACCTCCAGCGCCACGCCGAATGGTGGGACCGCATGGGCAAGGCCGGCGGCAAGGCCGAAGTCATCATCGGCAAGCAGCGTCACGGCCCGATTGGTACGATCACCTTGAGTTTTGACGGGGCGACGACCAAATTTGCTGACTATGTCGGCTCCGATCATCTCCCCGAAATCAACGAATAGCCCCGACGCCTGGGCGGGCTGGGTGCCGCCCACGGTCGAGGCGCCGCCGGGCGTCACCGGATTGATCACGGTCGATCTGCAGGCGATCGTCGAGAACTGGCGCCAGCTCGCCTTCCGCGTCGGACCCGGCTGCCTCACCGGCGCCGCCGTCAAGGCCGACGCCTATGGCCTGGGCGTGCTGCCGGTCGCGACCGCCCTCGCCGCCGCCGGCTGCCGCTGGTTCTTCGTGGCGACGCCAGACGAGGGCGTGACCTTGGCTCAGAGCCTCGCCAAGACGGCGCCGGACGCGCGGGTCGCCGTCCTGTCCGGCCCGATCCCCGGCACCGCGCGCGAATTGGCGGCCTATGCCAATCTCGTCCCGGTGCTGAACGATCTGAGCCAGATCTCCGCCTGGCAGGCTGCCGCTCCCGGACGGGTGGCGATCCTGCAGCTCGATACCGGCATGGCGCGCCTTGGCCTTCCGCCCGAGGAGATCGACCGGCTGGCCGCCGACCCGACCCTGCTGAACAACATGCCGGTCGCCGCCGTCATGAGCCATCTCGCCTGCGCCGACGAGCCGGATCATCCGTTGAACGCGGTGCAACTCGCGAGCTTCAGCGCCGCCGCGGCGCGCTTGCCGACGGCACTGCGCAGCCTGGCGGCGTCGAGCGGGATCTTCCTCGGGCCCGAGTATCATTTCGAGCTGGTTCGGCCGGGTGCCGCGCTGTTCGGACTGAACCCGACGCCGGCGCAAGCGAGCCCAATGCGCCAAGCTGTTGGTATCAAAGCAAAAATCCTGCAGGTCCGCGAGATTGACGCTGGCCGGACCGTTGGCTATGGTGCGACCTACGCCGCCGACCGCCCCCGGCGGGTGGCGACGCTGGGCGTCGGTTATGCCGACGGTGTCCTGCGCGCGGGCAGCAATGCGGCGCGCGTCTTCCTTGGTCCGGTGGCAATTCCCGTCATCGGCCGCATCTCGATGGATCTCGTCACTGTGGATGTCAGCGCCGTGCCGCCGCAATGGGTGCTCCCGGGCGGCTTTGTCGATGTGCTGGGGCCGCAATACGGCGCCGACGATCTCGCGCGCGATTGCGGCACGATCGGCTACGAGGTGCTGACGCGCCTGTCGCGCCGCCTGCTGCGTCTTTACGGACCGGTTGCCGCCTAGATGGGTGATATCCTCGCGACCATCGGCCGGCCGGCACTCGCCTTCTTCGCCAGCGTCGGACGCCTGTTCCTGTTCGCCGGCGTCTCCTTGAGCCACATCGTCCGCCTGCCCTTCTATGGCCGGCTGGTGCTGCGCCAGATGATGCTGATCGGCTACAACTCGCTGCCGGTGGTGGGGCTGACCGCGCTGTTCACCGGCATGGTGCTGGCGCTGCAGAGCCATACCGGCTTCGCCGGCCTGGGCGGCGACAGCGCCGTGGCGCTGCTGGTCGTGCTGTCGGTCACCCGCGAGCTCGGGCCGGTCATCGCCGGCCTGATGGTCGCCGGCCGGGTCGGCGCCGCCATCGCGGCCGAGCTCGGCACCATGAGCGTGACTGACCAGATCGCGGCCCTGTCGACGCTGTCGACCAACCCCTACAAATATCTGGTCGTGCCGCGCCTGCTGGCCGGGGTCATCACCATGCCGCTCTTGGTCGTGATCGCCGACATCATCGGCATCCTTGGCGGCTACGTCGTCGCGATCTACCTGCTCGACTACAACCCGTCGAGCTACCTGCATCAGACCTGGATGGCGCTCAAGACGCCGGACGTGGTGTCGGGCCTGATCAAGGCCGCCGTGTTCGGCTTCATCGTCACTCTGATGGGCTGCTATCACGGCTATCATTCGCGCGGCGGCGCCCAGGGCGTGGGCTCGGCCACGACCAATGCCGTCGTCTCCAGCTCGATCGTGATCCTGCTGATGGACTATCTCCTGACGTCGGTGTTCTTCTCATGACCGCCAAGATCGTCATCAAGGATCTCTACAAGAGCTTCGGGCCGAAGAAGGTGCTGCAGGGGCTCAACCTCGAGGTCGAGCAGGGCGAGAGCGTCGTGGTCATCGGCGGCTCCGGCACCGGCAAGTCGGTGCTGCTCAAATGCATCCTCGGCCTGCTGCACCCGGACAGCGGCGAGATCTTCGTCGACGGCCAGCCGACGGTCCGCCTTCGCGGGTCCGAGCGCGCCGAGATGATGGCCAAGTTCGGCATGCTGTTCCAAGGTGCCGCCCTGTTCGACTCCCTGCCCGTCTGGCAGAATGTCTCGTTCGGGCTGATCCAGGGCCAGGGCATGAAACTGCCCGAGGCGAAGCGGGTCGCGATCGAGACGCTGGGCAAGGTTGGCCTCGGCGCCGACGTCGCCGATCTCACGCCGGCCGAACTGTCCGGCGGCATGCAGAAGCGCGTCGGCCTCGCCCGCGCCATCGCCGCCAGGCCTGAGATCCTGTTCTTCGACGAGCCGACGACCGGCCTCGATCCGATCATGAGCGACGTGATCAACCAGCTGATCGCCGAGCGGGTGCGCGACCTGGGTGCGACCGCGCTGTCCATCACCCATGACATGGCGAGCGCCCGCAAGATCGCCGACCGGATCGTCATGCTCTATCACGGCAAGATCATCTGGCAGGGCAAGACCGCCGAGATCGACCAATCCGGCAACCCTTACGTCGACCAATTCATCCATGGTCGCGCCGAAGGGCCGATCCAGATGGAGGTGCGGGCCTCCTGATGCGCCAGCCCCTCATTCATACGGCCGGGAGCCGCTGATCCGATGGCCCGTCCCCGCAGCCGGTTCGTCTGCCAGGAATGCGGGGCCGTCCACAGCAAATGGAGCGGTCGCTGCGACGCCTGCGGCGGCTGGAACTCGCTCATCGAAGAGGCCGAGCCCGAAGGCCCGCCCAAGGGGCTGGGCGCCGCCGGCGTCGCCAAGGGCAAGCGCATCGCCTTCGTCGGGCTGGAAGGCAGCGCCGAAGCCGCTCCGCGCCGCCTGACCGGCATCGCCGAATTCGACCGCGTTTGCGGCGGCGGGCTGGTTCCCGGCTCTGCCCTGCTGGTCGGCGGCGATCCCGGCATCGGCAAATCGACCCTGCTGCTGCAGGTCGTGGCCTCGCTGGCCCTCGGCAAGGCCAAGTGCGTCTATATCTCGGGCGAAGAGGCCGTCGATCAGGTGCGCCTCCGGGCGAGCCGCCTCGGCGTCACTGCGGCGCCGGTCGAGCTCGCAGCCGCGACCAGCATCCGCGACATCGCCGCCTCGCTCGATCACGTGCACGCCGCCGACATCGTGGTGATCGATTCGATCCAGACCATGTATCTCGACATGCTGGATTCGTCGCCCGGCACCGTCAGCCAGGTGCGCGCCGCGGCCCAGGAACTGATCCGGCTGGCCAAGAGGGTCGGCTTCACGCTGATCCTGGTCGGGCACGTGACCAAGGACGGCGCCATCGCCGGCCCGCGCGTGCTTGAACATATGGTCGATGCAGTGCTCTATTTCGAAGGCGAGCGCGGCCATCAGTTCCGCATCCTGCGCGCGGTCAAGAACCGGTTCGGCCCGACCGACGAGATCGGCGTGTTCGAGATGACCGACGCCGGCCTGAGCGAGGTCGCCAACCCGTCGGCCCTGTTCCTGGCCGACCGCCATGGCGCGGTCAGCGGTGCCGCCGTCTTCGCCGGCATGGAGGGGACGCGGCCGGTCCTGGTCGAGATCCAGGCGCTGGTCGCCCCCTCGCCGCTCGGCACGCCGCGCCGCGCCGTCGTCGGCTGGGACTCCGCGCGGCTTGCAATGGTGATGGCCGTTCTGGACGCACGTTGCGGCCTTGCAATCGGATCGAACGACGTATACCTGAACGTCGCCGGGGGCCTGAGGATTTCCGAACCCGCTGCGGATCTCGCGGTGGCAGCGGCCTTGGTTTCGGCGCTGACGGGGCAACCGGTTCCGACCGACATGGTGGTGTTCGGCGAGATTGGCTTGTCCGGCGAGATCAGACCGGTCAGCCAGTCGGATGCGCGGCTCAAGGAAGCGGGCAAGCTCGGCTTCGAACGGGCGCTCGGGCCGGCGCGACGGGGACGGCAGAAGCCGGCATCGGCCGGCATCGTCCAGAATGAGATCGGACATTTGCAGGAGCTCGTCGATATGTTCGACATCGAGGGCAGCAACACCGCGACGATGAGGGCCTGAATTCCGTCATGAATGCGCTCGACATCATCGTCGTTGCCGTGGTCGCCATCTCGGGCCTGTTCGCGTTCGTGCGCGGCTTCGCCCGGGAGATGCTCTCGATCGCCGCCTGGGTCGGCGCCTTCGCGGTGACCTTCTATTTCTTCGAACCGTCGCGCGTCGTCGCCCGGTCGCTGATGAAGCCCTGGCTGGCCGACGTGGTCGCCCCGGCGGCGGTGTTCGTGATCTGCCTGATCGTGTTCTCCATCATCACCGGCGTGCTGTCGAACCAGGTGCGGCAGTCGAGCCTGGGCGCGGTCGACCGGGCGCTGGGCATGATCTTCGGCGTAGCGCGCGGCGCCGTCATCGTCTGCGCCGCCTATCTCATCATGACCCAGTTCCTGAAGGACGAGGATCGTCCGGACTGGGTGCGGTCCGCCCATACCAAGGGCCTGCTCGAAGCGGGTGCCCAGCAGCTCCGCGAAATCATCCCGCACAACACGCTGGAGCGCGGCACCCAGGCGGCGACCGAGGCGGCGCACAAGGTCAACGAAGGCAACCAACTGCGGCAGGACATCGACAAGCTCGGGACCGGACTCGTCCCCGATGCCAAGCCGGCCGACAAGACGGCTCCCGCCGGGCCGTCCCAGCAGGATCAGAACGGCCTCACCACTCTCTTCGGCAAAGCTCAGCAGACCGGATCCAAGCCATGACTTTCACGACCGTGCCGTTCGACGATGATCACTTTCATGAAGAGTGCGGCGTGTTCGGCGTGTTCGGACACTCGGAAGCCGCGGCGCTGACGGCGCTCGGCCTGCATGCGCTGCAGCATCGCGGCCAGGAAGCGGCCGGCATCGTCAGCTACGACGGCGCCCAGTTCCACGCCCATCGCGGCCTGGGCCAGGTCGGCGAGAACTTCAGCTCGCCCGCCGTCATGGAGCGCCTGCCCGGCAACGCGGCGATCGGCCATAATCGCTATGCCACGACCGGCGAAGTCGCGATCCGCAATATCCAGCCGCTGTTCGGCGACTTCGAATTCGGCGGCCTCGCCATCTGCCACAACGGCAACCTGACCAATTCCTACCAGCTGCGCAATCAGCTGGTCCGGCGCGGCAGCCTGTTCCAGTCGACCAGCGACACCGAGGTGATCATCCACCTGATCGCCACCAGCCTGCGCCGCTCGGTGCTGGAGCGGATGGTGGATTCGCTGCGCCAGGTCGAAGGCGCCTATTCGCTGGTCTCCCTGTCCAAGGAAGGCCTGATCGGCGTGCGCGACCCGCTGGGCGTGCGGCCGCTGGTGCTAGGCAAGCTCGGCGACAGCTATGTGCTGGCATCGGAGACGGTGGCACTCGACATCATCGGCGCCGATTTCGTGCGGGATATCGAGCCGGGCGAGATCGTCGTGATCAACGAGGAGGGCCTGCAGAGCCACCGGCCGTTCGGCGAGCGGCCGAGCCGGTTCTGTGTGTTCGAGTACATCTATTTCGCCCGGCCGGACAGCATCGTCGAAGGCACCGGCGTCTATGAGGTCCGCAAACGGATCGGCATGGAGCTGGCGCGCGAAACGCCGGTCGAGGCCGATACGATCATCCCGGTCCCGGACTCGGGCGTGCCGGCGGCGCTCGGCTACTCGCTCGAAAGCGGCATCCCGTTCGAGCTCGGCATCATCCGCAACCACTATGTCGGCCGCACCTTCATCGAGCCGACCGACCAGATCCGCCATCTGGGCGTCAAGCTGAAGCACAACGCCAATCGCCGCCATATCGAGGGCAAGCGCGTGGTGCTGGTCGATGATTCGATCGTGCGCGGCACGACCTCGCTCAAGATCGTCGAGATGGTCCGCCAGGCCGGCGCCAAGGAGGTCCATATGCGGATCTCCAGTCCGCCGACCAACAACGCGTGCTTCTACGGCATCGCGACGCCGGAGCGGGAGAAGCTGCTCGCCTCGCGTTTCGACACCGCGGGCATGGCCAAGTTCATCGGCGCCGACAGCCTCGCCTTCGTTTCGATCGACGGGCTCTATCGGGCGCTCGGCGACGTGAAGCGCGACCCCAAGGCGCCACGCTACTGCGATGCCTGCTTCACCGGCGATTACCCGATCCCGTTGCTCGATTTCGAGCAGGGCAATCTCGCGACCAACCTTTCCCTGATGAACGAGATCGCCTGACGATGAACGAACAGAAGAAGGACGGCCGGCTCGCAGGTCGGATCGCCCTCGTCACCGGCGCGTCGCGCGGCATCGGCGCCGCTGTGGCCCGGCGGTTCGCGGCCGAAGGCGCCCATGTCGTCCTGGTCGCCCGCACGGTCGGTGCGCTCGAAGAGGTCGACGATCAGATCCAGGCCGCCGGCGGCAGCGCCACCCTGGTCCCGCTCGATCTCCAGGAATTCGACAAGATCGACCAGATGGGTGCTGCGCTCTACGAGCGCTTCGGCCGGCTCGACATCCTGGTCGGCAATGCCGGGCATCTGGGTTCGCTCGGGCCCATGAGCCACCAGGATCCGAAGGTGTTCAAGCGGGTGCTGGAGACGAACGTCACCGCCAATTACCGGCTGATCCGCTCGCTGGAGCCGCTCCTGAAGCTTGCGCCCGCCGGCCGTGCGATCTTCACCGCCTGCGCCGCCGGCCATGAGCCGACCGCCTATTGGAGCGCCTATGCCGTCTCCAAGGCCGCGCTGGAAATGATGGTCCGGACCTGGGGGGCCGAATTGGCCAAGACCAACGTCAAGGTGGCACTCGTCGACCCCGGCCCGGTCGCGACCCAACTGCGCCGCACCGCCTTTCCAGGCGAGGACCAGGCCGTCATGGCGCAGCCCGACGATGTCGCGGGCCTGTTCCTGGAGCAGGTGCTGGCCTAACCCAGCGCCTGTGCAGCGCGCCAGGGCGGCAGATTGACCATCACGGTCGTGCCGCGTCCGGGCGCGGAATCGACCTCCAGCACGCCGCCATGCAGCTCGACGAAGGATTTCGCGAGCGGCAGGCCGAGGCCGACCCCGTCGCGCGAGCGCACGAACGCCCCCTGCACCTGACCAAACGGTCGCAACGCCACGGCGGCCTCCTCCGCGGTCATGCCGATGCCGGTATCCTGGACGGCGAGCGTCAGCTCGCCGCCGACCTTGCGGCCGACCTCGATCCGCACCCGGCCACCGGACGGCGTGAACTTGATCGCGTTCGACGCGAGGTTCAGCAGCACCTGGCGCAGCAGCCGCTCGTCGCCGATGCACCAGGGCGCGCCATTCTCGAAGCTGGTCTCGAGCTGGAGGCCGGCTTCGGCGACCCGCCCGCGCAGCATGCGGGCGCATTCGTCGATCATGCGCTTCAGGTCGATCCGCGCCTCCTTGAGCTCGACCCGGCCGGCCTCGATCCGCGCAATGTCCAGGATGTCGTTGATGATCAGCAGCAGATGCTGGGCGCTGTTGTGGACATCGCCCAGATACTCGCGATATTTCGGCACGCCGACCGGTCCCAGGATCTCGTCGCGCATGATCTCGGAAAAGCCGATGATCGCGTTCAAGGGCGTGCGCAGCTCGTGGCTCATGTTGGCCAGGAACTCGGACTTGGCCCGGCTGCTGCGCTCGGACGCGTCGCGGGCGTCGCGCAGGGCCTGCTCCAGCTGCTTGCGGTCGGTGATGTCCTGGATGACGCCATCAACCGCGATCGGCGCGCCGCTGCTGTCGAACTCGGGCGTGCCCATGGCATGGAGATGGCGGATCTCGCCATGGGCATCGACGATCCGGAAATCGAGGGCGTAGGACCGCCCCTCCTGCACCGTCCTCAGACTGGTATTGATCATGTCGAGGTCGTCCGGATGGACCAGGGGCAGGAAACGGTCGACCGTTGCCGGCGCCATGCCTGGCGGATAGCCCAGGATCCGGCAGGCTTCGACCGACCAGATCATCTCCCGGGTCGCGAAGACGCGGCGATAGCTGCCGAGCTGCGCCAGCACCTGCGCCTTGATCAGCACACGGCGTGACTCGGCGAGTTCGGCCGCCTGCTCCTGCCCCTCGTTCAGCAGGCGGACCAGCCACCAGGCGAGACCGACAAAGGTCGCCGAGAGCGCCCCGGCCACGATGATCGAGAAGACGAATTCGCTGTCCCAACTGCTGAGCACTTCGGCCTGGCCGGTGGACACCGTCACGATGACCGGAAAGTCCGGCAAGGTGCGATAGCTGACGATCCGGGCCGTTCCGTCGAAGACGCTGTGGGGATTGTCGTAGACCCCGCTGGGCACATCCTGCAGCGGAGGGTTGAACAAGGAGAATTTGCTGATCGCGTCCTCGCTGAGCGCCGCCTGATTGGGCACGCGCAGCAGCAATTGGCGGTCGGTGCGCAGGAGCGTGATCGCGCCGGCCGCGACCGGCCGAGCCCGTTCGAACATTTCAGCCAACTCGTCAAGGTCGATGGCGGTCACCACCAGGGCCACGCCGTCGGGACGGGGCGGCAGGCGCAGGGCCAGAGGCAGCAGGCGCCGCTCGCCGTTCGGCGGCCGGATCGACAGGCCCAGATAAAGATCACCCGGCTGGAGCGCCAGGCCCGCCTTGATGAAAGCGGCGTTGGTATAGTCAACCGGAGCCCTGCCGAAACTTTCGGGGGGCGCCAAGCCGCTGCCGTCCTCCAGAATCAAGCGGATACTCGCGAATCCGGGCCGCCCGGCGCCGGCACTGCGGGCCAGTGCCGCGAATTCGTTATCCAACCGCAGATTCGTCGCCGGGTGGAACGTCAGCCAGGTCTCGACCGTGCGCAGGATGGTCGCGGCGCTTCGCAACTGACCATCCACATGCTCGTCGATTGTTTCCGTGAGCCGCGCCAGCGTCTCCCGGCTCGACCCGATCCGCTCGCTGCGATTGAGAGACAGCCAATAGAAGGCGCTGCCCCAGACCGCCACCAGCGCAAGCGCCGTGATCAGGGCGGTCACCATCACGACACGCCGTTTCGAATCCGGCCAGATCAAACGGAGCAACGACGGAACGGGCATCGCGACGCCTCGGGCGAACGTTCTTGGCGATCGCCGCAATACCTCCGGAGATTGAGGTCGGCGGCTGAGCACCAGTGTTACACGGCCGAGACACCGCCGTCAGGCCCCTTCGACCGGACGGCGGCGCTCCTCAATCCTTGTCGGCGTAGGGATTGGTGCCCTTGCGCAGCATGACCCGGATCGGCGTGCCCGGCAGATCGAAGGTTTCGCGCATCAGGTTGATCAGGTAGCGCCGATAGGAATCCGGCAGATCGCCCGGCTTGGAGGAGAACAGCGCGAAGGTCGGCGGGCGCGTGTTGGCCTGGGTCATGTAGCGCAGGCGCAGGCGGCGGCCGTCGACCAGCGGCGGCGGATGGCGCTCCTGTACCTCGGCCAGCCAGCGATTGAGCTTCGGTGTCGCGATCCGACGGTTCCAGATGGCGTGGGCGTCGAGGCCGGCCTTCATCAGCTTATCGAGGCCGGCGCCGGTCGCCCCGGACACGGGCACGCACATGATCCCCAGCAATTGCGGCAGCGAGATCTGCAGCCGGTCGCGGAGCTTCTCGAGCGCCGCCGGCTTGTTTTCGATCAGGTCCCACTTGTTGATCGCGAGGATGATCGACCGCCCCTCGTCCTCGATCATGCGGGCGATGGTCAGATCCTGCTTTTCCAGCATCTGGGTCGCGTCGACGACCATGATCACCAGTTCGGCGAAGCGGATCGCGCGCAGCGTATCGGCGACCGACAGCTTCTCGAGCTTATGCTCGATCACGGACTTGCGCCGCAGCCCGGCCGTATCGATCAGCTTGATCGGCCGGCCGCGCCACGACCATTCGATCGCGATCGAGTCCCGCGTGATGCCGGCCTCGGGCCCGGTCAGCAGCCGCTCTTCACCCAGCAGCTTGTTGATCAGGGTCGATTTGCCGACATTGGGCCGGCCGACGATCGCCAGCTGGATCGGCTTGGTCGGATCGTCGGTCGAACCATCCTCGTCGAAGTCCGTCTCGGCGGTCGGCGACGGCTCGCCTTCGTCCCCGAATTCGGGCGCCTCGACCTTCGCGGCATAGGGTTCGAGCGCGTCGAACAGGTCGCTCAGGCCCTCGCCATGCTCGGCCGAAATGGCGACCGGATCGCCCAGGCCCAGCTCGAACGATTCATAGGCGCCGGCAAGGCCGCTTTTGCCCTCGGACTTGTTGGCGATCAGGATCACCGGCACGCTGCGCCGCCGCAGCAGGTCCGCGAAATGCCGGTCCATCGGCGTGACGCCGACGCGGGCGTCGATGACCATCATCACCACGTCGGCATCGTCGATCGCGCGTTCGGTCTGCTCGCGCATGCGCCCGGCGAGGCTCTGATCCTGCACGTCTTCTAGGCCCGCCGTGTCGATCACGCGGAATTCGATGTCGCCGAGGCGCGCCTTGCCCTCGCGGCGGTCACGCGTGACACCCGGCAGATCGTCGACGAGCGCCAGGCGCTGACCGACGAGCCGATTGAACAGCGTCGACTTGCCGACGTTGGGTCGGCCGATAATGGCCGCCGTGAAACTCATACCGTCCAAGTCCTTCCGACCGGCGCCCCGTCATCGGGCGCCGGTTCCATTCAGCTTCAGCGCAATGCCGTCAGCTGTCCATCATTGGTCATCAGATACAGCGAATTGTCGGCGACCACGGGAGCGAGGAACCCGCCTTCCGGCAGCTCGATCCGGCCCAACGCCTTGCCGGTATAGGGCGACAGCGACCAGGCCTGGCCGTTCGATCCAACCAGGATCAGCCGGTCGCCGGCGAGGATCGGACCGGCCCAATGGATCGGCCCCGACTTGCCCTCCATGTCGTCCCACTGGTCGAGCTGGGTCAGCCAGCGCACGCGACCATCGGCGCGGGTCAGGCAGATCACCTCACCGCTGGTCGACAGCAGGTAGATGAAATCGCCGGCGATCCATGGTGTATAGGTGCCGCCGACTTCCTGTTCCCAGGCCCGCTCGCCGGTCCTGAGGTCGATCGAGGCGACACGGCCGGAATGGCTGACGGCAATGACGCGGCCGCGGTCGATGACCGGGCGGCCGTGAATGTCGGCGAGCGTCGAGATGGCATCGAACCGGCGGGTCGCGGCCAGGCTGTCCTGCCACACGGTCCGCCCGTTCTCCATGCGCAGCGCCACCAGTTCGCCTGAGCTGAACGGCACGACCACGGTGCCGCTCTCGACCGCCGGGCTGCTGCCGCCGGCCAGCTCGGCCGTCTCGGGGATGCCGGCGTAGGTCCATTGCTTGTCGCCGGTCGCCTCCGAGAGCGCGAAGATCTCGTTGTCGACGTCGACGACCAGCACATGGCCGTCCGCGATGGTCGGCGCCTCGCGCATGGGAATGCCGAGCGTCGTGCGCCAGGCTTCCTTGCCGTCGGCGGCATTGAGCGCAACAACCTGGCCGTAGCCGGTCGTCACGTACAGCTTGCCGCCATCATAGCTGACGCCGCCGCCCCAAGCCTGGTTATCGTTGTCCTCAGGCGCCACATCGGTCTGCCACAGCCGCTTGCCGTCCGACGCCCGGAAGGCCGACACCTGCGACTTCGCATCCTTCACATAGACGACGCCGTCATAGACCACCGGGCCGGCCAGCAGCTCGCCATAGTTCGACGAGCCCTCGCCGATATCGACCTGCCAAGCCTCCTTCAGGCTATCGGGCAGCGCCGGATGCTGCATGACGTGGGTCGGCCCGCCGCTCGCCTGCGGCCAGTTCGCATTCGTCGCCGGCGGCGGCAGCGTGATCTGAAGCGATGCCAGGTCCGGATCGGGCTCGAGCTGCTTCTCGAGCGCCAGGACCGAGATCCGCTCGCCGGGGATGGCGTCCTTTTTCTTCTTGCCGAAGCTATCGCAACCGGCCAGCGCCAGAGGCAGGACCAGGAGAATCGTCAGTTTCTTCACGCTCAGCACTGGTCGCAATCCTCAGTTCTTCAAGCCGCTGGCGATTTCGGTGGCCCGCGAGCGCAGCGATGCGGGTGCGGCCAGATCGTCCGCCAGCCCCTGGTAGGTCTTGAGCGCGCCGGCCTTGTCGCCGGCCTTCAACTGGGCGAGAGCCGTCACTTCGAGCGCGGTGAAATGCCACGGTCCTTCGGTCAATGGCTTCATCCGGGCGATGACCTCGTCCGGCTTCGCCTGATCGACGCCGTAGAGGCCGTCCAGCACCGTTGCAAGATCGCGATAGACCTGCTCGACCGAGCCGTCGGCCGCAATCGCATTCAAGGCGGCGAGGCCGCCCTCCTTGTCGTCGCCCTTGGCCTTGAGCGCCGCCGCCTGGATGCGCGCCAGCAGGCCGTAGCTGGCCTTGTCCTGCGCCGCCAAGGCCTCGAACCCGGTGACGGCCTTGGCATTGTTGCCGTCGCGCACCATGGCCGCGGCCTCGGTATATTTGACGCCGAGCGCCTCGTACTGCTGCAGCCGCGAATTCTGATAGAGAACCCCGGCGGCGGTCGCGACCACGATCAGCACCGCGGCGCCGATGGCGTACTTGCCATAGCGCGCCCATAGCTTGGCCATGCGGTCGCGCCGCAGGTCCTCATCGATCTCTTGAAAGATGTCCGCCAATGCGAGACTCCGGGACGATAACGATTCACAGCAGGTGGAATCGACGCGGGCAGCGACAAGGCCGCCCGGAGTCGAACCACGAGAACGGGGCCGGACCATAGCGGGTCGCGCGGCCGGACGCAAACCCGCGACAGCATGGCGACGCAATCCTGTCGCCCGCCTCACCGGTGCTTTCCGGCAAAATCGCCCGCGGCACCTGGGTTGCCGGGAACCTTACAGGTGCGACGCCGTTTTCAGCCCGTGGAGATGCGCGCTTTTGCGGCAGGAATAGTCCCGGCCGAAGGACAAGAATCTCACGGGACCCCATGAGCATTGCCCCCCCTGAAGAACCTGGCCCTGCCGTCGATACGACCGCGGCGCCCCCCTGCGTCCTCATCGTCGAGGATGATTCGATGGTCGCGACCTACGTCGCCGAAGTGCTGCTCGAGGCCGGTTTCGAGGTCGCGGGCGTGGCCTCGACCGCGTCGGAGGCGCTCAGCCTCGCCGAGCAGCGCGCCTGCATCCTGGCGCTGGTCGACATCCTCCTGCCCGGCCCCAAGGACGGCATCGAGATCGCCGGCGAGTTGCGCCGGCGCTTCGGCATCGGCGCGATCTTCCTCAGCGGCACCAGCGATCCCGAGCATGTCGCCCGGGCGAAGCGGGTCAGCCCTTATGGCTTCCTGCAGAAGCCGTTCCTGCCGAGCCAGATGTACAAGGCGCTCGACAAGGCCCTGAAGCAGCGCCAGATCGAGCGCGGCGGCCGCACGCCGTCGACGCCCGCCTGATCAGTTCCCGCTCAGCGAAAAATCGAGGGCACCGATCGCCTGGCCGATCATGCCGTCGGCCGTGAGCAGCGGCAGGCCGATCCAGTAGTACGGGATGAAGTCGCGGCCGACCCAGTGCATCACCTCGCGCCCCTGCAGGACCTTGCCGGCGAAGACCTTGCTGTAGCGCCGGTGCCAGAATGGCTCCATGCGGTCGAATTCCAGCTCGTCGAAATATTTGCCGGTGCTGTCGCGCCCGACGAACTCGACGATGCGGGTCCCGATCAGCCGATAGCGCCAACGCCCTTCGACCACCTCGATGATCGCGAGGTTGGGCAGGATATCGACCAGTTCCAGCGGATCGATATCTGAGCGCTGGGGTATGCGCCCCTCCGCCCCGCCCTTGCTCAGCCAATAGTCATGCAGGCGGTGGATGACCGGCGACGGGATCTCGGCGAGCGTCAGCACGGGCATGGTCTCTCCGCCTCCCTCTTGCCGGTAAGTAGGCCAATACTCCAAGCGCCGGATGCTCGGCAACCGCGCAATCATTGCCGATCCGCCCGGGGTGAATTGCGCTATGGTGGCCCGCATTGACCGGCAGCCGCCCGACCGGAAGCGAGGCCTGCCGTTCCTGCTGTTCGACAATCAGGATTTTGGCATGATGGCGACCAACGACAAGGTGACGACCCCGGCCCTCGCGGCCTATGCCGGCCACGTGCTGCGCGACGCCGCCATTCCCGAACTGCCGAACCATTACCGCGGCAAGGTGCGCGAGAATTACGACCTGCCCGACGGCCGGCGGATCATCATCGCGACCGACCGCCTGAGCGCCTTCGACCGCATCCTGACGGCGGTGCCCCTGAAGGGCCAGGTGCTGACCCAGATCGCCCGGTTCTGGTTCGACCGGACGCGCGACATCTGCCCGAACCACGTCATCGAATATCCCGATCCGAACGTGCTGGTCTGCCGCAACCTGAAGATCATGCCCGTCGAGATCGTGGTCCGCGACTATTTGGCCGGCACGACCTCGACCTCGATCCTATCCATGTACAATGCCGGCCGCCGCGACATGTACGGCCATCATTTCCCCGACGGGATGCAGCCGAACCAGAAGCTGCCGCAGCCGATCATCACGCCGACGACCAAGGCGTTCGACGCCGGCCACGACGAGGAACTGACCCCGGACGAGATCGTGGCCAAGGGCCTGCTGAGCGCCGAGCAATGGGCCCATGTCTCGCGCCTGGCGCTGGCGCTCTTCGCCCGCGGCCAGGAAATCGCCCGGCAGCACGGTCTGATCCTGGTCGATACCAAATACGAATTCGGCTTCGACGGTGACGGCAATATCGTGCTGGCCGACGAGATCCATACGCCGGATTCGAGCCGCTACTGGTTCGCCGCAAGCTACCCCGCCCGCTTCGCCGCCGGCGAAAAGCCGGAGAGCTTCGACAAGGATTTCGTGCGGAGCTGGGTCGTCGCGCGCTGCGATCCCTATGTCGATGCGATTCCGGAGATCCCCGAGGAGATCAACCTCGAAGCGGCCCGGATCTATATCAGCGTCTACGAGACCATCACCGGCGAGCCCTTCCCCCTGCCGCCGGCCGACCAGCCGGTGCTGGAGCGGATCCGCGCCAACCTGAAGCGCTACTTCTAGGGTACAGGCCCTGCAACCGGGCGGCTTCCTCGACAGCCGCCCGGCTCGCCCCAGATATTCTTGCCCCACGAGCAAGAAACCCTATCCACTCCCGAGCATTCTTTCCGACCGACCGAAAGTCCATGTCTTGGCCGACGGCGCGCATCGCGTGCGCCCAACCAAGAGAACCCATCATGGACCTGCATCTGAACGACAAGACAGCCCTTGTTACCGGCGCAACCGCCGGCATCGGCCTGGAGATCGCGCGCAAGCTTGCCGCCGAGGGCGCGAAGGTCATCATCGCCGGCCGCGATCGGGCGAAGCTCGACCGGGCCGTCGAGAGCATCCGCAGTTCCGGCGGCGCCAAGGTCGAGGCCGTGCTGGCCGATCCGGGGACGGCTGCCGGGGCCGAAGCCCTGCTTGCCGCGGTGCCGCAGGTCGACATCCTGGTCAACAACCTCGGCATCTATGAGATCAAGGAATTTGCCGAGATCACCGACGCGGATTGGCGCCACTATTTCGAGATCAACGTGCTGAGCGGCGCCCGGCTGGCGCGGGAATATTTCCAGGGCATGCTGGCGCGGAACTGGGGCCGGGTCATCTTCATCTCGAGCGAATCCGGGGTGGCGACGCCCGGGGCGATGATCCATTACGGCATGACCAAGACGGCCCAGCTTGCCCTGTCGCGCGGTCTCGCCGAATTGACCAGGGGCACGAAGGTGACGGTCAATTCCGTGCTGCCCGGCCCGACCCGGTCGGAAGGCATCATCGACTTCCTGAAGAGCGCCGCCAGCGACCCCACGGCATCGGCCGAGGCGATCGAAGCGGAATTCTTCACCAAGCACCGGCCGTCCTCACTGCTGCAGCGGATGATCGAGCCGCAGGAGATCGCCGATCTCGTCGCCTTCGTCGCGAGCCCGCTGTCGTCGGCGACCAACGGCGCGGCGCTGCGCGTCGATGGCGGCATCGTGCCAACGATCGCCTGAGAAAGCGCCGGAGTGTGGGACGGCCCGGCCCCGAGCCGCCCCGCTACCGGAATGTCGCCGCGTAAGTCTCCGGCTTGAAACCGACGACCAGGTCGCCGCCGACATCCAGCACCGGACGCTTGATCATGGAGGGCTGGGCCAGCATCAGCGCGATCGCCCTGCCCTCGTCCAGCCCGACCTTGTCGGCGTCCGGTAGCTTGCGAAACGTCGTGCCGGCGCGATTGAGCAGCACCTCCCAGCCAACCTGCCGCGCCCAGCCTTCCAGCACGTTCCGCTCGACACCCGCCGACTTGTAGTCATGGAACCCATGGGCGATGCCATGGCTCTCAAGCCAACTGCGCGCCTTCTTCATCGTGTCGCAGGCCTTGATGCCATAGATCGTGACCGGCTTCGCCATCGGTGCGCCCTCTTCCTCGTTCCATCGTCCTGGGAGGTCCGGCATACCGCATTCCCGCGGATCGGCCAATCGGGGGCCGAGCATAAACGCCGAAGAGGGGGCACTGCCCCCTCTTCCATGCGAACGACCAGATGACTGGGAGCGCCGGGCGCCTCAGCTCGGCGGCGGGTTTCCGGACTGCCTCGACTGACCGCGGCTCCGGCCGCCGGGATATTGCGATCTCGAGCCGTTCGCCGCCTCGGTCGCCTTCTGCCACTGCTGGAAGCGGGCATAGAGGGCAGCCTTCTCCTCGGCAGAGGGCGGCGGACTCGCCGTCAGCTCGGCCTGCCGATCGAGATAGCCCTCGAACGCCTTGCGGATTTCGTCGTCGTTGTTGGACGCGGTCTTGCCATGTTGATCGAGCCAGGCGATGGCGGGGTCGAAGCGCTTCCAGCCAGGCAGGTCGGCCGCGAGATTGACCTCATGCCATTTCGGATGGCGCGGCGGCAGCAGGAACTTGTCGAACTTGCTGAAGAAGGCATCGACGAACGCTTCCGCCTGGTGAAAGCGGTCGGTGCCCGGACGCAGGTTGAAGATTGCCATGACCGCGCCGACGGCGACCGTGTCCAGCGACGTCCCCTCCGGAATCAGCTGTGGGTAATCCTCATGCGACAACTGGGCGGGGAGATAGGTCCCGAGCAGCGCCGGCGTGGGCGACACCGCGAGGAAATGCAAGCCGCTCGAGCCGTCGATCGACGAGAACAGCTTGACCGGCTTGCCGGCAACGAAGACCGCCGCGGAAATATCGCCGGTCTTGAGCGCCTGGATCGCGTCGGCCTGACCCAGATGCTGCTCCGCGATCGGGATGCCGAGCTGGCCGAATACGATGCCAGAGGTCATGCCCGTGCCGCTGCCGACCAGATCGGTGTTGACCTTCTTGCCGCGCAGATCTTCGAGCGACTGGATGTCCTTGGTCGCGAGGACTTGAAATTCCTCGTTATAGAGCTTGGTCACATAGCGGACATAGTCCGAGACGTCGGCGGTCGAGGGATCCTGGCGGATGAAGGCCAGCGCATCGGACTGGACGATGGCGATGTCGACGTTGCGCAGGTAGCGAAGGTCGAACAGGTTCTGCACCGACCCCTTGCCAATCATCGGTAGGACGCGCAGTTGGCTTTCGCCGTCCAGCACCGCGGCGAGATCTGCGGCCACGCGCAGGTAGGTGCCATCGATGCCGCCAGTGATGATGCCGATGCCGCCGTGCTTGGCCAGGACGCGCGCATCCTTGTTCGGATCATCCGCCTGGGCGCCGGCCAAGGGCGCCGAGATCATCCAACCTGCGAGTACACTGGCGAGTATTACTCTTATTATTGTTTTCAATAGAACCCCCCATCCTATGCGAGAACAAAATAGGAATGAATCGCCGTACAGATGCAAAGTTCTATGTTTAACTGCATTTACCCCCGGCATATTATCTATTGAAATCCGGAGCGGTGCAAGTTTAACATACTTAATTAAGCACAATTTGCCGACCCTCTCGGCTCCGCCAAGACGCGCTCAATCCTATGACTTCGGGGGGAGTTGACGATGGTCGAAGCGCGTTGGGAAAAAGCGGACGGCCCGGATGCCACCGAGCCGTCGGCTGGGGGCTTTTACAAGACGCTGTTCCTCGAAGAAGTGCTGTTGGACGTCACGCTCGCCATCGACATGGGCGGGCCGGTCTTCCTGCTTGGCGACAAGGGCGCCGGCAAGAGCGCCCTCGTCCACCAGGCGGCGCGCCGGCTCGGCAGCCGCTATCACGTCGCATGGCTCGAGGGGCACCCGAAACTGACGCTCGACGAGGTCGTCGAGGCCTGCCGGCGCGGCTTCGATCCCGAAATCTGGAACACCCTCACCGTGCGGCCGTTGCGCCCATCCCAGGAAAATCGCCGGCCGAGCGACAATCTGCTGATCGTCGAGGGCGCCGAGGCGATCTCGCCGCGATTTCTCGAGCAACTGGTCGCGGTCTCGAACGGCTACGAGAACCTGATGCCGAGCCATCGCATCCTGTTGGCCGGTCATAGCGACTTGGCGCCGGTCGTGGAAAGGAGCCAGCTCCGCAATAATTGGGGCGCCCCGCTCGTGCTGCAACTCGTGCCCTGGCCCGATGAGGAGGTGGCGCCGTTTCTGCGCCATCGCCTGTCGTATGTGGGCGTGCAGGCGCCGGAGGCCCTGAACGAGACGGTCGTGGCCCGCATCACCCATGATGCCGGCGGCAATCCCAGGCGGATCCTCGAACTGGCGCAGGATGCACTGCAGCGCGCCGGCTGCCTCGACGCCCATCTCGACATGGACTTGCCCGAAGCGCCGCCACCCAGCCCGCCGCCCGTCACCAAGCCGCCGCCGACGATCGACCTCAAGCTGGTCAGCAACAGCGCACCCATCGCCGCCGCCCCGACCGAACCGGTGCAACCGACCCAGCGCGCACCCGCCGGGCCGGCCACGCTCATCCTGCCCGGTCGCCCGCGCGGTCGGCCGGTCGTCGCCGCCGTCGTTCTCGTCTCCCTGGGGGTGCTCGGCTATTGGGGCTACGATCAATGGCCCACCCTCTCCGGCTGGCTGGCCGCACGGGCGACCAGCGGCGCACCCGCCGTGCCGGTTGCGGCCGCGATCCATTCGGGGAACACCGCCGTGCCGCCGGCGGCGACCGCCTCCAGTCACGCCACCACGCCGGTGCGTGCCGTGGCGGCGGATCCGATCCCGGCCACCGCGCCCCCGGCAGCCCCGCCCCCCGCTGCAGCGACCATGATCGCCCAAGCGCCGCAGACCGCTCCGACGCCGGCGGCCGTCGCGCCTGCCGTCCCGGCCACCAATCCGCCGCCGAGCGAGACCGCAATCGCGGCACCGGCGACGCAAGCACCGCCGACCGCAGCAGCATCCCCGCCGGTGACGATTACGCCCGCCGCCCCGGCGGCGGCGCCCCAGCCTCCAGCGCCAGCACCAGCACAAACATCGACACCGGCTCCGACGCCTGCCCAGGCGACGTTGTCCGCTCCGCCGCCACCGCGCGAGGCAGCAGCCCCGAACCCGCCTGCTCCGGCGCCATCCGCTCCGGCACCTGCCGTGGCCCAGCCGCCACAGCCATCGGCGCCCACGGTCGCGCAAACCCCGACGCTCGCCCCGGCTCAGGCCCCGCCCTCGGCCGCCGCGCAAAAGCAGATCGACGACCTGATCGAGCGCGGCAACACCTTGCTGCGGACGGGCGATTTCGCGGCTGCACGGCTGTTCTATATCCAGGCCGCCCGCATCGGCAGCGCCAAGGCATCGACCGCCGTGGCCTGGACCTATGATCCGCAGGTGCTGGACCGCATGGGCGTGGTCGGTAACCACGGCGACCCGGACAAGGCAGTGGAATGGTACCGCAAGGCGGCGGCATTGGGCGACGAAGGCGCCGTCGAGCCATTGCGTCGCCTGTCAGGAAAATAAGCCGCCGGTCGCGACACCCGTCGACGCTCCACGCCGCCGCTAGGCGTCGTGCCGCAAGCGACTCAGTGGCCACGCCCCCAGGCGTTCATAGCGACCCTGCCCGTGCCAACTGCGCACCAGGACGAATTCCCGCGCGGTCCAGGTCAACGGCTCGTCCAACATCGTCATGCCGATGGATCTGCGGTCGTAGAGCAACGTCATGTGCGGCGTGATGCGATGCCTGCCGATTTCGAGCCCGACCTGTCCGAGGGCAGCACCAAGGGCCTCATGCAACGCCAGCAGCCCGACGACACCGTCATCGCCGCCCAAGACAAACGGATAGCCGTTTTCATTACCCTGAAAACCCAGCGTGTGATTGAACGCCACAGTAAATTCAGGAAACCGGACGGTCGACGCGGCATGCTTCGCGAGCTCGATGATCTCGTCCGGAAGGCTATGATAAGGACCGAGCGGAACGAGCGAGACGTGCAAAACTCCAGCCGGACGCAACGGCCCCGACAGCCCATGCCCAGACTTCTGCGCCTCGGCAAACCGTACGAAACGACTGGCCGCCGCCAGGTCAGGCTGGACGGCAAAGAACACGCTATCGTCGTGTGGTGGCGTGCGCGACGGCGGCGGCTCTCGCTTTGGCCGCATGTTCCAGAAATCGAACTGAAGCTGGTTGGGATCCACCATGCGCCGCCGCGATGACATCTGGTCGCCTCCCGTACCCCAGCCGCTCATCGAAGCTTCCGATGTAGGACGCGCAACCGCCCTTGGGAAGGAGCCCACCACATTTCCCAAGCCGCCGATGGTAATCCGAGGCCGCTACGCGCCGTAATCGGTGCCGCCTCGACCTTCCATCGACACTTTCGGGCCGGCATCGCGATGAGCCCGCTGCAATACCAGAAGCGCATCCGCCCGCAGGTGGCGCAGGCTATCTCTTGACTTTCTGACATGCGTCAGATATTTCTTACATATGACAGATAACCCGCACCCGGTGGCCACCGGGGACCAGCTGCTGGCGATGCTGGCGGCGCTCGCAAATCCGCACCGGCTGCGAATCATCGCGGTGCTGTCGGCCGGCGGGCGCAACTACATCAGCCAACTCGCGCGCGAGATCGGCATCAGCCGTCCGCTGCTGCATCTGCACCTGCAGAAGCTCGAAGAGGCCGGCCTCGTCACGAGCCAGCTAGAGCTGTCTCGCGACGGCAAGGCGCTCAACTACTTCGAGGTCACCGACTTCGCGCTTGAACTCACGCCGGCCGCCATTGCTGAAGCGGCGAACTCCCTGAAGATCAAAGCTGAAAAATAGAGGCAACCCATGTCCGAACATCTGTACCTCCTGACGATCTGTCTCCCGCTCGTGACCATCCTGCTCGTCTTCGGCATGCGGTATTTCTCGGCCATCCAGCAGGCGAAGGCCCGCCTGGCCGGCGAGGACGCCTACCGCCGGATCGCGGAACAGGCGGTGGCGGCCCAGGCCGAGAATGCCACCGCGCTGGCTGCCATCCAGGCGGTGCTGGCCGACGTCAGCACCCGTCTGATCGCCGTCGAGAAGATCCTGAAAGAAGTCGAGTAACGGACAGGCGCAAACGTTCGGACGGACATCACATCACGACCAGCGATGAGAAGGAGTTATCGGAATGATCGAAGTATCGGTGTTGCGCCTGTACGCGCTGAGGGCCGCTTATCTTCTTCTCATCGTGGGGCTCGGCGTCAATATATGGCCGGCGATCATCCACCATGACAAGCCGTGGGACCTGATGCAGGGAGTCGTCTGCTGCGTGCTGGGGGCAGTATCGGCCCTGGCGGTCCTGGGGCTCAGATATCCGCTGCAGATGCTGCCCTTGCTGCTCTTCGAGCTGGCCTGGAAGTCGATCTGGCTGGTGGTCGTCGCAGTCCCGCTCTGGTCCACCGATCAGATGGATGCGGACACCTGGGAGACGGCCAAGGCCTGCCTGATGGGCGTGATCTTCCCGCTCGTCATTCCCTGGCCCTACGTGTTCGCGAACTATGTGACGAAGCGCGGGGACCAGTGGCGCTGGTCGACCTGACCCGGACGGTGCCGGGGCGAAAGCCCCGGCACAACGCCTCGCGCCCTCACTCCCACTCGATGGTGCCCGGCGGCTTCGACGTGATGTCGTAGACGACGCGGTTGATGCCCTGGACCTCGTTGATGATGCGGGTCGCGACCCGGCCCAGGAAATCATGGGGGAACGGGTAATAGTCGGCGGTCATGCCGTCGGTCGAGGTCACGGCCCTCAATGCGCAGACATGGTCGTAGGTCCGGCCGTCGCCCATGACGCCGACCGTCTTGACCGGCAGCAGCACGGCGAAGGCTTGCCAGATCTGGTCGTAGAGGCCGGCCTTGCGGATCTCGTCGAGATAGACCCGGTCGGCGTTCCTGAGCACGGCCAGGCGCTCGGCCGTGATCTCGCCCGGGATGCGGATGGCGAGGCCGGGGCCCGGGAACGGATGGCGGCCGACCATGCGCTGCGGCAGGCCGAGCTCGACGCCCAGCACCCGCACCTCATCCTTGAACAGCTCGCGCAGCGGCTCGACCAGCTTCAGCTTCATGCGCGCCGGCAGGCCGCCGACATTATGGTGCGACTTGATGGTGACGCTGGGCCCTCCGGTGAAGGAGACGCTCTCGATCACGTCCGGATAGAGCGTGCCCTGGGCCAGGAAGTCGGCGCCGCCCAGCTTCTTCGCCTCGTCGTCGAACACGTCGATGAAGCTCGAGCCGATGATCTTGCGCTTCTGCTCCGGGTCGGTGACGCCGCTGAGCCGCTCCAGGAACAGCTTCGAAGCATCGACATGGACCAGCGGAATGTTGAAATGGTCGCGGAACATCGAGACCACGTCCTGGGCTTCGTCGCCGCGCAGCAGGCCATGGTCGACGAAGATGCAGGTGAGCTGGTCGCCGATCGCCTCGTGCAGCAGCTTGGCCGCGACCGAGCTGTCGACGCCGCCCGACAGGCCGCAGATGACCCGGCCCTCGCCCACCTGCTCGCGGATGCGGGCGATGGCCTGGGCCTTGAACGCGGCCATGGTCCAATCGCCGCGGCAGCCGGCGATCTTGTGGGTGAAGTTCCTCAAGAGCTCGGCGCCGCGCGGCGTGTGAACCACCTCGGGATGGAACTGCACGCCGTAGAAGCGCTTCGTCTCGTTCGCGATCGCGGCATAGGGTGCGCTGTCGCTGACGGCGATGACCTCGAAGCCTTCGGGAATGGCGTCGATCCAGTCGCCGTGGCTCATCCACACCTGTTCCCGATGCCCGACGTCGAACAGGCCGTCGAACAGGGATGAGGACCGGACGACCTCGATGAAGGCGCGGCCGAACTCGCGATTATGGTTGCCGGTGACGTTGCCGCCGAGCTGCTGACACATGGTCTGCTCGCCATAGCAGATGCCCAGCACCGGCACGCCCAGCTCGAACACCACGCCGGCCGCGCGCGGGCTGCCCGCTTCGGTCACCGAGGCCGGCCCGCCCGACAGGATGATCGCCTTGGCGCCGAAATCCCGGATCTTCTCGGCCGGGGTCGAGAACGGCTGGATCTCGCAATAGACGCCGCTCTCGCGCACCCGGCGGGCGATGAGCTGGGTCACCTGGCTGCCGAAATCGAGGATCAGGACCCGGTCGTGGGTGGCGGCGATGGGATCGAAAGCAGAAGCAGTCATGGTCAAGATCCGGGTTGGGGCGGCAGGTCGGTGAGATCCGGCCAGGCGAAAAGAGTTTGGGCGACCGTGGCGCCGGCGACGGCGAGGTCGGTCTCGGCGATGGTCACCCCGCCGAGCGCACGGCAGAAGCCGAGCGCCGCCGGGGCATTGAGTACGGTCGCGACCGCCGATCGGCAGCCAGCGGCCACGAGCCCGCCGGCCAGGGCGTGGAACAGGCGGCGGCCGACGTCGCGGCGCTGGAAGCCGGGCGCGATGAACAGCATGTGCAGCTCGCCGTCGATGCCCTCGACCGGCGAGCCGGCGGGGCTGCCGGTCGCGAAGCCGACGATCCCGGCCGCGTCATCGACCGCGACCCAGGTCGGGTGGGTCGCCTGATGCGCCCCGATCAGCGCCTGCCACATGGGCGCGCGGCGCTCGATCGTCACCGCGTCGGCCATGGCGTGGGGCACGCGGGCGGCATAGGCCTGGCGCCAGGCCTCGACATTGACGCGCGCGATCGCCGCCTCGTCGCCAACGGCGGCGCGGCGCAGCGCGATCATGCCGCGTCCACCGCCACGACGTCCGCCGCGTCGCCTGATGCGACGTCCTCAGCCGCCGTCTTTGCGGCTGCCGGCTCCGGCGCGCGCCGCTCCATCACAGCGACGAAGAAGCCATCGGTCCCGTGGCGGGCCGGCGTCAGCTGCAGTGTGTCGGTCGCGACGGGACACGGCGTGCCGATCGCGTCCTTCCAGACCTGGGCCATCGGCACCAGGGTGAAGGCCGGATGGCTGCTGAGGAAGTTCCGGATCTGGCCGTCGTTCTCGGCCGGCAGCATCGAGCAGGTCGCATAGATCAGCCGGCCGCCCGGCTTCACCAACCGCGCGGCGCTGTCGAGGATGCTGCCCTGCAGCGCCGACAGTTCCTCGAGATCGAGCGGACGCAGGCGCCATTTGGCGTCCGGGTTGCGTCGCCAGGTGCCGGTACCGGTGCACGGCGCATCGACGAACACCCGGTCGAAGCTCTCGGCGTGGCGCTTCACCCACTTGTCGCGCTCGCTGGTGAGCGGTTTGCGTTCGACATTGCTGATGCCGGCGCGCCTGAGCCGCACGACCGCGCGCTCGAGCCGCTTCTCCGAGATGTCGCAGGCGACCAGATGGCCCTTGTTCTGCATGCCCGCGGCGAGCGCCAGGGTCTTGCCGCCGGCGCCGGCGCAGAAATCGACCACGCGCATGCCGGGCTTGGCGAGCGCCAGCAGCGCCGCCAATTGCGAGCCCTCGTCCTGAACTTCGATCCGGCCGGTCTTGAACACGTCGAGCGTCGCGAGCGGGATGCGCTTGTAGACGCGCAGGCCCGTCGGCGCCAGCGGCGTCGGCAGCGCCTCGACCCCCTCGTCCGCGAGCGCCGAGCGGGCATCTGCCCGGTTGGCCTTCAGGCGATTGACGCGCAGGTCGAGCGGTGCGGTGTCGTTCATCACGCCCAGCTCGGCATCGACCTGGTCGCCGAACAATTCCTGCCAATGGGCGTCGAGCCATTCCGGATAATTGAGCCGGACCGGCCGCGGCATCTCGGGATGCAGCAGCGATTTGCCCTTCAGGCCCTTGACGACCTGCTGCTCCAGGATGCCGAGCGGATTCGGCCGGAAGCGGTCGCCGTCGCAGGCGCGCGCCAGCGCCTCCGGCTCCCAGCCCTCGACCAGGATCAGCGTCGCGAACAGGCGCAGGCGCGCGTCCGGCTGCTGGTTGCCGTTGAGCCGGCGGATCCACCAGTCGATCGAGGCGCGATGGCGCAGGATCGAATAGATATGCTCCGAGATCGCGGCACGGTCCTTGGCGCCGACGAAGCGGTGCCGGCGGAAGTAGCCGCCGACCACGTCGTCGGCGGCGCCATGGCCCTCGCCGATTTCGCCGAGCAGTTCGATTGCGGTCTGAAGGCGCGCACCGGGGGTCATCGGGTCTGCTCCGAGCCCAGGGACAAAGACATCGACGGACGCGTGGTGAGGCGGGCTATCTCACATCCCCTGGCGGTAATTGGGCGCCTCCCGCGTGATCGAGACGTCGTGCACGTGGCTCTCGGCCAGGCCGGCGTTGGTGATCCGCACGAATTGGCAATTGCGCTGCATTTCGGCGATGGTGCCGTTGCCGGTATAGCCCATGGCCGCCTTGAGGCCGCCGATCAGCTGATGGATGACCTGGCCGACCGGGCCCTTGTGCGGCACGCGGCCCTCGATGCCTTCCGGCACCAGCTTGAGCGTCGAGGACACCTCGGCCTGGAAATAGCGGTCGGCCGAGCCGCGCGCCATGGCGCCGACCGAGCCCATGCCGCGGTAGGACTTGTAGGTGCGGCCCTGGTAGAGAAACACCTCGCCCGGCGCCTCGTCGGTGCCGGCGAACAGCGAGCCCAGCATGGCGCAATCGGCGCCGGCGGCGATCGCCTTGGCGAGGTCGCCCGAATATTTGATGCCGCCGTCGGCGATCACCGGGATGCCCGACTTGCGGCATTCCTCGACCGCATCGGAGATCGCGGTCAGCTGCGGCACGCCAACGCCGGCGACGATGCGCGTCGTGCAGATCGAGCCCGGCCCGATGCCGACCTTGACCGCGTCGGCCCCGGCCTCGATCAGCGCGCGGGCGCCAGCCGCGGTCGCGACATTGCCGGCGATGATCTGGGTATAGTTCGACAGCCTGCGGATCTCGGCGATCGATTCGAGCACGCCGGCCGAATGGCCGTGGGCCGTGTCGATCACCAGCACATCGACCCCGGCATCGAACAGTGCGGACGCCCGGGCCTTGCCCTCGGTGCCGACGCCGGTCGCCGCCGCCACGCGCAGGCGGCCCTGCGCGTCCTTCGACGCGTTCGGATATTGCTGCGCTTTCTCGATGTCCTTGACCGTGATCAGGCCGACGCAACGATAATCGGCGTCGACGACCAGCAGCTTCTCGATGCGATGCTGATGCAGGATGCGCCGGGCTTCGTCGCCGGACACGCCGTCGCGCACGGTGACGAGCCCGTCCCTGGTCATCAGTTCCGAGATCGGCTGTGCCTTGTTGTCGGCGAAGCGCACGTCGCGGTTGGTCAGGATGCCGACCAGGCGCTTTGTGCCGCGCTCGACCACGGGAATGCCGGAGATGCGGTTGGCCGCCATCAGATCGAGCGCGTCGCCCAGCGTCGCTTCGGGCGTAATGGTGACCGGATCGACCACCATGCCGGCCTCGAATTTCTTGACCCGGCGCACTTCGGTCGCCTGGGCCTCGATATCCATGTTCTTGTGAATGACGCCGATGCCGCCGGCCTGGGCCATGGCGATGGCCAACGGCGCTTCGGTGACCGTATCCATGGCCGCGGACAGCAGGGGGATGCCCAGTTCGATCGTCTTGGTCAGCCGCGCCTTGGTGCTCACCGTCGCGGGCAGGACGTTGGACGCGGCCGGCACGAGCAGGACGTCGTCGAACGTGAAAGCTTCTTTGAACTGCATGCCGCCTCCGGAAAACCGAGTGGCATCGCAATATACACAGAACGCCGATTTCCGAAAGGATCGGGTGCCCGCCCCCGGACCATGGCTGGCAATAAAATTTCGCGCGAGTAAATCGATCCGCCTCTGCCGATTATACTACGGTTGCCTAGGAGAATCCGGGCAACGCTCGACGCCGCCGGTCGCGCGCAGTTTTAGGCCTGGGCCGCCTTGCGGAACCCCGTCGCCACCACATAGACCTCGGCGCTGTCGGCGCGGCTCGCCGACGGCTTGGCGTGGCCGACCTTGTCGAAGTCGCGCTTCAGGCGATCGAGCAGCGTCTTCTCCGTGCCGCCCTGGAACACCTTGGCGATGAAGGTGCCGCCCTGGGTCAGCACCTCGGCGGCGAATTCATAGGCCGTCTCGGCGAGCGCCATGACGCGGATATGGTCGGTCGCGCCGTGCCCCGTGGTCGGCGCCGCCATGTCGCTGAGCACCACGTCGGCCGGACCGTCGAGCAGTTCCTTGAGGCGCGCCGGCGCCGAATCGTCGAGGAAGTCGAGCTGGATGTGCGTGGCGCCCGGCACCGCGTCCATTTCCAGGTAATCGATGCCGACGACCTTGCCGGTCGGCCCGACCCGCTCGACCGCGATCTGGCACCAGCCGCCGGGCGCGCAGCCGAGATCGACGACGCGCTTGCCCTTGGCCAGCACATGGAACTTGTCGTCGAGCTGGGCCAGCTTGAAGGCCGCGCGCGAGCGATATCCCAGGCGCTTGGCTTCCGACACATAGGGGTCATTGAGCTGTCGCTGCAGCCACAGGGTCGAGCTGGTCGAGCGCTGCTTGGCGGTCTTGACGCGCACGACCATCTGGCGCGAGCCGGAGGGCTTGTCGATGCGGCTGCCGGCGCCGCCGCCCTTGTTCTTGGCGCCGGTCATGGAATTCCCGTGAGTCTGTTCATGGCGGCGCTATGTGGACAGCGCCGCCGGCCGGATGCAAGCGTCGGGAACGCCGGTCCGCGTTGCGGCATGCAGGCCGGCGAGGATGCCCTCGCGCACGCCGCGGTCGGCGACCCGCAGCCTACCGACCTTCCAGGTTCGGCAGATCGCCTCGAGAATCGCGCAGCCGGCGATCATCAAATCGGCCCTGACCGTGCCGATGCACGGCTCGCGCGACCGTTCCGCCGCGTTCATGACGACCAGCTTGCGCGTGATCTGCCGGATATCGGCGAAATCCAACACGGTGCCATCGACCCGCTGCCGCTCGTAGCGCTGCAGCCCGAGCCGGATGCCGGCGAGCGTCGTGACCGTGCCGGACGAGCCCAGCATCTGCACGCCGCCGGCCGCCACTTGTTCGGCGATGCCCCAGCGGCCATCGAAATCGGCGAAGGCATCGCGCACGGTACCGACCATCTGGGCGAAGACGACCGGGCCCGTCGCCTCGCCCGGCTTCGGCTGGAACCGTTCGGTCAGCGAGACGACCCCGAACGGCAGCGAGATGACGTCGCGAATCTCGGTCTCGGTGCTGCCGTCGGCGCCGTGGCCGACACCAACCCACAGGAGTTCGGTCGAGCCGCCACCGATGTCGAACACGACCGCATGGGGCCGGTCGGGGTCGAGCAGCGGCGCGCAGCCGGCGAGCGCCAGCCGCGCCTCCTCCTCGGTCGGGATGATTTCGAGCTCGAGCCCCGTGCGTTCCTGGACCCGGGCCAGAAACTCGCCGCAGTTCGCCGCCCGACGGCAAGCCTCGGTCGCGACGAATCGGGCGTGGGTCACCTCGCGCTGGTCGAGCTTGTCGGCGCAGACCGAGAGCGCGTCGATCGTCCGCGCCATGGCGGCCTCGCTCAAGACACCGCTCGCCTGCAGCCCTTCACCCAGCCGCACGATGCGCGAGAAGCTGTCGACCACGCGCAGCCGGTCGCCTGCCGGCCGCGCGATGAGCAGCCGGCAGTTCGTGGTACCAAGATCGAGGGCCGCGAATAGCTCGCTGCGCCGGAAAAAACTCATCCAGCCTCTCCCGCGTCGGACCCGCCGTGGGTCGCGACCGGGTCAAGCATGCCTAGAGATGGCTGGATGCGCAATCTGCGCAACGCTGCTCCGATCGAAAGAGCTTTCGCACGGGCCCAACCCATGCTAGTTACCCGCCCCGTCAGCAAGGCCAGCGCCGCGCCGAAAGCCGCGTTGGGGGATCGTCTAATGGTAGGACAGCGGATTCTGACTCCGTCAATCGAGGTTCGAGTCCTCGTCCCCCAGCCAACCTTCGTGCCCAGTGGCGGCACGCGGTTCTGACACAACATCAATCCGAATGGGCACTCGAGACGCTCGGCGCGACGGCGATCGCGCGTTCGTTTCGATAACGGCCCCCCTCCTCGGCAGTTGAGCCGCCAGGGTTCGACTTCGCCCCCTGCCTCACGAGTCCGACCAATGGATCACTGGGCACGTCTGCTCGGCTGATTTTAGGCACGACCGCAACCGTCCCACGCCAAAATCCGCGCCGACGGCGTTGCGCGAGGACAGTACTGATCAGCAATAATTCTGCGGATCAACCGGCAAATGCGGGTATTTTTCCCAAATCAACTTAGAATAATCTCACAAAACTGAGAATTAACCAACCGTTAACCGATAAATCTAAAAAATGCCACAGCACATGTGCCGGACGTTTATTATGTTTGTCCTCGCAAACAACGAGGACATTCCATTCATCATCTTCCGAATCGACGCGACATTCATTGCGCGGCGCATAGTATGCATGAGTAATTTGCATATAGAGCTGTAAGTGCCGGATCCCGGCACGGCCGCGTTTCCCTTCACTCCGTCCGGCGTCTCCCAAGCATCGAGAGATCATCTCGGTCTTCGGAAAGGCATGCGCGGACGACAAATACATTCCCGAGATAGATCAAGTAAATTCATATAGGCCATGCGCACCACAAGTACACTGTGCGCACCATCCAGTTAATTGCTTTGCATCACGCTAGATATTTTCGACACATACGCTCGGAGATATCTAATTGAGAACGTTTGTCTGCGATTATTCCAGACCACCCCCCCCCGCCTATGCTTGAAACAATACAGGATCTTGTGAATGAGTGAGAACTTGCAGGGTGCCTTTGGCGCCCGTGGTCGGCTTGCGCTTGCCTGCGGTACGATGTTCGTTGTCGCTGCTGGATCT
>Ga0209166_10000377_pt1 | contig 52078 bp, 36 predicted proteins | sample Coa_R1_3_FD_187151 | JGI IMG/M metagenome (GOLD analysis project Ga0209166, IMG submission 187151) | Surface soil microbial communities from Centralia Pennsylvania, which are recovering from an underground coalmine fire - Coalmine... | ecosystem: Environmental > Terrestrial > Soil >...
CAACGATTACGTTCGAGGCGATCTGAAATTCGACAGTGATCTGCCGTATGAAGTTCTGACCGGACGCGTATACCCCTGGAGCTATAAACCTTACGAGAATCGCTACGTGGACGTAGCGGAAACGCTGCGCAGCGCGATGACGCAGAACCCATTTCTTCATGTTTTCGTCGCCAAGGGGTATTACGATTTGGCCACGCCTTTTTTTGCAGCGGACTACACATTTGACCATCTCGCGCTCGATCCTTCCTTGCGAGACCATTTGAGCGGCGCGTACTACGAATCCGGCCACATGGTCTATGCGCACTTGCCATCGCTGGCCAAACTAAAGCAGGACACCGCGCAATTTATTCGCGCAAGCTCGGGAAAATGAAGCGCGCTGCAAAATTCATCCTCTGGCTGGCAGTGGCAATCACGGGCGCCGGCGCTCTTGGCGGCATCGCGCTGCACCGTGGTGAGCCATTGAACGCCACGTGGTTCGTCGTCGCCGCGGTTTGTTGCTACCTGGTGGCTTACCGCTTGTACTCGTCGTTCATCGCGGCTCGTTTGCTGGCACTGGATGACAAGCGCGCAACTCCCGCCGAGATCCACGATGATGGTAGAGATTTCGTGCCCACGAACAAATGGGTCCTCTTCGGGCACCACTTTGCGGCGATCGCCGGGCCCGGACCGCTCGTGGGGCCAACTCTCGCCGCTCAATTCGGGTATCTGCCGGGTACGCTTTGGTTGATCGTGGGAGCTGCGGCGGGCGGGTGCGTGCAGGACTTCATTATCTTGTTCTGCTCGATCCGTCGGGATGGGAAAACACTCGGTCAGATGGCCCGCGAGGAGGTGAGCTCGCGTGGCGGATTGATTGCGCAGCTTGCCGTTTTGGCGATCATGGTGATTCTGCTGGCCGTCGTGGCTCTAGTGGTGGTAAACGCGCTGAAGTCTTCGCCCTGGGCGACGTTCACGCTGGCCATGACGATCCCCATTGCGCTGCTCTTGGGCGTGTATCTGCGATTCCTCAGGCCCGGGCGTGTGTTGGAAGCATCCTTGTTTGGCGTCGCACTTGTACTGTTTGCTGTAGTTGCGGGGCAATGGGTCGCGGAGTCGCCAGCGTGGTCGCGTGCGTTCACGTTCGGCGGCGTTTCTCTCGCGTTGATGATTATCGCCTATGGTTTTGCTGCTGCTGTGCTGCCCGTATGGCTGTTGCTCGCGCCGCGCGATTACTTGAGCGCGTTCATCAAAACGGGGGCGATTTTTTCACTCGCGGCGGGCATTCTGTTCGTGCGGCCGCAAGTCCTCATGCCCCCCCTGACCCGATTTATTGATGGGACCGGCCCCGTCTTCGCGGGAAAGATATTTCCGTTTTGCTTCATTACCATTGCGTGCGGCGCGGTCAGCGGATTTCATTCGCTGATCTCTTCGGGTACCACTCCAAAAATGATTCTGCGCGAGACTCAGGCACGGTTCATCGGCTACGGCGCGATGCTGCTGGAATCGTTTGTTGGGGTGATGGCGATGGTCGCTGCCTGCGCCATGCCGCCGGGAGTCTATTTTGCGATCAATAGTCCTTCGAGCATTGTTGGAGGCACGGCGGATGCTGCGGCTGCCACGATAAGCAGTTGGGGATACCAACTTGATGGGCAGACCATGACGCGGCTGGCCCAGTCAGTAGGCGAACAGACGTTGCTGAATCGCGCGGGAGGCGCGCCCTCCCTGGCCGTCGGGATGGCGCAGATATTTTCGAGCACCATCGGAGGCGAGCGATTGCTGAGTATTTGGTACCACTTCGCGATCATGTTTGAAGCCCTGTTTATCCTCACCGTGCTGGACGCCGGGACGCGCGTCGGTCGTTTCATGGTGCAGGAGCTCGGAGGAAGGGTTTGGAAACCCTTCGGGCGCATGGGGTGGATGCCGGCGATCCTGCTTTCCAGCGCGATCATCGTTGGGGCGTGGGGCTATTTTCTATATCAGGGCGTCGTTGATCCGCTGGGAGGAATCAATTCGCTCTGGCCGCTCTTTGGGATCTCCAACCAGTTGCTTGCGACAGTGGCGCTGGTCGTGGCCACGACAATCCTGCTGAAGATGAAGCGGCTGCGGTGGATTTGGGTAACGCTGGCGCCCACTGTGTGGCTCGTCGCGGTGACTATGACCGCGAGTTACCAGAAAATCTTCGACCCAAGTCCTGCTCTCGGATTTCTTTCGAATGCGAACGCGTTGGCGGCGCGGATTGCCGCCGGCCAGATTCCACCGGCGAAAATTGCCGAGATGCAGCGCCTGATCTTCAACCAGCGGCTGGATGCAGTGGTGACCGGCGTACTAGCGCTGATGATCTTGATACTGATCGCGGAAGCGCTCGTGCAGTGGTATGCGATTTTGAGCGGGCGGCGTGAGGCTGTGCTGCACGAAGCGCCGTATGTCGAGACGCGCTGGGCAGCTGATTTTACCGGTGTGGCGGACGGAGACGACTGATGCAACGGGCGGCAAGAATCGCAATACGTTCGGTGCGCCGGTTCTGGAGCGGCTTGCGGGAATGGTGCGGCGACTCCGCCTACGAACGCTATCTGCGCGCAAGCGGCAGGCAGGTTGCGGATGGCCGCAAGCTCAGCGCAAAAGAGTTTTACCTGGAGCAAATCAATCGCCGCTATTCCCGGCCCAATCGTTGTTGCTGACATAGCCCCGACCTTGCTTGCTACCTGCCGCACTATAAGACTAAAATCACCGGCATTTATTTGGCTTGCTTTACAGCTGTGTAACGGAGGAATGGATGGCAATCGATCAGGACAAGCTTCACGAATTTCTCGTCAAGGCAATGGTTGATTTCGGTGCCACATTCAACGCAGCCCTGATCCGAATAGGGGACAAACTCGGATTGTTCAAGGGACTGGCGGCCGGCGGTCCGCAAACTGCGGCGGAGCTCGCGAAGCGCACGGGGACGCACGAACGCTACATTCGGGAATGGCTGAGCGCGCAAGCGGCCGGAGGCTATGTGACATACGATTCGGCCACGGGGAAATTTCATCTGAATGAGGAACAGACGTTCGCCATGGCGGACGAAAGCAGCCCCGTATTTCTTCCGGGAGCGTTCCAGGTGGCTCTCGCGGCCGTCAAGGCGGAGGAATCACTCACGGAAAAATTCAAGACCGGCGAAGGCATGGGCTGGCATGAGCACCACTCCGAACTTTTTGTCGGCACTGAGCGATTCTTTCGCCCTGGCTACGCCACGAATCTGGTCGCGTCGTGGATTCCTTCGCTTGAAGGAGTAGAGGAAAAGCTGAAAAGCGGTGCGCGTGTCGCCGACGTTGGCTGCGGGCTGGGCGCCTCGACGATCCTGATGGCGAAATCCTACCCTAAATCCGAGTTTTCCGGATTCGATTACCATGACAAGTCGATAGAAACGGCAAAGCAGCGTGCGCGCGCTGCGGACGTGAGCGATCGGATCAAGTTTGAAGTGTCCAGCGCGAAATCGTTTCCTGGGAAAGACTATGACTTCGTGACATTTTTCGATTGCCTGCACGACATGGGCGATCCGGCGGGTGCGTCCGCACATGTGCACAGCAGGCTTAAGAAGGACGGTACGTGGATGATCGTCGAACCGTTTGCCGGCGATAAGCTGGAAGACAATCTCAACCCGATTGGGCGCGCGTTTTATGGAGCGTCCACTCTCCTGTGTACCCCGGCTTCCCTGTCGCAGGAAGTAGGGCTTGCGCTTGGGGCGCAAGCGGGGGAGAAGCGCTTGAAGGAAGTCGTCACTAGCGGTGGCTTTACGAGATTCCGCCGGGCCACGCAGACGCCATTCAATCTTGTGTTCGAAGCTAGACCATGATCGTGGGGAACTAAGCTGGGCAGGTCATAGCTCGTCTTCCTGGTCCCCTGCGTGTCTGATGACAGTCACCTTGTGAGTGATTTTCACTCCGCGGTTGCGTATCCCCGCTATGACCGCGCGGCGCACTTCGACCGGCAGGGTCTCCGGCGCGTAGACCCCCGGTTCTTCGCGTCGAAAATACTTGATGAAAAGCGCGGCGACGTGGGCTGTGGCGTATGCGACGGGGGTGGAGAAGCGCCCCTGCTGTCGAATCTGGTACAGGGTCGGAAATATCGCGTCGCTGCGTATCAGAAGATGTTCATCTTCCTTTGGGCCATGATTGACGCCGTGCACCAGTATCGCGGCTAAAAAGCGCGCGTTTTGCAGTACACCCTGGCGAATCAGCCTGGCGATTTTGCGCGGCGTTGACGTGTCGGGGAACCGGTGGCGGACGATTCCGCGCGATTTCGATAACTTTCCCTGTTTGTACCAGCGGCGAAGCCGGTCAAACTCGTTTCCGCCTATTTTCACCTCCATGTTCTTCATCGAGATGGAGTAAGGAAGCGTGGCGACTTCATCTTGCGCCGCGAGAACGACGTTGGCGTTGCCGATGGGCTCGGGAAAGCGAAACTTTTCCAACTCGGCAAAACGTTTTTCCATGCGGAACCTGCCGTGCCGATAGACGCGCGGATGCGAGATGGCCTCGTCAAACGATACTTCCGGTGACCACTGGGAAATCGGATCATCGCTTTCCGTGCTTTCGTAAAGGCGGATGTGCACGGAGTGGACCTCATCGAACATTTCGGCAGTGCGTTTGACCAGCAGGTTCGTCAGTCCTGGAGCCGCGCCCGCGTTAATCAGAGCTGTCCGGTTTTTCTCCTCGAATCGTTTTGCGAAAGAGAACTGCTCGGCTTTGAAGGGATTGCGCGTCAGGTGCGAACTCAGGTCCACGTAATGCGAGCGAAGACGGAGCGCCGCTCTCATGACGATCTGATTAAACACGCTCGCGGATGCGTTGACGATGAGCTGGCAGCCGCTCGCCGCCCGCACGATTCCGCGCAGGTTCCTGGCATTGACCTCGGTGACCGCAATGGTGCTTCGTTTGCCCAGAAAGCGGCGCGCGCGAGCGGGATCGCGGTCGCCGCACCAGACCGTATGTCCTTGACGTTGGAGCAGTTCTGCCAGAAGGGAGCCAGTCGCCCCGGCCCCGAGAACGAAGATCCGCATGACGTGCCAAAAACTCTATCACAATCCCAGCGTCGTACTCAGGGAAGGAATAGGGGATGCCTAATTTGCTCCTTGCCCGAATGAGGGGTAGACTATTGGAGAACTCCGATCTCCGGCGCCTGCGGGAGAGACATCCCATGGTTCCGGAGACGATGCTTCCACGACCGTGCTTTGAAGATCGCGGAGCTGAGGGTTCGGGCGGAAACGCCCGTGCCTCCCGAACTTGGAAAGGAGCGATTCGACGGAAAAGCGTACGTTTCCGCCGCGCGCCCGATTCCAAGCACCTGGATCGGGCAGTTTTGTTTTTGGGAATCGAGAAGAGCCAGCTCAATCGGTCGCCTCAAACTGGAAGCGCGCAATGACCCTTCACGACAAATTCGGCCGGCAAATTACGGACCTGCGGATTTCCATCACGGACCGCTGTAACTTCCGCTGTGTATACTGCCGCTCGGCCGACCCTGAAAACTATCGCGACCATGACGAAATACTATCCTGGCCGGAGCTCGATCGGCTCGCACATATTTTCCTCAGCCTGGGCATCCGCAAGATTCGAATTACCGGCGGCGAGCCGCTGGTGCGCGCCGGCGTGGAAGACTACATCGAACGGCTACACGCACTTGGCGTGGAAGACCTTTCGATGACCACGAATGGCCACCTGCTGGCGGAACGCTGCGATCGCCTCATCGGCGCGGGGCTTCGCCGCATCAATATCAGCCTGGATTCGCTGGATCGCGGAAAATTTGAACGCATCACGCGAACGAAATCCTTCGAGACGGTGATGCACGGCATCGAGGCGGCTCAAAAATCGAAGCTCGCTCCCGCTAAAGTCAACGCCGTACTAGTCCGCGGACTAAACGACGACGAGGTGGAATCGTTCGCTGATTTTGCGCGCGAACGAGGTGTAATCATGCGCTTTATCGAATTCATGCCGCTGGACGCCGACCGTACGTGGACGCGCAACCTCGTCGTGCCTGCCGCGGAAGTTCACAGGCGAATTCATGCTCGATGGCCGCTGGTCCAAATCCCGCATGAGCGAAGTGAAACTGCACGCAAGTACCGGTTCGCGGATGGCGCTCCCGGCGAAATCGGGCTCATCGCCCCGGTGACCCAGCCTTTCTGCGGCCACTGTTCGCGCATCCGCCTTACCGCCGACGGTAAACTACGCACGTGTCTCTTCAGCAAAGAAGATCACGACCTGCGCGGGTTGCTCCGCGACGGAGCGACCGATGACGACGTGGCCGCATTTATCCGTTCGGTTGTCGATGAAAAGGAAGAAGGACACCGAATCAACACACCTGGTTTCGTGCCTCCCTCCCGCACCATGGTTTTTATCGGCGGTTAGTGGAGTGCCCTGATCGAGCTCCCCTCGTAACGTGCGTCCTCTCGACCCTGCGAGGAGTTTGGGTTAGCATCAAATCAAGCAGGGCAGCACAGGCAGAAAAGAAACGGACATCTCATGGCCGACGAAGAAGACGACGACGAGGCAGAGGGCCAGGACGACTCACCCGATCCCGAGCCGCGACTTTTCACTCTCACCGAAGCGGAGCGGGCGCGGCGGGAACTTGAGCCCTTCCTCGTGGAAGCCATGGACTGCCGCAAGAAGCTCTCCGGCCTGGAAACTGATCTCTCCGCGGTATCAGCTCGAATCATGATGATGGGCGGGGTGATCGTTCCGTATGAAAAGCTGGCCGCTTTGCGAGTGGAACACCAGCAGCTCGCTGCCTCGTTAAAAAGCGCGTTGAAGCGCATCCTCGAAACCGGATGTCTCATCAAGGACCTCGAAGTGGGATTGCTTGATTTTCCCGCGGTGATCGATAACGAGGACGTCTATCTTTGCTGGAAGCTCGGGGAAGATCGCATCCGCTTTTACCACCGGCAGGACGAAGGTTTTGCCGGGCGTAAACCGATTGACCCGCGAGACACCGGCCCCGGCGACATTGTGCAGTAGAAGGCGGCTGCGAGTGTTCTTCGTTTGAACCCCCTAGCGCACTCCCGTGAGTTGTACTTGTCGCCATCGACTGGAATAGAGAAAGGATTTTTGTGGGCTCTTCTCCTGGCAACCGCCTGAAGGACTCCGCCAGTCCCTACCTGCGGTCTGCGGCGCATCAACCCATCGACTGGCACGAATGGGGCGACAAAGCATTCGCCCGAGCGGAATCCGAGGACAAGCCGATACTTCTCGACATCGGCGCGGTGTGGTGCCATTGGTGCCACGTCATCGACCGCGAGAGTTACGAAAACTCCGAAATTGCAAAAATAATAAATGACAACTTTGTTGCGGTGAAAGTGGACCGGGACGAGCGTCCGGACGTCGATGCGCGTTATCAATCCGCCGTTAGCGCGATTTCCGGCCAGGGCGGCTGGCCGCTAACGGGATTTTTGTTGCCTAATGGGAAGCCTTTTTTTGGCGGCACCTATTTCCCGCCGGAAGATCAAATGGGGCGGCCTGGCTTTCGCCGGATTCTCCTTGCGGTTGCGGACTCCTACCGGAATAAGAGGGCCGAGCTTGTCCGCGCGGCGAATCATTTGGCAGATGCAGTCGCGCAGGCGGAAGTTTTCACGGGTGCCCGCGCGGAATTCGATCACAGCGTAGTGGATGCTCAAATCGCTTCGGTTACGAAGCAGTTCGACATCACGAACGGCGGTTTTGGCAGCGCTCCGAAATTTCCGCATGCGGCCGTCGTTGACTTGGTCCTCGAGCGCTACCAGCAGACGAAAGAAAAGCATCTGTTGGCGATGATTGAAACAACGCTCGAAAAAATGGCCCGCGGCGGTGTTTATGACCAGCTGGTAGGAGGTTTCCACCGCTATTCCGTTGATGAGCGCTGGCTCGTGCCGCACTTCGAGAAAATGAGTTACGACAATTCGGAACTTCTCCGCAATTACTTACACGCCTGGCAGGTGACTCGGAATCCGTATCTGCATGAAACCGCGGAGGGGATCGTCGGCTGGGTGAACGAATCTCTTTCCGACCAGGCAAACGGCGGATTTTATGCCAGCCAGGACGCGGATTATTCTCTCGACGATGACGGAGACTATTTCACCTGGACACTCGACGAACTGCGATCCCCACTTCTGCCAGACGAGGCGCGCGTCATGGAGCTTTACTACGACGTTGAGCCCCATGGCGAGATGCACCACAACCCCGCGAAAAACGTCCTGTGGATCGCGCGCAACGCCTCTGCGATTGCTCGGCAACTTGGCCTCGATGAGGCCTCCGTGCGCCTCATTATTGCGAAAGGGAAAGGGAAAATGCTTGCGGCTCGCTTGCCCCGGCCCACTCCTTTCGTTGATAAGACGATGTACGTCTCCTGGAATGCCATGTTTGTTTCGGCTTATCTGGATGCTTCCAGAGTGCTTGAAGGTTCAACCAAAACGAGCTGCCGGCAGTTCGGGCTGAAAACGTTGGACCGAATGCTCAAGGAAGCGTGGAGCGAATCGCGAGGGTTCGTACACCGAATCGGCGGGCCAGCGCTCGACGGCTCGCTCGACGATCAAGTTTTCTCTGTTTTGGCCTTGCTGGATGCTTACGAGGCGACGCTCGAACCTTGCTATTTTAACGCGGCGCAAAAAACGATGGACATTGCCATCAACCTCTACGGCGACGCGGAAGGCGGCGGTTTTTTCGATCGGCCTTCGGATGCCCCGCCGATGGGCGGCCTCGACGTCCGCCGTAAACCCTTTCAGGACTCTCCAACTCCCAGCGCAAACTCCGTTGCGGCCATCGCATTGATTCGCATGCATGCCATTACCGGTGACCCTCGCTATTACGACTTCGCACAGAAAACGCTCGAGGCCTTTGCCGGCATTGCACCCCAATACGGAATGTTTGCCGCAACCTACGGGCTGGCAGCCACGCTGTTTGCACGGCATCCAATGCAAGTGGTCATCACCGGCCGCGCCGATGATCCCGCCGCGCATGCCCTCGAGGCGGCCGCGCACCAGGTCTACCGATTTGGCAAGTCCGTCCTCCGAGTGACTTCTGAAACGCCGCAACTCCATCTTGCAGGGGCACTCAAGGAAACCTTGCCGCATCTTCCTACCGACAAAGCTGTCGCCGTCGTCTGTATGGGGCAGACCTGTCTGCCGCCGACGAGCGATCCCGAGCAATTGGCTGCCATGCTCGAGAACGGCGCCGCCGGAGCCGCAACTTCTTAGAAAACTCATGCGCTAAAAGAAAAAGGGCACGAGAAGGAATCCCCGTGCCCGATACTCTTTCGTTGCGAAACTGCTTATTTCTTGGGCCGCGATTCCGGCGGCACCATTCCGTTGATTCGGTAATACACCACGAGTTGGCCATAATGTTCACCGGAATGTTCGATCAATCCGTAGGCAAGATCCGAGAGCCGGTAGGTTCGCTTTCCTAAGACCACAGTCCCTGCCAAACCTGAATCGCCTTTGGACTTGATCAAGTCCGCTCCGTCTTCGACGCACTTTTTGACGAAGGCAACAACCTGCTCCTTGGTCTTCAGCTCGTCACGTTTTGGATCATCGCCGAACCGCGCTTTCTTCCCTGCCGCTTCGTCGGTGAAGAAATACATCGAGGCGGAAACATGCAGTAATTGCGCCACAAACGTCCGCGAGTCCGGATTCGGTTTGTAGTCATACTTGTCTTCCGGCAGGTCCTCGGCAATGGCAATCAGCTTTCTCCCGATTTCATTCCAGGACTCTAATACGGCCTGCGATGGACTCGCTACCGGCTTTGGTGCAGCGGCCGGCTTGGAATCCTGGGCCAAGGCAGGCATCGCCGCGAGACCGACGGCAACCAGTACAGCCCCCCATTTGCTGCGATTCGTCATCGTTACTCTCCTCATGTTCCGCTCCGTCTTGAATAACTTGTGATCCTGCCTTGGGTTGAGTTTGGCAGGGACATACTCTCTGACGCGGGTGGCCGCCAAGCGTTTCTCCCATCGAAAGGGAAACACCTGTCCATTTGGACGGTTTCATCTTACGCCTGTCGCGGCCCGTCTCATGAAAACTTAATTGTGGCAGGCGTGGTAAACTTGAAGTTTGCGGCTGGGGGGATACACGACTTGAACTGGACCTGGTTATTAGTGCGGAGCGCGATAGGCCTTGGCATCCTTGGGCTGCTGTTTCTTTCACAGCGGTTCTGGTACCGCGGCATTTGGCGGGTGACGTCAAACTGGGGTAGTCAGGGGCTTCGAGTTGCGGCGCGCTTGGTCTATGTTGCCGGCCTACTGCTCATTATCGCCGCAACGGCGGACAGCTTCCGAATGGGTCGGCATGGCTACCTGATTCCAACCGGTAACCTGGTCACAGTATTCGCCGGTTTGTGGTTTTTCAGCGCCCTTTTTGCCTATCTTGCGGTAAAGACCGTGCGTGGAGTCGACCGGCTTTGGGCTTGGCTTCGAGCCGCCTACCGACTGAAGACGAATCCGAAGTCTTCCAGTGTCTCCGTTATGCCCTCTCAGGACGCTCCTAAGGCTTTAATCTCGCGCGCGGCCGAGGTTCTTCCTGACCCGTCGCGCCGCTACTTTTTCAAGACTGCCACTGCCCTCGCGGGGGCCGGGCCGTTTCTCACCGCAGTTTATGGCTTTGCGGCCGAGCGTCTCGACTATCAAATCCGCAGAGTAGAAATTCCGATCCCCAATTTGCCTGCCGGCCTGGAAGGCATGAAGATCGCGCAGATCAGCGATATCCACCTGAGCAGCTATATGCCGCGCTTGCAGGTTCGCCGCGCCGTGGACATGGCCAACGACCTGGATGCCGATCTCGCCCTGGTAACGGGAGATTTTATAACCGGTGCAAGCGATCCGATCGCCGATTGCATTGACGAAGTGCGCCGTCTCCGTGCTCCGCTGGGTGTGTGGGGTTGCAATGGCAATCACGAGATTTACGCCCGCGCGGAAGACAAGGCGCAGTTCCTGTTTGCTCAGGCGGGGATGAAGCTTCTGCGGCATGAAAATGCACAAATCGATTTCAAGGGCGCCACTTTTAATCTCATCGGCGTCGATTACCAGCGCGAGCGCACGCCCGGTGGCCGCAGAGTGCAGTTGCTCCAGCGCGTCGAGCCGTTGGTGCGCCGCGACATGCCGAATATCTTGCTGTCCCATAATCCCAACGCATTTAATCGAGCGGCGGAGATGGGTATCGAACTGACTTTAGCCGGTCACACACACGGCGGACAGATTCAAGTGGAAATTCTCGACCACCGGCTGAGCCCTGCCCGTTTCATTACGGATTATGTGGCGGGGCTATATCACCGCCCCATGTTTGCGCCGGCGCCAAACGACCGGGCCTCTTCGAACGGCTCTGTGTTTGAGAAGCGGCACGGTTCCTTGTTTCCGAACCGTTCGTCCGCATTGGCGTCGATATACGTAAACCGCGGACTTGGCACCGTGGGCGCCCCCGTGCGACTGGGAGTGCCCCCCGAAATCACGCTCCTGACTCTCCGCAGAGCCTAGGCCATCTCGACCGGCGAGCCTCCGGGCAATTTGCTTTTCCAAAACTATAAGGAATAAAAACCTACCAAGTTCGGTATCCCCAACAGTGTCTGTCTACGGGAAACAGAATCTCAGGGAACCCTCGGTTCCCTGAAAAACTCGTAAGTCCCTTCTTCTCAGCCGACGATGCAACGTCGACGCACCAGCTCGAGCTGGAACTCGGTTTGCTTTGAATAAACTCTTGCCCAATCCCATCCTAGGTTTTTGGCGATCACATGCAACCCGTTCGCTCAGGAAAACTTGTTCTGGAGGAGATAAAAATCATGAGATTCACAGTGAAGTGTCGAAAGCTCATCGCAGCTTCGGCCCTTTCGATGTTTGTTCTCCCTGTTGTAGCTTCTGCGCAATATGTACGGACCGACCTGGTCACCAACGCGACCGACTCGGACCTCGTCAACGGTTGGGGACTGACCCGCTCCGGCGGCAGCCCTTTCTGGGTGAGTGACAACATTACCGGGAAGTCTACCTTGTACAACGGAGCTGGGCAGAAGCTCGGGTTGGTGGTTACGATTCCGCCTGCGGCGGGGACGAACGTCACGGGAACGCCGACTGGCGACGTTTTTAACATCACCCTCGGAAACCCATCGCCTTCGTTTTCGGTCTCCAACGGCGTCAAGTCCGGCACCGCTATATTCTTGTTTGACACTTTGGACGGCACCATCAGCGGTTGGAGCCCCGGAGTGGACGGCACGCACGCCTTGATCGCGGCAGACAGATCAAAATTTGGCGCTGTGTATACGGGGTTGGCCATCACCAGCGACAGCTCGGGCGATTTCCTCTATGCAGCCGACAACGGACCTAACAGCCGTATTGATGTCTTCGACAAGAACTTCACCTTGGTGCGCTCGTTTACCGATCCAGCGGTCCATGGCGGCTTTGCCCCATACGGTATCCAAAACATTGGTGGCAAGCTTTGGGTGACCTTTGGAGGTAACAAATCAGCAGCAGGCTTTGTGGACGAATTTGACACCTCCGGGAATGTTCTACTGAGAATTACAGGTCCTCTTCATTCGCCTTGGGGTCTTGCGAGGGCGCCTGCTGATTTCGGTCCCTTCAGCAACAGTTTGTTGGTAGCAAACAATGTTCCGGACGGGCGGATCAATGCATTCGATCCTGCATCTGGCGCTTTTCTTGGCACGCTGCAAGACACGAACGGCCAAGCTATCGTCATCAACCAGGTTTGGGCTATACAATTCGGCAACGGCGGTAATGGAGGCCACACTAATCAGCTATTCTTCACCGCCGGTCCCAATAATTACGCCGACGGTTTGTTTGGCATGATCACGGTTGCGCCATAATTCAACTCTACCCGAATCCTTTCCGGTTGCCCTGGAGGACGATTCTGGAATTTAGTAAGAGCGCCACTCTGGCAAGCTGAGCCAAAGCAAACGGCAGAGACTTCTCGTCTCTGCCGTTGTGCTTCAAACCCGAAGTCTCGACTGAATAAATCTGCAACAAACGTTTCCAAACCCCCTGCAGTTCAGGCAGAATACGTGCGCAAAACTAGGGGGTCTCATGAACCGCAGAGGTTTAGTTGCTTCGTTTGTCTTCGCAAGCCTTTCCCTGGCGCCGCTGGGAGCACATGTTGCCGCCGACGAGCAGCCGCTGGCCGGGTATTCCGCCGAGTCTTCCCGCACGGAACGGCAGTGGGAGGAAAAAATGCGCGCCATCCCTGATCCGGAAAAGATCAGGGCCTACATGAAACAGCTTGCCGCGGAGCCGCACCACGTGGGCTCGCGTTATGACAAGGCCGACGCCGAGTGGATTCTCGCGAAGTACAAAGAATTTGGTCTTGACGCGCACATAGAAACCTTCGATGTCCTTTTCCCGACCCCCAAGGAGCGCGTTGTCGAGCTCGTCGAGGGCGGCCCGAAGTTCACGGCCAAGCTTCAAGAGCCTGTGGTAAAGGCGGACCCCACATCGGATCAGACGGCCCAGCAGCTCCCCACCTACAACGCTTATTCCATTGATGGCGACGTAACGGCTCCACTTGTTTATGTGAATTTCGGCGTGCCCGCCGATTACGACGAGCTCGAGCGACTGGGCGTTTCCGTGAAGGGGGCGATCGTGATCGCGCGTTATTACGGTTCGTGGCGCGGCATCAAGCCAAAAGTTGCGGCGGAGCATGGCGCGATTGGCTGCCTCATCTTTTCCGATCCTCATGAAGATGGCTACTACCAAGGTGACGTGTTTCCGGAAGGCCCCTATCGCCCCATAGACGGCGTACAGCGCGGCAGCGTCGCGGACATGCCGCTCTATTCAGGAGATCCACTGACACCCGGCGTCGGCGCGACGAAGGATGCGAAACGACTGGCCTTGAAGGACGCCGAGACGCTTACGAAGATTCCTGTTCTGCCGATTTCGTATGGCGACGCCCAACCGCTGCTTGCATCGCTCAAGGGGCCGATGGCGCCGGCTGCATGGCGCGGTGCTCTCGGCCTCAGCTATCACATCGGTCCAGGCCCCGGGAAAGTGCACCTGAAAGTGAAATCGGACTGGACGCCGCTCAAGCCCATCTACGACGTGATCGCCAAAATTCCCGGCTCTGCGTATCCCGACGAGTGGGTGATTCGCGGCAACCACCATGACGCCTGGGTTAACGGCGCCGAAGATCCTCTTTCCGGTCAGTCCGCGATGCTCGAAGAAGCCCGCGCGCTTGGCGAATTGCTGAAAGCAGGTTGGAAGCCCAAGCGTACGATCATCTATTGTTCGTGGGACGGCGAAGAACCCGGCCTGCTCGGCTCGACGGAATGGGTCGAGGAACACGCGGACGAACTCAGCAAGCACGCTGTCGCTTACATCAATTCCGACGGCAATGGGCGCGGCTATTTCGACTTGGCCGGCTCTCACACACTCGAAAAATTCCTAAACGATATCGCCCGCGACATTCAGGATCCCGAGACGAAACTCTCGGCCTGGAAGCGCGACGAACTTCGTGCCATCCAACAAGCGCCTGCCGATAAGAAACAGGAGATCCGGCAACGCGCCGATATGCACCTGGGGGCGCTCGGTTCCGGCTCGGACTTTACGCCGTTCCTCCAGTATGTGGGCATCGCTTCGCTCAATATCGGCTTTGGCGGCGAAGACGGCGGCGGCATCTATCACTCGATTTACGACGATTATTACTGGTACACGCACTTCGCCGATACTACTTTCGTTTACGGCCGCGCGCTTTCCCAGGCCGGCGGCACTTCCATGATGCGGCTTGCCGACGCCGATCTGCTCCCCTTCGACTTCGGAGACTTTGCGGAAACGATGCAAACCTACGTTCGCGAACTGAAAGACTTGTCCAAGAAAATGCAGGACGAGATTCGCGAAAGAAACCGGGAAATTGACGAAGGCGTATTCACCGCTACCGCCGATCCCAAGAAGACTTACGTCCCGCCGAAAAAGGAAGAAGTTCCGCCTTACCAGAACTTCGCGCCCCTGGAGAACGCCGCCGATGCCGTGACGCGCAGCGCCGCGGAATACCACAAGGCCCTGGAACACGCGAATTCGAACGGCGGCGCCGCGCTGGCAGCGGCTTCTCTCGAGGAAGTCAACCGGCTCCTCATGGAAAGCGAACGCAAGCTTGTCACGCCAGACGGCCTGCCGAACCGCAAATGGTACCGGCACCAGCTTTATGCGCCCGGTTTTTATACCGGGTACGCGGCAAAGACGATGCCGTACGTCCGGGAAGCCATTGAGCAAAAAGAGTGGAAACAAGCCGATGAAGGCGTTTTAGTCGTCGCTCATTGCCTCCAGGATGAAGCCAAATTGATTGCTGAGGCTGCCGCAAAGCTCGCCGCGGCGCATTGATTGATGACTCAGCCGAATCGGGACGGACGGTATCGCCTGTCCCGTTTCCTTCTTTGTGAAGGACGTACCCATGCCCTCCTATAATCTCGCCATCATCGGCATGGGCAACGTGGCTCGCGCGCTCCTCCGCCTGCTTATTTCGAAAGAAACCGAGCTCCGTCGGCGCTATGACGTCCACTGGCGGCTCACGGGAGTAGCCACTCGCCGCGTGGGCTGGATCGCCGATCCCGATGGATTGAACCCGCTTGCTGTCCTTCAGGGACACTCCCTGACTCAACATGGCAATACTGCGCAGCCGCGCAATGTCCGAGAGTGGCTCGAAAAAACACGGGCGGAAGTTTTCTTCGAAACGAGTTCCCTCAACGTCCACACCGGCCAGCCGGCTATCGAACACCTGAGGACCGCATTGGAGTTTGGCGCGCATGCCATCACCGCGAATAAGGGCCCTATCGTTCACGCGTTTCACGAACTGAGCGCCCTGGCGAGAGAAAAGCGGAAACAGTTTCTATATGAGGCCACGGTCATGGATGGTGTGCCCGTTTTCTCCATGTTTCCCGACGGCCTGCCCGGCGCGGACATTCGCGGCTTTGCTGGTGTATTGAATTCCACGACAAACGTCGTGCTCACGGAAATTGAAAAGGGACGTTCGATGGACGAAGCCGTCAAACGCGCGCAAGCCATGGGCATCGCCGAGTCGGATCCGGCGGCCGACCTGGATGGCTGGGACGCGGCAGTCAAGGTTCTCGCGTTGGCAATTGTCTTGATGGGCGCCAATCTGAGGCTGGAGCAGGTCCGGCGCAGCGGCATTCGCGGGCTCAGTGAAGCAGAGATTCGGTCGGTGCGCGCAGATGGGATGCGCTATAAACTGGTCTGCCGCGCGGAACGTCGCGGCGATGGCGTGGAATGCAGCGTCCGTCCGGAGCTGTTGCCGGCTTCGGATCCTTTGGCAAGTCTCGAAGGCAGCAGTTCCGCGATTCGTTTTGACCTGGACGTGTTCGGCTTATCTCTCGTTGAGCACAATCCCGGCATCGAAGCCACGGGATATGGCTTGCTCGCCGATTTCCTGCGTGCCGTTCGCCGATGAACGGCTATCCTGCGCGAGTGCCATTTGGAACGGGCCGTTCCGGAACGGCGAGCGCCGGCGTGACTCCATCCGCATAGCCGATATCAAAGAGCATCCCTTCGGAAAGCTCCCCAGCCATCTTGCGCGCTTCTAGATTGACGATAAACAGAGCCTGGCGGCCTTCCACATCGCGCGGATTCGCGCGTTCCTTTCGGATACCCGCGAGGATCGTTCGCTTCTGGTCTCCGAAATTCACCGTGAGCCTCATCAGTTTCTCGGAGCGAGGGACTTCCTCGACACGCTCGATGGTGCCGACGCGGATGTCGAGCGCGTTCAGCGCCTCTATGGAAACAATGGGTTTAACGGGTGCGGGAGTAAATGCATCCACGGATCACCGCCTGTAATCCGCCGCGTAGGCTGGAAGCGGGATTCCAGGATCGCACTTTTCATCGCGAACCGGCGCACCCGCGATGACGCGCAAAGGAATGACTCCCGCCCAAATCGGAAGCTCGTAATCCGGAGCGTCATCCTCCGGAGGGCCGGTGCGCACTTTTGCGGAAGCTTCCGTCAGAGGAAGCCGGAGGACGCTTGTTGCCTTCAATTCTTTTTCATTGGGTGGACGCGCGTCATCCCAGCGGCCCGGCAGAATCTTTTCCGTGAACGCGCGCAGCGCTTCGAGTTTTTCTTGCGGAGCATCGACGAGAGTTGCTTTGCCCAGGGCTACGACGGAGCGGTAATTCATGGAGTGATTGAAGACCGAGCGAGCGAGAACAATGCCGTCTACGAGCGTAACCGTCAAGCAAACTTCCGCCCCATCGCTGAGGCCGCGGAGCATCCGGCTTGCGGCAGAGCCATGAAAATAGACTGCCTCGCCGACGCGCCCGTACAAAGTGGGAATCACATACGGTTGGCGGTCCATTGAGAAGCCTACGTGGCAAACAAGTCCTTCATCCAAAATCGTATGTATAGTTTCGCGGTCGTAAACGCCGCGCTGCGGCTCTCGCAAAACACGCGTGCGCTCGGTCGGCGTGAAGGGTTCGGACACCGTGCACCTCATGGAGAAGCGTGGCGCAAAGCCGGCCGGTTCGTGGCCGCTCATTTGATTTGTAGCCGGCGCCAAAGCGGCATGAGTGAGGAACAACCATCTCCATGCTAACACGGGTGTGCGCGGCTTCGTCCCCGGCCCGCCCTGTGAGAAACTAACGGGCGGAGATAACGATGAGCACACCAGTCGTGCAAGAAGCTCAAAGTAAGCCGCTGGATACCGCCTGGGTGCGGGCGCAATTCCCCTCGCTGCAATTGCAGGTGAATGGGCATCCAGCCGCGTTTCTGGATGGCCCTGCGGGCACGCAGGTACCCCGGCAAGTGATGGACGCCGTGCAGAAATATTTCCTGAACTCGAATGCGAATACATGCGGGGCATTCGCCACCAGCCGGAGCACGGATCAGATCATCGCCGCCGCGCGAGCTGCTATGGCGGATTTCTTCCATTGCGACAAGGACGAAGTGGTCTTTGGGCAGAACATGACGACCATAACGTTCGCTCTGGCGCGAGCCATCGGCAGGGAACTGCGGCCCGGCGATGAAATTGTGGTCACCACGCTCGATCACGATGCAAATGTCGCCCCGTGGCGCGCGCTCGAGGAAAAAGGTGTAGTCGTCCGCCAGGTGGACATCCAAGAATCGGACTGCACGCTCGACATGGAGGACTTGAAGCGGAAAATCAGCTCGAAGACAAAAATTGCAGCCGTTGGTTATGCATCGAACGCCGTGGGGACGATCAACCCCGTCGGGGAAATCACCAGGCTGGCCCATGCGGCCGGTGCGCTCATGTTTATTGATGCGGTCCATTACGCTCCGCATGGACCGATTGACGTGCGCGACCTCGATTGCGATTTCCTAGTCTGCTCACCCTACAAATTCTTCGGGCCGCACATGGGCACGCTCTATGGCAAGCGCGAGCTACTCCAGCGATTCCAACCCTACAAGGTGCGCCCCGCACCGGATTCGCTTCCCGACCGCTGGGAAACGGGAACGCAAGTGCAGGAGTTGATCGCCGGAATTGGCGCCGCGGTGGATTACCTGGCCGAGTTGGGCCGGCGCTGCAATCCTCGCGCGACCAGCCGGCGCGACGCGCTTCTTTCCGCCTATCGCGCGACGCGCCAGCATGAGATGGCGCTGCTCTCTCGACTAGTCGAAGGACTGCTCGCCATTCCCGGCTTGCGATTTTTCGGCATCAGCGATCCAAAGCGATTCGAGGAGCGCTGTTCGACGGTTTCGGTGCGGCTTGGAAATCACCATCCCACGGACGTCGCCAAGTTCCTCGGTGAACGCGGCATCTTCACATGGGACGGCAACTACTACGCCCTGAATCTGACCGAACGCCTCGGCGTCGAATCCAGTGGCGGGCTGCTCCGCATCGGTTTAGTCCATTATAACTCTGCGGAAGAAGTAGATCGTCTCCTCTCCGCGCTGCGGCAGATTGCGGCGCGATAGTCGTCGTGCGAACACTATGAGCAAACGACCAAGACCAATTGTGCTGACAGTGCTCGATGGCTGGGGCTACCGCGCGGAAACAAAAGGTAACGCTATCGCTCTCGCGCGCAAGCCCGCTTACGACGACCTCATAAAGAAGTTTCCAAACACGCTGATTCATACTTCCGGCCCTTTTGTCGGCTTGCCCGAAGGCCAGATGGGCAACAGCGAAGTCGGCCACATGAACATGGGCGCTGGCCGAATCGTGCACATGGACATCACCCGCATCGATTTGCTCATCGCCAAGAAGCAACTCCAAAGCGTGCCGCTGTTCCAGCAGGCGATGGAACGCGGCCGCCAGCGCCAACTGCACTTGCTTGGGCTGCTTAGCGATGGCGGCGTTCATTCGCATATCCAGCACCTTTTCGCGCTGCTCGAAATGGCCAAACAGCAGCGGGTGGAACGCGTGTTCGTCCACTGTTTTATGGACGGACGCGACACGCCTCCGAACAGCGGCCGCGATTTCGTGCGCCAGTTGCAGCAAAAGATGCGCGAGCTCGGCGTCGGCGAAATTGCCACGCTTTCTGGCCGCTACTACGCGATGGACCGCGACAATCGCTGGGAGCGCATCGAGTTGGCCTATCGCGCCGTGGTCCACGGCGAGGCTGAAACGCATTCGAACGATCCGATTGCCGCGCTTCAAAAAAGCTATGAGCAGGGCGTCACGGACGAGTTCGTCAAACCGGTCGTCATCACCAAGGGAGAAGGCGCATCCGTCGAGCCGGTGGGGCCGATCCACGAGGACGACGCGGTCATTTTTTACAACTTCCGCGCCGACCGCGCCCGCCAAATGACCCGGGCTCTCATCGAGCCCGGCTTCGACAAAATTACCGACCCCAAGCGCCCCAGGAATCTTTTCTATGTGGCGATGACGCAGTACGACAAAAACTGGCCCTGGTTGAAGTACGTCATCGCACCAGAAAAGCTGGAGCACATTCTGGCGCAAGTGTTCGAAGAGCTGCAGTACAAAAACCTGCGCTGCGCGGAAACCGAGAAATACGCCCACGTGACCTATTTCTTCAACGGCGGTGTGGAAAAGCCTTTCGGCGGCGAAGAACGAATCCTCGTGCCGTCGCCGAAGGTCGCCACATACGACCTGAAACCGGAAATGTCCGCCGCGGGCATCACGGCCACGGTGGTCAAGGCCATCGAAAAAGGCGACTTCGACGCCATCATCATGAATTACGCAAACGCCGACATGGTCGGACATTCGGGCAATCTCGAAGCTACCATCAAGGCCGTCGAAGCCGTCGATGCAGGGCTCGCAACGATTTACAGTGTTCTGAAGCCGCGCGGCGGCGTCTGGATCATCACCGCCGACCACGGCAACGCCGAGACGATGATCGATCCTTCCACCGGCGGCCCTCACACGTATCACACCACCAATCCTGTCCCGCTCATCCTCGTCAGCGAAAACGATACGCTGAAATTGAAGTCAGGCGGCTCGTTGCGCGACATTGCTCCGACCATGCTTGCGGCTCTTGGCCAGCCCGAGCCCGCGGACATGACGGGGCACGATCTACGTGTCACGACAGAGCGTTAAAATGGGTCTGAGTTACCAACCGATCAAGCAAAAACAGCCCGCGCCCGGGCAAAATCGTGAGCGATCCTTCGGTACCATCACGATCCCCGGCACACCTGTTGGCGCAATCGTTTCTGTAGGCCTCGTTGTGATTTGCTGGTTCGCCCTGCCGCTATCGCGGCCCTTCATTCTCGGTACTGGCGGCCTTGGCCTCATCCTCGGATTACTCCTCTACTGGAAGCATCGCGGCCCGGACGAATGACTCGCACCACGCCATCCGGGACAAAGTTGGTGATCTGCGTGTGGCACCCGTTTACGTTTTGGCGCCCGCAATCGATCATGCCGGAGACGATTCGCGCGCGCTGGCCGGAGATGCGCGTCTTGCATCTGCCTGATTACGACAAGCTCCCCGCCGAATTGCCGGACACGGATATTTTCGTAGGCTACTCCTTGCGCGCCGAGCAACTCCTCCACGCGAAGAAATTGAAATGGATTCATTCCACCGCGGCGGGTGTTGCGCAGCTGATGTACCCCGAACTCCGCGATTCTGGAATTGTGGTCACGAATCCCAGCGGAGTTTTCTCGGTGCCTATGGCCGAGCACACCATGGGCCTGCTCATCGCTCTTGCACGCAATTTCCCGGATTCCACTCGCCATCAGGACCAATCGCGCTGGGGCCAGCAGATCCTCTGGGACAGGCCGCAAAGGCTTACCGAGCTGAATGGCCAGATCCTGCTCATTGTGGGCTTCGGTTCCATCGGCCGCGAGCTCGCCAGGCGCGCTCGTGCTTTCGACATGCGCGTCTGGGGCGTAACCCGGTCCGGCAAAGGTGACACCTCGCTTGCGGAAAAAATCGTGCCTGCGGCGCAACTCGAAGAAGTTCTTCCGAACGCCGATTATGTTGTGATCGCAGCGCCGGAGACTTCCGGGACTCGCCATCTGTTCGGCGCTGGGCAAATCGCGCGAATGAAGCCTGGCGCGCGCCTCATCAATGTCGGGCGGGGAAGCCTCTTGGACGAATCCGCACTCATGCAGGCGCTCGAGAAAGGCGCGATTGCTGGAGCCGCGCTCGACGTAACTTCCGTCGAGCCCCTTCCCTCAGAAAGCCCTCTCTGGGAAACTCCGAATCTTTTCATCACGCCCCACACCAGCGCCGTCAGCGACCGCCTGTGGCAGCGTGAGACTGCTCTCCTCATGGAATTGCTGGAACGATGGTTTGACGGACGCGAAATGTTCAATCAGGTTGACTTTGCGCGAGGCTACTGATCAAAACACCCTAAAAACGAAGCCACGGCGGTTTTCGCGCAACTAATCCTTGATTTCGATCAGTCACCAGCGCCGGCTTTTTGTGGCTCGTAACCCTCTCGCGCGTACACCACCCACTTCTGCTTCTTGCCTTTCTGATCGTGAATTTCCAGCGGGCCACCGTTGGCATCGACGAGTTCAATCTTCACTTTGTGGAACTTATTGTCTTTGCCACCGCTTGTCGGCGTGTAAGAAAGGCTGTACTGGTGCCGCAGGAATGCGGCCACGTCGTGGAAAATTCCGGGGAGCTCGCCGTCAAATTGCGGGAACCATGCGTATCCACCGGTTAGGTTTGCAATCGTCCTCATCTGGTTTTCGCCTTGCAGGTAGTTCATATGCGAACCCAGCGAGCCGTTCGACTCGAGAAAATTGATATATGGCTTGTCGAGCCCGACGCAAAAGATCGTAACGTCGCTTTGCCGCAACAGCTTCATGGTCTGATCCAGCGTGTGTTTCGAGAACGTGTCCACTCCGGTAGCCAGCAGCAAGATTGATTTCTTGCCCTTCACATCCTTCATGTCGTCGATGGTTTTCAACACTGCGTCGAAGACGTTGGACTCGCTGAACCCGGGAAAATAAAGATGGTAAATGGCGTTGCGTACCTCATCCTTGTTCTGCGTGAAATCCACCTCGTCGTGGACCTGCATGTCGAACGTCCGCAGCGCGACCCAATCCTTCTGCTGCAGATTCGGAAGAAACGCGTCCGCCCAATATTTAGCCTGGTAGGCAAACCACTCATAAAGGCCGCGGCTGCTGAACTCCATCAGCATTACGATCGTAATCGGCGCTTCCGTGGGCCCAAAGTTCGTGATTGTCTGTGTCACGCCGTCATCAATGACCCGGAAATTCTCTTTTTTCAGGCCCGTCAGGATGTCCCCGTGTTGCGTCGTCGCGATCACATCCAGCGTCACCACGGGTACCTCCACGGCAATGCTCACGCCCGCCTGGGGGGCTTGCTGCTGTGGAGCAGTGGCGGGGGGCGTCTGCGGCGCCGCGCCTTTTGGCGGCGGAGGTTGGCCCTGAGGACCCGTGGGTGCCTGCGCCGACGTGGGCCGCTCGGCCATGGGCGCCATAATTATCGCCGCAAAAAACGTCAAAAAAACCGTGCAAAGAAGCGTTTTCATGCTCTAACCCCTCGATTTACCTTAAAAATCATCTCTGTCCACCCATCCGCTCCCAAATCCCCAGCCAGGGGGCACGATCGGCGCGCGTTTGAGTTTACGCTACTCCCGGCCAAGCCTGCGGACTAGCCCCCACACCTGCATGTTAGTATGAAGCGCGATAACTGCAAAACGTTTGCTGCGTCGGCCGCCTTTGGCCGAATCAAATACGGAGGATGCCTTCGTGAATTGGAATTTCAAAACGCTCGTGCCTTCCCCAGTCCTGGCTCTCTTGTTGCTTGCTGCTAGCCTGCCTCTCGCCGCCCAAGCGCCCTCGACGGCCATGCCCACAGTTCAGCAAGTGCAATCTTTAGCCGGAACCACCACAGCCCTCGCAAAGGAAGCGCAAGGCTGGCTCGCCGATCTCATTCGCATCGACACCACCAATCCTCCCGGCAACGAGCAAGCTGCCGCCAAGTACATCGCCGGCATTTTGACAAAGGAAGGAATCAATTCGGAGTTCCTCGATTTGGCTCCTGGCCGCAGCGCACTGGTGGCGCGTCTCCGCAGCGCCGCCATGCCGAATCCTTCCCGGGCCGTGCTCATGGTGGCGCACATGGACGTGGTCGGCGTGGACAAATCCAAATGGACCGTTGATCCCTTCGGGGCCGTCAGCAAGGACGGCTACATGTACGGCCGCGGATCGATCGACGACAAAGGAATGTTGGCCGCCAATCTCGCGGCTTTTATTGCTTTGAAGCGTTCGAACGCCCGTATGAATCGTGATGTGATTTTTCTGGCCACCGCGGATGAAGAGCAGGGCGGCGACGCCAGCATCAAGATGCTTATCGCAAAATACTGGGACAAATTCGCCGCGGGTTTCGCGATCAACGAAGGTGGAAGAGTCGTCTTGAAAAACGGTAAGGTGCAGTATGTAGCCGTACAAGCCAGCGAAAAGGTTCCCGTCGATGTCGTCGTCATTGCCCGCGGGCCATCGGGACACGGTTCCGTGCCCACCAAGGACAACGCGGTAGTCCATCTCGCCGCCGCTGTCGCCAAGATAGGCGCGTACTCCGCCCCGGTGCACTTCACCACCATCGTCCGGCGTTATTTCGAACAGATTGCGGCGATTGAAGACGACGAACTTGCCAAGTGGATTCGCTCGCTTGACACCCCCGACCGTGGCGAACACGCGCAGCGCGTCATCTCCGAAACTAACCCTCTCTGGAACTCCATGCTGCGCGACACCGTCGCACCCACAATGCTTTCGGCTGGCGTGCGCGGCAACGTCATCCCTTCGGAAGCCCGCGCCACGCTCAACATCCGGCTCCTCCCCGGTGATACCATCGATGTCCTGCTTGCCGAACTGACTAAACTCGTGAACGACCCGCAAATTCGCTTTGAAGTCCAGCCGGACGCCGGGCTTGCCGCTCCGCCATCTTCGCTCGAGTCGGACTTCTATGCTTCGATCACAAAAGCCGCATCGCAGGAGTTTCCTGGCGTTCCCGTGCTGCCATTTATGTCGGCTGGTGCTACCGACTCCGCTCAGTTGCGGCTGCACAACGTCCAGGCCTACGGCGTCTCGCCGTTCCCTATGACCGACGAGGATTCTCGGCGCATGCACGCGGACGATGAGCGCATTCCGCTCGCCTCGTTCGAAAAAGGCGTCGATTTTCTCACGCGCATCATTTCAGAATTCGCCGCATCAAGATAACCAGGGCGGAGCGAGGCTCGCCACCGGACTCGACGCGGCACAGGAACTCGCTTTTCCCGTCCATTGGAGCGTATGGTCTTTCGTCATTCCAAAATCGTTTGTACCATCGGGCCGGCCAGTTCCTCACCCCGCATGATCAGCCGTCTGTTGCAGGCTGGCATGGATGTTGCGCGGCTGAATTTTTCCCATGGCACGCATAACGAGCATGCACGCAACATCTCCTTGCTTCGTGCTGCTTCCGTCCAGCACCAGAAGCCCATCGCTATTCTGGCGGACCTCCAAGGCCCGAAAATCCGCACTGGGCCGCTCGCCGGAAGCATACCCGTCCAGTTGCGCGCCGGCCAGCGCTTCGTCATCACCACGCGCCGCATTTTGGGCGATAGCACGCGCGTCAGCACCACGTTCCGGCCGTTGCCGCGGGAAGTCCATCGGGGAGACCGCATTCTGCTCTCCGATGGTTTGATCGAGCTGCGCGTCGTGCAGATTCGGGCGCCTGAAGTGATTTGCGAAGTCGTCAACGGAGGCGCGCTCGGCGAGCATAAAGGCATCAATCTCCCCGGCATCAAGCTGCGCGTTCCCGCACTCACGTCAAAAGACCGCGAAGATCTCGCATTTGCTTTGAAGCACGGCGCGAATTACATCGCCGTGAGTTTTGTCAGGCGGCCCGAAGATGTTTTGCTTGCCAAGTCGCTGGTCCGGCGCGCGGGCAAGACCACTCCCGTCATCGCCAAACTTGAAAAGCCCGAAGCCATTGATAATCTCGACGAAATTCTGCGCGCTGCCGATGGCGTAATGGTTGCTCGCGGCGATCTCGGCGTGGAAATGAGCCCCGAGCGAGTCCCCGTCGTGCAAAAAACCATCATCGCCCGCGCGCGTCATTTCCGCCGGCCGGTCATCACCGCAACACAAATGCTCGAGTCTATGACGGAGAATCCGCGCCCCACGCGCGCCGAAGCTTCGGACGTGGCCAACGCGATATTCGACGGCTCGGACGCCGTCATGCTCTCCGCGGAAACCGCCACCGGGAAATATCCCATCGAAGCGGTCAGCATGATGGCCAGAATCATCGAAGAGGCGGAAGCCAGCGAATGGGAATCGCCACGGCGCGTGCCGATGGAAAAACTAAAAGTGGCGGAGACTGTGGCGGAGCTTGTCTGCCACGCTTCGCGCGAACTGCGCATGAAGCTCATCGCCGTGTTCACTCACAGCGGTTTCACTGCGCGCCTGGTTTCCTGCTATCGGCCGGCCGTGCCCATCATTGCGTTTTCGCCCGAATCGGACACCCGAAGGCGCCTCGCTTTGATCTGGGGCGTCAAGCCGCGCCAAATTCCCGACGTCCGCAAGATTGACGGCCTTGCCGCCATTTCCGAAAAACGCCTGCTCGAAGAACGTCTCGTTTGCAAGGGGGACGTCATCGGCATCGTCGCAGGCACACCCATGGGCATCCGCGGCACCACCAACTTCATGAAATTCCACGTGATTGGCGGCCCCGCCTAGTACGTTCGGCGTGAAGCGCACATTTCACTCGTCGTGAGTCGATCGTCGCTCAGCGCCCCAATTCCTTCACCTTTGCAACTCGGATTAATTGACCCAACGGTCCGGCCGCGAAGGCGGCTCGTTTTTGTGCTTGTTGATGTAGACGTCAAATCGTTTGCGGTTGCGCTTGTTCTGCCAGTCCGACACGCTGTTTCGAACGCTGTAAAGGAACGACCCTCGCCGCAAATACACGTAGCCCACCAGCATGCCCCCAAGGTGACAGATGTGGCTGACCTTATCGTCCCCGAGCCCGAATGTGCCGAGGAAAGTGATTGCCGCCATTATCGCCACGACCGTGCGCATGCTGATCGCCACTGGAATCGGGAAAAGATAGACACGCCGGTCCGGAAACAAAATCGCGCAAGCAATTAAGATCCCGAAAATTGCTCCGGAAGCACCAATCGTGGGCACGTAAGAAAAACCGTGGCCAACTAGCGCCGGCACGGTTTTCACGGCCACGTTGATGAGCCCCGCCCCTACGCCCGTGAGAAAGTAATATCGGAGGAATCTATTTCTTCCCCACACCATTTCCAGTTCCCGCCCGAACATCCAGAGCATCAGCATATTCATGATGATGTGCAGAAAATAGTTGACGTCGTGCAGGAAGAGATAGGTGAAAGGCTGCCAAATGCGCAAACCGGGCAGGACTCCGGCTGGAACAAGGCCGAAGAGTTTTAGCAGCTGATTGTAGCCGGCTACCCCGGCGAAGTGATAGATGAAAGCTTCCAGGATGAAAATCCCGAAGTTGGCGAGCAGCAGTATCTTCACGCCCGGCGTGATATAAAAATCGAAGCTGACTCGGTAGCTCTTGACGCCTGACCGGGATGCCATACTTCTCAAGTTTACGGTGTTGGAACCATTGCGTCAAAGTGCCGGATGCCACAGTTTTCTTGCTCTTGGCCGCCGTTTTTCTTTATGGATTTATCGTTTAGGCGGATTGAAGTTCCCATTCCTCGTTCGTGGTTTGATGTTCAATTCAGCTTTTTGCGTGCGAAATGAAAGAGCGAAGCGGCCAGGAGGATGAACATAAACATGCCGAAGAGCGACTGGGCGTGCGTCGGCACGGGCAATTTGTCGTTCGGAGCAAGTGAAGCCCAAAGCTTTGGGCCTATGGAAAAGAGATCGGGTCGCCAGGGCAGATTCAGCATGCGGCCAAACCACCCGGGGACATGCGTGGCGATTTCGGGATCCTGGAACAGATTGATGACAATTCCAAGCAAACCAAAAACGCCTCCCGCGGCAATCAATCCGCTGGAATAAAGGGCGCCGGGGCTGGCCTCTCCCTCATCTTTTTTCTCCTTGGAGGTGGCTTCAACGAGTAAACGGACGAGACCTCCAGCGAACATAGTGGCTGTCGTGGCAATCGAAAGATACGAGCCCACGGCAAAAGCAAGCGACCGCACTCCGAGTATTTCAACGGCAACCACCAACGCGACTCCCATGAGAACGAGCCGCCAGGGAAGTTTCTGGTTGAGGATCCCGTTGATGACCGTAGCCATGAGTCGCGCTTGCGGAGCGGGAGCTTTATCGCTGCCGATGCCTTGCGCCCACTGGATTTCGATCTGCTTTGTGTTGCCATCATAGAGATATTCGCCGTCGGGAATAACGCCAGAGCTGAGAGCGTTGATCAACGTGTAGTACTTGCCGCGATACTCGAAACCCTCGCGTTCAATTTTGACTCCAGAGGGAAGCGCGGCGATATTCACTGGAATTTGCGTGGGGACGTATTTCTCGAGGCCCACGTTCATCAAGTTGAGCGTTGCGCCGATGGCGACGGTGGAAACGGTGACGCCGATCAGAAGGCCGAGCTGCTGCCGGTTGGGCGTGGCGCCGACGAGATAGCCGGTCTTGAGGTCCTGAGAAGTGGCTCCGGCGATCGCGGCGGCGATACAAACGACGCCTCCAATCATCAGCGCGAGAACGGAATAGTTGGGTGCGGTCCAGCCGGCGAGGAAAAAGATCGCGCAGGTTGCCATGAGCGTGGCAATGCTCATTCCGCTGATCGGATTCGAAGAATTTCCGAGCAGGCCACTGATGCGGGCGGCGACCGTTACAAAGAGAAATCCGAACACGACGACAAAGATCGCGGCAAATAGATTCTGATACCAGAATGTGCTTGCGCCCTTCATCTGGTGGAAGGTCAGCAAAACCCAGAGCATCACGATGATTACAATCGATCCCCCGATGACCGTGCGCATGGGCATGTCTTCATCGATGCGGCTGGAGGCCGAAGATTGGCCGCCGCCTTGCGCGCGGACATCCTTGAGGCCGGACCGCAGCGCGGAAATAATTGTTGGCAAAGTGCGGATTAGCGTAATCACGCCCGCGGCAGCGACGGCTCCGGCCCCCATGGGGCGAATGTAGGTGCGCCATAGTGCGTCCGGAGACATCTCCGGAATGGGAATTGTGCCGGGATAGATGGCGTGGCCGCCGGAGAGCTGGCCGAAAAACTTGATCGCCGGCATCACCAGCAGCCAGGAGACGATGCCACCTGCGAAGAGAATGCCAGCAACGCGCGGGCCGATGATGTACCCGACTCCGAGATATTCCGACGTGACGTTGGCGCGAAAAGATGCGCCGGGAAACCATTTCGGCTGGCTTTCTGGCTGCGACGTCCAGGCCTGGAAGATGTTCATGAAGACGGTGTAAACGCCGCCGAGCCCGAGTCCCCAGAAAACTCGTCCCGCAAACGATCCGCCACGCTCGCCCGCCACCAGAACGTCAGCGCAAGCCGTGCCCTCGGGGAACGCCAGATTGCCATGCTCTCCAACGATCAGTTGGCGGCGTAGAGGAACCATAAGAAGCACGCCAAGCCATCCGCCGAGTAGCGCAAGCGGGAAAATCCGCCAGAAGGTGAACTCAGACCCAAAGCCAAGAAAAATCAGCGCTGGAATCGTGAACATGACGCCTGCGGCCAGCGATTCGCCTGCCGAGCCGGTGGTCTGCACTATATTGTTCTCGAGAATCGTCGAGCGGCCGAACGCGCGCAAAATACTTATCGAGAGCACAGCGATCGGGATCGACGCCGAGACGGTCAGCCCGGCGCGAAGGCCAACGTAGACGCTGACTGCGCCGAAGAGCAAGCCAAACAACGAACCCAGGATGACCGCGCGGACTGTAAATTCCTTCAGAGTCTCCTCCGCCGAAATGTATGTGCGAAATTCTCCTGGAGGGGCCGTGGAACTCCATGGACGATCGGTCACTGAATCCTCCCCTTTTGCCGCATCGAGTGCGATTCACAACTATGCGCGGGCGATTATGCCGCAAGTCGCGCGCTAGGGGATAGAAGTTCTGGAACAGCCGATGCCAGGTCGCTTCGGACTACCCTCCAGGGAGCCATGGGACGGTGGCTCGCTAAATGACCTCACGATGACCCGTTCGGGCTATTGACAAGCGCGGCCCCGGCTTATATTGTTCGCAAAATTACGTACCTTAGGTCGGTAACACTGCTTATGCGCCCAGACCCTTCCCAGCGCCGCGGTGCGGGCCCGTCGTTTTACTCCGCATCCGCCCCATTTCTGCCCAACCCTGCCGTTATTCGTGATGACTTTGGGCCAGCCTCAGTTCGAATTTTTGCGGTTCAATGCGGCAATTTCAAAGCCTGGAGGTGGGCTGTGTCTCTGCGCAGATTGCTGGTGATTGCGGTCGTAATTCTCCTTACAGCCGTGGCCTATCGTGTGCGGCCGACTCACGCCGACGAATGGCTGCCAATTTCCCCCGACGAGCTGAAGATGACGAGTGCGCCGGAAGCGCCCGGGGCGCCTGCGATCATCCTCTACCGGCAAGTGGACCGGGACGACAGTAACGTACATGTCCCGCACGAATACAACTATGTCCGGGAGAAGATCCTCACCGAGGAGGGGCGAAAGTACGCGGACGTGGAAATCCCCTTTGTCAAAGATCAATTCAACATTGTCAATATCAGAGCGCGGACGGTTCATCCGGACGGTTCAGTCGTCATGTTTGACGGCAGGGTCTATGAGAAGGAGATTGTCAAAGCGCGTGGGTACAAATATCTCGCGAAGACGTTCACGATGTCGGACGTTCAGCCGGGGAGCATCATCGAATACCACTACATGATCGACTTCGCCGAATATTATGTCTTCGATTCGAATTGGATTCTTAGCTCCGATCTTTTCACGAAGTCGGCTAAGTTTTCTCTAAGGCCGTATGCCGAGTGGCCGTTGCAATGGAGCTGGGCGAACGGGCTGCCCGCCGGTGCTAAGCCGCCGGAGGAGCAACGCGGCGTCAGTCACGATATTCGCATGGAAGTTCAGAATGTCCCTGCGTTCCAGGTCGAAGACGATATGCCCCCGGAAGCGTCGATGAAGTTCCGTGTGGATTTCACCTATAAAGAGGACGGAGCGGAAACGGATCCGGAGAAGTTTTGGAAAAAGCAGGGCAAGAAGCTGAATGACTACACCGAGAGCTTTCTGAACAAGCGGAAGGCTATGGAGCAGGCCGTCGCGGAAACTGTTGCTCCCGGCGATTCCCCCGAGGTGAAGCTGCAGAAAATCTACGCGCGGACGCAGAAGATACGCAACCTCAGCTTTGCGGTGGAAAAGACGGAACAGGAGCAAAAGAGGGCGCAGGAAAAAAATGCGAGCAATGTGGAAGACGTCTGGAAGCGCGGGTACGCCTACGGCGATTCCATCACTCTTCTTTTTCTGGGCATGGCGAGGGCAGCTGGCCTGGACGCTTCCGCTGTGAAAATCTCGACGCGCGACGAGCGCTTTTTCATCAAGAATCTGATGAGGGCGAGAGAGCTCCGCACTTACGTTGTCCTCGTGAAACTGAACGGGAAGGAAATGTATTTTGACCCCGGTACCCCGTATACCCCGTTTGGCATGCTGCCTTGGTCGGAAACGGATACCGTGGGACTGAAGCTCGATAAAGACGGAGGCACCTGGGTCACCACCTCTCTTCCGGAGTGTGGTGCTTCTCAGATTGAGCGCAAGGCGGACCTGAAATTGACGCAAGAGGGAAGCCTAGAGGGCAAACTTAAGGTGACTTACACCGGACTGGAAGCGATGTATCTCAGGTTCGGAGAGAGAAATGAAGACGAAGCCTCAAGGAAAAAATTGCTGGAGGACGAGGTTCGGTTCACAGTTCCGGCCGCGGTTGAAGTGGACTTGGCCAACCAGCCTGATTGGTCCAGCTGGGAGTCGCCGCTTGTGGCGGAATTCAATCTGAAGGTACCAGGGTGGGTGTCGGGCGCCGGGCGGAGAGCCTTGTTGCCCGTGGGAATTTTCAGCGCTCCCGAGAAGCACATGTTCGAGCACTCCACTCGTGTGCACCCGCTCTATTTTCACTATTTATCGCAGAAGGTGGACGACGTCGCGATCGAGTTGCCCCTTGGCTGGCAGGTCAGCAGCCTTCCAAAAGGGACGAATAATGACGCCAAAGCTTTGGTTTTCACGGAGAAGATCGAGAACAGCAGCGGAACGCTCCACCTGCAACGCCTCATGAAAAACGGCCTGATCAGTCTGGACCCTAAACTTTACCCCGCGCTTCGACAATTTTATGCATCCATAAGGACCGCCGATGAACAGCAGATCATATTGCAGCCTGCTTCGAATGCCGCGAACTAATCGCGGCATGCTTCGCGCAGCCCGGATATTCATTCTGGGAGTAGTCTGCTCGGCCGGAACTTCTCATGCGCTCCGTGCCGCCGACGCGCCGCAATGGATGCGCGCTCTTGTGAATGCTCCCCTGCCGCCCCACGATGAAAAGACGGATGCCATCCTTCTGTACTCGGAAGACACTTTGAGTGTCCAGCCCAACGGTAAAATCAAGAGCATCGAACGGCGAGCCTACAAAATTCTACGGCCTGCCGGACGAGATCGTGGAATGGTGCTCGCTCACTTTGATTCGGAGACCCGCATCACCGGGTTGCGCGGCTGGTGCATTCCCGCGCAAGGCAAGGATTATGAAGTGAAAGACAAGGACGTGGTCGAGACGGCGCTGTTCGGTGTTTCGAACGGAGAACTTGCCAGTGATGTGCGGACAAAAATTTTGAAAATTCCTGCCCCGGATCCGGGGAATATTATCGGCTTCGAAATCGAACATGAAGACCGGCCCTATATTTTGCAGGACGAGTGGGGCTTTCAACGGATGGATCCCGTGCGCGAAGCGCGTTACACGCTCCAGTTGCCCCCAGGCTGGGAGTACAAGGCTGTATTTGTAAATCATCCCGAAGTGCAGGCCACTTCGGTCGGGAACAATCAGTGGCAGTGGACTTTGAACAACCTGGAGGCCATCCGGCCCGAAGATGATATGCCCCCCTGGCGTGCGATTGCGGGGCAAATGATCGTTTCCTTCTTTCCCCCGGGCGGAGGGCAGACCCGCGGTTTTGATAACTGGAACGACATGGCTCTCTGGGAAGCGGGACTAATCCGAGGACGCCGGGAGAGTTCGCCAGAAATCAAACAAAAGGTGGCCGAGTTGACGGGCCCCGCAACGAGCACGGTGGGCAAGATGCGCGCGCTCGGAAAATTTGTGCAAAACGATATCCGCTACGTGGCGATTGAGCTGGGAATCGGCGGATGGCAGCCGCATGCCGCGAACGAGATATTTTCCCACCACTTCGGGGACTGCAAGGATAAAGCCACGCTGATGAGCACAATGCTCAAGGAGATCGGCGTCGATTCCTATTATGTGATTGTCAATACAGACCGCGGAGCGGTTAACGCAAACACCCCGGCCGTGAACTGGTTCAATCATGTGATCCTTGCGATCAAGCTTCCGGAAGGCACGAATGACGCGGACTTGAAGGCCTTCTTCCAGCACAAGACATTAGGCAAGCTGCTGATTTTCGATCCCACCGACGATTTGACTCCCTTCGGCTACCTGCGCGGCGCCTTACAGTCGAACTACGGCTTGCTCGTCTCGGATGCCGGAGGCGAGCTCGTCGCGCTGCCGCGGTTGGGTGCCGCACTGAATGGCACGAGGCGGACGGCGAAACTTACTCTGAATCCTTCGGGCACTCTGACCGGCAATGTCACCGAACTGCGCCTGGGCGACCGCGCCGCCTACCAGCGGTATGCGCTGCGTTCCGTGGCCACCGATAAGGACCGCATCAAGCCGATAGAAAACCTTCTGACCGACTCTCTCCCGAATTTTCAGATCACACACGCGGCCATAGATAACCTCAAGCAAACGGACCTGCCTTTTGCCTACGAATATTCGTTTGTGGTCGCAAATTACGCCAAGTCCGCGGGAAACCTGCTTCTGGTCAGGCCACGCGTGCTGGGCAGCAAGTCAAGCGCTCTGCTCGAAACCAAGGAACCGCGAAAGTTTCCGGTGGAGTTTTCCGGGCCTTCTCTGGATTCGGACACTTTTGAGATTGCCCTACCCGCCGGTTATGAGGTGAGCGATGTGCCGCCGCCTGTCGATGTGGACTACGACTTTGCCAGTTATCACAGCAAGACGGAAGCCAGCGGAAATTCCTTGAAATACACCCGTAGGCTGGAAGTGAAGGAACTGACCGTGCCGTTGGCCGAGATGGAGACCTTGAAGAAATTTTACAGAATCATTGCCAGCGATGAACGAAATACCGCAGTGCTGCAACCGCTTTCACACTGAATAGCATTTCGTCTAGATCTTCTCGCGCGCGGCGCGCCACCACGGGAGCGACCAGACCTCCGCGCTGCGGCCTAGCAGAAAAACCACAAAGCAGAGAGCGAAGACGGAGTGGCTGAGGCTTGCGCCGAAATATTGCCAGAAAGCAGCCATGTGTCCGGGATAGTCGGAAGAGAAAAGCAAAGTCAGCATGAAGAGGAATCCGCAAACGCTGGCGGCGCGGACGAAGACGCCAAGGACGAGTGAGACTCCAATCGCAAACTCGCCATAGGCCACCAGAAACGCGATGAGTGTTGCGTGTGCCAGGACAAAGTTGCGCAGCACTGGTTCCATGAACGGATAGGCGCCGTTCTCGAGAAAACGGTTGATCCAGAATTGGAAGCCCCCGTGCAATGTGAATTGTGTGCCGAATACTTTGTATTCGCCGAAGATGAGGAAAAAGAGTCCGACGCCGATACGAAGGACCGCTAACGCGCGGCCGTTCGGGTCATGAGGGATGCTTGTTCCGGATTCGGACATAAAGAGCGGCGCGCCTTGACGCCATGTGCGAGTCTAAAGATTTGCGCGACAGAAATCTAGGAGAGCCGGGCGCGCACGCGGTCGCTGAGCGCTTTGCCGTCCACGACTTTGCCCTCAAGTGCCGCTTTTGCGGCTTTCACCACGCCGCCCATCTGTTTCATCGAGTTGGCGCCGGTTTCGGCGATGGCTTTGGAAATCGCTGCGTCCATTTCCGCTTCGCTCGCGGAGGCGGGAAGATACGATTCTAGGATCGCAAGTTCCTTGGTTTCCTTGTCCACCAGGTCCTGGCGCCCGCCTTTGCCGAATTGCTCGATGGATTCTTTCCGCTGCTTGACGAGAGTTTGCAGAATTTGGATGGATTCCGCCTCGTCCAGTGCCCGGATTTTTTCGGTTTCCTTGTATTTGATCGCCGATTTGACGCCCCGCAGCACACTGAGACGTAGTTCATCCTTCGAACGCATCGCCTCCGTCAGATCCTTCTGTATTTTTTCCGAAAGAGTCATCCGCTTCAATATAGCAGAAAACCTGCTTCACACAGCGCTGGAGCACCTCTTCGTGTGGAGAAGCCGTTCATTTGACAGAGGGAAGCGCCGCTCGTTACCGTTATTGTTCTACATTCGGCCGCTCTATCCTGCTTGAATGTATTGTTGTTCAAACCACATCTGAATGAGGCCCGATGAAAGTTATCGTAGCGGACAAGATCAGCGAGCGCGGCGTGGAACTTTTGCGTAAGGCCGGATGGAATATCGTCCAGACCACCAAGGACACGCTGAACGCCGAAATCGCGGATGCGGACGCACTGATCGTCAGGAGTGCAACCAAAGTAACCGCCGAATTGCTGGATAAGGCGCCGCGATTGAGAGCCGTCGGGCGCGCGGGCGTCGGAGTCGACAATATTGATCTCGATGCCGCCACGACGCGTGGCGTGCTGGTCATGAGCACGCCAGGCGGAAATGCGGTCAGCGTCGCTGAGCACACTTTCGCTCTTCTCCTGGCGCTTGCTCGGCAGGTGCCTCGCCTGGACAAGGCTATGCACGAAGGTCGCTGGGAAAAGTCCTCCGCCGCGGGCACCGAAGTGCGCGGCAAAACGCTCGGTTTGATCGGCCTGGGGCGAATCGGCAGCGAGGTGGCTCTCCGCGCGGACGCTTTTGATATGCGCGTGCTCGGCTACGACCCGTACATCAGCGAAGCTGCCGCGCGGGAAGTGCAGGTTGAACTTGTGCCCCTCGAAAAGCTTCTGGCAGAGAGTGATTTTGTGTCGCTTCACACCGCGTTGAGCCCGGCAACGCAAAATCTGATCAACGCCGCTTCTCTCGAGAAGATGAAAAAAGGCGCGCGGCTCATCAACGCGGCGCGAGGCGAGCTCATTGATGAGACTGCTCTGGCAGCCGCCTTGAAAAGCGGCAAGCTGGCTGGCGCGGCATTGGACGTATTCGTGTCCGAGCCCCCGAAAGACTCTCCATTGCTCGCTATGGCGAACGTGATCGCCACGCCGCACGTCGCCGGCTCAACGGCGGAGGCACAAGAGGAAGTCGGGACACAAGTCGCGGTGCAGATCAAGGATTACCTCGCGGAAGGGCTGATTCGCAACGCTGTGAACCTGCCGGCCCTCTCGGCGGACCAATACCGCAGGGTGCGGCCGTATTTGGCGCTTGCGGAGCGGCTTGGCTCCCTGGTGTCGCAGGCTGTCTCCGTTAGGCCCGCCCGAATCCGGATTCGCTATGCGGGTGAAGTGGCCGAGGTGGGTACGCACCTGTTGCGCAGCGCGGTTCTGGCCGGCATGCTGAATGCCGTGCTCGATGAAAAAGTGAACGTGGTTAACGCGCCCGCAATTGCCGCTGCGCGCGGCCTCTACGTCGAGGAAGAAACTCGTCGGCGCGAGCGGGGATTCCCCAATACTTTGGAAGTAGCGGCGTTGCCGGAAAAATCTGGCTCAGTGAAGGGCTTTTCCGCGGAGGGCACTGTCCTGCACGACGGTTCACCTCGCGTGTTGCAGATTGACGGCATTCCCCTCGAAGCGGAGTTGGCTGGGACCATGCTCTATCTCCGAAACCGCGATGAGCCCGGCGTTATCGGGCAGGTGGGCTCTACTTTGGGAAATCTCGGCGTGAATATTGCCACGTTTGCGCTCGGTCGCCGCGAAGCCGTTAAGGGAGCGGAGGCTGTGTCTTTGGTGCGTCTCGATGGTGAGGTTTCGGACTCAATTCTGAGCGCCATTCGCGGAATTCCGGCAATTACTGTGGCACGCTTACTCGTGCTCGGATAGCTCGCTCTTCCAATCGAAGCCCAGACGCTTTCCGCTTAGCTCTCGCCTTACTTCTTTCGCTCTGGCCCTTCTCAACGATTCAAAATTTCGATAGGCCGGAATTGATTGAGAATTTAGAAGAAGTTTCCTTGACACGGCTCGAGGATTCGTCCTAAATGTTATGTCAAATTTGGATTGTTTGGTGGGGATCTTTGTCCAGGGGTCGTGTTTTTTTCTAGGTTCAGACCCGGCAAAAGGCCGTATACGGATGGTGTCGGCTTGGTGCTGCCCACCTGAGTACATCTCGAAATCTTCGTTAGGGTGCGCGAAAGGAGCAGTCCATGAGGTGGAATTCGGTAACGCGCAGTATTTTGCTTTCTTCTCTAGCGGTTCTGTTCGTGGTTGCGAGTGTATGGGCGCAGGTCGGTACTACGTCGATTCGCGGTGTAGTGACGGATAAAACTGGTGCTGCGATCGTCGGTGCTCGCGTGACGCTCGTCAGCTCTGCTCAGTCTATCCAGCGCGAAATGGAGACGACTCAATCCGGCGAGTACGAATTCCTTGCTCTGCCGCCGGGGACCTACACGCTGACCGTGGCGATGGCCAGTTTTCGGAACTTTGAGCACAAAAATATCCAACTGCTTGTGAACTCGCCTGCCACTGTAAACGCCACACTTGAAATCGGCGTCGCCACGGAGACCGTGGAGGTCTCGGCGCAGGCCGTCGCCTTGAACACGACTGACGCTTCGCTCGGCGTTGCGTTCGGCGAAGACCAGGTGAAGCAGCTTCCGCTCGAAGGCCGCAACGTGCCGGATCTGCTCAGCCTGCAAGCGGGCGTTCTCTATACGGGAAATCGCGCTGACATCAACACGGATGTTGACACGCGAAATGGCGCGGTCAACGGTTCGCGCAGCGATCAGAGTAACGTAACGCTGGACGGCATCGCCGTGAACGACGCGGGCGGACATGCCTTCACATCGGTTCTCCCGGTTACGTTGGACTCCGTGCAAGAGTTCCGCGTCACGACTACGAATTACAATGCCGATCAGGGAAGTTCTTCAGGCGCGCAGGTCGCGCTCGTTACCAAGAGCGGTACGAATAACTTTCATGGTTCAGCTTACGAGTACAACCGCAACACGTACACCAGCGCGAACGACTATTTTGTAAAGGCCGCGCAGATCCAAGGTTGCCTTGGAAGCGGAACTCCCCTGAGCGATAAGCAGTGCAATCAGGCCCCGAAGCTCATCCGCAACGTGTTCGGAGCGTCGATCGGAGGGCCCATTAAGAAAGATCGTTTCTATTTCTTTCTCAACTATGAGGGCACGCGTCGCCTGGAGGAAACCAGCGCAGTGCGGACAATTCCGACCGATAGCTTGAGAGATGGCGTGGTCTACTACCAGTGCGATTCGTCTAGTACGACGGTGGCAACGGATTGCCCCGGAGGGTCGGTGACTGGCATTAGCGGCAAAACTTACGCCATACCGGCTCCTGTTACAAACTCCGATGGCTCTATTACCGCATACAACGCCCTAAATCACAATCAGATTGCGACGATGGATCCACAGCACCTTGGTCCTAATCCTGCGACCCTGGCCTATTTCAACAGTTTCCCACATCCTAATGACGGGTCTGTCGGTGACGGGTTCAACTATTCTGGCTTTCGGTTTAGCTCGCCGCTAACGGACACCAAGAACTGGTATATCGCGAAGTTTGACTACAACATCACAAAGGATGCGAAACAGCGGATATCCTGGAGCGGGGCCCTGGCTAACGAAGCGAACCCGCAAGGGCAGTACCTGCCGAATGCGCCCACTGGAAGCCTCTTTGATTACACCTCCGCGTAGCACAGCTTCGTCAATTACAATAAGGGATTTGTGATCAACTACTCGGGCGTGATTACAAATAGCCTTGTTAACAACTTCCGTTACGGATTTGTGCGAGAAAGCGTCGGCGATATCGGTGACTCTAATCAACCCTACATCATCTTGCGCGGCATAACGCAAGGGGTCACGCGCACGTCTGCTTTCCAGCGTCCGATCCATACGTTTGCGGATGATCTTTCTTGGACTCGAGGGAAGCACACGTTGCAGTTTGGTGGTTCGCTAACCTATATCCGCAATCCGCGCATCAACACCTTGAATTCTTTCAGCGATGGCTCAGGCAACGCTTCCTGGTTGGATACCTCGGGTATGCTTGTGAAGACGGGGTCGCCTTTCAATCCAGCCAATAGCGGGTTCCCGGCTGGCGATTCGTCATTTGCGAATTCCTACGACTTCCCAATGATGGCACTTCTCGGGATGGTCAGCGAGGTTGATGCAACCTACAACTACAAGAAGGACGGGAGTGTCCTCGCCCAGGGTGCACCGGTGCAGCGGCACTTCGCGGAGAACGGCTGGGAGTTCTATGGCCAGGACTCTTGGAAAGTAAAACCGAGTCTTACCGTGACTTTCGGCTTGCGCTACTCGCTCTTTTCTCCGCCTTGGGAGACAAACGGGTTGCAAGTGTCCCCCAGCGTGGATCTGTCCGACTGGTTCAACCAACGCGCCACGAATATGAAAAACGGCATCCCCTCCAACCAAGATCCACTTATTTCATACTCGCTGGGCGGACCGTCCAACCCGGGGGGCAAACCCGGTATCTGGAACTGGGACTACAAGGACTTCGGCCCGCGGGTTGCGTTGGCGTGGTCACCGAAAGCCAGCGACGGGCTTTTAAAGAGCCTCTTTGGAGATGGAGGCAAGACCGTTATCCGCGCGGGATTTGGCATGGTGTACGACAATATTGGAAACGGCATATTGGATACGTTTGATTCGGCGGGTTCATTTGGTTTGGCGACAACCCTATCGAATCCAGCCGGGATCGAAACCGCGGCCTGCGCACCTCGTCTAACGGACATGCACACCATTCCTACGACGGACCTGGGCTGCCCATCCAACGGCGGCGTACCCGGCCAAATTCTGATACCAGCGCCCCCGGGGAAGTTTCCGCAGACCTTCCCCAACACTTTAGATAGCGGTGGATTTGCGATCACCTGGGGTCTGGATCAGAATATCAAGACTCCATATTCCTACACGCTAGACTTTTCCGTCGGGCGGGAGTTGTCGAAGGGATTCTCGCTAGAAGTATCTTACGTCGGCCGCCTGTCGCACCGGTTACTTACGCAGTCAGACCTGGCGATGCCTCTTGACCTCGTTGACAAGAAGTCTGGACTCGATTACTTCAAAGCCATTACGGCGCTGGCAAAAGTCTACCGGACGGGCGTCTCAACCGATAAATTCAACGCCTCGATGGTACCAGCAAACGTTGCGCAATACTGGGCGGATATGCTGAAACCGCTGCAACCTGGAGACTCCTATTCAACTGGTGCATGCGGTAGTAACCCTACGACCTCTGCTGTCGTGGCTATCTACGACCTGTTCTGTGGCTTTAATTTGAACGAGACTACGGGTCTTTTCGTGCTGGATTACTTCGGGGTCAGCGGAACGCAACAATGCGGAACAGCGCCGGATAATTTTCCGTGCAATTCGTATGTTCCCTCTACCGGAACAAATTCCTTTTTCAACTCACAGTACTCTTCTTTGTATGCCTGGCGCTCTAATGCCAATGCTAACTACCATGCCTTGCAGGTGAATTTACAGCACAAGATGCAGCATGGAGTACAATTCGACTTCAACTACACGTTCTCGAAGTCGATCGACATTTCGTCCGATGCCACGCGCATCGGTGCATGGAGCGGCCTCGGAGGACAGGTCATCAATTCCTGGGACCCGAATGCGATGCGCGCCGTCTCCGATTTTGACGCGAAGCATCAATTCAATATGAACTGGATTGCAGAACTTCCGTTTGGCAGCGGCAAAATGCTTGCAGGGAATGCCCACGGCTTGCTCGATGCCATTATCGGCGGTTGGCAGTTGTCCGGGCTTTTCCGCGTTACCAGCGGCCTGCCCTTCAATGTGTTCAACGGATTCCAGTGGCCGACAAACTGGCAACTGGGAGGCAACGCCTTCCTGGTCTCGCCCGTGAACACTGGGGTATTCAAGAGTACTGACTCCTCGGGAAACGCCGTCGTCAACGTTTTCAAAAACGGCACCAAGGCCATCAATGCATTTACGAACCCGTTCCCGGGTGAATCTGGGGCGAGAAATCAGGTGCGTGGCAATGGCTTCTTCAACGTGGATCTTGGTTTGGCCAAGCGCTGGCGGATGCCGTGGGCTGAGAAGCAGAGCCTCCAATTGCGTTGGGAGGTCTTCAATGTCACCAACTCGAACCGTTTCGACGTGCAGTCGATCGCGCCCGAGCTGGACATCTCTTCCACATTCGGAAATTACACGGGCTTGATGACCAATCCTCGCGTGATGCAGTTCGCATTGCGCTTCGAGTTCTAGAGCGCGCCTGGCAGTCTTCACAAGGCCGCGCGAAAATTTTCGCGCGGCCTTGTGTTTCGTTTCTGGGTTCTCCTTGCAGCCGTTCCAAATCCCGCGTAAACTTATTTGAAGTGATGCTCATGATTCGGGGCGTAGCGCAGCCTGGCTAGCGCGCCTGGTTCGGGACCAGGAGGTCGATGGTTCAAATCCATTCGCCCCGACCATTTTTCCGCCGCCCCCTCTAGAAAACGTCGCATGCCCCACATACTTTTGACCAATGATGATGGAATTCAGGCGGAAGGGCTGCGCGTCCTCGCAGCCGCTCTGGAAGGTTTTGCCACGGTGAGCATCGTGGCGCCGAGCCGGGAGCAGAGTGGCACGGCTCAATCCTTGACGCTGCGGCAGCCGATTATTTGCCACCAGATAGCCGGTCGGGAGTGGGCCGTGGATGGAACTCCGGCCGATTGCGTGATCGTGGCACTTCACAAATTGCTGACGGAGAAGCCGGACCTGGTGATCTCCGGCATCAACCACGGCGCCAATCTGGGAGAAAACGCGTATTACTCCGGAACCGTGGGAGCGGCGCGTGAGGCCGCGCTACATCACATGCCCGCGCTGGCCATGTCTCTCTGTTCCAAAGCGCCGAAGGTCAGCTTCGAACCCGCGGCGCGAGTTGCGCGCCAGGCGGCGGAATTGATTTTGAAGGAAGGATTGCCTGACCAGGTTCTGCTGAACGTGAATGTCCCGGAGCCCTGGCAAGGCCAAGTGAAGTTCACCCGGCAGTCGAAGAAAATTACACGAAACCAGCTATCGGAAGGAAAAGACCCGCGCGGGCGAACTTATTTTTGGCTGTATGAGCAGCGGCTCGAACAGGACGTCGAACCTGACACCGATTACGCGGCGATTTTTGCTGGCGCCGTGTCGGTGACGCCGCTCCATCTCGATCCTACGGATACCGCCTCTCTCAACCATCTTTCCCATTGGGGAAAAACGATCGGGAACGCTTTTGGTGGCTGAGTATCCGCTCGAAAGAATCCCTCAGAGAAATTTCCGACCCACAAATTACAAACAGCAGTCGTCGCATTGGCACCCGTAGGGGCGCAGCATGCTGCGCCCCTGCTAGCAACCCGTGAGCGAATTAGCGTCTCGCCGTTGCGGCCGGCGCCACCAGAGGCACGTTTTTCTTTCGCATATCGTCGTTGATGGCAGGAAGATCCTTTGCGAGGACTTCGCGCCATTTTGTAAGCTGAGCCTCAAGTCGCCCGTTGAGATCGTCAAAGACGGCGCCCTCCGCCACTGTGGGCGCGGTGTCGGCGCTGTCTACGACGGCTCCCAGATACGCGAGCTTACTGTTGAGCTTCGTGGGATAGTTGGCCTGATCCTCGCTGGACTTCGAATTTACCTGCACCAGTTCTTCTTCGATGGCGTTGATTTTCTTGCGCAGCTCGGCCGAAGCCGTGATCAGCGGCTTGTCTTCGGCTCCGGAGCCGATCCGCTTCTCAAGCGCTTGCAGTTGCGTTTTTAAGTCGCGAATAGCGATCACCGCTTTGTTCATCTCATCCTGTCGGTCGCGCAATTTGAGCATGAGGTCAAACTGCTTGCGCAGATCGTCCGCCGAAGTCTGTAGCCGCGGATCCATCTTCACTTCAAACGCGGCAGTCTGCGATTTTCCCGCTACGGTGAGGCGCACCTGGTACTTGCCCGGCAGCGCCAGCGGACCCACCGGTTCGGCGGCGTCGTACATCACTCCTTGAACTTTCTTCGGTTCTTGGTAACGCAAGTCCCAAACAAATAAATTCAGCCCGGGCTTGGCGGGAATGTGCTCGACGGGCAGATCCCGCTCGCCTTCCTCGGGAGCGGTATCCGTTTTCTTTTCTTCGCTCGAATAGGAGCGGATGACTTTGCCTTCGGCGTCAAGAATTTCCAGTTTCGCCGGTTCTTTCGGCGCGTCTTTCAGGAAGTAATAAACGATTGCGCCGGACGGAGGATTTTCGCCGACGGGATAACGGCGCGGTGTGAAATGGCCCTCGCGCGTGCGCACCGCGGTGTTGGGAGTGAACAAGTGCGCGTCCTCTGCGGCGATGGCAGCGCCAGCCTGGCGCAAAGGACTCAGGTCGTCGAGCGCCCAGAACGACCGGCCATGTGTCGCGACGACCAGATCGTCATCGTGAATGATCAAGTCGTGAATGGGGGTCGGCGGGAGATTGAGCTGGAGAGGCTGCCAGTTTGCTCCATCGTTGAAAGAAACCCAGATGCCCGTCTCAGTGCCGGCGTAGAGCAAACCTTTGCGCTTCGGATCTTCACGGATGGCATGCACGTACGAATCGTCCGGCAATCCCGTAGTGATTTTTGCCCAGTTCTTACCGAAGTCCGTGGTTTTGAAGAGGTAGGGCTTGAAATTGTCGAGCTTGTGCGCGTCAACCGCAATGTATGCCGTGCCTGCATCGAACGGCGATGCCTCGATGAGGCTGATCATCGCCCATTCGGGGACATCCTTCGGCGTGACCTTTTCCCACGTCTTGCCGCCGTCCCTCGTCAATTGCACCCATCCATCGTCCGTACCGGCCCAAAGCACTCCTTCCTGTTTCGGAGATTCCGCCAGGCTGAAAATAACGTCGTAATATTCCACGGTGTACTGGTCTTTTGTGAGCGGGCCGCCGGAATCTCTCTGCTTGGATTTATCGTCGCGCGTGAGGTCAGGGCTGATCGTGGCCCACGTGCGGCCGGCGTCGTTCGAACGAAAAACGTATTGCGAAGTGTGGTAGATGACGTCGGGATTGTGCGAAGAAATGACGATTGGCATCGTCCACGTATAGCGGTATTTTTGCGTCACGGCCGCATAACCGTTGGGATCTTCCGGCCATTCCTGGATGCTCTGCGCCTGGCCCGTGCGGCGGTCGAAGCGCGTTAAGATGGGGCCTTCGTCATCGGCGTAGACGATATTCGAATCGCGCGGGTCGGGCACGATGTACCCGCTTTCTCCGCCTCCCACCGCATCCCAATCCCCCTGAAGGATCGCTCCATGATCGCTGCGCGTTCGAATGCCCAGGGAAGAGTTGTCTTGCTGCGATCCGTAAACGCGGAACTGGAAATCGTTGTCGGCGGCCACGTGGTAGAACTGCGCGGTAGGCTGGTTGTACTGCGTGGTCCAGTTTTTTCCTCCGTCCACGCTGATGGTCGCGCCTCCATCGTTGCCGTTGATCATGCGATTCGGATTTTCGGGATCGATCCAGAGTGCGTGATTATCTCCGTGCGGAGAATTGAGTCGTTCGAAGGATTTGCCGCCATCCGTTGATTCGTAGAGGCCCGTGTTGGCGATGTACACGCTGCCGGCGTTCTTGGGATCGGCCCAAACGTGCGTGAAATACCAGGCACGCTGCGTGAAGCGATGATCGTCGGTGACGAGCGTCCAGTTCACGCCGCCATCTTCGCTGCGATAGAGGCCGCCCTTCTTGGCTTCGATGAGCGCGTACACGATATTTGAATCTGCGCCCGAAACCGCGACGCTGATCCGGCCGAGCGTTCCTTCCGGCATGCCGTTGCCTTCCACGCGCTTCCAGGTTGTTCCGTCGTCGTTCGAACGGTAGAGACCGTCCTTTGCACCGCCGCTATTCAGTGTCCAGGGAGTGCGCCAGCCTTCCCACATCGCGGCAAATAGAACGTGAGGATTATTGGGATCGAAGACGACCTCGATGCCGCCCGTGCGATCGTCGAGATACAGAACTTTTTCCCAACTCTTGCCGCCATCACGAGTGCGGAAAATCCCGCGTTCCGCGTTCGGCCCGTAGGCATGGCCGAGCGCGGCTACGAAAGCGATATCGGGATTCGTGGGGTGGATGATTACGGCGCCGATGTGCCGCGTGTCTTTGAGGCCGACATTCGTCCAGGTTTTTCCTGCGTCGGTCGATTTGTACACGCCGTCACCGTAAGAGATGTTGCCGCGGATGCAAGCTTCGCCGGATCCGGCGTAAATGACGTTGGCATCCGAATCGGCAACGGCGATGGCGCCGATCGAGGAAATCCTTTGTTTGTCAAACACCGGATCCCAGGTGTTGCCCCCGTCCGTCGTTTTCCAGACGCCGCCGCCAACCGCGCCGAAGTAATACGTGTACGGTTGACTCGGCACGCCCGCTACCGTAATGACTCGGCCGCCGCGGAACGGTCCGATGAGCCGCCATTTCATCCCGCTATAAGTCTTAGGATCGATTTGCTGGGCATAGACGGCAACAGAGGCAATCAAAATGACAGTGCAAGCAAGAAAAGAGTACGCGAGCGGCTGGCGAAGCGATTTCACACGATCCTCCCAAACCAAGTAGGCGAAGCGTTGCATGGTACCACTGGCGATGGGTGAAACAACAGCCGCGGTTGGAAGCTCATTCTCACGTGAGTAAGTTTGCAGAGAGGCGGCGGTTCCGGGTGGCTCGCAAATGCGATAGGATGCAGGCGGCATGAGTGCTCAGAAAGCATACGATGTCGCCGTGATTGGAGCTGGTGTGTTTGGCGCTTGGAGCGCGTGGCACCTGGCGCGGCGCGGGCGGCGAGTCGTCTTGCTCGATGCCTACGGGCCCGGCAATGCGCGGGCCAGCTCGGGCGGAGAGACGCGCATCATTCGTATGGGCTATGGAACGGATGAAATTTACACGCGGTCCTCGCAGCGATCTTTGGTGCAATGGAAGAGCTTTTGCGTTGGAACCGGCCAACGGCTATTTCATGAGACTGGAGTGTTATGGCTCGCAGGAGAGGATGACTCTCGCGTGCGTCAGACCATGGCCACGCTGAAGCGTTGCGAAGTGCCGTTCGAGGAGATGGAACCTGCCGCGCTTGAGCGGCGGTATCCGCAAATCTCGTTCGAACGCGTAACCCGGGGCTTTCTCGAACCCAAAAGCGGAATTCTCCTTGCGCGCAGGGCCGTCGCCGCCGTCGTCGAGGACGCAGTCAAGCTGGGCGTCGAGTTCCGAGTTGCGTTGATCGAGACGCCGCGAGTTGTTGCCAAATTGAAGAGCGTTACCTGCGGCAACGGAGAATCTATTGCTGCGGGGCAGTTTGTTTTTGCCTGCGGTCCCTGGCTCGGCAAAGTCTTTCCAGAGATTCTTGGCCAAAGAATTTTTCCCAGCCGCCAGGAAGTTTTCTTTTTCGGCGTGCCGCCGGGTGACGAGCGTTTCGCTCCACCAGCCTTGCCCACATGGCTTTTCCAGGAAGACGAATACTATGGAATGCCCGATCTGGAAGGACGAGGACTGAAGATTGCACTCGATCATCACGGCGAGCAAGTCGACCCCGACACGCAATCGCGCATCCCGACGGCTGCCGAAGCGGAGATTGTGCGGAAGTATGTCGCGATGCGTTTCCCAGCCCTTCGAAACGCTCCGGTCGTCGAAACGCGCGTGTGCCAGTATGAAAATACTTCGAACGGCGATTTTCTGATTGACCGCCATCCCGGGATGGAGAATGTCTGGTTTGTGGGCGGTGGCTCAGGCCACGGATTCAAGCATGGTCCGGCCGTCGGCGAATATGTGGCGCGCCAGATTTTGGATCACGCCCCCCCGGAACCGCGGTACTCGTTGTCCACGAAGGAAACGGTGCAGCGGCGGGCCGTTTACTAGCGACCGTTGACTGGCGCGGTGCGACTCGCGAATTGCCTGGCCACGTCTCGGTTCCTCCGCCGGGCCGCTTCCATCCCGCTCATTATATTTTGGGCGCGCGGCGGGCATGAAATGCGGCGATGCCGCGCCTTACGCGCCGGGCCTTTTCCGCGTAAAGATCCTGGTCCGCCTCGGATAGCAGTGTCTCGATTCTCTCGCCGCCACCGCGATAAATCGAAACGCCAATGCTCGCGGAGAGGCGAGGTTTTTCTTCGTCCTCGGCCATGACTTCGCGAATGCGATTGGCAACGCGGTGCGCTTCCACTTCCTTCGATTCAGGCAAAACGAGAGCGAACTCGTCGCCGCCGTAGCGTGCCGCGGTGTCGATTGCGCGGCAATTGATGCGAAGAATCGCGGCCAGGCGGCAAAGCGCGCGGCTGCCGACCAGATGGCCGAATTGGTCATTGATTTTTTTCAGGCCGTCGAGATCGAGGAGCAGAACCGCGAAAGACCTGCCGGTGCGGTTGGTACGCTCCGTCTCATTCTCAAGAACATCGAGAAGGCGGCGATAGTTTGCGAGGCCCGTGAGTGGGTCGCTGACCGCGAGATGGCGGACTTGTTCGAAGAGCCGGGCGTTATCGAGGAGCGCCCCGCCTAGCGCGAGCGCATAGCTGCTGACGGTGAGGACCTGGGCGAGCACGAAAGGCGCGTCGAAAAGACGTTCGGACTGGCAGGCCGCGAGCTGGGCGGCGAAGTTCAACCAAGCCGCGGCGTAAATTGTTCGGTCGAAGGCCGAGTCCTCCGAATCAAGGCGGCGGCGATACCAAATCACAGCCGCAAGAAAAATTAGTCCGGGCAAGAGCTGTTGCGGGCTGGGCACGAAAGAGATCGGATGGCGGGAGGCCTCTGGTGGAAGCCGGCGAAGCGCCAAGGCGATGACATAAGTAAATCCGACTACGGCCAGCAATGCCCCCGTAATCTCTCCCTTGGTATGCCTCGAACGAGGAATGAATCTCTCCACGAGAAGCGCTACCAACAGCAGAAGAGCCAGCGTCATCCGGCTGAGCCACCACGCCACCGGAGCCCAGCTCGCACGCAGAGGAGTATCTTGAAAAAATTGGAAAAAGAGAACGCTGGAGGCGCAGAGAACGGCTCCGGAAAGAAGATATCCGCCCCCCAGCATCAGGGCGATGCGATCCTGGGTGCCCTGGAAGCGCACAAATGCCAGCGCGCTGAAAACAAACGCAAGCAACGCCGTGATGACCTGAAGATAGCCGAGAAGAACAGGATCCGGTTCGAGAGAGACGGGCCGCAGCCAGTAGGCCAAGAAAAACGTGCACAAAAAGCCCAGCACATGCCATAGGAAAATGTTGGTGGGACTGCGACCGTTCGTGCGTGTTGGCTCGTCCATACTTCCGGCCCCTGACTGGGACGAGGCGGTACTTAATTAGACTACGTTTGATAGACTTGCGTTGCTGGGAAAGTAAGTGAACTTTAACCAAGATGCAATGACTGTGGAAAATATTCCTACTGTACGAACGTACAGGTCGTTTATGTTTGCTGAGGTTGAATCGAGGCCGAATCGTGCCGAACCACAAACAGCGAAGCGAAGATTTGGCTTGCGGCGATGGAAGTTTTCTCAGAAAATACCAGTATTGAAACGGTTCAATATGAGCGGCCACAATCACGCCGCCCGGAACACAGCTCTCGGCAAATCATGAAGCAACGGCGGAAGAGAGCCTTGCCGGCGAAAGGAACCTGGCCGCGAGTGAAAAAGGAAACGCGAAGCGTGCGGCAGAAAAAGGCTGCAGGGTCACGTCCTGAAGTCTCCCCTTCGCAGGTCGCGGGGCAGCACACGCTGCAGGAAATTCTTTCGCAGCCGCGGACGTGGCTCGAGACGGCCCGCCAATTCAGCGACGACGCCAAGCTGGCCAAAATATTCCAGTCGTTTTCCTCGCAAGAGCCGTGGCTGTTTGTCGCGTGCGGCTCAAGCTACTATCTTTCGCAGACGATCGCGGCACAGTGGACAAAACTATTTTCGGCGCCGTGCACGGCGGTCCCCGGGTCGGAACTTCTATTCGCTCCGGATGAAATCCTGAAACGCACGGCGGCGCGGCAAGTGGTGCTCCTGTCCCGCTCTGGAAAAACCACCGAGGTTTTGCGCGCGGCCGAATTACTTAAGATGAGGAATGCAGTTCGCACGCTGGGCGTGACCTGCAACGCACGCAGCGTGCTCGAAGCGCTTTGCACGGAAACCTTGAAGCTGCCATGGGCTGACGAGAGAAGCATGGTCATGACGCGCTCGTTCACATCGATCCTCCTGCTCTTTGAAAGTATCGGGGCGAAATTCGCCGGCGATGCCACGCTCTCATCCGCGCTGGACGGCCTCCCGCAAAAGACAGGACCGTGGCTGGACGCAAATGTTGATAAGATTCGTGCGCTCGGCTCGAACAGGAGATTCGCCGATTTCGTGTTTCTCGGACAGGGCGCGCATTACTGGCTGGCGCAGGAGGCCGCGCTGAAAATGACGGAAATGTCTTCGTCGTATGCCCAGGCTTATCACACGCTGGAATTCCGCCATGGGCCGAAATCCATCGCGAGCCGGGAAACGCTGATTACTTTTTTGCTTTCGGACGGCGCCATGGAAGAAGAGTTACCGCTTATCGGCGAATTGAAAAAATTGGGAGCCGCGACGCTGGTCGTCGCCAATCGTGCTACACAAGAATTGCGGCGCAACAGCGATCTGCTGATTGAACTGGGCTTGGACGAGCCGGAGTACGCGCGCATGGCCATGACCGCGATTCCGGCGCAAATTCTGGGGCTTTCGGTGGGACTGCGTAAGGGACTGAATCCCGACATGCCGAAGAATCTGACCCGTGCGGTTGTGCTCGGTCCGAACGGCAAAGTGCTCGCAAAAAGGAGAAGTGATTGAGCAACGAAGCGGGCGGGAACCACGGGCCGCACCTCCGGCGAACTCTTACGCTGTGGGACTTGATTCTGTACGGCGTCATCGTCTTGCAGCCGGTCGCCCCGATGTCCGCCTTCGGCGCGCTGAGCGACCGCGGGCGCGGCCACGTGGTGACAGCGGTCCTGATCGCCATGGTGGCGATGCTCGCGACGGCGGTCAGTTACGGCCGCATGGCGCGCGTGTATCCGAGCGCGGGTTCGGCGTTCACTTATGTAGCCCGAGAAATACATCCCGCGGCGGGATACATCACCGGGTGGAGCATGGTGATGGACTACATCGTGAATCCGCTGATCTGCACGATCTGGTGCGCGGGGCAGGCGCACGAATTCGCACCGGGATTGCCCGTTTGGGGCTGGAAGATCGTGTTTGCCGTAGTCTTCACGCTGCTGAATTTGCAAGGCATCAAGACTTCCGCGCGTGTAAACAGCGGGCTTGCCGCGGCCATGAGCGCGGTGGTGGTGGTCGTTTTTGTGACGACGATTCGCTACATCCTTGGGCACCCACACAGCGATCCGGGTTTCTTTACGCGGCCGTTCTACGATCCGCAAACGTTCACTTTTGACGGACTTTTCGGATGCACTTCGCTGGCGGTGCTGACGTATATCGGCTTTGACGGGATCTCGACGCTCTCCGAAGAGGCGGAAAATCCCCGGCGGAATATTCTGCTTGCGACCGTGATGACTTGCCTGGCCGTGGGAATCCTTTCGGCTTCGGAGGTGTACGTGGCGCAGCTCGTGTGGCCGGCTTCGCAGCCTTTTCCGAATGAGGACACCGCCTACGTTTTTGCAGCGGCGCGAGCCTGGGCGCCAATGTTCAAGATCGTCGGTGCGACGCTGCTGGTGGCGAATTTCGGATCGGGAATGGGAGCGCAAATAGGCGCGGCGCGGTTGCTCTATGGAATGGGGAAGAGCAATGCTCTGCCCAAATCTTTTTTTGGCCAGGTGGACGCAAAACATGGGATTCCTCGAAATAACGTGCTGTTTATCGGAGTGATCGTCCTGATCGGCTCGTTTTTCCTTACGTTCGGCCGGGGCATCGAGCTGCTGAATTTCGGAGCGCTGATCGCGTTCATGGGAGTGAACGCGTCGGCGTTTGTCTATTACTATCTGAAGCAGCGTGAGAAGAAGATCAGCAATTTCGTGATACCCGTTGTGGGGTTTTTGATTTGCCTTGGCTTGTGGTGGAGTCTGAGCGTGCCGGCAAAAATTCTGGGCACTATCTGGATGGCCGCGGGCATCGCTTTCGGCATCTGGAAGACAAACTGGTTCCGCGAACCCCTCTCCTTTGATGTTCCCGCCGAGTAGCCCAGACTTTACGGCGCGGCTTCCTTATCGAAAATCCATAAACTCTGTCAGAATGATGGCCCCCGGAGGCATGCAGGTGAAGCGCGTAGGCGGCAAGAGCCAGACGGTGACGATGCGAGACGTCGCGGAAGACAGCGGCTTTTCTCCCGCAACCGTCTCCATTGTATTGAACAATGCGCCTTTGGCCCGCTACATCGCACCCGCCACAAAAAAGCGCATAGAAGAAGCGGCCAAGAAGCTGGGCTACCGGCCGAACGCCATGGCGCGGTTCCTGCGCAGCAAGCGGAGCCACAGTGTGGGGCTGGTTTTCTTCGACATCACCGATCCTTTCTGCACTCCGGTGCTGCGCGGCATTGAAAACGCGTTGTATCAGTCGTCGTACGTGCCGATCTTCGCGGACGCGCACAACCAGCGGAATCGTTTCGAGCGCTACCTCGAAATGCTGCTGGAACATCACGTGGAAGCGCTCATCGTGGTTGCGAACTGGCTGGTAGTGGACATTCACGTGCTCGCCGACTTGAGCAAGCGGAACATTCCCGCCGCGACGATTGGCTGGGAGCTGCCCGGGGACACGGTAAGCTCCGTGATGGTGGACAACGAAACTGGCGGGCGCATGGCTCTCGAGCATCTTCATCAGCTGGGTCATCGCAAGATCGCATTCATCCGCGGTCCGAAAATGTTGATCGATAGCGCGCCGCGATGGCGCGGCGTCCAAAAGTATGCGCACTCGGCGGGGATCGAGATCGATCCGGCTCTGGTGCTGCAACTGCCGGATTCGTTCGATCCGAATTCCGGATTCGACGGTGGACACAGGCTGACCGAGGAATTGCTTCAGAAAAAGAAAAAGTTCACTGCGCTGATGGCCTTCGACGATTTGACGGCGCTTGGGGCAATCCGCGCCCTGACGAAAGCTGGAGTCAAAGTGCCCGAGCATTGCTCCGTGACGGGATTTGACGATGTGGCGCTCGCCGCGCTCAGCGCGCCATCCCTGACGACGGTGCGCCAGCCTCTGGAGGCCATGGGAACGCATGCCGTCAATATCGTCATGGAGGGAATTAAGGCCGGGCTCGAGAAGCGCGAATGGAACACCGTGCAGCAAAAGATGAATCCGGAACTTGTGATTCGCGATTCCTCGCGAGCCATCACACACGCTAGTTCCAACGATTGAGGCTTGGTGAGCTCTTTCGCTTGGACCAGTTCGGCCACAATTGACCTGGGTAGCCCCCACCCCCTCTTTTTTATAAGTGTTGCATCTACACGTCTTAGGCTTTCTGCAAGCCTTTTATAATCAACACTGGCTCTGTTGACATCCTCGGCACAGATTGTGCTTCGAGGGGCCGACAAGGAGGGGCGGTAGGTGTTTTCTGATGGGGCAGGAGGGACGATGGCCGAGATTGGTCTCCTGCCCATTGCTCACGTGGCGCTGCAAGTGGCCACGCAGGTTTTGCCGCCTTACCGCACGCG